>Ga0213858_10000680_pt1 | contig 16149 bp, 10 predicted proteins | sample PICome_FD_160122 | JGI IMG/M metagenome (GOLD analysis project Ga0213858, IMG submission 160122) | Coastal seawater microbial communities near Pivers Island, North Carolina, United States - PICO245 | ecosystem: Environmental > Aquatic > Marine > Coastal | place: USA: North Carolina | collected... | reverse complement strand
CAGTTAAAGCCGCAATTAAACGGTCCGTTTACCCCAGATTTAGCTACAGAGGTTGGGACGATGACCCAAAAGGCCCAAGAGAATGATTGGCCACTTAAAGTCGAGTGGGGTCTTATCGGGTCTTGTACAAATTCTTCATACGAGGATTTGTCTCGAGCAGCTTCAATCGCCCAACAGGCCTTAGATAAAAAATTGAAAACTAAAGCAGAATTTGGTATTAATCCAGGATCTGAGCAAGTGCGTTTTACCGCTGAGCGCGACGGTTTACTGTCAATTTTTGAACAGCTAGATGCCAAAATTTTTACCAATGCTTGTGGACCTTGCATAGGTCAGTGGGCCAGATATGAAGATCCCAAAAATGCCCCTAAGAATTCAATCGTACACTCGTTCAATCGGAATTTTGCCAAAAGAGCGGATGGCAATCCTAATACCCACGCCTTTGTGGCCTCACCGGAGCTTACTGCGGCCATAGCCATTGCTGGACGATTGGATTTTAATCCATTGACCGATACCCTGATCAATGAAGAGGGCCAAGAGGTCATGCTTGACGAGCCTATAGGATGTGAATTACCACCAAAAGGCTTTGAGGTTCAGGATAATGGATTTATTGCTCCTGAAGAAGATGGCAGTCATGTCGAAGTGGTGGTGGCCGATGATTCAGATCGTTTGCAGCTCTTAACCCCCTTTGTTCCGATTACGGATGAAAACGTTCAGCAGATGCGACTTTTGATCAAGGCTAAGGGCAAATGTACCACAGATCATATTTCTATGGCAGGGCCATGGTTGCGTTATCGCGGGCATTTAGACAACATTGCGAACAACACATTGATCGGCGCAGTGAATGCCTTTAACGATCAAACCAATTTTGTAAAAAATCAATTGACCGGTGAGTACGGTGCTGTTCCAGAGACCCAAAGAGCATATAAGAATCAAGGTACCATGACTCTCGTTGTGGGAGACCACAATTACGGGGAGGGTTCATCTCGCGAACATGCCGCCATGCAACCGCGTCACTTGGGGGTTGCTGCCGTCTTGGTGAAATCATTTGCGCGCATCCATGAGACCAATTTGAAAAAACAGGGGATGCTGGCTTTGACCTTTGCACAGGAATCAGATTACGACCTCATAAAGGAAGATGACATCCTTAGTTTGATTGACATCGAGAACTTTGCGCCTGGACAAGCCTTAACCCTTTTGGCAAAGCATGCAGATGGCAGTACAGATGAGATAAAAGTCAATCATTCCTATAATGCACAGCAAATAGAATGGTTTAGACATGGCTCAGCCTTGAATTTAATCAAAGCTCAAAATAAGGCTTAATCCTAGCGCGTAGAGATTTAAAATGAAATGGGTCCTTGCTGAGGTCTAGGATCAGCCGCTACGGCTCCAGAAAGGCTTGAATTTGCTCAATGTCACTGGCTTGAGTCAAATCGGGTACATGTTCCTTCAAATTGACCACTTGAAACCTGATACGGTCCGTATTCAGCATGATGGTTACGGCTTTGGGCAATTCTTTTTCCAATCTCTCTGGATGCATTGGACATTGTATTAGGGCAGGCCAAAGATCCAAGCCGTAGAATTTCCACAAATTCATGCTGACTAATAAATTGGATTGCTGAGATAAAATTCTTTGTGTCGTCTGCTCGTCTGGTTTTTCAATAAGATCCATAAGTTCACCGGACGCTCCAGTACTCAGTAGGGCAAAACTCTTTATTTTCTCCAGAGGAAATTTTAGGCCTGATCGATGATAACCAATTAAGGCATTTGGTGTTTTGGCGCATCGTAAGAGGTTAATCGCCCTCTTTGAATAAACATTATCCCCGTTGCAGACCATGAATTCCTGCTGTTTCAATTCTGGAAATTGAGTCATACACTGATAGAGTGCATCTGCTGTTCCTAGCGGCTTTTCCCTTGAATCAGGGACATGCTGATAAGCGAATTCAATCGATAGGTTTTTTGTGGTTTCATGGCTCTTGGCCGAATTTAAATGGGATTTAAACCCTGATCCAGGTGGTTGAATCACAAAAATAATACGTTTGACTTGGGCCAGTGCCGCTTGCTCCATGAGCAAATGAATGACCGTTCTACCTTGAGAATCTAATGGTATCAATCCTTTATGGCGTTTGTCTAATAAGGCTTTACCCAGTTGTGGTTCCAAATCCGAAGCTGTCATGGCTTCGAGTGATTTTTTCATTCGAGAAGAAGCCCCTGCAGCCAATATAATTAAGGTGTCGGTCATGAATTAAATTTATGATTGAGTATGATGACAAGCCCGATCAATGCTTACGGGATAAGCAGCCTTGGCGCCCTGAGCTACTAAAGTTTCACATAGGACTTTTTGGTCTTGTTCGGGGACCAATAAAATGCTACAACCGCCATGACCTGAGCCAACTATTTTTCCGCCAAATGCCCCATTGGATCCTCCGAGTTTCATCCAATGATCAATCGACGGATGTGAAACTTCGAGCGATTGACTTAAAACGCCATGGTGCTCACTCATTAATTGACCCAATTTTTTTTGATCTGGTTGATCTGATCTCAGGTGTTTATGTGCTTTTTGTGTGATCAGGTGATTGCGAATGGCTGCTTGAGCAAAGGGCCTTAATTCCTTAGTGGTGGCTGTAATGACCGATTTCAAATCGTCACCACTGGCCAGATTGAGCTCAAATCCAGGGTGCTTCATACGGATATGGTCAAAGGCTTTGGTGGTGTTGTCTTTAACTGATCCAATGGTCGAAAGGGTTTCTTTATTTATGCCCGACTCAATTAAGATCATACACAATTTCGGTATGGGTAACGAATGTACCCTAATGTCACTTCCAGTTTCAATAAAGACCAAGCCGCCGTGGGCAATGGTGTATTGATCCATTTGTCCTCCTGGACTGCGATGTTCTAAAACCTCAGCTTCAAAGGCCATTCGGGCCAACAGGTCCGGGGGTGCTGGCTGGCCATTACCAAAGGCCAAGGTGAGTGCATACAGCCAACCCACCATCAAAGCTGACGAACTGGAAACCCCAGCGTTGATTGGTATGTCACTGGTAATGGACACGTTTAATCCGTGTTTTACATCATATCCATGGCGAGCCGCTACGCGTAATCCTGCTCGAAAAAAGTCAATGGAATCCTTTGTTTCATAAACATTTGAGGGGTCAAATGGAATGCGTAGTGATGCATCTAAATCCAATAATTGAAAATCGATATGGTGTGCTTCTATTTTCGAGACACTTAAATGAAGAAAGCGATTAATCGTGGCTGCAATAACCGGTAACCCCAGATAGTCCTGATGATCCCCATACAGACAAACACGTGCTGGACTATGTACGACAAAATCAACCATCCTTAATGCGCTCCGTAAACTGTTTTCATCCAATCCACTGGCGCTCTTTTTATCCAATTGCCCCGGGTAAAATCAGGAAAATCTTGAGGTTCTCCCTCATGAGAAATGGATCGGCCTGAAAGTGGGGTAACGGCACTCCATGCTGCCGCATCATAGGCATCCAGTGGCGGGGCCACTTTATTGATGGCCGATCTTACGAAGGCTTGCAAGACAAAAAAGTCCATGCCTCCATGGCCAGCTCCGGTAGCCAATTCTCCGTATTGTTGCCACAGTGGGTGATCGTATTCTTTAAGCCAAGGAGTGGCATTATCCCAACGATGAGGATGTTCTGCACGATCCTCTACATAAATTCTATTGCCATCCACTTCCCATAGGCCTTTGCTGCCTTGTACTCTAAAACCAAGGGAATAAGGTCGAGGAGAGTTGCAATCGTGGGTCACAATTATGGTTTCGCCTTTTGTGGTTTCAATCATTGAGGTGATGACATCTCCTTGGGCAAATTTAAGTTTGGCATTGGGATGATCTGGTCCTCCAACACGGACGATATAATTGTGCAGTCCCACACCTTTAGTGGCCATAGACGTAATGCTCTTCAAGCGATTGCCTCGATTGATATCGGCCATTACAGCCACGGGCCCTAGTCCGTGTGTTGGATATACATCAGCATTGCGCAACAAACTGTGTTGGGTACGCCAAGCGGATTCTGAAATTCCCTTATCGCCAAACTCTGCTCCTAAACCATAAGGGGTTTTGCCGTCGTTGAATTTTACAAAACGTAAATCGTGTTGGTAACCACAGCGAAAGTGCAGCAGTTCACCAAAGACATCTTGTTTGACCATATTGAGCACGGCCATAATGTCTCGGCGGTAACAAACATTTTCCAAAATCATTAAATGACTTCCGGTCTCCTCGTGAACATTGACTAAATCCCAACACTCCTCAAGGGTGTTTGCCGCGGAAACCTCCAGTCCGGTATATTTTCCTGCCTTCATGGCGTCCTTGGCCATGGTTGTATGCCATAACCAAGGGGTAGAAATGATGACGGCATCAACGGATTCCATGTCCAGAAGATTGCGATAATCGTAATCGTTTTTCTGAAATACGCTAGGGGTCTTTTGGCCAGCCTTTGACATCATCTCAAGGGCAATTTCAATGCGTTTTGGATCGACATCACATAGGGCGATGACCTCGCAGTCTGACCGTAGCAAAAGGTTGTTTAAATGATTGGTTCCACGTAGACCGACGCCGATTAAACCTACACGTAGTTTTTCTTCTGTACGCTCACTAACGACATTTAAACTCCAACCTGGTAAGGTTGAGAATGCTGCGCCAGCCAGCGCTGTATTTTTGACAAAATCTCTTCTTGTGGTCATGGGTTGTGTTTTGCACTAAAATAGGTTTTTTTACTCATTTTTTACAGATCGTGGGTGCTATGTTAACCGGCCATGACCTGACCAATGATTGCCTGGATGAATCTGTAGGGTTCAAGCTGACGTCCTTTTAGATTTCAGTATCTTTGAGGCGCTTGGGAGACTGACCCAATTTCAAAGTCAAAATCAGATCAAGATGGATTCAAAATTATTGCTTGAAAAAATAAACGCCCATTGCAAAGGGACCCTCATGGAGACGCTCAATATCGAGTATGTCGCCATTGATCAAAATTCTATGACCGCAAAAATGCCCGTCAACGAATCGGTTTTTCAACCCGACGGAGTCCTACATGGCGGCGCTACCTTGGCTTTGGCAGAGAGTGTGGGTAGTGCTGCGGCACAAGTGCTTATCGGGGAGGGCAAGGCTCAAATAAGAGGTCTTGAACTCTCAGGAAATCATGTTAAAAGTGTGCGGGCTGGTTACGTCTGGGCAAAAGCCACTGTTCTGCATCGAGGCAGGACAACTCAGCTCTGGCAGGTTCATGTGACCGATGATCAAGGGGCCTTAGTCAGCGTGGTAAAGTTCACGACCATGATTTTAAATCAGGGGTAGGTGATTGATTTGGCTCATATCATTCAGGAGCATTGTTCCCAAAAATGGACCATGTTATGCTATGTGCTCCCTGGCGAAGACCGAATTAACTGCTGGTTTTCTTTTGGTCGACCCCTAAGAAACGACTCCACGGGGATGACTTTTTGTATCCAGCCTTATGATCGCGACACGCCCTTAGAGATTTGGTCTGAGTCAAATTTTGAACGTCATCAAATCGACTTCAAAGAACTGATCAGTTTAAAAAATATGCCCCCCCAATCCGCCCCGAAACCTTGGTGGGAATTATGCTCACAGGAGGAAGGACGTTCCCACAAATCCATGGTGAAGACCGCTTTAAATTCTATTGATTCAGGAGTTATGGATAAAGTGGTCCTTGCACGCACCAAATCAATCGGTTTACAGCAGGTGCATTGGCTTGAATTCCTAATTCGCCTAGTGACTGCAGATCCTCGGAGTTTTAGGTATGTATTGAATCATCCCGATTGGGGTGTTTGGTCGGGCGCCACACCAGAGACTTTGATCCAATCCGAAAACGATCAATTTAATACCATGGCTTTGGCCGGAACCCGTTGGCAAATAGACCAGGGATGGCCTGAATGGACCGATAAGGAATATGAGGAGCATCGATGGGTGGTGCAGGAAATACTTCAGTCCATTGAATCTGAGGCGCATTGTGAAACCGGAGATTTAACCAATCACGAATTAGGCCAAATGCAGCATTTGCGTACCGATATTTTTGGGGTCATCAAACCAGGATCAAGCGGCTTGCAGTTGGCCCAATGTCTTCATCCCACACCCGCTGTATGTGGTTTCCCCAGAGAATCAGCAAATGGTTTTATCCAAAATCATGAGTCATTCGATCGAGAACTCTATGCGGGCTTTTTGGGTTTTTGGAATCCTGAGGGCAAAACCACCCAATTATTTGTAAACCTACGCTGTCTTAAATGGTCAAACGGTCACGTTCACTTGTTTGCTGGTGGGGGCATAACGCGTGATTCTGACCCTGAGCATGAATGGATTGAGACCCAAAGAAAAATGAGCACCATGGGTCATGTTATTGCCCCATTTATTGAATAGAGGTCATTGCCTTTTGTATCTTTGTGCCCAATGGATTATTCCTGTCATACTTTATCCCATTTGGTGGTGCAACACTGTCTCTCGGCCGGCGTTGAAACCGTGGTCATTTCGCCAGGATCGCGCAATGCGCCACTGGTTATGGACTTTCAGGCTTATGCTGGTTTTAAGTGTTACAGCATAGTCGATGAGCGAAGCGCTGGGTTTTTTGCCCTCGGAATAGCGCAACAGTCGGGTCGTGCTGTGGCCCTGGTTTGTACCTCAGGCAGTGCTCTTGTGAATTATTTTCCAGCAGTGACAGAAGCCTATTACAGTCAACTGCCACTAATCGTTATTTCGGCAGATCGCCCTGAGGAATTGATTGATCGGGGAGAAGGACAAACCATAAAGCAAAAAAATATATTTGGAGGTCATGTTTTGGGTCAAACCAATTTATCGAATCAAGACTCAAATTTAAACTCAGCCTCTGAATCTTTGGGCAAAACAATCGGTCAAGCCTTTGCGGGCCGTGGACCGGTTCATATCAATGTTCCAATGGATGAGCCCTTGTATGAAAAAAGTCATCGACCCATGGATTTTGGGACAATGATTGCCAAACACCTGGTCATGCCCAGTCCATCATTATTGGATGAGTCTTATGTCGCGGATCGAATAAAGCAGTATCACGCTACCCCTAAGAAGATGATCATGATTGGGGCGATGGCCCCGGGCAGAGTCAATGCAGATTTAATGGAAATCTGGCAAAGCGATCCATCTGTTATCGTGCTTACCGAGACTTTGGCCAATGCACATCACCCTGAATTCATCTCTGGAATTGACCAGACCATAACCCACATGACTGAGGAGCAACAGGTCGATTTGAAGCCTGATTTGCTGATTACCATGGGTGGAATGATTGTCTCAAAACGCATCAAAAAGTTGCTGCGGGCTATGGAGATACAGGAGCATTGGCATTTGGGTCCAGAGCGACCGAACGACACTTTTTTTGCCCTCAAACACCACCTTGATGCAGCGCCGAATGATTTTTTCATGAAGTTGGCCCAAACCGATCCAATTGAGGAGTCCGAGAGTAGCTTTAAGCAAGATTGGCTCGATTTGCGTGAGCGGCGTATGAGCGGTCATCGGGATTTTCTCAGTCAATCTTCGTTTTGTGATTTGAAAGTTCATGAAGCACTGGCTCTGGCGCTACCCAATAACATTCAGCTTCAAATTGCCAACAGCGCAAGCATTCGATATGCTCAATTGTTTCCAGCCAATGCCACCCATGAGATTTTTTGCAATCGAGGGACCAGTGGAATAGAAGGAAGTACCAGTACTGCTATGGGGGCGGCAGTGGCAAACCCTAAGCCCACAGTGCTTATCACAGGGGATTTGAGCTTCTTTTATGACATCAATGCGCTTTGGCAGAACCACACGCCAAATAATTTCCGCATTATATTGATCAATAATCAGGGCGGAGGAATCTTTAGAATTCTGCCTAAGGCAAAAAGCATTAAGCCATTTGAAACCTATTTGGAAACGCCGCATCAAAGAAATGCTGTTTTAATGGCCAAAGAATTTGGTTTTAATTACTTCAGTGCACATGACCAGTCGAGTTTAACGGAGGCCTTGGATGCTCTTTTTAGCACCCAGGATGCCGGCCCTCAAATTCTCGAAATATTTACGCCAAAGCAGGACAACGACTTGATTTTAAATCAATACTTTGATCATTTGGATCAAATGGCCACCCCACATTTAGTCACGGACAAAAGCAACCAATGAATCTCGGGCAATACAATAGTTTAAGCATCTTGCGTGAGACCGATCCCGGTTTATTTTTAGGGGATGAACAGGGCAATGAGGTCTTGTTGCCTCACAAATACAAACCCGAGCAATACGAAATTGGGCAGCGACTTGAGGTATTTGTTTATCTGGACAATCAACAGCGACCAATTGCCACAACTCAAGAACCCTATGTCACCTTGAATCACTTTGCTTATTTGCGTTGTTGTGAGGTGAATCAGCATGGCGCTTTTATGGATTGGGGACTGGTCAAACAACTTTTTGTTCCCTTTCGTGAGCAAGCGCGCCCCATGAAATCAGGGAATTGGTATGTGATTTATTTATACTTGGACCCGAAGACAGACCGATTGGTTGGATCGAGTAAAACCAATCGATTCTTGTCTCAAGAAGGCATGTCGCTGAAGAAATTTGATGCTTGTGAAATTTTAGTGACCCATTTGACCGAAAAAGGAGCCAATGTCATCATCAATGAGCGGCACCAAGGTTTAATTTACATCGATGATATTTTTGAGGACATCCGCTCAGGAGATCGTTTGACCGCTTATGTGAAAAAGGTTCGAGATGACAATAAGGTAGACATCGTTTTACAGCCTTTGGGTTACAAGGGCATTGAGCCCAATGCAGAGTACATTTTACAGGAGTTGGAGGCCGCTGGAGGATTTTTACCCCTGAGTGACCACAGCACTCCTGATTTAATTCGTCAAGAATTGGGAATGAGTAAGAAATTGTTCAAAAAGGCCATTGGATTTCTCTACAAAGAAAAGCGCATTACCATTGCAGAGGATGGCATTAGTTTGACATGAACAGTCGGTGGGCAATACCTGGTGGCTTGGATGTCGCCAAATTCGTTTAATTTTATCTCAAAAATTTGTCATGAGTCAACCAAATTGGAAAACCGCAAAAACATTTCAAGACATCACGTATAAAAAATACAAGGGTGTTGCTCGAATTGCTTTTAACCGACCTGAAGTCCGCAATGCTTTCCGTCCGCAAACCACGAGTGAATTACTGGAGGCTTTCCACGATGCTCAGGAGGACACCAGTATTGGCGTGATTTTGTTGTCTGCAGAGGGACCATCCCCCAAAGATGGGGTTTATAGTTTTTGCTCTGGTGGAGACCAAAGTGCTCGAGGGCATCAAGGCTATGTCGGGAATGACGGATACCATCGACTGAACATTTTAGAGGTGCAAAGGTTGATTCGTTTTATGCCCAAGGCCGTAATTGCCGTAGTTCCTGGTTGGGCGGTAGGCGGTGGACACAGTTTGCATGTGACTTGCGACTTGACCCTTGCGAGCAAAGAGCACGCCATTTTCAAACAAACCGATGCAGATGTGACCAGTTTTGACGGAGGTTACGGAAGCGCTTATTTGGCCAAAATGGTGGGCCAGAAAAAGGCGAGAGAAATCTTTTTTCTAGGCCGTAATTATTCAGCTCAAGAGGCTTATGATATGGGTATGGTCAATGCTGTGATTCCTCATGACGAATTGGAGCAAACGGCTTTTGATTGGGCTCAGGAAATTCTGAAGAAATCCCCCATTTCGATTAAAATGCTCAAATTCGCCATGAACCTAACTGACGATGGATTAGTGGGACAACAAGTTTTTGCCGGTGAGGCGACGCGATTGGCTTACATGACCGATGAAGCCAAAGAGGGCCGGGATGCATTTTTGGAAAAACGTCCGCCGAATTTTGATAAAAAATGGCTTCCCTAATTTAAGATACTCTATACTATTGCGGGGTATTTGACTGGATCGGTTTCATGCATAATGCCGTATATCTTTTCGTAGATGTCCTCGAATGAGGGCTTTGAAAAATAGTCTCCGTCAGTCCCATAGGCTGGACGATGGGCTTTGGCGGTAAGCGTCATGGGGGCACTATCCAGATGGACGTAGGCCTTCTGTCGTACCAAAAGATCATTCAATAGATAACCCGACGCCCCTCCCGGAACATCTTCATCGACAATCAGCAATCGGTTGGTTTTGGCGACGCTTTTTACCATATCCATGTTCAAATCTAAAGGCAATAGAGATTGGACATCAATGACTTCGGCAGAAATTTCGGTTGCACCTTCGAGCGCATGTGCAGCACTTTCAACGATTCTCAGGGTGCTCCCATAGGAAATCACAGTAATGTCGGTTCCGGTTTTTACGGTTTCAACCACACCGATCGGGGTGCAAAATTCCCCTATGTTAGACGGCATTTGCTCTTTGAGGCGGTAACCATTTAGACTTTCAATGATCAATGCAGGCTCATCACTTTTCAGTAGAGTGTTGTAAAAACCAGCCGCTTGGGTCATGTTACGTGGCACCAAGACATGAACGCCACGAACTAAATTTAAAATTCCACCCATTGGGCTTCCACTGTGCCATATGCCTTCTAGGCGATGCCCGCGAGTCCGCACGATAAGCGGTGCTTTTTGTGTGCCATTGCTTCTGTATCGAACTGTTGCCAGATCATCACTCATGGTCTGAAGACAATACAAAACATAATCCAGATACTGTATTTCTGCAATTGGTCTTAAGCCACGCATGGCCATCCCGATGCCTTGACCCAAGATGGTCGCTTCTCGAATCCCAGTATCACTCACACGCACGGGACCAAAAATTTCTTGCATGCCCTCAAGTCCCTGATTGACATCGCCAATTTTTCCGCTGTCTTCCCCAAAAATTAAAACCTCAGGATATTTTTCAAAGAGGGCCTTAAAATTATTGCGTAAAATCACCCGTCCATCAACCATTTCAGCATTCGACGCATACTGGGGCTGGATTGGTTGAACATTCGTTGCCTTATCAGGATGTTCTGAATACAAATGAGCACCGTAGAGCGGCTCGATAAAATTCACATACTCCTGATGCCAGTCGTATAAGGCCTTTTTCTCTGCATCCGGCAGATCACGCAAAAGCCATTGAATTTTCCGAGAACACGAAACGACGTCTCTTCTTAATGGCTCGCGATTGCTTTTGAGTTCTGTAATCAAAGCATTGAATTCATCGGGTTGAGTACACTTTGCTGCTAGTGGTGTGGCAAGAGCGATGAGCTGGTCACGTTCCTGCAGGTGTAATGCTAAATAGGCCTTCCAAGCCTTGTTTTTGCCTTCTCTTACCTTTTTTTTGATGTCTGTCTCAAGATCGCTTAGGGCTTCATCACTGGCAATGTTCTGCTGAATGATCCATTGTCTCATTTTGAGATTACAGTCGTGATTTCTTTCCCATTCCAGTCGCTCAGGGCTTTTATAACGTTCGTGAGATCCACTGGTAGAGTGCCCTTGGGGTTGGGTCAATTCACGCACATGTATCAAGACGGGCACATGGCTTAAACGAGCCAATTTTCCGGCCTTATTGTAGGCGGAAATGAGCTCTGGGTAATCCCAGCCATTGACTTTAATGATTTCGTAGCCATCTAAATCCGCTTCACGCTCAAATCCACCTAAAATGGTTGAAATGTTTTCTTTAGTGGTTTGGTACTTGGCGTGAACTGAGATCCCGTAATCGTCATCCCAAACACTGATGACCATGGGGACTTGCATTACTCCAGCTGCATTGATGGTCTCCCAGAACAGTCCTTCACTGGTGCTGGCATTTCCAATAGAGCCCCAGGCCACTTCATTACCTGAATCGGAAAGGTGCTTAAGGTGGGTTAAATTATCTAAAGACCGAAATACATTTGAAGCCTGGGCCAGCCCCAGTAATCTCGGCATTTGACCCGCAGTTGGCGAAATGTCTGAACTGCTGTTGTACTGATCTTTAAGGGCTTTAAAAGCGCCATTTTCATTCAAACTTTGGGTGGCAAAATGACCCCCCATCTGTCGTCCAGCGCTCATCGGTTCGTGCTCAATCGAAGTGTGGGCGTAAAGTCCTGCAAAAAACTCTTCTATGGACAACAAATCTAGCGCCATCATGAACGTTTGATCGCGGTAGTAACCAGAGCGCCAATCTCCCTTTTTAAAGGCTTTTGCCCAAGCGAGCTGAGGGACTTCTTTACCATCTCCAAAAATGCCAAATTTTGCTTTGCCCGTGAGCACCTCGCGTCTGCCCAGTAAACTGCATTCTCGGCTGGTAACCGCTACCGAATAATCCTTTAGGATTTCGGCTTTAAAATCGTCAAAAGACAAATTTTTATCTGGCATGGTCGGCTTTATCGCTTTTTGAATGGCGTGATCGTTCGAACTAAATCGCGTTGCAAAATTAGTGATTTTTGACCTCATTTACAATGGTCATTGACCACCAAACAATTGCCAAATCAATTATTGGTCCTGTCCCCAGTCCATTGTGTTAAGCCACTGCATTTAGGGGTCAGATCAAGATTTTTTTATGGCATTGAACCCAAAGAGAACCAGTAAAATAAAGGGCAGTCCGTGAAAAACCAAATCAAAATAGTCCATGGGCTTCATGCCGACAGCACCGCCCATTATCCACTTGATTTTACCCCATATATGGGGTTCTGGAAAATAGGGGGCAAGTCCTAAGGTCAAACAAAGCAAGATTATGAGTTTTGGGTTGTTCAATGGGTTCATATCAATACCATTTTCGAGTGAATAGTCGGCTTAAGGTTTCAAGGTCTAGCGTTGCAATGAACCTTATGCGCTGACTGTAGCTTCCTAAATTGGGTTCATAGCCAAGGTTGGACCACAGCGGAAAGTACAATTCGAAAAAGTCAGTTACAAAACTGGTTCGAATGCCCGAGTCATATACCACATTGGCTCTGTCTCCCTTGTTTTTGACTAATCCTAGATCGCCGTAAACAAAAATCCAACGCCATAAGTTTACACTGGAATTGACCGTGGTGATCCATTGATTGGCAAACGCAGGTTGAAGTTGCGATTTAAAGCCACCTTCTGCAATAATCAGTTGCTGACTGTAAATGCCACTACGCTCGCTGCGACCGTAATAATTGTAATCAAAAAGGTAATCGGTCGGACGGTCTAGGGCAAAGCTGAAATAATTGTCATCATCGGCCGTATCATTACGTAAAAAAAGTCCTGCGTAAAAACGCAGATTGATTTGACGGTTATTCAAAAATAATTTTCGGTATTCAAACTGTGCCGATACCTTGCTAAATGCAGAGGCCCATTGGGCGTTGAAGGCTGCTGAGTAAAAGTTGATCAAATTATTATCAGAGTAGTTGTACTGCAGGTTGTACACGCTATAGTTCGGTTCCCGATCGACTTGATCAAGGGCTTTATCTCTAGTGACATGCACCGATCTGAGCGTCAGGTATTGCCGCTTGTTTTTGCGCAAATCATTTTTGTCGCGGAAAGCAAAGATCGCGTAAGGTGATAGCCTGCGATAAAACAAACCCTGATCGTAGGAAAAATAATTGCCTGCGATACCAAAACGTTGCAGAAATAAATTTGAGCTTTCATTCCAACGATTGTAAACCACTGAGCCACGACCTACAGGAGATTGTGAATTCAGTGCATATTGTGGCTCAAAGTTGAAATGAAGCGGTTTAGGTAAAATCGTACGGTTGTACCAACGAAGCCCTAAACTCAATCCGTCGTAGAAGTTGTAGCTGGCAGCTGGCAGCATAAAGATTTGTCGATAGTTCGGGTCCTCGATGTCTTGTATTAACCTGAGTTGGATCGGTTTTCGATAAGGCTGAGTGATGCCCTCATAATTATTTCTGGCGTTGATTTCAGGAACTGCTGCATTTTGATTGACCACCAAGCGCTCCGAAGCCAAATGAGGTATGGTGACCGTTACTTTATCCTTAAAGGGCGGCGTCCAGTGTTTTGCGGTCAAGCTATCCCCATTGAAGCTCGAAAGACTCACAGGGCTTTTTGCCCGACCTTTATTCAATACAGTGACTTGTATTGAGTCGCCTTGCGGTTCAATTTTCTTGATTTTAAAATCGTTTGAGGTACGCTCGTGAATAAAATCCTCAAAATACCAACTCAGATTATCCTTTTGATCACTGAGAACACTAGCATATCGCTCGGCACTTAGTGGTGTTTTACCCTGCTTAAAAAGTGATCTAACTCTTTTTTTAAACACCTCTGGCCCCAAGTATTGTTTCAATAAATTAAGATGGACTCCGGCTAAATATTCATTGCTGATGTTGGCGTTGAAGTTGATCAGTTTATCCTTGGGCGTGGTTAAGGATTGATGGACATTGTTTCTGGCTCCATTGAGGTAGATCAATTTGTATTGACTGTTGAAATCCAATTTACTGAGGCGTGCCCAGCGGATTATGGGCCATCGACTGAAATTCCCTAAAAGTTTTTCATTTGGATAAAATCGATTGACGTATTCCTGCATCAAATGAATGAGTAATCCCGCTCGAATCCAATAGTCATCCCGAAGATTCATGGCGAGTTGACGTTTTAGGTAATGATCTGCGATGATTTTTAAAAATGCCAATTCTCGATCAAAACCTGGCGGATAAGGGTTGAGAAAATCAGGCAATTGATTTAATCCATAAAATGGATTTCGCTTATACTGACGTTCACCAATCAAAAGGACCTCTTCATTTAAATGCCCCAACTCATGACTTAAAAACTGATCGATTCTGCTCAATTGAAATTGTCTGATATCGGTGGAGTCTTTTTTCAGGTCAAAGTCCGTAAGAATCGTAAAATGCTCGGTATGATAGGTTTGAAATACAGGTTCATGGGTCCAGTAAAGCGGGATCACATCATGCCTGTTGCCTTTAAAACGAGCTTTGACCAGTTGCTGGTTGACCTCTGTTTTCTTGTGGATGAGGTCGGTCTGAAAAACTAAATTTGACGGATAGGTGACCGTTAATTCAAGGTCAGTTTCGGCCATATGAAAGTCGTCAAGATTCTTATGGCTGTAAACCATCCATTGCTGCTGAAAGTCCGCCGGAGCAATCCACCAGTGTTTTAGATGAAGATTTCCCTCATTGTCTCGACCAAAACGAGTGAATTTATCCTTGGGAATTTTTATTCGATAGACCAGATGTGTTTCGATGCTGTCCTCTGAAGACAAAACTCTGGGGAGCATTAACCGGATTTGATCCACTTCGGGACGGCTGTAGTTTGCTGTTTCACCCTCTACGGTCCATGATTCGATGGTCGTACGACCTCGATCCCGTTCAGCTTCAAAATGAAAATTTGCCTCAAAGTTTTCAGCAAAACGTTGGCCAAGTGGGCTTGTTTTATCTGAAAAAGCATTGGCCCAGTCCAAAAAATAAAATGAATCCAAATTCTGATCACTGGTATTGATCAGTCGCATTTGCTGAGTCACGATTAATTCCGCACTTAAGGTATCTAACTCGATCTCGAGATTAACCCGATGCTGAGCATGACTCAGATCAGCCCCGATGATGAGACAAACCAAGGCTTTTGACGCCAGGCGCAGAATGTGAACGAATCGATTCACTGTAAATTAGAAGTTTGGACTGATGGCAAATTGATTGTAGAAATCGGTCAAAATATCGATTACCTCGTCCTCTGTGTCCACCAATTTGATGAGGTCGAGATCTTCAGGACTGATGTTTTTCTCTGCAGCCATGGTGTTTTTAATCCAGTCATAAAGTCCCTCCCAATAGGTCCGACCCACTAAAATAATGGGAAATAGATCGACTTTTTTGGTTTGAATCAAAGTAATCGCTTCAAATAATTCGTCCAGCGTACCAAAACCACCAGGCATGACCACAAATCCCTGGGCGTATTTTACAAACATGACCTTGCGCACGAAAAAGTAATCAAAATCAATGCTGTTTTGCTTATCGATAAAGGGATTACTGTGCTGCTCAAATGGCAGTTCTATGTTCAGGCCTACAGAAGTTCCACCATTTTCATAAGCCCCCTTGTTTGCCGCCTCCATGATGCCAGGCCCACCTCCAGTGATGACCCCAAAACCTAAATTTGTGATCCGCTTTGCGATGCGTTGGGCTAAATCGTAATAGGGATTGTCCTTTTTTGTTCTGGCCGAACCAAAAATGCTTACACATGGTTCAATCTTGGCCAATTTTTCATACCCCTCGACAAATTCGCCCATGATTTTAAATA
>Ga0213858_10000676_pt1 | contig 16214 bp, 14 predicted proteins | sample PICome_FD_160122 | JGI IMG/M metagenome (GOLD analysis project Ga0213858, IMG submission 160122) | Coastal seawater microbial communities near Pivers Island, North Carolina, United States - PICO245 | ecosystem: Environmental > Aquatic > Marine > Coastal | place: USA: North Carolina | collected... | reverse complement strand
AGTCGTGGGGGCTGGCGTTGGCTGATCTCGACCCGTGGCTCCACGAGCTGCGGGATCGGCTCGATCGGCATGGGCCCGACGCTGCCTTGGTGCACGGCGATCTCTGGGGCGGGAATGCGGCTGTGCCGGCGGATGGTCGAGGTCTGATTTTCGATCCGGCCAGCTGGTGGGCCGATCGGGAGGTGGATCTGGCGATGACCCAGTGCTTCGGAGGCTTCTCGCAAGCCTTCTACAACGGTTACCACCAGGAATGGCCCTTGCCACCGGGAGCCAAGCAACGAGTGGAGATTTACAACCTCTATCACTGGCTCAACCACGCCAACCTGTTTGGCGGTGGCTACAGGCAGCAGTGCCTGCGTTTCCTTGAGCACCGGGCACCGCTGTCGTGGTGAAAGGCGCCGGTCGGTGCCCAAGGAAGCGCGTGGGGGAGAATGGGCTGAAGATCAGCCCAAGTATTCCTGACGCAGGGTCTGGACGCGACTGATCAGGGCCTGGCGTTTTTCGCTTGTGGTGAGGTTCTTCCAGCTCCACTGGCCGACCACCACCACACCGAGCAGCTCCAGCAGGCCGGGCACCACGGGGAGCAGATTGATCGTGTCGAGAATGCCCTTGATCAAGATCTGCGCCACGATCACTGCCGCGAAGATGCCCACGATCTTGCCGATGCGACCCACCTGGCTCCAGTCGACCTGATCGAGAGTGGAATTGACTTTGCCCAGCACTTCGCTGTAGCGCTCACTGAAGTTGATGCCCTCAGCAGCAGTGGCCGTGTCGGTTTCAGGGTTGGAGGTGGACGTCGAGTCGTTCACCGCGGTGCTGTCCTCGCTCATGAAACGATCACGGGTGGAAAATGCCAGCCGAGCGTATCGGTCGGCTCTCGGAAATGCCAGAACGGCTGCTCTTCGGTCGTGAATGCCTGATCGTTCTCATGCGCACCCTGGCCGCCCCGGCTCCAGAGGAGGGCTGTGCGCTTCTGCTGGGTTTGCCCGTCAGCGGTGGTGCCTCCAGACCCAGCGCCTGGTGGGTGCAGCGGGTGTGGCCCTGTTGCAACGTCTGGAGCCCTGGTCTGACCGCTCTGCCTGAGCCGCCCGATGCCTCCCTCACGCGTCGCCATCGCTTCGCCCTGGATCCACGGGAACAGTTGCATGCGCAGCGCTGGGCCCGCGCCCGCGGGCTGCAGGTGCTGGGGACGGCCCATTCCCATCCGGAAGGGGAGCCAGAGCCGTCACGGCTCGATCTTGCCTGGGCGACGACGCCGAGCCTGATGCTGATCCTGGGTGGCTCGGGAGCGCTGGGGGCGTGGTGGATCGAGGCGGGTGCGGCATCGCCACTGTTGCTCCAATACTCAGAGGAGTTGCTCCAACACTCTGAGGAGTTGCTCCAACACACTGAAGGGGAGGCGAGCTGAGTGTCGATGCTTCCGTTGGATGCCGTGCCCGAAGAGCTCAGTGCCGAAGAGCGCCAGCGCTATGCGCGCCACCTGAGCCTGCCGGAGCTGGGCCTTGAGGGGCAGAAGCGGCTCCGGAGAGCTTCGGTGTTGTGCGTGGGCAGCGGTGGCCTGGGGTCACCCCTGCTCCTGTATCTGGCAGCCGCGGGTGTCGGGCGGATCGGCGTCGTCGATTTCGATCAGGTGGAGGCGTCCAATCTGCAGCGTCAGGTGATTCATGGCAGCGCCAGCGTTGGCCAGGCCAAAACCCGCTCGGCGGCCAGCCGGCTCCACGACCTGAACCCCCATGTGCAGGTGGTGGAGCACAACACGAGGCTCGATCCGACCAACGCTCTGCAGATCCTGGAGCCCTACGACCTGGTGTGCGACGGCACGGACAACTTCCCCAGCCGCTATCTCATCAACGATGCCTGTGTGCTGCTCGGCAAGCCCTGCATCTATGGATCGGTGCAGGGCTTTGAGGGGCAGGTGAGCGTGTTCAACCGCACGGCTGACAGTCCGAATTACCGGGACCTGGTGCCGCAGCCGCCTCCGCCGGGCCTGGTGCCCTCGTGCGCCGCTGGTGGCGTGCTGGGCGTGATGCCCGGATTGATCGGCCTGATTCAGGCCACCGAGGCGATCAAGCTGATCACTGGACTCGGCACATCCCTCGATGGTCGGGTGCTGTTGGTGGATGCGTTGGCGATGCGCTTTCGGGAGTTGACGCTTGCCCCGTCGCCCACGCGCGAGCCGATCCAACACCTGATTGACTATCAGGCATTCTGCGGCCAGTCCGGATCCGCATTCGCCCGGGAGGAGCAAGTGGAAAGCGTGTCCGTGCAGGAGCTCAAGGCGTTGCTGGATTCAGGTGCCGACCTGCTTCTGATCGATGTGCGCAATCCCGCCGAAGTGGAGGTGGCAGTGATCGAGGGATCGGAGCATTTTCCCCTCAGCACCATCGAAAGTGGCGAGGCGATCGAGCCCATCCGCAACCGGGCCAGCGGCCGCAGCCTCTACATCCACTGCAAGCTGGGAGGCCGCTCCGCCAAGGCGGTGGCACTGCTGGCTGAACATGGCATCGCGGCGATCAATGTCAGCGGCGGCATCGAGGCCTGGTCGTTGGAGGTGGATGAAACGGTGCCGCGCTACTGAAGGCAGCGGCCCTCAGTGATCCTGGCTGAGCGGATCACCCTCAGTAATCCACACCGCGCTTGAGATCGACGCCCTGTTCGGCGTAGTGCTTGTGGCACACCATCTCGGAGTGCACGCTGGCCAGATCGAAATAGGCGGGAGGGTTCTTGCAGCGGCCGGTGATGATCACCTCGGTTTCCGCCGGTTTGCGCAGCAAGGTCTGGAGGATCGGCTCCACCGGAAGCAGTTCCAGATCCACGCTGGGATTCAGTTCATCCAGGATCACCGTTTTGTAAAGCCCGCTGGCAATCGCGGCCCGAGCGATTTCCCAGGCCCGCTCGGCTTCCACGTAATCGATCGGTTGCTGCTGGCCGCGCCAGACGATCGCATCACGGCCTGAGCGCAGGTGATCCACCAGGTGGGGGTAGCTTTCCCGCAGGGCGGCGATGGCGGCGTCTTCGGTGTAGCCGCTGCCCCCCTTGAGCCACTGCAGGATCAACACCCGATGGCTCTTGTCTTGCGAGATGCCGCGGCCGATGGCCTGGAGGGCTTTGCCCAGGGCGCTGGTGGACTTGCCCTTGCCTTCGCCGGTGTAGATCTCGATGCCGCCCTGGGGAGCCATCGCCGTCACGCCGGCCTCTGAGGGCTCGGGGCGCCGGTGGGCCCGCATCTCTGAATGGAGATCCGCCATCTGCACCAGGGCGCGGGGAGCGGCTCGTCCTGTGACGATGATCTCCATGCCCTCCGGCCGCTCGCGCAGGCTTCGCAACACGTCGTCGAGATCGAGCAACCCCAGCTCCAGCACCGGGTTGAGCTCATCGAGCACCACCACGGAGTAGAGGGCGCTGGCGATGGCGCCCTTGGCGATGTCCCAGCCCCGCTGAGCTTCCTGCCGGTCAAAGCGGCTCACCTCATCAGCTCCGAAATACTCGCCACGACCGGTGCGCACCTGGTCGATCAGGTGGGGGAACCCCTGTTGTAGGGCTTCGATCGCCGCATCCTCGTCGTAGGCCCGGCCTGGCCCTTTCAGGAACCGCAGCAGCAACACCCGGGTGCGGCGTTGTTCGCAGATGCCAAGCCCGATGGTGCGCAAGACCACACCCAGAGCGGCCTGGCTTTTGCCCTTGCCCTCCCCGTCGTAGACATGCAGTTGACCGAGGCTGCGTTCGCGGCTGTCAGCTGCTGTCACGATGCCGATGGCTGGTCGTCGATTCCCTGCCATGGCCGGAAGATGAGCCACCGGAGCTTACCGAGCTTGAACCGCGTTGTGGTTGGGCTGGCGGCGATTCTGGTGCGGCGACCTTCGGTCGCTTGCCGGTCGCTTGATGTTGAGGCTCCTTAGCGTGATTTCATTCGATCAATCCAGGGAGTGGGCCGGTGTGATGGAGGAGACGGCTCGCACCTTTCGCCAGCTCGAACTGCTGCCTGACGCGTTGCGGAGCCAGCTCGAGCAGCTGCGCGCCTGGCTGCGCTCGCAGCAACGGGTGTGTGTGGCCTATTCCGGCGGGGTGGACAGCAGCCTGGTGGCGGCCATCGCCTGGGAGCAGCTCGGAGCTGGGGCGATCGCGATCACCGGAGTCTCCCCGGCGTTGGCGCCTCATTTGCAGGAGGAGGCCCGGCAACAGGCCGCCTGGCTGGGCATCCGCCATCAGGAGGTGGCCACCAGCGAACTGGAGGATCCTGACTACACCAGCAACCCGCCGGAGCGCTGTTTCGCCTGCAAGCGGGAGCTGCACCGCCACTTAGCTGCCATCGCAGCCCAGGCTGGTCAGGCCCAGGTGGTGGATGGGGTGAATCACGATGATCTGGGTGACCACCGCCCCGGCATTGAGGCGGCCAGGCAGGCGGGAGTGCGCTCGCCCCTGGCCGAACTTGGACTGAGCAAGCTGGCTGTGCGCCAGATCTCCCGCTCGCTTGGATTCCCCTGGTGGGACAAGCCCGCTCAGCCTTGCCTGGCGTCACGCTTTCCTTACGGAGATCCGATCGGCGCCGAACGCTTGCGCCGCGTTGGCGCGGCAGAAGCGTGGTTGCGGGGGCAGGGTTTTGACGACGTGCGTGTGCGTTGCCAGGGGGCAACGGCTCGGATCGAAGTGCCCAGCCACCAAATCGACACGTTGCTGCTCAGGCTGCCCCGCGTTGCCCTGGTGGAACGGTTTCTGGCGCTTGGGTTCACCAGCGTCAGCCTGGATCTTGAAGGCCTTGTCAGCGGCAAGCTGAACCGTGAGCTCGCCCTGGGGGATCACCAGCAGGTGGCGATCCCCTAGCGAGGCCTGCCGGTCAGGCCAGGCCGCCTTCAGGCTCAGGCCGCCCGGAGCTCGGCCTGGGGGTCCCGAGGGGTGTGGGCCACAGCGGCGGGGGTCTCGCGCCTGAAGCTCCGGAGTTGATGGCGACCGGCCCTCAGTTCATCCCGCAACACGGCGCAGGCTTTCTCGGGCATGGTGTGATCACCGCAGGTGAACCCATCCACCGCCGCGTAGCCGCTTTCAGGCCAGGTGTGGATCGAGATGTGGGATTCAGCCAGAAGAGCCAGTCCCGTCACGCCCTGAGGTTCGAATCGGTGGGTGATCAGGTTGAGGAGTGTGGCACCAGCACGTTTCGCTGCAGTGGTGATGGTGGTCCTCAGGAAGGCTTCGTCGTCGAGCTTGGAGGCGTCGCAGTCGTAGAGCTCGAGAATGCAGTGCTTGCCCACCATGTCGGTAGCATTGGGCACGTCGGGACCGGTGGCTGTTGAGGAATCGGCGCCGCCCCATCCCGGGTTGGGATGCAGGCAAGACAGGGTCTGCTCCATCAGGGTATCGAAAGAAAAGAGCCACTCAACTTAACGCAGTTCCCTGTCGGGGTTCAACAACTCCGCGTTGAGGATCTGGGATCCGGCGCGCCAGTTCCCCTCAAACGCGTCCAGGTGGGTGGCGCTGATCAGGCATTGATGCGTGCCGCCCACGGCCTCCAGCAGCGCCAGTTGGCGATGGGGATCCAGTTCTGCCAGCACGTCATCGAGCAACAGCAGTGGCGGTTCCCCCCAGAGCTCCTGCACCAGTTGCAGTTCGGCCAGTTTCAGGGCGAGCACAAGGGTGCGCTGTTGCCCGGCGGACGCGAATCGGCGCGCGGCGATGCCATCGAGCATCAGGCCGATTTCATCGCGGTGGGGGCCGACGCGACAGCTCCCCAGTCGAGCCTCTTCGGCACGCTGGGCCAGCAGTTGGGCCGCGATCGCCTGCCGCCAGGGCTCCTCGGCTTCTTCGCCCTCCAGTCGGCTGCCCGCCTCATACCGGAGTTCGAGCGCTTCGTGGCCGTCGCTGAGCTGCTGCTGCCAGGCCGCCGCCAGGGGTTGCAGCCTCGCCAGGGCCCGGCGCCGGCGCCGATGGATCCGGGTGCTCACCAGGGCCATCTGCTGATCAAAGACCTCCAGCAGCTGCTCCCGTTCCGTTGTGGCTGTGCTCTGCCGCCGCCAGAGCTGGGCCCGTTGACGCAGCAAGCGGCCATAGCGACTGATCAGATCGCCATAGACCGGCTCCAGTTGGAGGACCACCCGATCCAGCCATTGGCGGCGCAGTGCCGGCTCTCCCCGCACCAGCTGCAGGTCGAGGGCGCTGAATCCGACGCAACGTAGGGGCCCGATGAGATCGAGCTGACGCTCCAGCACCCGACCGTTGCGACGGGCCTGCCGACCTCCCTTGCGTCGCAGTTCCAGTTCCAGCTGATCCTGTTCCGCTGCCGTGGCCCGGAGCACGGCCCTGGTCTGGTTCCAGTGGATCAGATCCTGATCCTGGCTGGCGCGATGGGAGCGCAGGCTTCCGAGCAGCTCGACCGCTTCGAGGAGATTGGATTTCCCCACCCCATTGCGGCCGATCACCAGAAGTCGAGGTGCCTCGATCGCGAGCCGCAGGTGGCCGTAGTTCCGGAACCCCTGCAGCTCGAGCTGGTGTAGCCGAATCGGTCCGGGTGCGACGTGTCGCTAAGGTACAAGGCTTGGGGAGATCTGCGGATGCATCCCCTCTGCAGCGGCATCGGCCGATGTGGGCATGTAGCTCAGTTGGATAGAGCATCAGATTCCGGTTCTGAGGGTCGGGGGTTCGAGTCCCTCCATGCTCGTCACAAGGCGTCGCGACTCAGCGAAGCCACAGCCCCATGGCTCGGATCCCGCCGGGGTCGAGCACGAATCCCTGGTCTTTGAGGGCCTGGAGTGCGGCCGGTGGGGCTGAGATCGAGATGCTGCACCCCGGCAGGTCCCGCCGCAGGATCGCCAGGGATCGGTGGACCAGCACGGCCATCACCTGCCCCTGGCTGTCGCCCGGATGGGCGCAGAGATTCCAGAGATTGGCATTCAGGGCCCGATCACTGGTCGCCCGCACAAAGCCGGCGAGCATGTCGTCGTGCTCTCGGCGCACGCTGAGGCACCAGAGGCTGCGCTCCAGGGCCGCCATCCAGCGTTCCTCGGGGATGGAGGGTTCGCCGCAGGCCTGGAGCAGGGCGTCGATCGCCCTGGCGGTCGGCTGGCTTTCGGGCTCCAGCACATAGCCGGGGGGAAGGGCCGGGACGGCCGGTTTGGAGCGAAAGGGAAGCAGCGCCACTCAGCCCGTGTTGCGCATGCCGGCGGCAATGCCATTGATGGTGAGCAGGGCTCCGCGCAACAGTTCACTGCGGCTGTAGGTGCGGCCATCCGGATCGGTGTTGGGTGCCTCGCTCATCGGCGGCTGCCGGTTCTGATCCCGCAGTCGGCGCAGCAGCGCCACCTGCAGGAAGCCGAGTGGAACAATTGTGCGGTTGCGCAGGTCCACCGAGAGCTGCAGGTCCGGATCAGCATCGAGCAGCCGTTCCTGGCCAGTGATGTCAAGCACCAGTCGGCGGGTGAGGCCGTACTCATCGGCGATCGTAACGTAAATCCGCTCGAACGCCTCCCGGAGGTCGGCGCTGCCGAGGCTGGTCACGTAGTGGCGCGCCAGCTCGAGATCGACCTTGGAGAGAGTCATCTCCACCTTGGAGATCAGCATCCGGAAGAAGGGCCAGCGCTGGTGCAGACGGCGCAGGAGTTGCAGTTGTTCCTGGTCGTCGCCCACCTCGTCGGCCAGGGCCGTGCCGACGCCGAACCAGCTGGGAAGAAGGAACCGGCTCTGGGTCCAGCCGAACACCCAGGGAATGGCCCGCAGACTGGAGAGATCCTTGGCGCCGCTTTTGCGGCGGGCCGGACGGCTGGAGATCTGCAGCTTGCTGATCTCCTCGATCGGCGTCACCTGTTGGAAGAAGGCCACCAGGTCGGGGTTGTCGTGCACAAGGGCCCGGTAGTGACTGCGGGAGCGGCTGGCGAGCCGGCTCATCAGGTCGTTCCAGCTCGGTGTGGCGTCCAGCTGGCTGGTGACCAAACTGTTCTGCACCACGGCGGTGCTCATCGTTTCCAGGTTGTAAAGCGCCAGTTCCGGAAGGCTGTATTTCGAGGCCAGCACTTCCCCCTGTTCGGTGATCTTGATCCGACCCTGCAGGGTGCCGCTGGGCTGGGCCAGGATGGCCTGGTAAGCGGGGCCTCCGCCACGGCCGACCGAACCGCCACGGCCGTGGAACAGACGCAGGGCGATGTCGTGGCGACTGGCGAGATCCTGCAGTGCGATCTGGGCCTGATGGATCTCCCAGTTGCTGGAGAGGAAACCGGAATCCTTGTTGCTATCGGAGTACCCGAGCATCAGTTCCTGCAGGGGCTGGGCCTGTTCGCCCACCCGTGGCAGCAGCTGCCGGTAGAGCGGGTGCTCGAACAGCTGACCCATCACCTCCGGCGCCCGCTGCAGATCTTCCACCGTTTCGAACAGGGGCACCACCAGGAGATTGGCATGGTTGGCCGCCGGATTCACCAAACCGGCTTCCTTGGCGAGCAGCAGCACCTCCAGCAGATCGGAGACGCTGTGGCTCATGGAAATCACATAGGTGCGGCAGATCCGGCTGCCGAACTCTTCCTGGAGGCGATGCAACATCCGGAAGACCGCGATGGTTTCCGCCGTTGCCGCCGACCATTCCACCGCGGGAGGGATCAGGGGACGGCGGGTCTGCATCTCCTCGAGCAACCACTCCACCCGGGTGGTTTCGTCCATCGCCCCGTAGGCGGTGGGGAGCTTCAGGTAGCGGGTCAACTCGTCGAGGGCATCACTGTGGCGCGTGCTCTCCTGACGGATGTCGAGGCTGGCGAGCGAGAACCCGAAGATGTGCACCTGGGTCAGCAGGGTGTCGAGCGGGTCACAACTGAGCTCGGTGCTTACCAGGCTGTTGCGGATCAGTTCCAGGTCGCTGCGGAACTCGGCCACCGAGTCGTAGTGGAGGGCCTCGCCAGCGCTGGCATTGGTCGGTTGGCAGGGCACCAGGCCCTCCGATGGAGTGCGCCAACCCGCTTCCGACAACTGCTGATTGCGCTGTTGGGTGAGCCGGAGCCGCTCCAGCGTGTAGCTGAGTTTGAGCCTGTAGGGTTCCAATCGGTATCGGGCTGCCCGCTCTTCATAGACCTCGGGGAAGCGAAGCCGGTCCATTTCCAGCGACTCCAGCAGCGGCGCGCTCACCTGGCTCCATTGCATGGAGATGCTCAGTTGGTCGCGCAGGTCCTGTACGGCCGAGACGTAGCGATCGAGCATCAGCTGCCGCTGATAACAGGCTGTTCGCCAGGTGATTTCCGGTGTCACGGAGGGGTTGCCATCCCGATCAGATCCCACCCAGGATCCGAAGGTGCAGAAGGCTGCGGGCGGCAGCCTCACATCGGGATAGTTCTGGCTGAGTGCCGCCTGGATGCGACGACGCAACTGGGGCATGGCATCGAACAGCACCTGCTGGAAGTAGTGCAGGGCGTAATCCACCTCATCCAGCACGCTGGGTTTGAACTGGTGCAGTTCATCGGTGCGCCACCACAGCCGGATCTCCTCTTCCAGTTGGCGGCGAAGGCTCGCCTGATCGCTGCTGGCTATCTCCGCCGTGCCCTGCAGCTGCTGCAGCAGGCTGGCCACCCGGCGCTGCTTGTGCCGCACGGTGTGCCGCACAATCTCAGTGGGGTGGGCGGTGAACACCAACCGGATGTCGAGGTTCTGCAGCAGGGCTTCCAGCTGCGCTGGTGGCACATTGAGGCGCCGCAGGCGCTCGAACAGATCCCGGAAGGTGGCCGGTTCCGTCTGGCTGGCGAGGGGCGGGGCAAAGGGGTCCACCCCATCCGATTCGGATGACTCCTGGCAGCGGCTCATGCTGGCCAGATAGCTGTCTTCCTCGATCCGCTGCTCGAGGATGTTCACCAGTTGGAAATAGAGCGAGAAGGCCCTGGCCGCGGCGATGGCCTCCACCAGATCCATTTCACGGATCAGCTGCACCACCGCATCACTGCTGCTGCTGTTGCCGTCGCCAGCCAGGGGTTCGCTGAGCTGCTTCATCCGCAGCAGGCGTTCCGCCTGCTCGGGCGGACACTCGCTGCGGAGCACCGTTTCCCAGAGATCCTCCACCAGCTCAAGACGCTGTTGGAGGAGTTGATCGTCTCCATTGGGACGCCGTGACATCCCTCGGGAGTCGCACTCGGGGTTGAGGGCGGATGTCGAAGGCATCGGGGTGGGGCCGTCTGCGGGTCTGGAGATGATCATCCCAAAGCGCCCGTTCCGCTGCTCATCAAGAGCTCTTCAGCGGCCATCGCGGCAATTCCCTGCCGCATCACGTCCCTCAGGCTGGAGCCGCTGCGGATGGCCTTCAGCCAACGCATCGCCTGATTCCCTTCCTGCAGGAGTGTGTCGATCGGCCGCAGGCGCTGGCGCAGGTTCAGCTCCACCGCCAGGGGGGTGACGTCGGCCAGCAGGGCCTGAATCCAGTCGCTGCAGCGGATCGTGCGGCCATCGCGCCAATGTCGGAGTTCGGCCTCGAGGCTCTGCCGGGCGGCTGCCGCCTCATTGGCGTCACAGAGATCGGCCAGCTCTCGGGTCGACAGCGCACTGTCGTGGAGTGGATCGAGTCCTGCGGGGCTGCGCAACAGGCTGAGTACTCTCAGTTCCAACAGGGTGGTGACGGCGAGCAGCAGCTGGGGGTCGGTGATCAGATCGCAGATGGGCAACTCGAGCCGGTTCAGATCGTGGGGACGGTTCGGTCCGTTGGGCCGCACGGAAGTCCAGAGGTGACGCACGTTGTGCATTCGACCCAGGGCCATCTGCTCCTCCATCCAGCTCACGTAGTGGCTCTGGTCGCGGAATAGGGGCACCCACTCCGGCGTGAGCGGGAACTGCAGCCAGCGTTGCGAATGGGCCGTCATCACCTGCCCTCCGAGGAAGGGCGAACTGGCACTCATCGCCAGCCAGAGGGCGGCTTCACAGCGGATCAGGCGCAGGCTCCGGAACAGGGCCTCCGACTCGGCGATGCCGAGGTTGATGTGGATGCTGGCGGTCACGACCCGAGTGCCGTAAAGGCTTTCGATCAGATCGTGATAGGCATTCTGTGGATCCGAGCGTTCGAAGTGGTCGGGATCGCCGAGGCTGAGGGTGCTGCCAGGCAGCAGGGTGAGGTCCCGTTGGGCCAACCACTGCCTCAGACGGCGTCGGGGGGCGATCAGAGCGTGTTCCAGCGGCTCGTAGCGCGCTTCCGGTGCTGTGACGTATTCCAGATTGCGATGGTCCGGTTCGGTGACGAAATCACCCAGGTCCCGGGCAGCTTCCACGGCGACGCCGACGTTCTCCCCGTCGTTGCGTCCGGTGAACAGCTCCACTTCAAAGCCCTTGAGCAGCAGGGAGCCGTTCATGGGGTGGGGTCCCCGAGGCAGGCGATCGCGGCGAGCATCCCCCGGGCCTTGTTGAGAGTTTCCTGGTATTCCGCTTCCGGCCTGGAGTCGGCCACCACGCCCGCACCGGCCTGCACCTGGATCCGACAGCCTCCGGCGGAATCAGGATGCACCACCATGGTTCGAATCGTGATCGCGGTGTTGAGCGCGCCGGCCAGGTCCACAGCGCCGTAGACCCCGGAATAGGGCCCGCGGGCCTCGGGTTCCAGCGCATGGATCAGTTGCATCGCGCGGATCTTGGGTGCGCCACTGACGGTGCCGGCCGGGAACGAGGCCATCAGCAGATCCCAGATGTCGTGGTCGTCAGCGAGTCGCCCTTCCACCTCACTCACGATGTGCATCACGTGGGAGTAGCGCTCGATCACCATCAGGTCCTTCACGGCAACGCTGCCGGGCCGACACACCCGGCCGAGATCATTGCGTCCGAGATCCACCAGCATCACGTGTTCGGCCCGTTCCTTCGGATCGGCCAGCAGGTCGGCCTCCAGGGCCCGATCCTCCTGGTCCGTGTCGCCACGGGGTCGGGTGCCGGCGATCGGCCTGAGGCTGGCGCGGATACCCTCAGCGTCGGGTTCGGCCTTGACCATCACCTCCGGGCTGGAGCCGATCAACTGCCAGTCGCCGAAGTCAAAGAAGGCCATGTAGGGCGATGGGTTCACCATCCGCAGGCTGCGATAAAGCTCCAGGGGCTTCTGGGGCACCGTCGTCTCCAGCCGCTGACTCAGCACCAGCTGGAACACGTCGCCGGCGGCAATGTGGTCGCGGCCGCAGCGTACGGCTGCCTCAAAATCATCCTGATCGCGGTTGCTGCTGGTGGGGGGGATCCCGCTGTTGGGTTGCCAGCGAAGGGGGCGAACCGAAGGTAGAGGTGCTGCCATCCGCTCCTCCAGGTGGCGAATCCGCGCCATCGCTCGTTCCCAGGCCTCCTCGACACTGGAGGCACTGCCCCTGCCGCCGCTGAGATCTCCGTAGGCCACGGCTGTGATCAGACGCTTGGCCTGGTCGATGATCAGGATGCTGTCCATCAGCATCCAGAGGCCATCGGGCGGGTCGGATGCGGCCGGGGTGTGAATCGGCACCGTGGGCTCGATCCAGCGGATCAATTCATAGCTCCAGATGCCGTAGAGCTGCCCCAGCGGTGGCAGGCCGGCGAGGCTGCCGGGGCGGTAAGGCTTCAGTTGGCTGCGCAGGATGTCGAAGGGATTGCCTTCCAAAGACTCCACCTCTCCATCGCGCCAGCGGCGGCTGCATGCCTGGCCGCGAGCTGTCAGCGTCCAGAGCGGGTCACAGGCCACCACGCTCCATCGGCCGAGGTGGACACCGCCTTCGACGGATTCGAGCAGCACACCAGGAGGTCGGCCCTCTCCCACCTTCAACCACGTGGTGAGAGGCGTTTCCAGGTCGGCGGGCCAGCTGCGAGCCACCGGAATGAAGGTGGCTCCCGCAGCGGCGGCCTCAAGAAAGGAGGCGCGATCAGGGCTGAGCATGGAGGAATTCTCGCAGCCGACCGCGCCGCTCGACGTCAGGCGTCGAAGGTGTTGCGTCCGCTGAACTTGAGTGTGGAAGGGTCGGGATTGGCGCCGATCCGACGGGGGTTGTGGCCCACCATGGTCCGACCGTCATTCACTTTCTCAGGGAACACACCATCCTTGGGATGCAGGAATTCGGTGTCTCCACCAGGGAAGATCCGATAGATCTTGTAGTCCTCGATCCGTGGCTTGAACTTGGTGCGCAGCTGGGTGCCGAGGGCGAGGCACTGCTCCTTGCGTGCGAAATACATCAGGTTTTCGCCTTCATGCATCATGGCAGCACCACCTGTGGGCAGTTCGAAAGCCTGAGCAGAAGCGCTGGTCCAGGTGATGGCGTACTTCTCTTCCGTCTCCGCGGCGATCAGAAGTCCACCGGTGCTGCCGATGAACTGGGGGAGCTGACCGTTCAACGCCGTTGCTGTCATGGCTGTCCTCGAAAAATCGGCATGCCGTTACGGCTGGAAAGTAGCACCGTGATTCCGGTTGGATCGCCTGTCCTGCAGCCAAGCTTCACACCCGTCAACATTGAATCGAGCCGGCCACCGGGAAGAACACCGTGAGGCCTCGATCCCGTTGTTGCGTCAGCCTGCCACCCAGGCTGGCGAGCAGGCGACGGGTGGCTCCCTGGCTGAGCTGCAGGCTGCCGGTGCCTGGATTCCAGCTCAGGACGGGGCCGAGTTCGGCGCTGGGCTCCGCCGCGCTGATGCCGTCACCATCGGGATTGGGATTGTGGCCGCGGATCTGCAGCTTCAGGCGTGCTCCTGCCGCTCGGAGCTGCAGCACCAACCTGCCGCCGTGTTGCAGGCTGCGACTGCTGCGGTCGATGAGGCCGCCGAGCATCGGTTCCAATCGGCCGGGATCACTGAGAACAGCCGGTAGTGCGGGACTGATGTCGAGCTGAAGGGCAAGCCCGCGCCGCTCGAGCTGTTGTTCCCAGGCTGGTGCCAGCTGGAGCAGCATCGCGCCGAGATCGGTGCGGGCCAGGCCTGCCGAGTCCTTCGCCTGGCGATGGCGCTCGCTGCTCTGCAGTTCGGAGGCATGCAGTTCCGCAGCATGAAAAATCAGGCCGAAGCGGTCGATCTGTTCCGTGCATTCGCTGTCGATCTGGCGCAGGCGATCGGTGACGAGATCCGGCAGGTCGCGGCGGCGCAGCAGCGACCGGATCAAGGTGCGGATCGTGGCCAACGGTGTGCGCACCTCATGAGTGATCGCCTCCAGCAGGGAGAGCTCGGCCGCCGCACCGGCCTGGGGGGCGGGGGGTGATGCATCACTCTGCGCTGGTGGGGCGTCGGGAAGGGTCTGCAGGGTGAGGCTGGGGGCCATCCGAGCCAACCGCTCCGCCACGGCGGGCCAGAAGACGGTTGTGAAGTCGCGGCTGCTCTGCAGGGATCCCAGGCCCTGGATGGTGTCACGCAGCGCAGTCGCCTGCGCAGGATTCTCGGCCTGCAGGCGTTGGTCGATGCGTTCCAGCACAGCCGCCAGAGAGGTGGGGTCACTGCGTAGAAGCAGTTGACGCTGGTGTTCGGGGCCGTGCAGGGCCAGGGCGACCTGCAGAGATGGGCTGATCACGATCAGCAGGGGGTCGTGGCCATCATCCGGCTGCAGCCTGAGCTGTTCCAGCCGCTGGATCGGGGCACGGCCGCCTGCCGGATCCGGGGCTGCCGCTGGCCCCAGCTGCGGCCAGCCGATCGGATGGGGTGTCCAGACCCAGCCGGCCATTCCTTGCAGGAGGCTCGGTTCGTAGAGGGCGGGGAGGGGCGCGGCGAGCCAGACGCCCCGTCGATCGTCAGGTTGCTTGAGCAGGGCGTCCTGAACGACCTCCAGAGCCGCCCACCAGAGTCGTCGGGCGCTGGGATCATCACCCCCGCCTGGTGGCACCCCTTCGGCCATCAGGGCTTGGATGGTGGTGAGGTGGGGGCGTGCGGTCACCGGCTCAGCCCTTGACGCTCCCGGCGCGCCACCGAGAGGCAAAGGCCCAGGGCGATGAAGTTCACCACCATGGCGGAGCGCCCATAGCTCATGAAGGGGAGAGGAATGCCCGTGACCGGGCCAAGGCCGATGGTCATGAAGATATTCACCACCACCTGGAACATCAGCATGGTGGCGACGCCGACCACCACCAGGGAGTCGAAATCGGAGCGGGCCCGGTTCGCGACCTGGAGCATCCGAGCCATGAGCAGGGCAAACCCCACCACCACCAGCACGGTGCCCAGATAGCCCGTCTCCTCCCCCAGGGCGCTGAAGATGAAATCGGTGTGCTGCTCAGGGATGAAGCGCAGTTTGGTGAGCTGGCCCTGCAGCAAACCCGTGCCGAACAGGCCTCCGGAGCCGATGCCAACTGTGCTCTGCAGCAGGTGGTATCCCCCGCCGAGCGGGTCTTTGCTGGGGTCAAGGAACAGCACCAGCCGATCGCGCTGATAGTCCTTGAGGCCATGCATCCAGAGCCAGGGGGTGATGAAGGCCACGGCCCCCTGGGTCGCCAGCACCACCGCCGCCGCGATGCGTTTCCAGGGAAGGGAGCGAAAGGCGATCACCATCATCAGCGGCACCCAGAGCAGCAGGGCCCAGGGCAGGAGGCCGGCCAGCAGGGCTGTGCCCAGGGGCGCGAGCAACAGCACCAGCCACTCAAAGGGCATGCCCGACCAATACAGCATGACCAGGAGCAGGGCTCCGAAGACCAGGGAGGTGCCCAGATCCGGCTGAATGAACACCAGCAACCAGGGCAGGGAGATCACGCCCAGAGGGCGGAGCAGATCCACCGGACGTTCCACAGGATGGCGATCAAGCACGGCCGCCAGCAGCAGGATGGCGGCGAGCTTGGCGAATTCCGAGGGCTGCACATGCACCCCTCCGATACTGATCCAGCGTTGAGCGCCGAGGGCGGAGGTGCCGATCACCCGCACGGCGATCAGGCTGATCACCGTGAGTGCGTAGATGGGGGCCAGCAGCGGCTTCCAGTGCTCCAGCTTCAGGCGGGCCAGCAGCAGGGCTACGCCGATGCCGAAAGCCGCCGTGATCCAGTGTTGGTACCAGTCTGCATAGGGGGCCTGGCGTTGGGTGCTGGCAATCAGCAGCCCCGCCACGGCCACCAGGGTCAGGGGGATGCCCCAGAGCACGCGCTCCCCGTGGCGACGCCGATTGCTGAGGCCTGAGGCATCGGCGCGGCGCCGCCTGCGGTTGCCCTGGAGGAAGCCGCTGCTCATGCTCAGTGCGACATGGTGAGCCGGCTCGCCACAGCATCGGCCAGAGCCACGAACGCCTGGGCACTGGCGGAATCGGGTTGACTCACCACGATCGGGCGACCCTGATCGCCACCGGAGAGCACCGGCATCTCGAGCGGAATCTGCCCCAGCCGGGT
>Ga0213858_10000674_pt1 | contig 16327 bp, 10 predicted proteins | sample PICome_FD_160122 | JGI IMG/M metagenome (GOLD analysis project Ga0213858, IMG submission 160122) | Coastal seawater microbial communities near Pivers Island, North Carolina, United States - PICO245 | ecosystem: Environmental > Aquatic > Marine > Coastal | place: USA: North Carolina | collected... | reverse complement strand
TCGGACAAGGATCTTTCTCTGATGCAATGCCCCTCGGAATCTCAGGTACCTTTAACTACATGCTTGTCTTCCAAGCGGAGCACAACATTCTCATGCACCCTTTCCATATGCTTGGTGTTGCTGGGGTATTTGGTGGTGCTCTCTTTTCAGCTATGCACGGATCTCTCGTCACGTCGTCCCTCATTAGGGAGACTACCGAAGAGGTCTCGCAGAGTTATGGATACAAGTTTGGGCAGGAAGAAGAGACATATAACATTGTCGCTGCCCACGGTTACTTCGGACGTTTGATTTTTCAGTATGCTTCGTTTAATAACAGCCGCTCTCTGCACTTCTTCCTCGCAGCATGGCCGGTCGTGGGCATCTGGTTTACCGCCCTCGGCGTCTCCACCATGGCGTTCAACCTCAACGGATTCAACTTCAATCAATCCATTGCTACGAGTCAAGGTCATGTGGTGAACACCTGGGCTGACATCCTCAACCGTGCTGGTCTGGGTATGGAAGTTATGCATGAGCGTAATGCCCACAACTTCCCTCTGGATCTCGCTGCTGCTGAGACCACTCCTGTCGCACTCAATGCCCCTGCTATTGGCTGATGCGTAAAGAACACAAAAGTCCCTCTGGCGGTCTAACCGCTGCGGGCAGGAGATACTTCAAAGCGAAGGAAGGGGCTAACCTAAAGCCCCCAGCTCCTAACCCTAAAACTAAAAAGGCTGCAGGCCGCAAGAGGTCCTTTTGTGCTCGCATGGGCGGTGTCAAAGGACCAATGAAAGACAGCAAGGGTCGTCCTACGAGGAAGGCTCTTGCACTACGCAAATGGAAATGCTAATTATGGCACATAAAGGTAAAGGCTCCTGCGGCTCTAAGAAGGGCGGCAAAGGAGGCTATAAAAAATGAAGAAGAAAAAGGATCGTAAAGATCTAACCATTGCTCAATCTTTTCAGATTGGTCCTGGACACAAAGGTGCCCAGAAGAAACAAAAGCTCTATAATAAGGGTAAGAGCACGGACAACCCACACGAGAAAGACACCTTTCTTAAGCGGACTGGTCCTCAACTCCCTCTAGCCAAAAAGAAAACTAAGAAAAAACGTTATGGCTAAACCCGGACTCTATGCTAACATTCACGCCAAGCGTCGTCGTATCGCTGCTGGTAGTGGTGAGAAGATGAGGAAGCCTGGTGCTCCAGGTGCTCCTACTGCTGCTAACTTTAAGCGTGCAGCAAAGACTGCAAAACCTGCTAAGCGTAAATACGCTAAGTAACACTATTCGTACGTTCATCCCTCACGGGACGCATGCTGCCTAACCATGGAACGGGGGTTAGGTTTATCTTGTACGAACTCATGTCCATCAATCTTATTCGTTTCCTTGCATCACAGAAGAAGCGCGCACAGCGTTATCACACTGATGCCCTTCGCTACCGTGGTGTAGTGTATAAAGAGATCGACTGACGGTGTAGGGGAGGTTCGATTCCTCCCCCAGTCATTGGCTTTGGCCCCTTACGAGGGACACCCTTAGCCGTCTAGACGGTGGGATAGACCACAAAACTTTTTTTATCTGAACGTTCGGAGTCTGTTACAATTTACTAACTCCTTAAACAAATGGCTAACGCAACACAAACTGCGCTAGGCCGCTCTAATCTCAGTACTGGTACTGGTTATGGTGGTTCTGGCGACAAGTATGAACTTTATCTGAAGCTCTTCTCTGGTGAGATGTTCAAGGGCTTCCAGCATAACACCATCGCTCGTGACCTCGTCATGAAGCGTACCCTGAAGAACGGTAAGTCTCTTCAGTTCATCTACACTGGACGCATGGACGCTGGTTTCCATACGCCTGGTACCCCCATCCTGGGATCTGGTGATCCCCCGGTGGCAGAGAAGACCATCGTGGTCGATGACCTGCTGGTCAGCTCCGCCTTCGTGTATGATCTCGATGAGACCCTGGCTCACTACGAGCTGCGTGGCGAGATCTCCAAGAAGATCGGCTATGCTCTGGCTGAGCACTATGACCGTCGCATCTTCCGTGCTATTGTGCGTGGCGCTCGCGCTGCTCACCCCGTGTCTGCAACCGGTAAGGTTGAGCCGGGTGGTTCCCAGATCCAGATTGGTACTGGCGCTGGCACCAACGCTGATGCTCTCGACTCCACCAAGATCGTGGCTGCTTTCTTTGAAGCTGCTTCTGTCCTGGACGAGAAGGGTGTGTCTCAGGAAGGTCGTGTGGCTGTTCTCTCCCCACGTCAATACTACTCCCTGGTCGAGAACGTTGCTTCCAACGCTCTGATCAACCGTGACGAGCAGGGCACCGCTCTGCAGTCTGGTGGCGGCATCATGTCGATTGCTGGTATCAAGATCTACAAGTCCATGAACATTCCGTTCCTGGGCAAGTATGGTACCAACTCTACCATCGACAACGCTGGCTCCTTCGTGGGCGTTGACGTCGAGGCTACTGCTACCGGCGAGAACAACCCCTACGGTGCTGCTGATGACTTCGATACCTCCTGCGGACTTATCTTCCAACGTGAAGCCGCTGGTGTCGTTGAGACCATTGGACCCCAGGTCCAGGTCACCTCGGGCGACGTGTCCGTGATCTACCAGGGCGACGTGATCCTGGGACGCCTCAGCATGGGTACTGACTACCTGAACCCTGCTGCTTGTGTCGAACTGCACGCTACCAGCACCGCTGGTTCTGCATTCTGATCCATTCTTGTTTCTATATTGGGACTCCTTCGGGGGTCCCTTTTTTTATATCATGACAACTAATTCGTACGCATCGTCCACCGAACTGGATGCTGTTAACCACATTCTTATGAGTGTGGGTGAGTCTCCTGTCAATACACTATCCACCCAAAGTCCTGAAGTTGCTATTGCTCAGAACACTCTCCGACAAGTTTGTCGTGAAGTTCAGTCTGAGGGCTGGGTGTACAATACTGAATACGAGTTCCCGTTTGTGGTAGACACCAACGACGAGGTGCTGATTCCACCCACTGTACTGCAGCTGGACGTGAACAAATACAAGCATCGTGATGACTATGATGTGGTTAAGAGGAACGGTAAGCTGTATGATCGCTATTCTCACTCCTATAAATTTACGGACCTCGATACTCTCTACTGTGATGTGGTTTGGTTCTTCGAGTTCGATGACATCCCTCAGGTCTTCCGTGACTACATCGCTTCACGCTCTTCTCGTATTGCTGTGACCCGCATGGTCAACGACGAGAAAGCAGCTAAGCTGTTGGCAGCAGATGAAGCTCAGCTCCGTGCACTGGCTGTTGAGTATGACACCCAGCAGGCTGAGTACAATGTCTTCCAAGGCCCCGACTTCCGCAACCCTTACCCATCTTACAAACCCTTCCAAGCAGTTAGTCGATAACCATGGCAGCAGTTAATCAACGAATTCAAAACTTTCTAGGAGGTGTCTCACAGCAGCCAGACTTTATTAAGTTTGCTGGTCAGCTTAGGAAATGTGATAACGCATATCCTGATGTGACCTTTGGCTTGTCTAAGCGTGCTCCTGGTGAGTTCGTTGATGAGCTGGTGGGCGCCTCTGCTGGTGGTCAGTGGTTTGAGATCATCAGAGATTCTGACGAAAAATTTATTGGGCAACTTACAACCACTGATATTAAAGTCTGGAACCTTGAGACAGGTGCTGCTCAGACTGTAAGTGGTACTATGACATACCTGGCTGGTGCTACTCAGCCTTACGGTCTCCAGACCATTGGTGACTATACCCTCATCACTAACCCCCAGAAGACCGTAGGAACGACGGGAACCACTACTACGTTCAATGACAACTACGCCTTTGTTTCAATCAATACAGTGGCGTACAACTCAGAGTACGTGGTCGCTATCAACGGTTCTAACCTTACAGCTACTACCAAATACCGAGCTGGTGCTTTGAGTGTCGTTAAGCAAGGTACAACTTCTAGCTCTTGGCGGGATGCTGACCCATACCCAGAGTATGCAGGTAAGCAAGAAGTATTTGATGCATCTAGTGGTATTAAATTTACAGTCCTAGTTAATGGTACTAGCTTTGTTAATTCATATGATGGCGATGGTCTGGCAAACTATAATTCTCAGTTTAACGCAGAAGTAGTCCTACAAGATCCAGGGTTTAACGTTACTAACGGTCAGACCTTTACTGTGAGTGTTGTTGGTATTAACTACACTGTCACAGTTGACAGCGTTGAATCATACGAAACGTACTCTGACTCTGGTGTAGGGTTCCATCAAACACCCAAGAACCCTGACAAAGGTACACTGAGTATCAACACGATTCTTGGTGGACTAAAGAGTAGCATTGAGTCTATTTACAGCGGTGTCACCTGTGAGATCATTGGTGATGGTTTGTTCCTTACATCCACTTCTAGCTTTACGATTGAGGTGAGGGGTGGTGCGCTTAATAACACACTAGAAGTTATTCAAGAATCAGTTCCCAATGTCAGCAAACTACCTCAACAGTGTAAAGATGGGTACATCGCTAAGGTGTCAAACACTGAGGATTCTGAGGCTGATGACTACTTCGTCAAGTTTGTTGCTGACAATGGTACCGTAGGCACAGGTTCATGGCAAGAGACTGTAGCTCCTGGCATCACAGCTGGACTTGATCCGGCTACCATGCCACATGCTTTGGTCAATAACCGTGACGGTACGTTTAGTTTCCGTACACTAGATCAAGTTTCTGACCCTGACAATTACTGGATTGACAGACAGGCTGGTGACTTGACTAGCAACCCTGATCCTACCTTTGTGGGCAAGGGTATCAAGGATATCTTCTTCTACCGTAACCGCTTAGGATTTATTGCTGGTGAAAACGTCATCCTTAGTCAGCCTGCTGATTACTTTAACTTTTTCATCGTTTCTGCAATTACTACTAGCGACGCAGATCCCATCGACATCGCAGCTTCTGACATCAAGCCTGCCTTTCTGAACCATGTCCTGCCTATTCAAAAGGGTCTGGTGCTGTTTAGTGAGTCAGCGCAGTTCATGCTGTTTACTGATTCAGACCGGTTCAACGCCAACACTGCACAGCTCAAGAAGCTGTCCTCCTACGAGTGTAGTCCCACAGTTCGTCCTATCGATCTGGGCACCTCTGTGATGTTCAGTACTGGCAGTGCAGCACACACTCGTGTGTTTGAGATGGTGATCCAGGATGAGACTGTCCCTCCTACGGTGATGGAGCAGACCCGTGTGATCCCTGAACTGATTCCTAAGGACATTGATCACTCGTCTAACTCCTCACAGACTGGACTGGTAACCTATGGTAAGGCAGGGGACTCACAGATCTTCTTCTACAAATACTATGACACAGGCACAGAGCGGTCACAGTCTGCGTGGTACACTTGGACTTTGACTGGTAGCTTTGTGCACAGCGCGTACACCGCTGGTAACCAGTTTGTTGTTACCAATCAGAACGGTAACTACGTCTTGAACCGTCATGAGATGGTCACTGACACTGTCACCAACAGAAGCTATCAGGTAGGAACTGGCTCTATTGGACGTAGGTTTGAGGCTACCTTGGACAATATGACCATTGCGTCATCCTCCTACGATTCTGCAACAAAAATTTCTACAGTAACTTTACCTTACACTTATGATGGCAGCACCGATATGGTGGCTGTATTCCTCAGCGGTACTGATGCTGGTGTTGTCAGAGTTCCTGACAGCGTTAGTGGTACTACTGCTACTTTTAACGACATTGATCTGACTACAGGCAATGTTGCTATTGGATACAAGTATATCACAGAGATTGAACTTCCTCACTTCTACTATGCTATTGACAGAGGTAAGTACGATATTGATGGTGAGCTACGTATTAACCGCATCAACTTTGAACTAGGCATCTCTGGTCCTATGGAGTTCCACCTGGTGTCTCCACAGGTTGATGATTATATCCAGTATGAGTCTGGTATGGAGGTTGATCTGGGTTCATTCAATACTACACCTACTGCTCCTTACAAGTCTGTCAAAGTTCCTATCTACAGGAAGAACGACAAATACACCCTTACTGTTAAAATCCCTGACCCCTTTACCGCAACTTTAGTCTCAGCCAGCTGGGACGGACGCTATGACAACAAACGACACATACGTCGGTAAGTACATTCAACCATGCACCCCTCAGCTAGCTCTAGAAGTTGGTGAGAATCTGCGTTGGGAAGACATCAGAGAAGTAGAAGAGACCACAGGGCTGACTGCTCCGGCAGCAGTCCTGGAGTCTTACTATCGTTCTGCTTTCTCTGTCTATTTCACTGTGCCCAACGGCAAGGCTGCCGGTGTGGCAGGCGTAACACCAGACAATAAGATCTGGATGTTATGTACTAAAGCCAGTGAAGAATATCCGCATACATTCGTAAGAGAAGCCAGAAGGTGGCTTGATAGTCTCCATAACCCATACCTGTATAACCATGCAGATATGAGGAATGAAAGTCATATCAAGCTGCTTAAGCTTCTTAAGTTTACATTTATCAATTATCACGTTCACAACGGTGTCCCCCTAATTCAATTTATTAAACTATGTGTGAACCAATAACAATGGGTGTGCTGACTGCAGCCTCGATGGGCGTGCAAGCTATCGGGGCGCATCAACAGCAGCAAGCTGCGGTTGCACGCTCTAATGCTATTGCTCAGCAACAGTATCAACGTGAGCTGCAGATCGCAGCACAACGCGACCGAGCTAACCTGCAAACGTATCAGGCAGAACTGAAGGCAGACACTGCTGCTAAGAACGCTTATTACGCTCAGCTGACTGCTAACCAGGCTGAAGCTACTAGAGCACTGGCAGCAGCTAACAACAAACTAGAAGAAAAAAGAACAACCTCGGCATTTGGTGTACAACGCCAGATGGCTGCAGCTATTCAAGCACAAGGTCAGGTATTGTCTACGGGCAAGGCTGGTCAGTCTACACTGCTTGCAGCATTGGATGCAGAGCGTACCCTAGGCTTTGAGATGGCTGAGATTGAACAGACCTTGTACGATGCTCGTCGTGCCTCTGGTATTGAGAAAGAAGGTATTCTTCTGGATCAACACTCTGCCAACACTGCAGCTTGGAATGGACTTCCTGCTGCTCCCCTTGCCCCTGAGGCTTCGTTCCTTCCTGTCAAGCCTATCAAGGCTTCTGGACCTTCTGGTCTGGCACTTGCAGGCAACTTGCTTGGTGCTGGTGTCAGTGGTGTTAGTGCAGGGTACAATTTTAAGAACACTATTACTCCTTCAACAGGAGGCTGATAAACTATGGCATATCAAGGTAGCGCACAGTCAGTGGGCTTCCGTAACCGTACCGTGGCTGACCCCTCAAAGCGTATGCGCCAAGAGGCTGCTCAAGTTGAGCAACGCGGTAAGGAACGGACCTACCAGATGGAGAGGCAAGCTTCTCAAGAAATTAGTGAGATGAAGCGCGTTAGCAACATTCAAGCTAGCAACGCTGATTACGAACTAAGAGCACTATCAAAATTCAGTAACACGATCACTCGCTTCTTGCAAGAAGACGTTGCCGACATGGAGAAACGTCGGATTGAAGGCGAGATTGAAGAAGGAAAGAGGATCTATGCAGAGCAAGGTCCTGCTTTCCAACAACAAAGAGATGAGGTTCAAGACGCAGCTAACCGCAGCTACGACTTGGATGTCAAGACCACACAGATGGCTGACAAAGCTCCTGATGAAGAGGGAGCAGACCGTGTTCGTAAACTTTCTCGGTGGAAAGAGCACGGCTATCAGCTGGCTGCTATGAAAGAAGCTGGTCAGAACTTCGGTGTCTACCTGGACAACGAGCTGGCTACTAACGAAACTCTAATCCAAGACCCCGCTGGTGGTCCTGATTTCAGGATCAAGGATTACCAAGGTAAGCAGCAGTATGAAGCTGCTGTCAACTACCTACAAAACAACTACATCAAGGATCACAACCCTGCTGGGTTGAGTGCCAAGGTTGTCAACACTGTCCTGATCCCTAACGTTGACAAGGTTACTCAGATTCACCGTAAGGACTACTACCAACAGCAGAAGATTGAGTCTGCTACCCTAGACCTTGAGACTGCTAACGTCAGTCTTACTGAGTCTTTGAATGGTACTGATGGGTTCCCTGCTGCTGACGTTGCTATCAATGGCTTCTTAGTGCAGGCACAGGATGCATACAAACGCCAAGGCGTTGCTAATCCTAGGCAAGCTGCTAAGGATGCTCTGATTAACAGCATCAATGGTAGAGCGATTGCTAACCCTGAAGGGGTTGAGGAGTTGATTTTGATGGTTGAGGGTGTTACTATCAAGGGTCACCCTGCTGGTGAAAAGAACCTGTTCCAACTGTACGAAAACCAGATCAGTGCTAACAAGCTGCGAGCTGCTGCTATCAAGCAAGAAGCTGACGACTTCCGACTCCGTAAACAAGACAGCCTGATTGACGCTACGCAAGCTGTTGAGGCTTATAAAACTGCTGTAAATGATGGCTTGTCTGGTACTGAGCAGCAGATGGCTCTCCAAGAGCTTGAAGAAAAGTACGGTGTACTGCATGAAGATCTAGTTAATAGTGCTCGTACTCATGTAGACCTGCGTATGGGTGAAGAAGATTCTCGTGCCTATGCCAACGCTCTTGTGCAGTCACAGGGTGGAGAGATTAGCCGTGAACAGCTGATGAGCCTTGACGCCAACGTTGTACAGGAGTTTGAAGAGTACGTTGTTGACACTCTGTTTAGCGACGGCCAGAAAGATGTCATTAAAGAGCAGTTCAAGAAGATTGATGGCGAGATTCGGAAATCAGTAGGTGATTTTGATACCAACAAAGCACTTCGATATGATGCTATTGCTGCTCGTAGTGCTGCTGAAAGAAGCCTTGTAGCTGAAGCCCAAGCTTTGTATCAAGCATCTCAAGGCACTGAGCGTCCTCTTACTAGAGCAGATGCTTTTAGATTAGCTGGTGATAGGATTTCTAAGTATATTAGAGAAGGTAAGGATGATCAAGATAGTGAGTATTATTACACTTCTAATCAAGGTTTCTTGAAATTTCAAGAAGACAATAATCCTGGAATTACTAAAAAATACGCTGAAACTGTAGGTATCATAGATAACTACAAGGAACAAGCTAACAGAAACAGCCGAGCTGCTATCAACTCTAACCTTAACATCCCCCCTGACCGACTTGAACTAACTTCCAATGGTAAACCTGATTCTTTGTTTTTTGCCCTGTCTCGCCTAGATGGCGAGTCCAATGCGTTTGAGATTCTTAACGCTCAACGTGCTAAGCAGCAACCTCCTTTAGAAGCTGTTCAGCTTCCTCCAGAAGCAGAGATTGTTGACCGTACTCTTAAGCAGTTCCCTCAACTTAAATCTCTGTTCCTGTCACATCAAAGCTATAACCGTATCAATCGTGGTATGGAGCAGATCAGTGCCAGTGTTCCTAATTTGATGAAAGCCATTGGCTATCAAGAGTCTTCTGGTAACTACAAAGCTGATAACCCTGCTGCTTATGGTAAAGAAAACCCTGCTTTGGGTAAGTACCAGATCCTATGGACTAATGTCAAAGCGTGGGCGAGACAGTATGGCATGCCACATCCTGGCACCAAAGAAGATTTTAAAAATAATCCACAGTATCAAGAGACCATGGCTAAGAAAGCCTTTGAGGGTTACCTTCAACAGGCTGCTAAAAAGACCGACGATCGTGATGTTATGATCCGTATGGCTGCAGCTGCTTGGTATGGTGGTCCTGGTGCTATGGATAACTATGATGACCCCAATTACAGTGGTGGTCCTGGCTACCCTAACATGCAACAGTACACAATGGAAGTTCTTCAGAAATACAAAGGAGGTATGTTCTGATGGAACAAGAGCATAACATTCCTGAGTTTGGTCTGACCGACGCAGACAAACAAAACATTGGCAGCCTAATTCGTGATGCCGCGAGAATGCCTGACCCTCCAGAAGAGGAAGAAGAGGCAGTAAAACCTGCTGAGCCTAAAGAACCTGATCCTACGTTCCTGTCTGAGACTGGTGCTGCCCTTGCGGGTGGCACAGTTGAAGCTGTAGAGAGTGTAGGTGGGTTTGCTGAGCTGGTTGGTGACACCTTTAAGACTGGCGTTGGTCAGCTCTTTGGTGAGCCTGTTGACGAGAGTCAGAACCCATTTAGCCCTGAGTATGAGTCTGGTGATGCAGGCTGGCTTGATGTTCCTGATGACTGGGTTCCTGAGAACAAGACTGGACTGGGTAAACTTGCCCGTGGTCTGGTTGAGTTTGGGGCACTGACTGTTGCTACTGGTGGTATCGGTGGTGCTGTCGGTGGAGGTCTGCGTGTAGGTGCCCGCCTTGGTGGCATGGCTCGTGCTGCTAACCTTGGCCTAAACACCCGTCGTCGCCTTAATTTTGTGGGTAAAGCTGCTAAGATTGGTGCAGAAGGTGGTGTTGCTGACCTTGTGTCTAGCAGCTCTGAGTCTGAAAATATGGCTAACCTGCTTAATGAGCACACCCCTTGGCTTGCTCCTTGGGTTACTGAAGCCCTTGCAAACGATCCTGAGGATAACCCGTGGCTTGCCCGTATCAAGACTGTCACTGCTGGTGCTGGTTTGAACTGGGTTGGTTGGGGTATCAGCGCCTTTGCTAAAGGATCCTGGGCTGCAGCCAAAGCCCGCAAAGCAGGTAAGAGTGTAGATGAAGCTAATGAGATTGGAAACAAAGTCCATGATCAAGAGCTGCAAAAACAGCAGGATGCTCATACTGCATCGTCTGACGAGCTTGCTAAAAAGCACGAAGCCGAAGGTCGAGGACAATCTGACAAGACTGACCCTGACAACCCGCCTGAAGCCTTTGTTAACCCTGCTAAGTTTGACAACACTGAGCGTGCTACTGTAGACAACACAGTAAGTGCTACTCAGGTTGCACGTGAGTCTATTGCTGACGCTAAACTTGGTGGTGAGGGTAAGTCCCACAGCCAGATGCTCACTGATTCTATGATTGAGCAGATTGCACGTGGTGATAAAACTATCAAAGAGACAGTCCTAAAGACCGCCAAAGAGCTAGCAGAGAAAGCTTTCCAGAAAGGTGGTGATTTAGAAGGTATTGCTGAGATGAACTATGACGATCTTGTCATGCTGTTCGTTAAGCAAACCAGCGAGATGACCTCCATGATTGATGAAGGTGGTGATATTGCAGCACGTTTTAAGGAGTACTTTGTCGATAAGACTAAGGATGCCCGCGTCTATATCACTGATGGTCAAAAGATTGTTACAGCTTCTCCTACCCAAAAAGCTGCCCTAACCATGACTATTCGTAGTCTGGCTCTCCGAGCACAGGCTATTGCTAACGGTACCCTCTTCATTGCTGACGAGCTGCCTATCCAACGTCAGGTCGAGATGACTCTTGACGCCATGAAGGTGGCTATGACTGAGCACAAGAAGATGGGCTTTATGTGGGGTCTTGATGGTAAGCTTCAGCAGCTGGGTATGGTTCCTAAATCAGTTAAAGAATCCACTCAGAAGCAAATTGAGAAGCTGACCAAAGAGCAGGATGAGTACTTCAATGCTCTCCACGAGATGAACAAGCAGGGTAACTACCAGCAGATGCGTGACCTGATGGAGCTGCACAAGCTCTCTGATGGCAACATCCGCACCATGGAGCACATCCATGACTACCTGCGAGCCAACCTCATGGGTGGTAAGATCAACGGTAAACCAATCAAAGGTCGTCTGCGTACAGAACTGCAGAGTGTGTTCTATAACTCTGTCTTGAGTGGTCCACGGACCATTGTTAAGGCTGTGTTTGGTACTAACCTGATTGGTATTATGCGTCCTTTCCAGGCTCTGGTGGGTGCTAAGGTCATGCGTAACCAGAAAGAAGCTGCCATTGCTGCTGCTCAGATCGATTCTCTTGGACAAGCGTTTGCCGAAGGCTTCCGCATGTTTAAGTACAACTACGATCTGGGTGCTAACCGCAAGACCATGAGCTACGAGGGCAAGTTTGACCTTGAGGCTGACCTTGCTGAGTGGGAGAACATGGGTGAATTCTACCAGCGTTATGGTACAGATGGTCAGAAACGTGCCTACGATGCGTTGAACGTAGCTGTACAAATGAATACTTCTCCTTGGATGAAGTACAGTCAGAACGCTATGGGTGCTGGTGACTCTCTTGCTCGTACGATTATTGGTCGTTACGAAATGCGGATGCGTGCAGCACGTCAAGCTATTGAAGAAGGTGTTGATCTTAAAGATGTGACCAAAGCCGCAAGGCAGATGGAGGAGAAGTTTAGGACAGGACCTGATGGTGTTTTCAAGAAAGACGCTAACGGTCGTTTTGTGGTAAGCGATAAAGCAGCACGTCTTGCTGGTAATGAAGCTGCCATGACTACTGCTCTTGAAGAAAACTTCAAAGCCTTTGAGTTGCTATCAAATATCCCCTTTATGAAAGCGTTCTTCCCGTTTGTTCGTACGGGTTTTAACGCTCTTGAGCTGACCTTTGCTCACACGGATCTTGTTAGATTCCGTGATAAGTACCAGGACATTATGCTTGGTCAAAACCTAGACAAATATGGTATCCGTCAAAAGGATCTTGCTCAAGCTCAAGCTTTGATGAAAGGTAGAATCTACATGGGTCGTAGTATTATTGGTATGGGTACCATTGCCGCTTTGGCAGGTAACATGACTGGTAACTACCCCTACAACCAAGAAGACCGTGACGCTTGGCAGAAGGCTGGTAAGAAACCTTTCTCTTTTAAGTTTGGTAATACCTACGTTTCTTATGCTGACCTTGAACCTTTCAACACTATTCTTGCTGCTACAGCAGACGTAGTCCAAAACGCAGCTGTTCTTGGAGAGGCATACACTGAAAAATGGTTACAGAAACTTACTTTTATGGTTTCTTCAGTCCTTGTTGACAAGTCAATGCTTTCTGGTGTAGAAGATTTAGCACGTTTGATGAATGCAGAAACTTCTGGTGAACTGCTGACTCAAACTGGTGGTCGTTATATACGTTCTCACCTGCCCTATGCTGGTCTGCTTGGACAAGTCGGTGATCTTATTGATGCTAACCGTCGTGAAGCTGACAAACTGACTGAGCACTTGATTCGTCGTGATGCATTGTTAAAGGCTACCCTGCCTCCTCAATACGACTACCTGTCTAAAGATCGCACAGGCAAGCCCCTTAGCTACGCAGCAGACAACCCGTTGGTACGGTTGTTCAACATGGTCATGCCTATCTCTATCTACAATGCAGAAGGTGATCCCATCAAGGAAACCTTAGTAGAAATGAGGTATAACATTCCTCAGGTTATGTCTACCTTTGAGGGAGAACCTCTAAACGCTTACGAGCGTTCTGAGCTGCAGAAGTACATGGCTAAAGGTGATCTGCGTAAAGATCTTGAAAAGCTTATTTTGAGAGATCCTAAGTTCCGTAGAGATCTTGATCAATACAAAAAAGGTTCTGGACCATTCCAGCCTTTTAGTTCCGAAGAAGGAGAACGTCTGTACGAACAACAGTTCTATCTGAGTGTACAAGCAATCTTTAACAAAGCTAAAAAGAAGGCCATGGTTGAAGTCCTTAGAAACAATCCAGACCTTCAAGAACGAATTGACGTACGAAGAGCCAAGAAAGCTGCATCTAGATCTGGCAGCATTGACCGCCTTGCCGAACTTAAAAAACACGGCATCTAATCCACCCAACCAGCTCTTAATTACCCTATGTAATGGCAGTTACTAAAATCACATACACGGCGAACGGGTCAGATACCCAGTTCACCATTCCATTTGAATACATTGCAGAGGCTGATGTTGATGTCTACATCGATACAGTCCTCCAACTCCAACAAAATACTACTTCCACTGCCGACGCTACCCACCCTCAGGTCATTTCTGGTGACATTACTCAGGGCACTGCTCTGATTAACTACACCTTTGCTAACGCTACTACTATTCAGTTCAACAGCGCCCCAGCCAATGGGGCGTTTTTGTTTATTGAGCGTACCACTGACGACACGTCTATTGTTACCTTCACTCCTGGCTCTACGATCCGTGCCCAGGAACTGAACAGTGCACTGGAGCAGGTTCGTTTTATTGCCCAGGAAGGTACCAACACAGCTAATGACGGCGCAATCCCTTCAAAAGACAACTCTGCATCCATTGATGCACAAGGAAAGCGTCTGGAGAACCTAGCTGATGCAAACTCAGACGATGATGCGGTAAACCGTGCCCAGCTGGGTAAGGTGAGTACTGATGACTTGGTGGCAGGTGACTCTATCAACCTTACCGACGCTACTGGTGGTACTAATTCTAACAAGCAGGTCACCATTGCTGCTGATAAGAGTACTGCATCCCAGCAAGGTGTGGTTCGTATTCAGTCCACCAGCCCTGTCGTCACTACCTACACTGCAGACGGTGAGGTTGAGCTGTCTCTTCCTACGGTAGAAACCGCTGATTATGCTACTACATGGGACAACGATGATGCTCAAGTGGCAACCATTGGTGCTCTTGCTGCTCGTCATGATCTTGTCGTCAACACAGATGTAAACCCCCCAAGCACTGCTCAGACTGGCAAGCAGTGGCTTAGTACTGCTACTGGTAACCAAGTCTATAAGATTTATGATGGATCAGGTTGGCGTACTGTTGCTGTTGGTCAACCCTACAGCCCAGCTACGACCACTGTTGTCCGTTATGTGGATGTTACTAATGGTAGTGATGCCTCTGATGTAACTGGTTTCCTGCCTCAGGCACCATTGCAGTCCATTGGTCGTGCTCTGGAGCTTATCAATGCATCTTCTAGTGGTGATGGTACTCTAATTAAGGTTGCACCTGGTGTGTACCAAGAGACTCTGCCTCTGCGTATTAAGAAGAACAACGTCTCGATTGTTGGTGAGTCGATGCGTAGCTGCTTTGTGCATCCTACAGTTGCGACTGAAACCAACGATATGTTTGAGGTTGATAGCGGTTCTTACATCGCTAACCTCACCCTGCTTGGTCTTAAAGTTCCTACAGCTGATCAAGGTACACGTAATAACACCCTTGACAATGATTCGACGTATGGTCTGCCTAGCAACCAGCCGTTCTCTGTTAGGTTCCGTACTGACGTAGCTCCTACTATCCTGAAGAGTCCGTACATCCAAAACTGTACACACTTCAGTGATGCACATTTTGACAACGCTAACTTTGATCCTAACACCTTCCCGTCTACTGATGCTCAAACTTATAGTGCAGTAGCAGGTGACCAAACCTCTGCACCTTGTGGTGGTGGTTTGCTTATTGACGGCTCTGCTGTTAGCTCTAGCAGCCCTGTTCGTAGCATGGTTGTGGACGCGTACACTCAGATTTGTCTGGATGGTCCTGGCGTTCTTGTTACCAACAATGGTTATGCACAGCTTGTGTCATTCTTTGGTACATTTACGCACTACCATGCTAAGGCAAAGAACGGTGGTCAGATTAACCTGTCTAACTGTGTTAGCGACTTTGGTCGTTACGGCCTGATTGCTGATGGTAAGAGTCCGTCTGCTATCGCTACTGCTACGGCAAACGCAGCTAGCTCTGGTGCTACTACCATTACTATTGGTGCTATCACAACTGCTGGGTCTTTCCACGGTACTGTCAGCCGTCCTTTGGACCACATGATGGTAACGATTGATGGTGTTGACTATGGTGTTGTAAGCAGCACTGCTAATGGTGCTGGTTGGGATATTGTTTTGACCTCTGGTCTAACTTCTAACATTACTAACACAACTGTCAGCTTTGCTCTGCGGTCTTATATCAGCACTGGTGGACACACCTTTGAATTTGTTGGTGTTGGTACTGACTACAGTGATCACCCTGACAACGGTGGTGTGCCTGTTGAAGCTAACCAAGTCATTGAACTCAATGGCGGTAAGGTCTGGCAATCAAGTACTGACCACGTTGGTAAGTTCAAAGCAGGTGATGTTCTTGTTGTTGATCAAGTATCTGAAACTGTAAACCTCGATGGTGATGTTATATTTAAAGGTGATGCTACAAGAGGTTCTGGTCAGTTCAAACTAAACTGTGAGCAAAATAGCCACGGTATTACAATTAAAGGTCCACCGCACTCTGCAGCTGCATCCTACACGCTGACATTGCCCGATAACGATGGCAATGCCAATGATGTTCTGCAAACAGACGGAAGTGGAGCACTCAGTTGGGTTGCTCAGTCTGGTGGCGGTGGTAGTGGAACAGTAACTAGCGTTGACGTCGCTGGTGGCACGGGTCTTTCGTCGACTGGTGGTCCGATTACAACTAGCGGAACGATCACCGTAAATCTTGACGATACGGCTGTCACTGCTGGAAGTTACACCGCAGCTGACATCACTGTTGATGCACAGGGTCGTATCACGTCTGCCGCGTCTGGAACGATTGGGACTAGCGAGATCGCTGATG
>Ga0213858_10000673_pt1 | contig 16338 bp, 19 predicted proteins | sample PICome_FD_160122 | JGI IMG/M metagenome (GOLD analysis project Ga0213858, IMG submission 160122) | Coastal seawater microbial communities near Pivers Island, North Carolina, United States - PICO245 | ecosystem: Environmental > Aquatic > Marine > Coastal | place: USA: North Carolina | collected... | reverse complement strand
TTTGTCTGGTTCAGCAAATAAGTTTTGGTACACATCTAAATTAATTATACTATCGGTGTCTCCTGTTGGAAGTTGGGGAGCTTCTGATGTAGCAGTAATGTCGCCAATCTTAGTAGGTTCAGCTATTTCAATTGTTTCATTTACTTTGTCTTGATTAGTTTGACCTGTTTCATCTGTACTAAAATTCCAGATTGTGTTTGGGTCAACACCCTTAGACATTGCAGTTTGTCCTGCAGTAATAGCAAATGCAGAAGCCTGAGTTCCTTTTGCTAGTATACCATTAATTGTATCTTTATCGTATCCAAGCATAGCAAGCATACCTGCACTCTCATCTAAGATTGCTTGTTTCTTTCTACGTTCACTTTCTCTAGCCATACGCATTTGCGTACCAATAGAACGCTCTTCTCTGGCTATACGTATTCTTTCATCTTCAACTCTTTGCATACGGTCAACAGCCGCATCAGATACACCTGCTAAAAATCCACCTAATTGAAAACCCATTATGCTCTCCTTGCCATTAGTCCACCAAGTTCAGGTGCAGGTTCTTCTTGACCCTCTTCAGGAACCATTTCAGGTTCTTCTTCTGGTACTTTGTTTTCTTCTGCCTCTGCTAGTTTTTCTGGTAGTTTTTCTTTTAAACGTTTCATAGCAAGAGCTATTTTAGTATCAGATATTTCATCTTCATCTATACGTTCTTCCAAACCAAGATCATACTCAACCCCTGACTCATCACCAATGTAAGCCATCATTTCTATGAGCACTGGCATGGCTAGAATACCTACGTCAATGGTGTGCATACCTTCCATAACAGCAGAACTTTGCATTGCATCTGCAATTGTTGTTAGTGGTATTCCTAGTTCCATAACATCAAGTAATTGATCAACTACTTTTGGATCACTAAAACGTGGAATGTAATATGCTAACGCTTCTTCTACTGTATTATACTGAGGAGGCTTTTGCCAAGGTCTACCACCCACTTCATGTGTAAGACCCATTCCCGGTATAGGGGCATCTATTAATTGTTTTCTAGGATTCGCCATTCTTAAAACCCATTCTTGCTTTACGTAATTCTGACACCATTTCTACAACTGTATCTTGTGGTGTTTTTTCTTTTGGTTCTTCTTTTTTAGGAGATACCCTAGCTAACAAACCTTTAAACGGAGAAACCTCTTCAGGTTTTTTACTTTCAACAAGTGCATTTATCTTTGCGTATGCTTTTACCGATTGATTATACATATTATACTACCTTATGATTATTTGGGAATTTGTAATAGGGATTCAAACCCTGCAACGTCTGCTAAACCTGCAGTTAAAAATGTACCAATTAAATTACCAAATGCCAACGATGAGTTATAATCATTTTGTAAATCAGCGATGTCTGCTTTGATGTCACCTTGTAGTTTTACTTGTGCAAGTTTATTACCACGATCACGTTCATTTTCAGCAGACTTCCATGCAAATTCCATACTGTCAGAATAGTATTGCCATAGGTTATTCATATGAGTATCACTCATGTCCATAATAGACTTAGCATTAAGTTCATTTGCTCTGTTTACCGAAGCAGTGTTTGCTGTTGCAACTTCCCTACGCCATTGTACATTATTTTGATCAATAACTAAACGATTTTTTGCATTAAATTGTTCTCTTTGATTTTTCATTTCTGAATTAAATCTTGATTGTGCATTTTCTTCACCTGCACTAAATTGTGTCATAGCATTTGATTGTGATGCATTGAACTGTTGTGTTTGTGTTTGTAGATTTGAAAAGAATTGATCAACCTGCATTTGACTTGTAGCATTAAATTGTTTAGCTGCATTTTCTGCTGCTTGATCTGTAAACAAAGATTGTTGCATTGCTTGTGCCTTAAACATTGTAGCTTGTTGAGCATTGTCTAAGTTCTTCATATCCATTGCCATAAAGTTTTGGGCATTCATTACTGCTGCCTGTTGACGGTTGGACAAGTTAGCCATATCCATTTGAGATAGTGCAGCAGCTTCTGCCATAACTAAAGCTTGTGTATTATTTAAATTTTGCAACTCCATTGTATTAGCAATACGAGAGTTTTCCAAAGCAACCTGTTGCTCTGCAGTAAAGTTCATATTGGCTACGTCAGCAATCTTAGATGCATTCATAACACGAGATTGAAATGCTTGGTCAAACTCTTGACCCATAAAAGCTGCACGTTGCTGTGCAGCCAACATAGCTCGTTCTTGACGATTAGATAAGTTCTGTGCTTCAAAAGCCGCTTGTGTTGCAGCATCTGATTGTGCAATTGGTAGTGCAGACTCCATAGCTGCTTGTACAACAGCTTGTCCTGCAAGGCTAGATGCACCTAGTCCACGTGCAGCCATTGCACTGGTAGCTGCTCTCATAGCTCCTGCAGCCCATGATGGTGTCTTACCACCTTCAAAGTCTTGCATTAAACCATCAAGTTGACCTTGTACTGTAGCCTGTTTGGTAGGTGTTGCCTGTGCAGCTTGTATTTGTTCTGTAAACTTAGCTGCTGTAGCTGCATTTGCTGCACCAGATACAAGTTCACCTGCTTGTATTTGACGTTGGGCAGGGTTATTCATAAGAATACCTGTACCCTGTGCACTACTTAATGTTGATACAGATGTACCCTGTGCAGTTTGAGCACCTACAGTTGCACCTGTACTCATTTGTCCTTGAGCACCTGCAACACCTGCAAGCTGTCCTCTCATGTCTTGTGTAACTGCTGATGCATCAAAGGTAGCTGTTTTAGTAGGGTCTACACCTGCAGCCTGTGACGCTGTTCCTGTGGTAGTAGCTGCTGTAATGTCACCTGTTAGTTCATCTTTTGCTGCTAACTGTGCGTCAACAACATCAATACCACTTGCTTCTACCTTACCACCTGTAGGCAATGCAGGGGTGTATGCAAGTGTAGCAACTTTGTCTTGTACTTTAGGTGTACCACCGTCTGTAAAAGCAGGTTTCTTTTTCGGAACCATTCCACCTTTTAACATGCCAATAGCCATGTCTTTGTATTGGTTCATCTGATCCTGTTTGGCAGGATTCTGAGCTAGGTAATTAGCAAACCCTTCCATCTCTCCTGAGTAACCCATAGTACGAGCTAATCTTTCTTCTGCTTCAGGTTTAAATCCTTTAAACTGTATCATTATTTATTCCTATTACCAATTACCACGATGTTTGCCAATGAAGTATATTATTGCAGCAAATAAGATAAAGCCAGTAAGCACCATGACAATTCCAATACCCCAGTTTATTAGATTGTCTATCTTTTCTTGCCTACGGTACACAGCTTCTTTTTGCATTTTTCTTTGCTCTGCTTCAATAGCCACAATACTATCCCAAGCTGAAGGTCCGTAGTAAAGACTGATGTGTTGTCTCAGTTCTTCACGCATTTCTTTGGCTTTTTGTTGCGCTGCCCATATCTCAATTGCAGAGGTATCAAACTTAGGGTCAAGCCTTTTCCATAGAGGTGGGTCTTTGGCTTTGTTACCCATATAGTCTAGGTCAGATACCGCCTTACCAAAAGAGGATATGTCTTTACCTAATTCACTAATTTCTTTTCCTGCAGCTACAGCTTTCTTAATTCCAGAAAAGGCCGTAGTTGCAATAGCGATTGCACTGGCAGGATCTATCATCTCTACATTCCATCGTCATTCATTAACATTTTATTATGGTCACGATTCATGTACTTTAATTCTGTTTCCAGTAAAGCTATTCTTTGTCTTAATTCATTAATGGAATTGAAGGAAGCAAGCATAGCTGCCATCTCTTCCCACACCTCATCACTGTCTTCCCACAGTTCTATTATGTCTGTTCTACTTTCCTGTACATCACGTTTAAGATTTACAGTGTCTTCTACAGCCATGCGACTAGCAAACTGTTCTACGTTTTCTTCTAGTGATTCTATTGTAGCTGCCTGTTGAGATACCCACCAGACACCACCTGCAAGTTGTACAGCCATTGCCATGACAAGGGCTATAGGAAGTTTCATGTTTTCCATTATTTCTTTGCTACCTGTGAGTTACGAATCAAGAAGTCTTCCCACATGGGTTTGATCATCTTATGATTCTCATCTACTTTGTATGACATGAGCAAGACTTTGGCATTGATCTGGTATATCTGGAGTGATCCCCAACTTAATAGACCCAGTGCAATTACACCAATGACTTGCTCAAGTTTCATTATGCAGCTTTCTCTTCTGGTGTATCCAAAGACTTTGTTAGCATGTTGACAAATGCCTCACGTCCTACAGACAACTGGTCTACGTTAAATCTAGCACTTGATAGTTTACGATCTAAGTCTGAGATATGATTAACCATAGCCTGTTGCTCTTGTGTTAAGTCTTCTACTAAATATTCTTTGTCGTTTATAACGATAGGGGTTTTTTCATTTTTTCCCATTGTCATTCTCCTTTGTTAAAGTTATTACGCCTCCAATGCGTCTAGTCTAGCTTCAATGCTAGTCAGTCTTTGTTCTGTTGCTGCACCAATGAATGATAGTAACTCTGGGTAACGGATACCTTTTCTGTTACGTTCTGTTGCGCCCTCTGGTGCTTCTTCTAGTGTGGAATATCTCGTAATATGTGTATATGCTTCCTGTCCTTCGATACCCTCAATAGCCTTGCTGACAAGACGTTGCTCTGTACGCTCTGGCTGTGCCTCTGTGACTACGTTGCCCTCTTCGTCTAGCACTTCCTCAACGGCAGGGATAATGACATCCTCATAGACTGCATCTTGTGCTTCTACTGCCTCAACAGCCGCAACCTCTGTCTGTGTTTCCCACCAAGTTGTGCTGATGAAAAACGCATAGTCACCTGCGTTTAACCCTGCGTCTGACATTGCAGTTTCTACTTGTTGTGCAATAACACCAGTATGTGTTCGAGCAGCATCACCTTTAGCCGCAACTTTGTCTTTCCACTTAAATGTCTTGAAAAGTTTGCTGATAGCTTTGGCCGCAGTCATCTCTGCATCTGTTATCGATGCAATGTTTTGCTTTTCTCTTTCGTCAGATGTTTGGATTGTCCCATTGGTTGCATGGATGTCGTCAAACCTTGCACCACTAGAACCTAAATCAACGGCATTATCTCTCGTTACGCCAGTATTAGCATTAACAGGAGTTATCGAATTGTCAGCTTCTGCTTGAAATGAAAATCCAGTATCACCAAACCCAAGCCACATACCTGTTGAACTTGTTTCCGTTGAACAACCAATGACACCTTTTACCAATGTGCCTGATCTAAAATCTATCCACTTTTGCGGAAGAGTTGTATTGTTGTGAACAAGAGAAATAACAGCGGTTGTGTTGGCAGAGTCAGCCGTAAAAGTTGCTGTGTATCCTGATTGACCATCCCTAAGTTCACATCCATCTGATGTTGAGCTAGAAGAAGTTTTGCCAAATAATAGAGTGTCTCCGTCAATACGCATCCGCTCTGTGCCAGTGTTAGTTAATCCAGATGTAGTTGAACTCCATACCGCACCAGTTCGAAATTTTATATCGCCAGTTCCAGCAGAATAAATGTTGAAATCAGTGTTGGCGTTATAACTTCCAATTCCTGCATTACCTGATGAAGAACCAGTGTATGCGATAGGATTTGTTGAATTGGTTCCTAAACGACCTTGAGCCGCAATATTTATATATGCACCATCAATAAGACTTAGAGTTGGAGTGGCCGAACCACTATCATGGAAGTTTAAATCGCCATTTGCGTTAACACCGATTTGCCAACTTTCTGCACCAGAATTTTCCTCTATATGTAAAGCCTGATGGTCTGTATCAGATTTTATAATAACTGGAGTATCAGCACTCGTTTCAATAGCAGTTTTCCCAAAATGTGCAGCACCTCTTACTGTTAATAGTTCTGTCGGAGAAGTCGTACCAATACCCACCCGATTAGCAGAGCTATCGATAAACAGGGTATCTGTATCAAATTTTATGTCGCCATCTGCATTAGATACAAAGGCTGCTAAATCTCTAGCTCTGGTCATCGGTTATCTCCTTATGGGTTTTCTTGTGCATCCATGAATGTTTCGTAGGCAGACTTTACTGCGCTAGTCCACACTGCATTGCACACTGCTTGTATGCTTGCATCCTCACCAGAAATATCTGTATCGCCCCAAGTGTCACCGTCTTTGGTGCGGCAAGACAATACATGCCTGTGGTAAGTACGACTAATCTCTGCACCATCGTCTTTTACGATAGTTGCTTTGCGAACTTGGACGTTCTTGTGTTCGCCCCTGACTTCGCAATCGTATTCAAATTCTTTTGTTAGTGCCATTGTTTATCTCCTTTTGGCTTTGGACTGACTACCCAGTTTCCAACTGGGGTGTTATGCTGTTGTCGTATATATACCCGCCATTATTACCCTTTCACCAGCCGATATAGTTAGTGGAGCAGTACCACCTGAAACAATTGACTTCATAGTAGTACTATTAGTATCAAAGTAACCACCTACAGCACCCGAATCAGTATAACCAACATACCAAGCTGAATGAAACCCAAATGTAGTAAATGGCAAACCTCCAATTGTGTTTGTAGTAGAAGCAGAAGCATTTACTACAAAATCAGCATGGATAAAAACTTTATTACCTACTTTTGTATAATGACCTCCATTAGTGGTAGCATCATATCCACCAACAACAGGTGTCCAATTTCCCTCTTCGTAATCGTCTAACTTATTAGCCGCACCAGTGCCGCCAATGTAAGCACCGCCACCAAGGTAGAGGTCTTTAAATCTTCCTGCTGCTGAACCTAAGTCAATAGTATTATCAGCATCAGCGTTTGCTTCCATTGGAGTAATGCTATGAGTTCCAAACTGTACCCCTGCATGATCTGCCGATGTACTAGCTACAACTAAATTGTTTGTATTTAAAACACCAATACTCCCCACAGTGGTGCCTTCTTTTTGCAATAACACCATTCCCCCATCAGTAGACAGTCTGTTCAGAGCAAGGGGATCACCACCAGATCGGGCTACGGTAAGAGCAGCGTCAGCTTCATATACAAGTCCTGTTTCTGTTGATTGATTGAATAGCGAACTATCTAAAGTAGAGATTAATAAATTTCCAGAGCTATCAAATCTAGCCCTCTCAGTAGGCGCATCATTGTCACTACCATCATTGGTCTTGAAGATTAAGTCACCCTTCTGATCATCAGATGTGCCATCGTGTGATGCCTGTATCTGAGCCAGTGTGCTAATCTCACCACCTGATTGCTCACCTTTAAATGATACAGCACTTTCTCTACCACCGTCTGTGTCTTCATGGGTAGGATTTTTCAGTGTTACATTTTCAAACTGTTGATCTACTAGTTGAAACGTTTGGAATGTCTCAAAGTCAAGTACGTCACTGGCACTTGCACCTGTTGTTAATACAATGTCACTACCGTTAGTTGCTGTATAGTCAGTACCATTTATAAGCCGTACACCATTGAGATACACATTGATGAAGTCACCATCTGTGTAACCGTTAGTGTTAAAAGTCGTTTGACTAGCAGTAGCAGTAAAGCTTTGTTTTCTTTGTATGCCCTGTGGTACTGGTAGTGGGCCTATATATCCTGACATATTATTCTCCTATCTCACTAGCCATTCTTCAACGGTGTCCGACACATCACGCATCTTTATCCAACGATCACCAGTTGGTTGTCCTTTACGCATACGCAATTTACCCATCATTCCAACAGTTGCCCACTCTGGACGATCTTCACGGCTTACATACTCTGTATCTGGATTATAATCAGGGTTTGGTCTTTTATGCGTAAATGCTTTACCATTTATATCTTGGCTTGAAGTTGTGGCATCACTTGGCACTGTAACATCGCTAGGAATATTCCAATCTTCATAAGTCTTTTTAACTTCTTTGGTTTCTTCTTCTGTGATTATAGTTTCAGTCCACTCAACAACATTGTGTGTATCTGTTATAAACCTACCAAAATCATCTCTAAGATATTTATGCTTCCAAACATCCATGTCTCCATCACCAACTACAGATGGATTTGCAGATATAATTCCTATAATACTTGAAGCATCATCTGAACTTGTTGCCTTGCGAATTTTCTCATTATCTAAAACAACACTAAAACCAACTCGATCCTCATCATCTGAGTTTCCATCAGCCCATTCAAAATATTCTGCATAGTCAGCACCTCCGGCAGTCCACGTGCCATCTGCAAAGGCATTTCCATCACCTCTTAATCTAAATTCATCATCTCCAAGATTACCTGACGTGCAAACAAGAAAATCATAACCAGAATTATTTGTTCTATTACACAAAAGCCTAGAAACATCGGAAGCATAAGAGGAATTTCCTGCATTAATTGTGTGTGCAGTCATACCTGTTTGATTGCCAAACTGAAATTGATGACCAGTAATATTTCCAGACCAAGTTTGATAAGTTCCAGTGTCAGACGCTTGGACAACACCCTCTGTTATAATCCGCATACGTTCTGTTAAAGTTCCTGCATTACTTACATAAAAACTTAATTGACCAGAATTTGTAGCATTAGCTCTTACCCCTTGCACCCTAGCATTTTCATTAGTGCCATCATAAAAACCAAGTAAACCGAGTATCTGACCATTGCTACCTGTTCCGTAGTTTGCCAACTGAATGGTTGAGTAATCTTGAGATCCTGTTCCCTGAAGAGCTAAAGAAGTTCGACCATCACCAAAATTATTTAATAAAGAGGTTCGGCCCATACAAACGTCACCATCACTGGTGATGCGTAAACGCTCATTCCAAGAAATTGCTGAATCTGCTGAACCAGATCCTGCATTACTAAATGAAATAACATCATCGTTGAAAAACATTCTAGCTGCATCACCAGTGGCTATGTAACTATCTTGATCGCTTGAGTTTATATAATAGTTGGAAGCAAATATTGCATCTACAGTACTGTCAGCATGTCTAGCTATTATATTACCAGTACCGCCAAACTGTACGTGCTGCCAAGTTGATCCACCTGTTTTTGGTGTAACTCCAATACCTACGTTTCCAAGGCTATCAATCCTCATGCGCTCTGTTGGACTAGCACCATCAGAACCGTCATTAGTCTTAAATATCAAATCGCCTTTTTCATCGTCTGATGTACCGTCATGTGAAGCCTGTATTTGTGCAAGTGTAGTTTCTTCACCGCCAGACTGTTGTCCTTTAAACGTGACTTTACCTTCACGTCCACCATCGGTATCCTCGTGTGTGTTATTTACAATAGTAACTTCTGGTGTAGAATCTGTAGTTGTAATATCTCCTGTTACATCTACAGTGTCTGCACTGATATTTACAACAGGAGTACCGATATATTTACTCATTATGTCTGCTCCAATACGCTCAATACTACGTCAACACTACTTGCTGTGTCTGATGTTACCTTTACAGTGTCTGTTGTTTCTGCAATTATTTTTCCATCTAATACAGATAATGAAGAGTTTGCAGGGATAGGCACAGTTTTTACAATGTGCGTATCTGCAACTTTTACTGTAACTTTAATTTGACTAGATGCTACATTTGCAATGTTACATCCAATTAAAACTGCAGTTGTACTTGATGGTACGGTGTAGACTGTTGCTTCTGAAGTTCCTACACCCGAACTTACATAATTTTTAAAAGTGTTTGCCATTTTATTTTACCCTAAAGCTATTGCGAATGCAAGTGCAGTATCGTCAGATGCAGTTGAAGAAAAACCAGTTGCATTGTCTACATACGCAGTTGTTGCTACTTTTGTACTATTATCACTAGAACTTTGTGTTGTTGCAGTTGTTGCTGATGATATAGTACCATCCAATTGACCACTAAAAGTAGTAGCTGCTATTGCACCTGTTAGTGTTGCACCAGTAGCACTTGTTACTAATACATCCGAATTGTTATATTTAAGTTTTACAAGTCCAGTGCCATTTGGATTAATATCAATGTTTCCATTGCTATCTGTAGATGTAATAGCGTTACCGTTAATGTTAACGTTATCTACATCAAGATCAGTATTAATTACAACAGTACCTGTACCATTTGGTGATAGGTTAATGTCTCCGTTAGTATTGGTAGATGATATTGTGTTTGTGTCTACATTAAGATTACCAACACTAATGTCTCCACTAACATCTACACCATCTGCTGTTGTTTCAATTTTCTTTACGTTGTTATGGTATAAGTTAACTGCACCATTAACATCCATATCCATATATTTTTCAGTGCCAGTATCACTCTGTACTGTTATACCATCACCCTGTATGGTTAGCTCACCTGTAGTATTTACGATACTTGTGTTTGTACCATTGTGTGTAATAGTAAGGTCATTACCTGTACCTACAACAATACTTGCGTTATCTGCAAAGTCTAATGCGTTAGCACTGGTATCCCAAGTCATGTCATAGGATGCACCTTTAAATACTACGTCACCATCTGACTTAATACGTACACGCTCTGTTGCTGCTGCACTTGTATTTGTTTTAAAGATAAGAGCAGTAGAGTTATCTGTAGCACCAAAGTTTGCTTCGGCTGCAGCTTCAATCTCTGCACCTACAAGTATAGCATCCGATCCACTATCTTCCAATGGAGCATTAAAGCTAATCTTACCAATTGTATTACCACTGTCTACAGATATATCAGATGTTTGTAGTGATAACTGAAATCCTGTTGCTGCTGTTGCACCAAGACCTGTATCTGCTACGTGTGTAAGTTTAACATCGTCATCTGCACCAAATGTAAGAATAGAGGCATCACTCTTTAGTCTTACATCATCTGTCATAATAACTTCTGGTGAAGTAATTTTTACTGTAGTATCTGCTGCAACATCTAACTGACCATCTGTACTAGAATTAATAGAAAGTTGTGGGTCACGAAACTGTAGGGCATTGTTTGTGGCAACAGACATGTCTCCACTAAAACTGTCTATGTATGCAACACCATCAACATACAAATCTTTAAACTGCAGCGAGGATGTACCCAAGTCTAACCCTGCATTGGTGCTTGGATTAATAGATGTAGATGTTGCTACTAGCTGTTGGGCAGGACCAATAACTGTAATAGCACCACCTTCTGCAGCAGTACCATCGTGTGTGTGGCCTGTAGAAGAATTAAATGCAGCTTCAATTGCGTCATATTCACCGTCAAAGTCTGCAGCGTTAATAACGTTACCGTCAGCAATGTTGTTTGCTGTATCGTTCCGTGTGTAACCTGTACCCATGTTATTTTACCTTCGTGTGTTAGTTGTGTACTCTAGTGTAATAGCGTCTAGTGAAAATGGGGGGTCTACGCTATCTGATGTGTATTGTAGAGATACAACAAAAGCTGATCCAATTATTTGTGTTTCAAACAGTGTCTTTAGTTTGGAGCTATACACTGCAGATGATCCAAAAGTAGCTTGACCCATAAATGCAACAGTTCCTGTGGCGTTATTAAAATCAATCTTTGTTGGCTGTACACTATTCTTTTGGTCAAAGTCTAGTTTCAAACTTACGTCAAACGAAACACTACCTTGTGGATCAGTATACAAAAACATTTTGTAAAATGTCTTACGTATTCTTGGATCATTGATTGGCATATACGGTGTAGCAAAAGTTGTTTGAATGTTACTTCCATCAAAGCTGTTACCTTCTTCCATTTGGTATAGGTATCCATCATCGTTTGCAAATACAATTGTTTCTGCATTTTGGAAAAACCTACTGTCTGCTACGTATGCTCTTATTCCTCTTAAATCTGCCCATGACATTCCTTCGCCACCTTGACCTGCCATCTGTGTACCAAGTATGCCTTGAGCGTTTGCTTGTCCTATATTATTATTGTAACCTAGTATTCTGTACTGTGACTTATTACGTATAACTACACTTGTAAAAGATGTGTTAGCTGTAATAAAGTCCGTTACTTCTTTCTGTATTGTTTTAGATACAACACCTAATCCAAAGTCACCAATTCTTTCTGTACCACTTAGAAGTCGTAGGCCATCTGGACCAAGAAACATTACATCACCACCAACTTCTTGTATGGTATCTTTATCTACACAACCAATGTCTGTAGTTACTGGTTGTAAGTTAAAGTCTCCTATTGTATTTCCTAGTAGTTGAAATATAGATGACTCAGTAAAGATAATAAGTTGTTGCCTAAATACTATTAGACCAGTGATGTTTGCTCCTACAGATATTGTACCAGAACCATTAGCTGCTGTAAAGTCAGTATCTGTAAACGGTGCAGTAAATGTTAGTAAATTATTCTTACCAAAAAATAACTGGTTCTTAAAACTTACTACAAACTCTGCTGCTCTTACGTCTGTGGGTGCATCATTCAATGCAGTAAACTGAGAACCATTATATAACGCAGGAACGTTGATACCATCAACTATTGCAATTTTTTCTGTTCCTGTATAGTTATACCTAGAAAATCTAGTTTTACCACCATTTTCTCTTGACGTACTTAAAAAAGTTAGTGCAGCGTTATCTGCAGGTGAACTATCTAGTGCAGGATCAATTGCTATAGTAGCTCCACCTGATGTAACTGTTGGTGTTGCAGTCACAGTATAAATTAGATCAACACCTGCAATTTTAAATATGTCGCCTAGTTGTGGTGTAGAGTCTAACCCATCTACTACTAAACTGCTACCTGTTTGAGATGCACCATTTACTAATACAGTTCCATATGTAGGTACGTTTACAAGTGAGAATCCAGTGCCAGATGTTTTAATTAAACTTTCGTTTCTAGCTACAATAACTGAGTCAAGAAATACACCACAGCCTATTGTAAGATGTTTAGTAGTTGTACTTGTAAACTCTACGTCATCTCCGTTAGCAGGTGAAGCAACAAGAGTAGGTGATACATCTACAGTTGCTCTATTGTCATCATCATCAAAAGTAACACTAGCACCGATAGTATATTCAGTTTTAAATTCTAGTGCAGTATCATCTGTAAGCACTAATGATAGTGTATCTGCTGCACTACCTATTGTAATATTTGGTGATGAAAATGCTTGTACTGTTGTTCCTCTTGGTATACCAGTACCAACAATTTCCATACCTGTTTGTATTGTACCTGTTATACCGTCTATTGCAAAAGTAGTTGTTTTAAAAGTAAACTGTAAAGCTAAGTTATCTGCTACAGTTACGTTACTATTTAATACTACAGTAAAGTTACCTGTTGCTCCTGCTGTAACACTAGATACTGTAATGTTACTTGGGATACCCACGCCTGTTACAGTTTGTCCTTGCGCTATAGTACCTGCAGCAACTGTGTCTACAATAATAGTATTGTCTGCTGTTACTGCACCATTAACAAGAGCAGTTGGACCATTTGAAGTACCAATAGTAGATGTACCATTTATATTTGCAGTGCCATGTACTAGTTTAAACTTATCACCTGTTTCTGGTGTTTGTCTAATATTAGCAAGGGCTAAACTTGTACCAGTTTGACTTGCACCATGTACGACAGGTATACCATAAGGTGGTATAATATCTAAATCGTATTTATCGTATCCCAGTATTCGTTTGTATCCACCTTCAATAGATGGCTCAAAGTTTCTTAGTATTCGTGCAGAACCGGGCATTTGCATACCCTGCTGCAGTGGACTCATGTTTGTTATTAGCCCACCACTAAACTGAATGGGAAATGTTTGACGATTGGTAGGCATACATTAAAACACCCTAAAAGAACTAACTGATGTATTGCTTTGTGTTATAGCAGTAGACCTAACATAGTCATATCTGTTTACGTACAGACTACGCATACTTTTTATTTCTTCCATAAACCTTGCCTGTACTACCTGTGCTTCCTGTGTTTCGCCTCTAAACATGTAAGCAAAGTGCATGGCTCCATTTACGATAATGTAACGAAACTGTTCTGGTACAGTAGGAACATCGGTAGTGTTTAATAAATCAACAGGTAAACGATAATACTCGTAAACATATTCATATGCTTTATCTGGATTTTTTACAAAGCCAAATTCTTGATTAGGTGCTCTAAATACAAAATCAGGCATTGATCTATTATTAGATGTATTATATTCTATATCTACATGTTTATCTAAATATTCTTCGTATGACATTACTTTAATACGTCTGGTGTCATTTCCTAGTGTATCATTTCGTTTAATTCTAAAACTATCAAAGTCTATTGTTTTTGCATCTGTAGGAAAAGCATAGCGCACAACACCTGCAGTCATAGTTTCATCTGCTGTTACATGATTAAAAGGCCACTCATACTCGTGTTGATTTATATAACGTATAGATGAATTTACTGCATCTTTAATCATTGAGTATTCACCAGTAGCTGTACCAAAGTTAGTTGTTGTTAGCTCAACTTCATTAAGTCTACGGTTTACGTCATTGACAAGTCCAAGATAATCATATGCCATATTAACGTTCCTTCAGTCTTAACTTAATACTACGCTCTGCTGTACTTCCTGTATCATCTGTCATCTGACAAAAGAAAGTATACTCTACGTTATTTTGTCCACCAGATATATTTATTGTTGCCACAGTATTAGTATTTGTCTGAGATACATTTTGAATGCTATCTGTTACAGCGTTACCAGAAGCAAACGATAATGTTTCTCCTGCATTTAATCTTGTCTTTGTATTATATAAAGATGACTTAACAAACCATATAACAGAGTTGATAGTTGCTGTGTCAAGAAATCGTGACCAATCTACACTGTAGTCTAATGTTTCATCTGGGTCTTTACTAGGCCAACGAAAACTCATATATTAATCCTCATTTGCATAAACAACACGATCTGCTGATGTAGGTTTTCTTTCCATAAAAACTCTTCTATCTTGTTGTTCTACTATTACTGTTCGTTCTTTTGTTGTAGTCAATGTTGCAGGATCAATATATACAATCCTTGATTGACTTCTAACTAAAACTGTTCTTTCAAACTGTGTTGATGGCATTATGCTGCCCTTGGTAATATAACAGTTCTACGTTTGTTATATCTGTTTTTAACTGCCTCGTAATCAAATTGAATTGATGTTACGTTTCCTACTGGTAAATTTACTATAGCAGAAGCAGATACACTTGCTAGTTTTTCGGTAACACCTACACTAATATTACCTAGCTCTAATGTTGCAGATGCACTTTCTAATGCTTCATCTACAGTAGCTTCTGGTTCATTAATACTACCAGTTAGTTCTAATCCTACAATCTCAGCTTTAGAAGATGATCTAGCTGTTACTGAAGGAGCACCAAATGTTCCAGATACAGATGCTAGGTTTTCAGATACATTTGGTTTAATTGTACCTATAGTAAATGTAGCTGTTACATTTAGTAAGTTTTCAGCAGTTTTAGCTTCTACTGTGGATATTGCACCAGTTGCAGATACACTTGCTAGAGTTTCACTTACGTTTACTGTAAGTGTTCCTATTGAGCCTGTAGCAGATACACTTAATAAGTCTTCATCTACCTGTGGTTCTACTGAACCGATAGAACCTGTAGCTGATACGCCACCTATTTCTTCTGCAACATTTTCTTTTACTGTGTTGATACTACCAGTAGCACTTACACCAGTTAGTGTTTTGCTTACACCAACACCTAGAGTACCGATTGAACCTGTTGCGGATACACTGAGTAAGTTCTCAGATATATCAATCTCAAAGCCACCAACGCTTACAGTTTCTATTGCGCCAGTTGCACTGACTCCCGATAGGGCTACATTAGGAGCTACGCTTCCGTAACTTGCAGAGCCATACCTACCTGTGCCGTAGAGGGCATCAGATGAGTCATAAAAAGACATTTGTTAGGCAATACGTATGACTGCAGTACTCGCTGCTGCTGCAGGAAATTCTATAGTTAAGTCACCTGCTGTAGCACTTACCGTACCACCAAAATCAATTACGCATATTGCTTTGTTAGAAGCAGAGGAATTGTAAATAATACAACCTGCTGCTGAAGTTGTTACGTTTGAAAATACTTCATCTGCAAAGTCTACAATTGCAGTTGTGCCATCTACTGAAATGGCGGCACTGTCTAGGTTCTGTCCACCTGCTGTGTAGTTAGTACCTGATGCTTCATCAGAGTTACCTGTAACGTCTGAGTAATTAGTTGTTGCTGCACCATATGTACCAGACTCACCACTTTTAATTAATGCAAGTTTTAATGTATGGGTATCCAGATCATGAGTACCCCCTAGAAGTTCTGATTTAAAACTTGTACACATAGCTGTTGTAATGCCCATGTTTGAATCCCTTTATATACAGTTAGAGAGGCCACTCGAAAGCAGCCTCTCAAATGTTTAGTTACGCAAGAGCGTCACGAGCTACTTCATTAGCAGCCATGTCACCTTGATCGCTGATGTCCATCATTACAGCATAAGCACGTAGCTTACCTGCTGAGAATGAAGCACCACTACCTGCTAATACAAAGTCAATTGTGTCAGCAGAAG
>Ga0213858_10000671_pt1 | contig 16344 bp, 11 predicted proteins | sample PICome_FD_160122 | JGI IMG/M metagenome (GOLD analysis project Ga0213858, IMG submission 160122) | Coastal seawater microbial communities near Pivers Island, North Carolina, United States - PICO245 | ecosystem: Environmental > Aquatic > Marine > Coastal | place: USA: North Carolina | collected... | reverse complement strand
TGATTGTTTTTTCAGTATCTCCTACAGCAAATCCAAGAGTTCCATCTTTTGATTCATAGTCAACCTCACCTTTTGCTGTTCCATCTTTAGTGATAAAGGTAACACTAGATGCCATGTCTAGATATCCACTTCTAGTCACAGTAAATACAGCATCATCTCCCTCAGTAACAATTACATTATTGATATTGTATTCCATCACAGGAACATTTGGAGTTGTCTGAACACCGCCAACAAATGATATGTTAGTAGATTTTATAGTAGTTCCACTCTGAGCATCTTCACAAACATATTGCGACCAATCTTCACCATCAATTGGGAAAAGATCATCCAAGTCTTTTAGAAGATTATCAAGGAAGTCTCCATCACCTTGTTTTTCTGTCTCACAATCTGTGCAAATAACAGTAGTTTTTGAGCACTTCTTTCCAGGACCACTGCAAGAAATTCCAAGTAAATCTAGAACATAGTTGATTGCATCACCAATAATATTGATGGCAGAAGCAACTGCTCCGAGAATGTCTTGGAGTGGTCCAAGAACAGACTGTAGGATTTCTTCTAACAGAGAAGTAATCTTGTTTAAAATACCTTCTACAAGAGAATCTACTAGACATGCAGCTGCTTTATATGCTTGGAACAAGTAACCAAACAAGAGATCTTGTAGAAATGCAGCAAGACGATCTCCCAAATCCTCCATTGAACATCCCAATTCTGCAAGAATGTCATTAAAATATTTTGTGATCGGGGAGAGAGAATTTCCCTCTGGATTAACACCAAGAAGAATGTCCGTCAGATCTTTAATTCCTGCCTTAATTTTCTTAAGAACATATCCTTTTACTCTTGCTACAAACTTTCTTACTACTCGGACTGCCTTGTTTACGTAATCTCTTCCAACTCCAATAGCTTCGTAAAGTTCACCATTCAATTCACCGACAAGATATGATCCTAACTTCCCATCATTGTTCTGGACTTCATATAACATCTCACTAATAATTCTCTTAAGTGAGTTATTAAGATCATTTTCTTTACCACACTTGTCAGCAACTTCAATACAGAAATTTTTACCGCCTGGGTTTGTAGCAGAAGACTTTTTATTCTTCGCTTCAATTAAAGCCGTTGTTCTAGATCCAATTTTATTGTCTTCCGAATCTACTAGATCTGCTCCAGTAGCAACATGACCACTGGTCTGTACAGTTCTTGGTGCCTTTGCTTCTGGATCTTGATCAGCAGCTACAGTATCTGGACTTAAAAATGTAGTGAATGACTTACACCCGCTTTGATCGGGTGTGGGATTTTCTGGTAATGGTTCACTGGAAGATGCCGCGACAGTTCCAATAGAACCCATGATAACGGGTTGTTGTTTATCAGGATCTAAGTAAAAACCTACAACCCACACTCCAGGTTCTAGTTGATCCGAGATGGATTTAGAACCACCTGGGACATGTGGGTTGCTGACGGGCATCATTGTGATTGCCCATGGTAAATCTTCAGAGGCAACTGCATCACAAGATTGAGGATGTAATCCTAAGACCCTGACCTTATAGCGACCAGAAGCTTTGGGATCATCCCCTTTCTTGGATTCAATTTGCCCAATCCACCAAGAGAATCCGTCAGATCCAATTTGGTTTGTTGGGTATAAACTACTCAACGCATCCATATTACTCAGTTGTCATGAATTTTGCACTCAGGTGCTCCTGGTTCTTGGTCACAATAAAGTTCAAGTGGTGATGGATCGTGATGATCTCCTGCTTCAATCTCTTCTTTGTGATGCTCAACATACTCTTCCAGATCATGCAGTTCACCTTCAATGTGACGACGCTGCTGTGGAGAGGTCATAGGATTTTGAAGAATTTCCTTGTCCTTCTCAATATGTTTTTCAATAGATTCCATTTAAAACTCCTTAGTTGATTTTGGTGTCTTTGTCTTTAATACCGTAAGAGTCACGGATCAGTTCCAATACAGTATATACATTCTGATTGGCGATGTCAAACTGGTGGTTCAATTTTTTGATCAAATATGTACCACTATGTTCTGGATCCCACACTTCATCTTCGCGGTTCTGATCTGGTACTTGATTATTAATCCTAATTTCAACTTTATCTCCAGCACACAGTTCTAAGTGTCCTGTTATAGAAATGGTCAATTCTTGATTGAACATAATTCCAAGACGAGCAAGTCCTTGTGATAGGTATTGCTTCTGCCAATCTGGAAACATATTGGTTGCATCTTGTTCACCTAAATCTTTATCTTCGTTTGATGCAACTCCATTTCCATTGTACCAGTTTTCGTGATTGACGATGGTTGACATTACCCTGGTAGGATATTCAGATAATGTACTTTGACCGACAGGAAGTTTTGTTTGACTTCCAAGGTGCTCCATATCATTCCAGGTGTCTTTTAACGAATAAACATACTCCTCGTATTTTCCAGTATTTATGTTGAAGAAACAGACGATAGAAGAGTAAGATCCCTCCCTCATCTTCTGCATGATATCAATCTCTGCACCAAAAATAACTTCTTGAATTTTATTCAGTGATTCGTCAGTAGTCTTTCCTGGCGTATAAGAAAACTTCTTGAGTTGTTCTTCGCCTTGTTTACAAAGTTTGTCAATAGATTTGAAAACGTACCCTTTATTGGTTTGGAAGAAAAAGTATCCTGCGGTTCCAGAAGATTTCTGTGCGTCTGTAGATCTAACGTCAGAGGAAGCACTAGTTGCAGATCCAGAAGACTCTGAACTTGACTTACTCTTATAAGTGTCAGAAGAAACTGTTTTATGACAGAGAGATCTAATCACACTAAATGGTGTTTTCTTTGCTGGAATCATTCTCACAGTTGTTGCCGATGGTTCAGAATCTAGTTCCGAGACTTTCAAATAATCATTCAATATAGTCTTAACAACTGAATCAGTATTACCACTCAAGACTCTGTTAACTCTAATTCCTTCATTAACAAGACCTTCTTCAGAAATCAAACATAACGTGTATATCTGTCTCCTTTCAGCACTAATTCTATTAGCAACTTTCCAAACTCTAAACTTAAAATTGAACTCTTCTTCTTTGGCATCAATGACTTTCATTTCAACACGCTCAAATCCTTGAATAGGCATGTTTGCCACAAGGTTTTCAGCATTATCAACAACTACCATTGTTGCACCATATGCTGGCCATAACACAGATTCATGATACTGAACATGTGTGACCAAAGTTACAATATTTGCATATGGTTGTGAATCATCACCAGCTTTATAGATGGCAATAGAGACTGGTTTAAAACTAGATGCGTAGGGTTTTGAGTTAAAATCTTCTGCCATTCTCAATTATACGGAGATGGATATAGTGCGCCGAATCCAGGGTCTCCCATATTACTGATACGTGAGAAAGGATCTTCTGATGTAGTAGCAGCAGTCTGCTGATTATTTATTACAATGGGATCAGGTTGATTGACGCTCTTGTCAAGTTTATTGAGTGCCTGTTCTTGAGAACGAAGATTGACAAAATCTGTTTTTGCACCAGTAGATGGTGGACGACCGATCAACTGCATAAACTGATCAATTGCCATTTGATTCACCATCTCTCTATCCGCTTCCATTTTTGCATTAGCTTCACGGACATGATCACCAATAGGACCAGGCATAAATTGCAGTAATGTTGGTAACAATGTTATCAAATTTCTACCTCTAATTCCCCTGAAGGATGGAGTACGAGGAACCACACTACTACCAGTTCTCATCTGCATTCTCAATCTATTTGCAGTAGCACTGTTAGGTCTGTAATTTGGATCCATCAACTTAGTTGCAAGGTCTCTACCCTTATCAAACATAGCACCTGTAGTCTTTGCCTGTGGTTCTAAGAAGTTAATTCTAGGTGCGTTTGAAGGAACAATGCTCTTAACAACACCACCAGGCGCTTGTCTACCACCAAGAGATCCAGTTGTTCCAGCATATCTTTCAGCACCGCTCAATGTAGGAGCAGAGTATGCACCTTTACCAAGGATCTGTGGTTTGCTAGATGGTATGTAATTTTGACCCTGCATCATAGCATTGAATCCCTGGGCATTCATGCCAGTAAATCCTACTCTAGCTCTAGTTCCTCTTGCTAGTCCTTGTGCTCCACCAGTACCATAATCATTTGAGAATCTTTGGATCTTAGTTCCACCGCCGCCAGTGCCACGACGATATCCACCAACTCCTCCTCTACCTGTAAATACACCAAGAGGATCCCACCAAGCACGATCTCCTCCAGTTGAAGAAGAGTTTTTCATTTCATCTCTCTTGTCCTGCTCTTCTGCTTGATTCTCAGACTGACGAATCAAATTATTCGTAATTGTATTAGAGACACCAAATGTACTAGCGATAGGAGCAGAGACTGATTTTAATTGCTCTCCAACATTACCAGCAATAGATCCCATGCCACTAACTGCTTTCTGCATTAGTGACATCGTTACAACACCACTTGCCTTGATAGGCAACTCCATTGCTTTAGTAAGATTGTCAGTCTGCTCTTGGAGATTAGGAATTGCCTGTGGTTCTACAGCAGCAATCTTATTAAAGACATTTCCACCAAACTTTTCAAAATTAGGTTCTGCCTTTGTAGGCATCATTCCTGTTTCTGCCATCTGAGGCATCATAGGAGTTTCTGGTTTCTGCCTTATCTTTCCATCAATAGCACTCGGTTCACCCTGAGTGTAATTGTTATCTAATGGGATGATCAACTCATCACCATGAAGTTTAGCAAGATAACCACTATCAGGTCCAGATGCTATACCACCGCGCTCATATCCAGGACCCAAATCATTATATGAAGTGATATCAGTAAATGTCTCACCAGGATCAAAGTCTTCAGCGTCGTTCTTTCTATTAATCTCCTCCCTCTTAGTGGGATCTTCACCAACTTTTACCAGACTTTCAGTACCAGAGAAATCAAATTCTTTTGCTAATTCACCTTTTCTTCTTTGTACTTGCTCACGATCTTGCTGCTGTTTTGCAAACGTGTTCTGATCTCTCAGAGCATCAATAATTGCATCAAGTTTAGTCTCTAATAGATCTGAGTTTTGCTCTAATTGCTTAATTGTACCAAACAGACCCTCTCTAGTTGCGATAACGTCTGTTTGAGTTTCATCCAATCTCTCACTTAAAGAAGCGATATTGGCATTGATTGCTTTTATTACTTGTGCTAAGAATACACCAAGTTTTTTATCGTTAACCTTTACTGGTTTTTCAGCAGTTGTTGATTGTACATTACTTGGAACATTTTTACCAGTGAGATAAGATGACTGGTTAAATGCTTTTTCTTTGGGATTTGCTAATTGTTGGTATTCTGGTAACTTCCTGAGATGAGCAGGAACACCCATGAGAGGGTCATTAGATGATTGACCACGTGCTAAAAGATCTGAATAATTAGTCTTTGGTACAAATCTACTTCCAAGAGTATTTTTAATTAATCTATCTCTTGCCGCTCTAGCAGTAAACTCTCCACGATCAAATTCAACATCAACACCATATTTTGCTGCTTCTTTCTGCGCTGCTTCTTTCTGCCCCTTCGCTTCACTAATGATGCCAAAAATTTGATCAGCAATTGCTGAAGTTAGTGATGTGGTCAGATCTCCACTATATGTCGTAGTATAACCTGCCATCTTATGCTCCTAACACCGCCATTAGATAATCTTTACTTGGATTATTATTGCTGTTATTACTAGTTATAAGAGTAGATCCAGCATCTTTAACTACCGTACTGTTATTGATTACAACTGTCTGAATAGCAAGTTGTTGTTCCATATCTTCCATTAACTGACTATTAGACTGAAGATCTTCAGATTTATTGTTTAGTCCTGGGAGTAATTTTAGAAGTTCAGTATTTTGTTCTCTTTCTCTTCCCTTCTGCAATCCATCATTAATACCTTTTTCAATTGCACCAGGAAGTCCCATTATAATCTTCTTCCATTCCTCAAGACCCTGCATAATAGTAAGATCTGGGAAGAACGGAATTCCAGAACCAACTTTATTATCAACTGCTGGTGGTGAAGTTAGATCAGTTTCTTCCTCCTCAGGAGGTTGCATTGAATTAAATCTCTTGACATAGTTTAGAGCACTAGTCATTCTCTGATCAGTATGAGGAACACCTGCTGCTTCATACCAATTCAACCAATTCATTGCCAGTTCTTGTGGATCATTTGAAGATGCAATCCAATCTGATAGACTGTATCTAAATCCATTTGGAAGCATTGGACGACCCTCTTCGTCTGTAGGAATTTCTCCAAATTCATACAACGTCCATTCAATCTGTGCTTCAATATCATTAATTAAATTATTTGGATTGTTACCCTTACTTGCATACCATTTAAGTGCCTGATCCCAACGTCCAGGAGTCTCCCACTGCGCTAATCCACGACCAGGACCACCACTCAGTTGTTTCATTCTAGTGAATCCCATTGTCTCCACATCAAAGTTTGCCATGATGGCAGCAATATGGGCGTCTGACAGATTTGCCGCTTTTAATTTCTCATATACACGACGTTCAATATCATTCTTGAACTCAGTTCCAGGTCCACCTTCACCACCTTCTTCTCCACTCGTAACAGGGTTTTCTATTGGACGAGTAACTACACTCATATGAGTAACAGCACGATTTGCATTACTGATAATATAATTTGTCAATGCTGCAGCATTAGAGTATGGTCCGCTTATCTGACCTTTCTTAGTATTAGGTTCAAAAAAGTCAAGACTAGTATGGGGTCCTGTCATGCCACCAGCTCCTGGGAGTGGTCGCCCTGCTGCTTCATCCCATCCAACTGCACCTAAACGAGTTCCTGCAGAGATTTCTTGACCCTCTTTGACTGATATTCCTCCATTTGGAAAGTGTGCATACAGAGCATCAAACTCTTTACCATTATGAGGATCTACACTCCTTACAACAACTACATTTCCATATCCAGCACCATATAATGGTCCTACTTCTACTACTTTACCAGAGAAGACTGCATAGTTTGACATATAGTCACCAAAACTAAAGTCAAGTCCTGGTTCTCCACTAGCATCTACTCCCTGACCACCATGGAACTGAACAGTTGTTGATCCAGCACCAGGAACTGGTGAAGGGATCTTTTGATTTCCACCAGGACCATTTGGATCAGAATTTTCAATTTCCTCATATTCAATTTCATTAGTATTGTCAGTATCTTTATAGTTCACATCATCCTTAACTTTTTCAACCCTCTTCTCTAGTGTTTCTCTAATTCCTGGTGCTGGAAGAACTGGTTGAACTGTTGCAGATCTTCCTACATCAGAATTCATAGGAAGACGAACAAAATCATATTTTACTTTACTCTTTGTAATTTCTCTAGAAACCTCAGTTGATGTTCCAGTTGCCTCTCCAAGTGCCAGAGCACTACTAACGAGCATATTCACCTGATTTTGGAATGCATCAGATGCCGATTCCATAGCATCTTCTCTATCTCTATTTGTTAGACGCAATTCAGTTCCATGAAGTATCGCTGGTCCTTTCTCGGATAATCCACTTCCAGTCTCAAATGCCTGTTTCTTCGGCAACGTATTTAATGGGTCAAATCCAAAGTCTCTCGCCATATCAGCAGCAACAAAACCCCATCCAACAAAAGGAATAGCACTACCTAAACTGAGAGCAGCGCCCATAATATCACCTTGAGACGCTCTAAAACCTGCCTCAATAAGAGAAATACCAGTTCCAAGACCAGGGACAAATTTTAAAGATTTTTGTGCTGTCTTTCCCGCAACTTTTCCAGTAAGTTTTTCGGCAGCTTTATTTGTTGCTTTTACACCAGCTCCTGATGATAGACCTTTCTGGAACTTTTGTGAGGTTTTTTCTAATGCTTTCTTATTTGTTGCTTTAGTGGGTGGACCAACTCTAGGTTCTGGAGGTTTGCCAAGCAAATTCTCTAGTATATTGTCAGATCTCCCCAACATACTATCAGTTGATTTACTTTGTAGGGAAGCAGCATCTCTTGAAAAAGCGTCAAATGCACTTTGCCCACCTTTGGATTTCATCACTCTTTCAGTGACTTGCTCAACTGTTCCAGTTCCAAAGTCATTAAAAGTATCAAGAATTTTCAGAGAAGCCTTCTGAAAATCTTCATTTAATTTTTTAATAATTTTAGGAGACTTCTCATCAATATTATAAGCAAATACGTTTTTTGCAGCTCTTCCAAATCCTGATAAAAGTTGACCAACAGACCTACTTTTAGATTTAAAAGCATCTAATAGTGGACCTACAATAGATTTTACTTTATTCTTAAGAAGTGCTCCGAAGAGTGTTTCTAAAAAAGAAGAATCTTTCTTTGCACGAGGCGATCCAGCAAGTCCTTGTAATGCTCTAGTAGTAGATAAGTCTTGCTGCTGCTTTAGTTCTGCTGCACGCGATGCCGCTTGACCTTCATCTACAACTTTCTTCTGAAAATCTCTTTGTTGTTGAAAAATCTCTAAGATTGTATCAAATTTTGATCCAAGTAACTCATTTTGATCTACGATCAATTGCTGAGTGTTTACTAGGTCAGTTTTTACGCTAGATAATTCACTCTTGATCTGCTGCATACTATAGTCTAAGACTGTAAATTTAGACTGTAGTTGCCTACCAAGAACTTTAGAGACGTGTTCTCTAACTTGTTCATCCTTTACTGGAAGAGAGTCATCATCTTTTAAAAGTTCTTCCTCTGCTTTTTTTACTTCCTCGTCTGCCTGTTTCTTCTGCGGTTTTAGATCGGCAAACTGTGCCTTAAACCTAGCATTCTTATTTGATGTTCTATCTGTGGTAGCGAACTTTCTCCTTGGATCAAAGTTTCCAAGTGTGCGATTATAAAGGTCTCCACCAAACTCATGCTGCAAAGCACGAGTGAACAATGATCCACCTTGTGCTCTCTCCAGTCCCTCTGCTTCTCTTCTTTCTCCCTCTTCCTTAGCATTCCCAGCAGCATTCAGCACCTTGCTACTAAGACCTTGAGCAAGTGCTGTTGTCAAACTTCCAGAAAATGTTTTTAGGAATCCTGCTGCCACTACTTATTCTTTGCTGCTTCTTGTTTTTGCTTGACTTCTTCAAGGTATTGCATGAGGAAGGTTGTATATACTTCCCTCTCCCATGGCATCCAGTTTTCAATCTCCGTCAAGCTATATTTATGGTACTGCATCAAAGCAAAATTCATCCTGTAATACCCCTCCAGATTATTCTGGAAGAGTGCTATGCGAAAAAACTCTGTAGACCCTCAATTGTGTAGTTAGAGTCTTTTCCAGTTTTTGGATTGACTACCGTAAACTGATGTCTCAGTTTTGGCGCAGTGGCATAGAATTGCTGCACTTTTTCAAATTGTTTTGTAGTAAGAGTGTCTAGAAACTCTCTAAACTCTTTTTTACTAGTAGTAGAGGAGTCGTAAACATCTTCACCATCAAAAATTTGATCAATTGAATCTGCAATGAATTCGTAAACCTCTTCGGTCTTCATTTCCTTCTGTAGAAACTCCCTATCTACGAATTGTTTCATACTAGGGTAATTCATGATAATACCAGATTCTTCTGTAAACATGATTTTCCTATCATGTCCCTCTGGTCTAAAAACTTCAACTTCGTTGATATTGATGTTTGCCTCAACCGTAGTTTCGTTGTCATCTAGACATGTAACGGTCAAAGTGATGATTTCTCCAATGGATGCTGCTCTGATCTTCAAAAACAGATATTCCAGATCAAAACTAGGTAGAGTTTCTACCTTAACACGAGAAATGACGCAATTTTTGATTAAATCCTTTACAGCACTTGTAATCTGCTTTTCATCTTCAGATTCTAATGCCAATAGTAGAACTTTTTCTTCTTTTACTAGAAAAGGACGATATTTTACTGTTTTTCCAGTAGAAGGTAATTCCAACTCAAATGTTGGATACCCAATTTTTGGCAATGCCATAATATTTACCTCAGGTCATATGTATATTTAGAGCGACTTTTTTGACTAAAAATTAGCGGAAAAATTTTTCCGAGTTTTATAGAATCAAAAAATCAATTTTCCTCAGCATAAGACTTATTTCTTTCTTGATCAAACTTAGAACCATATGATACTGTATGGCGTGTGTAGTATAAGTTCACTGTAAGTCTAGTAACTTGAGAGGATCCATATGCCAGAGGAACTGCATCAATAGAATATGGATAGCAATTCTCCAACATATACATTAGAGGTGCTCTATGATTAGATCCTTTTACAGATGGTTCTGTCTTAATAATCTTTGCAGTACATGTATACTGACTAGGATATTGCAACCTATTAACACGGTTTGTTGGTAGTGGATTCATTCCTCTAGCACCGTCAATAGTTCCATCATGAGCAACTTCAGTTTCTCCAAAGATGTAATTATACCACGAATTAAAGAATTTCAAGGGAACAGTATTTGCATCTAGTAAAAATCCTAAACTCAAATCTGTAAAAATTCTCGTATGTGGATATGAGATGGGACCTTCTCCCAAATGCCTACCAGTTATTTGTGCAGTTCCAGACTGCACATTAGGAAGTTGCGCCTCATCACACAACATTGTTACAAGGTCTTTGTCATTAGCGTAATTTTTTATGAAAGAGGCATCCTTTCCAGAAAAATTAAACTCAACATCAAATCCAGATGACAGGGACATACCTCCCTGAGCACCTATCTTCTTCATGAATTCATTGATCTTTGTTACTGCCACTGCTAAATATACTTGTGGGATCTTATATATTTATGGCATACTCTGGACTGTACAAACCAGTCAATCCAAAAAAGTATCGCGGCAATCCTACTCGCATTATCTATAGATCATTATGGGAACGAAGGTTCATGGTGTTCTGTGATAATAATCCCTCAATTTTAGAGTGGGGTAGTGAAGAAGTTATTATTCCATATCGTTGTCCAACTGATGGACGAGTACATAGATACTTCCCTGATTTTTACATCAAAGTCCGTGAGAAAACGGGAAGTGTAACGAAATATATCATTGAAGTAAAACCCAAGAAACAAACACAACCACCGAATGACAAAAACAAAAGGACTGCTGCCTATAAACGGGCTGCCCTGACGTTCGTCAAGAACCGTGCCAAATGGGACGCTGCTCAGGACTTCTGTGAGGATAGGCAGATGAATTTTTTAATCCTAACAGAAGATCACTTATTCTAGGTAAAGAGCAATGGCACAAGGATTTGCAACAATCCAGCGCAACTCAACGAAAGAGAACACTGGATACACAACCATCTTTGAGAAAGTAACAGAGATGACTGGCGGTGAGAAGCAAAGTTATAACTGGTATAAGAACGCCGTCAAGAAACTATCATCCGAATACAAAAAAGACCCATCAAAAGTTGTAAGACAGGAAAAGATAGATCAAAGAGGACAAGAAGACGAACCAGATTCAAATTTACTAAGAAGATATGCAGTCTCTGGTCATCTATACATGTTTGAGTATAAGGCAAAGATGAAGTGGTTGCCTTACTACGACACATTTCCTTTGGTTTATGTAATGAGAGCAACTCCTCAAGAATTTTGGGGATGTAATCTGCACTACATGTCTCCAAAGAAACGTATCATGGCAATTAAAAGATTGATGGAAGGTAGAATTGACATTCCTAAGAAATGCTTCCATAAATATTTAACCAGTCAAGTAGATGGTTTCATGCTTGACCTTGCCGCTTCAGAATGGGACACTGCCATTCTATTACCACTTGAAAACTTTGTTCGTAATGTAAAAGGTAGTCAAGGCAAGTTTCCTTACACTAAAGAACTTGTGTGGGAGGAGACAGACGAAAACTACTACGATCGCATCAAAGGAAGGAGAGTAATACGTGGATATGGTAAACAAAGAGACACAGAGATGGTGAAGTAATGGGATCATCATATGTACAACCACAAGGTACAACAGAAATTGGAACTTACGGAACCAATAACTCTGTTTACTATAATAAAGACACCGATACTTTCTACCTATATGATGTAAATGCTGCGGCTTCGTCACAGATTGGTGCAGGTTCAAAATTTGAGGAGGTAACTGATAAATCAACTATAAGAAAGTTGCAAATTCAGTTTGCATCTGAACGTAGTAGTACTAGTGTAGATACAGGTCTTGGACAGATTAGTTCAGGACCTTTAAGTAATCCAAGTAGCACCACAGAATTTGACACATATATCAGGTATCCTAACGGAGTTACGCTTGATATAGACACAGATTATGTTCTGTTTCAGTTTGGAAAATATGTACCCCCATTTAGTCAACAAGCTGCTAACAATAACACAATTAATCAATACGAATCATATAATGCATCCACCAATGAGATGACAGACCAAACCGTAAAGGTTAAAGCATGGTCTGGAGAGAGTTATGATATTGGTAGTGTTGTTTTACCAATGCCACAGGATCTCAGTAATGAACAAAAGCAAAACTGGCAGGGAAAATCTTTTACAAGACTAGGGAAGTCTGTCATCGCAGCAGCTGCTGGTGGTGACATGAGTAAAATTGGATCTACATTTAAAGATGTATCAGGCAATGCAAAAGCAATTCAGACAGCACTTACAGCAGGTGTTTTGAATGCAATTCCAGGTGTTGGTGGTAACATCACATTCAATGACATCGCTGGATCAACTAGAGGCATTGTCTTAAACCCAAATGCAGAAGTTCTATACGATTCTCCAGATCTGAGAGAAATCGGTATGGTATTTAAGATGTATGCTCAATCCGCAGAAGAAGCAAAACATATTAAACTAATATGTGATACGTTTAGAACTGCTTCTCTACCTAAATTTGGTGCTGAAGGAAGCATAAGTGTCGGTGGAGATGCTGATTTAGCAGGAGATAACTTCTTGAGAGTTCCTCTACTATGTAAGTTTAGTTTTATGAGAGGAGGAGATACTAACAAGTGGATACCTCAATATAAACCATGTGCTATCACCCAGGTAGAAGTAAACTATACTCCCGATGGAACCTATGCTACATATGAAGATGGTTCTCCTGTTGCAACCGAGTTATCAATCAAGTTCATTGAGACTAAACTCATCTTTGATAACGAAATAGAAAAAGGATTCTAATGTATTTCTCTCTCATCCCAGACATAAAGTACGATCAAAAACCGATCAGTTATCCATTTTCTGAGTCGGATTTTGTTATCGCAAAGAATTTCTTTAGAAGATATCAGGCAAATCCAGATATCTTTGAATACTCAACGTACTATAAAAAATATACGGTAGAGGAAGGAGAAAGAATAGAAAACGTAGCACAGAAAGCATATGGTAATCCTTTCTATGACTGGGTGGTAATTCTAACAAACAATATTATAGATCCATTGTTTGCATTCCCTCTTGACTCATATACATTGAGACAAGCAGTAGAAGAAAAGTATGGAAATATAGAAGCATACTCTGGTATACATCATTACGAGACTAAACAAGTAATCACAGATCAAGTAGTTGATAGGATTCCTGTTGTTGCATTGGACGAAGGTCTAGTTGTAGATGAGAATTTCTATAATTCTACGTTCACATACTGGAATGGTGATCAATACTTAACTGTTGCAGGAAATACTGTATCAGCACCTGTATCAAACTACGACTATGAAGTAAGTGAGAATGAAAAGAAAAGAGAGATCTTCATTCTTAGAGAAGCATACCTACGCAAGTTCGTAGAAGAATTTAAAACCAGATCAATTTACGGAGAGTCTTCGGACTACATCTCCAAGAAACTAAAAAAGGTCGCAGTTTAGTGCGACCTTTTGAGTGAAAAATTTGCCAGAAAAATTTTTCCAGATTTACCAATCGTCATCATTGAATTTCAGATTCTCTTGATACTCTGCATTTTGTCTGCAGTATCCATGAACGTCCATCTCCATCTTTTGATGAGCATCTAGATGAATGCTCTCAATGACAATAAAAATCCCAAGCAGACCAGCGGGGAGTAACCATAGTTGTGAGGAGCAACATGCAATGCACCACTGCTTCCACTTAGGATTGCATTCATTTTTCATGACAGTAAAGTAAACCACTCATAGGATTTGGTCGGCAAACAAACGCTGCCTTTTGATTCATCATACCAATCATAACAAATAACTGGGCAATCACAACCAATGCTAGGGCATTCTTGCCCAGATACTTGTTAAGTTTCATTAGAACTTGAAGATACTAAGACTATTTACACTATCTTTCTCGTTAGAAGTAATGAAGAGACCTTCATCTTCTAGAGCAAGGAGTCCTTCAGGTGCTTTACCTGTAGGGAGAATCTGTAGCATCTTAGGAGCAGATAGATCAGTGATGTCATAAACACCAACTGCGTTTGCTCTCTCAGCACCTACGAACAGCATACGAGTGCCACCATAGGTTCCAACCGTGACGGATTCAGGTTCAACACCTTTCTTCTCAGCACGCTTGTCGTTCCAGTAACCTGCCTTTGCGAGAGTATTCTCAAAGGTGTTACCCGAATCATACACTACTGTGCCATCCTTATTCCAGATTGTAAACCCTCTGGAACCACCACGCTTGTGCTCACCACGACGCTTCAGTTTATAGTCACCTTCATTAGCAGTAGCAAAGTGATCGTTGTCAATCCAAGCAACAGCATCAGGCTCACGACGTACACCCTGACGAGAACCAACAGGCATATAATAACCATCTTTGGTGTCGTCAATATCATAGAGATCTACCTTGCCAGCAGAGAAATTGGAGATGACATTACCACTGGAATCAAGAACAACCATATGATTATTCTCTTGCAGAGTAACAACAATCTCACCTTTGTCATTGACATCAACAAACTCAGGTTCAGGATCGCTAGGAGCAATGCCAGCGAGACCACGAACATCTGCATAATTTACATCACCTTCTTCATTAATAATAGCAACGTCACCTGCTGGGTACTGAGGAATCAGACCTTTGTTGAGGTCTTCGTCTCGTTCATTTTCAATAGCAACAGCAATAAACTTGCCATCGGGACTAATAGACACAGCATCTGGTTGACCAGCAAGAGCAATCTCCTTTACTACTTTATAATCCCACATATCAATCACTACCACCTTGCCCGATGGGTTCGTGAAGGATGATGAGGTGTTAACAGCCGCAATCGCATATCCATCGTGGATTGCCACGCTGGTTGGTTCACCGCCGACATCCACAGAAGTGATAGCGGAAGGGTTAGAAGGGTCAGAAATGTTAACGAAGTCAACACTTCCTTTATCCGAATTGGTGTATGCGAGGACTTGTCCATTGGATGCAATAATCTCAGCAGCGGAATCTTCACCTACTCCATACTGACCGACCTGCTCAAAAGCAGGTCCAGCGATAGCAGAAGAAAGGGCGGAAATATCCGCCCCAACCAATGCTCCACCAACTGCTACTGGTAATGCTACCAGTTTGAGGAGCTCAATAATCATATCAAAGACCCTCCACAGCAGCAAGGGACTTCTGGCGAAGCTCTTCAGGGAGAGGAACATAACCCAGAGAATCTGAAGCGCCTTGTGCTTCTTCACTTAGCATGTAACGAAGAGCGGGCTTGACATCCTCAGTCTTGTGACCAGGCTCAGCAAGGATCCAGGTCAGAGAGACGATAGGGAATGCGTTAGCACCAGCAGGGTTAGCATCAGTACCACGTAGTTTGCTGTCCAGAACGATCTGGGACAGACCAGCAGCAGAGGTCTCAGCATTTGCTTTCACATAGTTGCCTGCTTTGTTTTGGATAGCAGCCTGTTGGAACTTGCCACCAACAACATAACCATAGTTCAAGTAACCAATCGCACCAGGGGTGTTCTTGATGACACCAGCAACACCAGAGTTACCCTTTCCAGCAACAGTACCAGCAGCAGGCCAGTTGACCGACTTACCACGTCCTACTTTGTATGCCCAAAAAGGTGAGAAAGCAGAAAGAGAGTTGGTGAAACCAGCGGTCGTGCCCGAACCATCAGAGCGAACAGCGACAGTGATAGGACCTGCAGCACAACCGAGTTGCGACCAGTTATCAATACGTCCATAGAAGACCTTAGTAAGTTCTACTTGGGAGAGTTTGAGATCACAACCAGGCTTATTGTATGCAACGGCGATCGCACCGCCAGTCATAGGAATCTGAACCATCTCACGGGAGATGCCAGCAAGTTTCTTATCAGAAACTGCCTTATCAGACGCACCAAAATCAGTAGTGCCTGCTTTGTATTGTCTTACACCAGCACCAGACCCAACTGCCTGGTAGTTGACTTGATTACCAGTCTTAGCAGCGTAGTCCGAGAACCACTTCTGATAGATTGGTGCGGGGAACGATGCACCAGCACCGTTCAGTCTTGTCTCTGCTTGTGCAGCAGGAGCAGCCAGGGCAAGTGCGCCCAGAGCAAGTGCAGCAATTTTCATTTGAATATC
>Ga0213858_10000668_pt1 | contig 16383 bp, 4 predicted proteins | sample PICome_FD_160122 | JGI IMG/M metagenome (GOLD analysis project Ga0213858, IMG submission 160122) | Coastal seawater microbial communities near Pivers Island, North Carolina, United States - PICO245 | ecosystem: Environmental > Aquatic > Marine > Coastal | place: USA: North Carolina | collected... | reverse complement strand
CCGTTATCGGCTGTTAAATGCCAATGGTCAAAGTTATCATATGTTGGAATTGATGTTTCTGAAACACCAATGACGTGACCGCGAGAATCAGTAGTAATAACTGGAATTGTTGTTGAATTACCGTATGCAGTATTTGAAGAAATTCCAGATTGTGTAGGGTGACCAACAGTCATCTGATTATTTGATGTATTATATGACTGCGTTAAGAATCCATCATCGTTAAACGTAATTGTTTGTCCAGTACCACCAACAGTTTCATTATTTGTTCCATCACTAATAGCCCATGCAGACCAACCAAAGTCACTTAAGCTTACAGATCTTTTAGTTGCTGCAGCACCAGTAACATGTCCTAATGTATTACTTGAGAATGAAATATTATCTACAACTTCAACTGGATTACTATCACTACATACTATATTATAACTTCGTGCAGTATATGAAGGAATGTCAGTTAGTTTCTCATAACGAAGATCTAAGTTAACAGTATCAACTGATCTTGTTAATGCATGTCCATAAGTATCATATGTTAATGTAATATCTTGAAGTACTGTACCACCACTATTATTTGATGTTAAGTCATTGATATTTGATGTATTAGCATGAGCAATAGTCATTCTATCATTAGATACATCAACACCTAATGTAATACCTGCAGTAGAATCTACTTGAGCACTTCTAATATATAAGATATCATCATTGTTATCAGCAGTAATTGTACCTAAATCTGTTCCAGCATCATTTTCTGGAATTACTCTTTTAAAGATATGTTGTGATGAACCTTTGTCTGTATTCTCTACTGTGAATGTTAAATCATAAGGATCGCCATCAGTACCATTTGAAGTATCAGTCCAATTAATATCAATTGTTGCACCACCATCATTTTCAACACCACCAGTTAAACTTCCTTCTACAAACTTCCATTCATTTGCTTGATTGATTGTTACTTCTGTGCCATCACCATCTTCAACTACGAAAGATCTAATATATCTGTTATCTAAGTTTACTGAATTAAAGCTTCTTGTTAGTGAATGACCATAAGTATCATATGTTAATACTGCATCTTGTAGTACTGTACCACCAGAATTATTAATGTTAAGATCAGCGATACTTGATGTATTAGCATGAGCTAATGTTATTACTGAATCTGTATTATCTGTTGATGATGTAATTGTTAAACCATCAGTTGAATCAACTTGTGCTACACGAAAATCTACACTATCACTATTAGCTACAGCATCGAGTAGAGTATTTGAAACTTTAAGATCCCATGTAGGATCAGATGCTTCGTATCTTGTATCGAAGTCACCAGTTGTAATAGCACTAACGTGACCTTCAGCTGTAAGTGTAAGTGATTTAATATATTGACCGTCTTGAGCATTTACTTGACCAAATGTTCCAGCTGTTCCAGAATTATCTGTTAATACATTTTTATGTGATAAAGAAATTGTTTGAGTTCCAGCATTACCAGTAACATTAACCACATTATCATCACTAAATGTAACTGTATCACTATTACCATCAGCTTCGATAGTTACTGAACCTGGTAAGGCAATATTCTTAAAGATATCTTGAGCTGAACCTCTATCACTGTTCTCATATAAAACAGTGTGTGTTGTACCAGTTTTTGATGTAGTTACACTTACACCATTGTCAGCAGTAAAATCTAAATTATCGCCTGATTCAAAAGCTTGGTTTTCAATATTTGGTGAACCTAATGTAGCTTGTGAAAGAATTAATGAACCATCAGCTTCCCATCTATCAGTTGCATAGTTATATACAATTGAGTGTGCACCTGTAACACCAGAAGCCACACCACTTGGACTTGTAATTGGACCAACTTCTAAACCAAATCCTCCAGTTGTTGGTTCTGTAGTTAAACCATTTCCTGCTAATACTAATGTATCTTCAACAGTCAATGTCTCTGTATTTAATTCTGTTCGTGTACCTTCAACATACAAATCACCCGCAACATATAAGTCTTCGCCAATACCTACACCACCACCAACAATCAATGCACCTGTCGAAGTACTTGATGCGCCAGTAGTATTATGAATTGTAACAACACCGTCGATATCCGCATTACCTGAAAGATCTAATGTGGCGCCATCAAATTCGCCAGTAATTGTAATGTTTCTTCCTGAAGTAATATCTCTAAAGCTACCAAAATCTTTATTTGCATCAACAGCAATTACCTTTGATGCTGTAACTGTACCTGCGGTCAAATCATCGATTCTTTCTAATTCTGTTTGAGTAATATTTGCATTACCTATCACAAACGCAGTACCTGCAGTAATTGTTCCACCACTAATTGATGATGAGCCAACATCAATATCTCCAAATCCTGATGAAATAGAACCAGAATTTAATGTACCAACTGTTGTGACATTTGATAATGTATCTAAAGCATCTTCAAAATATGTTTCGAAATCTTGAAGACCAACTTGTTTCATTACACCATTATCATTAACAACAACTCTATCAGCATCTACTAATGTTGTAGAAGTAGCTGATGTGTTACCGTCCATTACATTTAATTCTGTAAATGTACTTGTTAATGCGACTGAATTGAGTGTTAGTGTTCCATCAATTATTGTATCATCTAAATTAGTTGTACCATCGATATCAACATCACCAGCGATATCAACGTTTGTTCCTTCATCTGTTCCATTTACGATTAAGTTCTTTGTAACAGTAAGATTATTATCAACACCTAGATTATGATTAAATTGAGCACTACCAGAACCACTACCCGAAAGCATTGTAATATTGCCAGATTTAATTACTAACTGCCCGCCTGAATTTGTTAAAGCACCATATTGTGTTGTATTATCTTTTAATAATATATCTGCACCATCAGCATTTAATTCAATATCACCTGATGAGTCAACTGTAAATGCACCTGATGTAATACTAAACGCGTTTGTTCCTGCAGTAATATTTTTTGCTGATGCATCGAAAACTGCTTCGATTTCGTTAATAGCATGAACAAGATTTTTCTTATCTGTGTCTAATGTAGTAATTGACGGATTATTAGAATCATCCGTATGGATATCATCATATATTTCGTTAATAGCATCTAAGATCGAAGTTTTGTCTGCTGTTTTAAGATCAGACATTTCTCTTCTATTTCCGCCAGATCCAGCATTACCTGAATTAAATAAGTCTGCTTCGATTTCGTTAATAGCATTAACAATACTTGTATTAGTTGTATGAAGAGATGTTAAAGATCCGTTTGTATTAATATCGTTATATACGTTTACTAATGCAGTACTAATATCACTTCCTAAAGCAGAGAAATTCTGATTACCAATTTCAGCATCAATAGCATTAACGGCTGATGTTAAATTGTCTGCATCAACAGCGTCTGCAGGTCCACCACTACCGAATACAATTGTACCTACATCTGTATGTAATTGATCAAGCGCTGTTGTAATTGTATTATTAGTGCCTGAAATTGTAGCAATTGTTTGATTACCAATAAATGCGGTTAAATCATTAAATGCTTCGAATAAACCATTGTCTCTTGTTAAGTTAGCTTCAGCATGCAAATGATTATCAATAGCATAGTTAGTATCATCACCTCTTAAATTAGTTTCTAATTCATTAATAGAACCAACTAATGTTGCTTTATGATCTGTGAGAAGAGATGTATTTCCAATAAATCCTACAATTCCGTCAATTTGACCTGTAAGATTTTGTGAACCAGTAGCGTAGTTATGTTCTGATGGTAAATCATTTGCAAAACTTGCTGTACCAATTTCACCGTGTAAACTTTGAAGTGCACCTGTTACAGTATCTGTAGAACCAATATCAGCAATTGAACTATTACCAATGAATGATGACATTGTATTAATTGCTGTTGTATGATCTGTTGTGGTGTAAGTATAATCGCTAGGTAAATTATCTGTAATTGATGATGTACCAATCTCTGTATGTAATTGATCTAATGCACCTGTAATAGTATTATTAGAACCAGAAATGCCAGTAATATTAACATTACCAATTTGATCTTCGTGTTCTCTTACTGCATCAGTTAAGTTTGATGCTGATGTTCCTAAGTTACTTTGTGTGACATCACCAATTTCGGTGTGAATTTGCTCGAGCGCGCCAGTGATAGTATTATTTGAACCAGAAATACCAGTAATATCTACATTACCAATTTGATCTTCATGTTCTCTAATAGCACCACTTACTGTTGAAGCAGTTGTTGCCATTGCTGCAGCAGTAATTGTTCCTAGTTCTGAATCATGTTCATTAATTGCTAATACAACATCATTAGCTGAAGTTGTTAAATTTTCTACTGTACCAATATCATCTTGTAATTCATTGATAGCCGCAACTAGGTCGAGTGAAAAAACTTTAATTACATTTGTATTTGCAGCTGGAGTTGTAAGTTCAATATAACTACCATAAGTACTATCAACTGCAGTTAATGCTCCGTGATCTGCTGCTGCGATTTCATCAGATGAACCTAATACTCTTAACTTAGCAGTCGAGCTAAATGAACCTTGTGATGTTTTAAATCTAATTTCACCTGAATCTACTGAGTGTAAAACACCATACCAGTTTGATGTTGATTCAATATCTGCTTGTGTATTTAATGCACTACCATTTTGATAAACTGTTACGCCTTCACTAAACGCATTTCCAACAGAAGGAGAGTTACTAATAGATGAAACACCAACAATTTTTGGTGCATAGAATCCGTTAGGTGTAATACCCTGTGTTAATTCTGTATTATTATTATAAACTCTAGCAATTGCTACTGGATATGATTCAATAATAATTCTAGCTATATTAGCGTTTGCAATTGTATCAGGTGAACTTGTTCCTACCTTTAAATCTTCAGAGGTACTAAATGTTCCACTCGAATCTCTTACAATAATTTTATTTGTAGTAGCAGATACAATATAAGCTTGCCATGTTTCAGATCCAGAAGAACCTTGATAAATAATAGCATTAGCAGTATATGATGCATCAATCGATGATACACCTTCAAGAATAATAGAACCACCAGTATTATCAATCGTATGTTGTGGACTTAATTCAAATCTTGTAACTTTAGAGTTTGAATCAGCACCATCAAATAAAACTTGGCCAGCTGAAGCAGTATAGCTATATGTTTTATCAGCTAACAATGCATCAAGCTGCTCATTATCACCAACGTGTAACGAGATTTCATTTGTCTTCTGTCTTAAGATCTCTAACGTATCTTGCTTTAAAACTCTAGTTTCTTTATTTGCCATTATTTACCACCAAGTAATTTTTCTAACATTTTTTTAATTTCAACCATATCCGTTTTTAATTGGTCGATGTCTTGCCTTTGTTGTTCATCAATTTGTTGCTGCATTTTAGTTGCAGCAATCTGAGCTCTTCGTGCTTCGTATGCACTGCTATTAGTATTTATAATAGCATTACTAGAAGTATCTCTAACTAAGTTAGGATTATTTTCTACTTTTACTTTTTTCTTTCTTGGCATCTCTTATCCTATGTTGCTGCTATCGCTCTAAAATCCTTTATTGTTGGTACTGCTGCTGAGTTACTTGATCTCATAACAATTTTAAATGCCATTGAACCAAAACTTCCAGCTGGATCAATTGAATATTTTACTTCGTCGAAAACAGATGGATCGTTATTAATAATAATTGGTTCAGCTGGTTCTGCAATATTCCAACCTAAAGCGTCAAAGTCTCCATCTTCTCCAGCACCAGTTGTTTTCCAATATAAATCTACAGTAGCACCTGTTGGAACATTAGCTCCTAAATATACATCGATTACATCTGCTTCTTCTTCAAGATCAACTTTCCTAGTTATATATTTAGCTAGTTCTGATCCACCCACTCCATTTGTTTCTGCTAAGTAATTACTATAAGCACTTGTATTATTTTTTGCATCACCAATTCTATTTTGAATTGCTATAGCTGATAATCTATTTTGATCAATAACTGGTGTTAAATGATTTTTAGTAGATGATAATACTGCTCTAATTTTTAAACTCTTTCCAGCGGCTTCATTACTTGGTGAACATACAACTTTAGGTGAATGAAAATAAAGATTCTGATTAGGTAAAAATTCAAATTCGCTTTGAGCCTGATATGCAGTTTCACTACCATCAATTGATTGTTGTGATGTCGTTGTTAAGAAACATCTTAAATCAGTATTAGGTACTGTGAAGTTTTCAATCTTAGTATGTAATGCATCAATGTGTTTATTTTCAGTTGCTGTAACTGATGTACCACCACCTGTACCAGTTGCAGTAGCATTTGATGAGCCAGCTGATATAACATATGAATCTTGTTCAATATTAGATATTGAATGTGTACCATTGATATCATCAGCAGCAATGCCATTTAATGCAGTAGCTCCCGCGATTATTACACTAGATCCATTATTATGCATACCGTGATTTATATGTTGTACTCTAATATTTGTAGAACCTGATGTTGTAGTCAATGGATTACCACCAAGTTCAACTGCAGGTAATGCATCATTATCAAATGTAACTTCTGCGCTTAATGATGTAAAGTTAGCTCGCTTCAATGCAAATTTAAGATCTTTAGTTTGATCTGGTGTCCATGTTGAAGCATTCTGTGATGTAAAGAATGAACCACCGTGTGGCTGCTTTGTAATTCTATAATCAACATTAGTTACATCTTGACCGCCCATTTCGGCAACCCATGCTTCGTACTCATCACATGGTGATTTAATAACAATTGCGTATTCAGTATCTTGTTGTAAATAAACTGGAAAATCAAATGGGAAATTAGTACCTGCAGATGCATTCGCTGATACATTCACTTGACTTGGAAGTAATGTTACTTCAGTGCCAGGAACAACAGTCTGAGTAGGTGTACCATTTTGTGTTGTTCTAATACTTACCTCAACACCTGCAGGTGATTTAACTGCCTTTGTTCTAAAGAATAAATCTAATGATGTTACAAAGATACCACCTTCTTTTTCAATAAGAATTGTTTGTGCAAGAGGATCTTCCCACCTAGTTGTTTCTCTAACAAAAGATTCTCTAACAACTCTATTATCACTAACTTCCGTTGTTACTAACTTTGGAACCTTAGTACTAATAATAGTATTTTGAACTGACTCAATTAATCCTTGTGCATGGAACGTAGCTTCAGAGAATGTCGATTCATCGCTTCTATTATTTGTTGAACTATCTGATAATCTAAATTCTTTTATACCAGTTTTAAATCTCAATGAATCATTTCTTGGAATAATAAATGAACCTGAAACTTGTCCATTAGCATCAGTAGTTAATGTACCCGAACTACCATCAGGATGACTTGTTGCACCATTATATACTGCAGATTGATCATTTGTGCTTGACCACTCTTGGAAATTTTCTTGTTTTACATAATCGGTAACAGTAGCTCCATCGAAGAAAGCATATACTTTAGTATTTGGCTTCATTTGCTTAGCTTCGAAATAAACTTTTCTTGATCTCATAAATGGAACAAAATTAACTTCAACAACTCTACTTCCAGCACTTCTTTCTACTATATCAAATCCAACGTCAGTTCTTATACCATCACGTGATTGGTTAGAAGTTGTTGTAACAACTGTTTCAATTGAAACACCTCTTCTTCGTGATCTAAACCATCCTCTTCTTCTACCACGAATTCTTCTTCTACCAACTTCTTCTTCATCAGTACCAAACCAATTTGTTTCCCATTCATTCCATACTGTACCAAGAATTCCTGATTCTTCTGCTAACTGAACAAACTGATCAAACGCACCAGTTTCATCGATAAGAACATCAGGCCTTACATCAGTTTCTTTCCACTCATCTGATTCGGGAGAAAGTTTTAATGATCCGCCCCATTCAAAAATATTATATGGGTTAACATTAATAGCAACACTAGCGTATGGTTGTATTGTATGATTAACTTGTGAATATGGTAATGTCCAAATTGAGCTATTCTTAACGGCAGTATTTGTCGCTGTAGCTGATGTAACCATATTAACATTCTTTGAATTACACTTAGCTCTTAATGTTCCTTCTACTTTATCAATAGCGCACTTACCACCTAATGTATCAGGATGGCTATTATTAACAACGTTATGTCCTCTGAATGAATCTACTAAAATACCATTTTTAAATCTTGTATTATTATTTGAATCAAGCATAAATGCATCAGATGCCGATTGCTCTAATAACGATAATGATGTATAATATTCTAAGTTCTTAATTCTCTTATCAAGCTTAGCAATATCTTTCATTGTGTATCTTCTATTCTCAACTAACTTAGGTGTAATATCATTTAAATCAAATACATAAGCACTTAAACTTAATTGATATAATGAAATAGAATCTTTTCTATCTTCTGGAGGTTGTGGATTATCAGTAGCTACACCTTTAATAACCTCATATGTACCATCTCTTTTTAAAATTAGTTTATCGATTCTCGGTAAGTAATATGATATATCACTTTCAAAAATATGTGCTGGCTTAGGTGCTCGTGATAATTTAAATCCGTTACCTGTACTAAATTCGAAACGATCATCCGCACCAGATTCAGCTTTACGAGGTCTAAAGTCAACACAATCTCTTAATTCTAATTCACCCTTTGAACTAGTAAATGAACCAATTGTAGCATAGTCAGCTGATGGATATGAATCAACAGAGAAATAATCGCCATCACCATGGTTATAATAATCAAATGTAATAATTAATTTTTTACCAGTATCGATAGCAGGAGTTGATTGATCTTTAATAATTCTACCGTTTTCATAGAAGTTATCTCTTTGTCCATTATCTAATGTAAATCTATCTGTTACTGTTTGGCCGTTTTCTTCTTGAATTGATACAATTCGAATAATATCAGCATGATCAAGATCAAATGATTCTTGACCTGTAGAAATATTTGAAGCTAGTATTTCATGAGTGGCGTTATTTACACGAGACTTTAATTTTCTAGCTAAAGTCTTTTTAGCTGTAACTAAAATTTTGCATGAACCAGAAATTCCAGATAAAGACGCATGAGTAGTATCAAGTGTTACACCTGTTGTACCATTACCTGTACCAGATTCAATAGCTCCTGATACATCAGTTTTTACTGCGCCTGAAGCTGGAGCAACAATAATATCTACGTGATCTGATATAACACCCGATGATGATGGTAAATTAGCTTGTAATTGATTGTTTGAAACATTACCTGTTATAATATGTTTAACTTTATATTCGTTATTATCTAATTCTTTAATTGCATCATAAGGTAATTTATGTAAACCGCTATTAAATCCAGTAGCGAATCTTGTACCTTCTGATCCTGAAAGTAGCGTAGCAGAAAAAGCTGCACCACTATCATTAGAATTATTTGCTACCTTAGTAACATTATTAAAGTTTTGAACAGGATCTAATCCAGCTCCTACTGACATGTCAATATCAAATAAGTATAATCTAATATGATCAGAATATGTTTCAAGACCTCTTGCTCTTGCAGTACCTATTTTTGTATTACTACTATTTCTTAATTCGAACTCTACATAATTTTCTAAATCAGGTAAACCTGTAAGTGCGCCTGTTCCAGACTTTATTAACTTAACATAATTACCCACAGTAATTTGTGTATTAGTACCTGTTTCAGTTTCAGTAGCATCAGCTCCTCTAGGCTTATCTACTTCAACAAATTCTTTTGCAGTTTTTTCTACTCTAAATCCTTGAATATAAGCTTTTGACGGTTCAACACCTACAGCTAATTTATCGGCATCACCACCGTCAGCTGCTAATTTATATCCAAAATTAGTTGTGTTATCTAAATGTTCTTTAATATCTAATTCAAATAATCCTACAGTATAACTGCCAGATTCTTCATGAGTTCTTGTAGCAAGTCTAGTTGTTAATTCTGTATCTGCAGTTTTATCTGTAACATCTAATTGTACAACACCATTTTCGATTCTAGCTAATGGAACATATTCGTCGATTGTTCTATTTGAATCTACATCTAAATCTTCTTTAATAAGTGTAGTTGAAATTTTATATCTATCTGCACCTGGTGCTGCGGTGTTTGGAACACCTTGTGCATTATCAAGTAGCGATGTATCACCAGCAGAGGTTTGAATTGTTTGTGATACTTGTAAACCAACAACATAATTTGGTGTATTTGTATATTTGTCAAGAATAAGTGTTTGACCAGGTACATATACAAAACAACCTGAAATAAAGTATACACCTTCTCTTACATTATATGATGAACCTTGACCTCGTGCATTAGCAATTGTTGAAGCTGTATTACTACCATCAACGTTGGCTCCACCACCAACCATTAAGAATCTAGTTGTTGATGTATCTGATGAAACAACTTCACCTAAAGCAAATTTTTCTGTAGTTCTATTAGCATCACCTTTATCTAAATATTTAATATAAATTGTATCAGGGTCTGAACCCGAAGCAGCAACAACTTTATCAACAATGGCTTTTACTTGATTGCCGCTATTACCTGTACCAGTTAAAATAGTACCTTTAACAATTTCTGAAAGATAGTTAGCTGTAGTATATGAAGTTCCACTATGAGTAAACGTACCTTCAACTTTGATATATTCATGTTCAACATTTAATGAAGCTTCACCATTAACAACTCGTGATCCATCTTTAAAAGCATATTGACCGTGACGATCGATCTGCGCTTGTAAAGCAGTTTGCATTTGAGTAAGCTCACGAGCCTGAACCGATCTACCAGGTCTAAACAATATTCTTTGATAATTTTTAGTTTCATCAAAGTCGTCGTAATAAGGCTGCGCGCCATAAGTTTTAATCGATGTTGTACTCATATCTTCTCTCTTTTAATTAGAATTCTATAATAACTTTAATATCTTCAATCTGTGTTGCCGTTCTATTAATTGGATTTCTGTTTTCCATAAATAAAATTTGGCCACTTTCTTTGTTAACTTCAGCTGCAATAACAGTATTCGAAGCTTTTGGAGATCCAGTTGCACCTGATGTTTGACCAGTTACAGTATTACCAGCACCATTCGCAAAATCTCCATAACCTGTTTTACTATTTTGATTATAGTAAATATATCCAGTACCTGAATCGATTGATACTATATATGCTTGTACCAATGTTGCTCCAGAACCTTGAGTAATTAATTCATCAACTTGGAATGTTCCAGTTTTAGAACCAAAATCTAAAGCTTTAGTAGCGCTTCTTGTAGTAGCTGTAGCAATATTAGAATCTGAAGAATTTACAGGATTTTTAACAAGAGTTACTTGTCTAAAATCATTTCCAACTGTAAGGTCACCGCCACCAGTTCCTTCTAATAAAGTATTAACTGCAACAAAGAATCCACCAAGCTCTTTTACTGGATCGACACCGTGTCCACCAGCAGGAGAAATAACTGCTCTCACAGAAGCATCACTTCCACCGCCTCCTGAAATTCTTACATCTGCTACAGTATAATCTGTTCCTTTATTTGAAACAGTGATTGATGAAACTGCTTGTCCAGTTCTTGTTGCTGTAGCTTGTGCATTTACTCCATTACCTGTAATATAAACTGTAGGATCACTTGTATATCCAGTTCCACCTGAAACTACTTCTATTCTTTCAATACCACCAGCGTTAGCATGATCTCTTGAAGCTTTTTGGTTTAGGTATTGAGCATAGTCTGCTTCTGATAAAGCAGATTCAGCCGCTGCATCATTTGCATATGCGAGGGAAACAGTTTTTACTGGCATATACGATGTTGTAAGGAATTTTTCTGCATCAGCAACGGAAACTGTATACATATATTTCCAAGTGTAACCATCTGATTCCGCAGTTGGTACAGTTAATGTTTGTGTTGGTTCTTGCGTTGAGCCTGAAGCTCCTGTTTTAATACACTTATAAACTTTAAACTCTGAAGTAATTACATAGAATGCTTTATCAAAGATATCTGGATCGTTTGAATCCCATTCAACGTATGTTCTACCAGAAGTCCATGTATGTCTTGGTACAACATGTGATGCATCATTAGCTCCAAGTAGTTTATATGCAAACACATTTTGATGTGCTTCTCCTAATTGATCTAATGTATCCGATGGTGTGAAAGGTGTGGTGTCTGTTGTATCAGAAGTTGTTAAAGACCAGACATCTGATTTACCAATACCAACATATACGCTTGTACCAGCATCAGCAATATCCGCTTTAAAGTTTTCTGCATTCAACGTTCTGAATTTAGATGTTACTATTGCCGTCATTTTTTTGTTTCCCGTTAATTATTTGTGTGAATAAAAGAATTCACGTTATATTTATTTATATCAGTTATAGAAGTACTTTGTAATTGAGTATCGCCTAATACTTCTATAGTTTCATTAAAATCGTATAATCTATTACTATTCAACACATTTGTTTTTTGACTATAATAATCATTGCCAGGTTGTGTTCTATAACCTGATGCTTTGACTAATACTTCATAGCCACCCATTGTTTTTGTTGATGTAGATGATTGCGATACCGTCCAATTACCTGAACTTAATTCACCTATTGTTAACAATCCTCCATTATATAATGTTCTACCTTTAACAGATCCTGAACTTTGAACTGGATTTGTTTGTCTTGTAAATTGAGGATCATCGTATGTATGATTCAATTCAAGAATCATTGTTTGATCTTTATGTTTTACTCTATCTTCATGCTTAGCTCTTGATGCAAGTGTTACATCTGGATTTAAAATATAATTAGCACCAGCATTTATAATACTTACTGAAGCAATCTCTGATGGAGTTAATTGAGCTTTAGCAGTAGCATCACCATTTATATTTATTGTAGGTAATTCAGTATAACCAGAACCTAAGTGCGATAATGTAATTGCACTAATAACACCATTTTCAACTTCAGCATGAGCTCTTGGATAATCATACTTAACTGTAATACTCACATCATCGATATAAACAATACCATTGCTACCATCGCTTTGGAATCCTACATAATCTTCGTTGGTAGGAGTTGAACTAGAAATATTATATTCAAATTCAAAGTCTTGCCAGTCAGTTGTTAAGTTTTTTACTTGCCAACCAGAGTTACCGTGTTGTGATGTTGAATAAGCCATTCTAAATGTATCTGCTCCACCACTACTTGGCTTCTTCGCTCTACATTTTATTTTAATTGTATTACCAGCTAATCTAGATGTATAATCAGGATTATCTAAACTTAATTGATATACCGCACCACCAACACTGCCAGAAGCATTTGTATCTAGTGTTGTTGTCTGTACTTGTAAAACTGATGATGAATCAATAGTTTGAATTGAAGCAGTATGATTTGATGTATCAATAACTCTCCATATTTTATCACCATACTGTGTTGTACTTACTGATGCTCCAGTATAATCTTCAGTAAAGAATGGAGTTGCTGTGTAGTGTGATGAAGGATTAGAGAATGTAATAGTTGGCTGTTCATCATACGCACTACCTCCATTCAATAATTCGACGTGTGATACTGATGTCGGTTGTAAAAGATATTTAGCTGTAGCTGTTACGTTACTAGATAACGGAATACCAAATTCATCTACTGATGTTGGATCTGATATAGTAATTCCTGGTGGTTCGCTATAAGATTTGTTCTCATTTGCGATTACATCAATTGAAGCAACTTGACCACTATTTGCATTTGCTGCTACACTCGCGAAAGCTGTTTGATAATTTGCACCCGCACCACTTACAGTTACTGAATTTACTTTACCTTCTGAATCAATTGTACATGTCACAGTAGCATTACTAATTGTTTGTCCGCTAAGTGCTACACCATTTACAGTGATCGATGGAGCTGATGCATAACCAAATCCAGGATCTGTAATTGTAGCTGCTGTAACTTGTCCGCTTGAAACTGTTAAAGCTATAGAAGCTGATTTATGAATTTGTGCAAATGTAAATGGTAAGAATAACGAACCAAACATTTCTACAAGTAATGGTAAATCTTCAATACCAATTACACCAGGTTGTTTACCTGGCATTGATGATAATGTAAACCTTGGAGTTTCAGCTGTACCTGAAGGATATTCTCTATATAATAAATTACCGAGTGGCCTTCTATTTCCAGCATCTGTACCACCAGTATAACCATCTATAAATGCCGATTCTTTTTCGTCATCTCCTAATTCTTCTCTTGTCGCAAATAACTGAAGTAATATCTCAGCGAAATATTTAAATCCAGCTGGGTGAACGAGTCGAGCATATACATCATTCCATGAAGATAAATTTTGTCCTGTTCTAATTAAGTAAGAAAACTTTTGATAGAAATCTGAGTCGTGTATTTTAATATTATCAGATAAGAAACCTTTATTATCCAAATACTGATTTAATCCAGTATCGTAATTACCTGATGAAGGAATTAATGTTGAATCATATGGATATTCAATCTCAACAGTATCATTAAATAATAATCTAAAGAATACTTCGATAGAATCTGCTGAACCTCTAATCTTATAATAATCAATAATAGTTTTATACAACGATCTCTTATTTACTTGAATAGAACGAGGAATAACAGCCGCAATTTCTTTTTGAATTAATTCTAAATAGTTTGCGGCTGCGCTATCAATATCCATCGCTTCTTCAATTGTATTGAGAGCGTATGATGCACCTGGCCCAGCCCAATATTTTATTGGTGTTGTAAGTGTGGCAGTTTGAGTATTATACGAATCTAATCCTGTAACAGTAAATGTTTTACCAATCTCTGAAAGAGAGTTTGCTAAAGACCCTGGAAGATTATTACCATTCGTGATTGCTACGTTAGCGTCATTTAAAGTAATAGTCGTAATAGTACCATCTGCTGCTGTTAGAGTTAATGTTGAATTTGCTCCGTCTTCGTCAGTAAAGAAATGATCATTCTCACTTCTTGGATCTGATATTCTAAAGACCGCTTTATTATTTAAAACAACATCTGTATAAATTTCTGTTTCTTGATATATAAACTCTTCTAAGTTCATATAATCATAATATGCATTTAATAATGTTTCAATACCAGAAGCATTAGAAAGAATCTCAGAAGGAATTAACTCTTGAGTTCTTAAAGCTTCTTTTGTCTTTTTCTTTGATGACGCTACTGATTCTATATAACCAGGTGAAACGTTATCTGTAGAAAAGAGTGTATTATCTTTATGTGCCATACTTATCTGAGCCTTGAGGTCGTTGAGTAGTTAATTGTACCTGAAGAACCTGATACGGAGATTGTATCTACACTTGGTGTTACTGTAACTCTGAGAGGATCAATTGAAATTAATTGATTTCTAAGAGGAGCAAGATCAAGTGAATTAGGAATTACAGTAATTCGAATTGATGCAGTTGTATCTGGTATAAAACTGTTTAAAGTAATAATACCTTTTTGATGATCGACTGTACCAGCGTTATTAATAACTGTAACGTTTTCGCCACTGACAATTTTGTAAACAATAACTTTACGATCTTCTGTACCTGATATTGGTGAATCTCCGAAGTACACTGTTTCACCATTTAAAATGAAAGGCGTAGATGAGATTGTATGAGTATTTCCACCATTACGATAGAAAGGTTCAACAAATCTCAGTTCAAAGTTATTAGCAGAATTATTAGAAGGCGTAATGTTCATAAACATATAAGGACGAACGGAACTATTCTGAATGGAAGGATCCGCATTATCGATTGCTCTTAAGAGCTGTGAATGTCTAAACACACCATCGAATTTTTCTAGTTCGTTAAAGTTATAATCCGAAATAGTATCTCTCACAACAGATTGTAGTTCGACGTCTGAACGATCTGTGAGATTAGGATTATATTTAAAGTTGACGTCAAGTTCTAAATAGGTAAAGGTCGGATCCACCATTTGAGGAGTAATCGAAACCACATTCTTACCTTTTAAAATTGTACCTGTGATATTATCTTTTTCTGATTGTGTAAGGGCATCTCCGACCAATGGCTTAATTGAGATAAACACTTTACCATAATCAGGTGGATCGTTATCTTCTCCACCCCAACAAGAGATAGAAGAAATGTTAGAGAACGATTTTTGAATGATCGCTCTATAATCATCAGAGGTAACGGCTCTGTTCTGAGATGTAAATGTCAGAGGAGCATTAAATCGAATTGACTCGTTTGTTTCTTTTTCTGTACCACCAGATGCAGCAGCGACAGTTGTAATGGTTACGTTAGAGAAACCACCCACATTATCGACAATTGTAAAGACGTTTGCACCGTTTGATTCTGCACCTTCGGTAAAGATATAATCGAGAGTAACGATATTATTATTTGTAGGTTTATTACCTGTTACACCATCTCCGAAATAAATCTCATAGTATTCGTTAGCATTCTCTTGTAAGTAATAGACCTTTGAATCGGAATCCACATTTAAGAGACTCTCGAACTTTGTATAATTATCGAACGCGGTCGATTCTTCGTTGGCCTGGACAAGGACACGA
>Ga0213858_10000666_pt1 | contig 16384 bp, 14 predicted proteins | sample PICome_FD_160122 | JGI IMG/M metagenome (GOLD analysis project Ga0213858, IMG submission 160122) | Coastal seawater microbial communities near Pivers Island, North Carolina, United States - PICO245 | ecosystem: Environmental > Aquatic > Marine > Coastal | place: USA: North Carolina | collected... | reverse complement strand
GCATATATGTATGGTTAGTTTTTCTAATAGTTGCTTTATCTATTTCAATTGCTTTTATTTTTTATAAGCAAAAAATAAAAGCAACAGCAAAAAAAATTAAATGAATCCAATAAGAAAAAAAAGATTACAAACAGTATTATTAATATTGGCAGGGTCTGCTCTTGGATCTTTTTTTATTATTAGAGCCTTGGATACAAATCTAGACTTTTTCTACACACCATCAGAGATGCTTTCAGAAGAAATACCTCAAAACAAAAGGATAAAAGTAGGCGGCATGGTTTTAGAGAACTCTGTAGTTAGAGAGAAAACTAAAATATTTTTTACTGTGACAGACTATCAAGGATCAGTAAATGTTGAGTTTGATGGAATAGTCCCTGATTTATTTAAAGAAGGTAGTGGTGTGGTTGTATTAGGTTATTTAAATGATAAAACCATATTTGCTGAGGAAGTTCTTGCAAAGCATGATGAAAACTACATGCCACCGAGTATAGATATACAAAAATAATGTTTATAGAAGTAGCACAATTTTTGACTATCCTTGCAACAGGGCTATTTTTTCTATGTTTTGTATTTTCTGTTATTTTTAATGTTAATGATTTGAATATCATTAATCTTATTTCAAGAATCTACTCTCATAGCTTTCTTCTATTTTTATTCTCTTTTTTAATTTATGTATGGTTAGCTATAACTGATAATTTCAGTGTGCTTTACATAGCTCAGCACTCAAATACAAACCTACCTGTCTTTTATAAAATATCATCAATCTGGAGTGCTCATGAAGGCTCTATGTATCTGTGGATAATATTTCTTAGTTTATGGGGAGCAATTTATAATATTTTTTCTAAAAACGATGAGCCGCTTAAAGCTAGAACCATTGGAATCATATCTATAACAACAGTTGGTTTTTTACTATTTTTGTTGCTCACATCAAATCCTTTCGAAACAATTTTGCCTCTTCCGCCCGAAAATGGAGCAGATATTAATCCTGTACTTCAGGACCCTTTACTGGCAATTCATCCACCAACACTTTATCTTGGTTATGTTGGTTTTGTAATTGCTTTCGGGCAAGCGTTAGCTTTTTTAATTGAAGGTGATTCAAATATTAACTGGGAAAAACAGGTTAGGTTTTGGTCAATTATTTCATGGTCATTTTTAACTTTAGGCATTACTTTAGGTAGTTGGTGGGCTTACTACGAGCTGGGATGGGGAGGCTATTGGTTTTGGGATCCCGTTGAGAATGTTGCCTTAATGCCATGGTTGGCAGCAACAGCTTTGATTCACTCTCTTAGCGCATCATCTAAGTCGTCTATTTTAAGAATTTGGACTATTCTCTTATCAATCTTAGTCTTTTCTTTAAGTTTATTTGGTGCATTTATTGTTAGATCAGGAATTATTGACAGCGTACACTCTTTTGCAAATGATCCAGAAAGAGGTCTATATTTGTTAGCTTTCATAGGACTTTTAGTAATGATGTCTCTTATTCTATTTTCTTATAGGTTTGCGTTATTAGTTTCAAATAAGAGAATTATTTCTTTATCAAAAGAATCCTTTATTTCCATTAATAATATTCTTTTTGGGACGTTAATTTTTTCGACAATGCTCGGTGTTATGTACCCATTAATATATGAATATATCTACGATCAAAAGATTAGTGTAGGAGCACCATTTTATAATGCTATTTTTGTCCCAATTACTCTTTTAGCCTGTTTATTTTTATTCTCATCTATTGAATCAAAATGGCAGAGCAAATCCGTAATTGCTTTTTTTAATAATCCCACATTAGCAAGTTTTATTTTTTCTCTACTAATCACCTTCATATCATTTAAGTTATATTCAGTATCAAAGCTCTGGACGCTTGCTTCATTATTTATAGGCTCTTTGATAATCTTTAGATATATCTTAGTGATTTATTCATATATTTTTCATAAAAAATTTGTGAATGTTTATAGTGTGTTAGCTCATATAGGCCTTGGGCTTTTGATTATCTCCATAGCATTAAATAATGACTTTAGCTCTGAAAGAGCTTTAAATATTAAAATTAATGAAACTGAAATTTATAAAGATCATGAAATTACCTTTGATAATTTACAATTAATAGATGGGCCTAACTATGAATCTGTTAGAGCTGATTTCATAATAGAAAGCCAAAATGGTAATAAATTTTCATTAAATCCTGAGAAAAGAAAGTATTTTGCAAGAGGTCAAATAACAACTGAGACCGCAATCCATGCATCTATTTTAAAAGATATCTATATAACAATTGGCGATCAATTAGATGATGGAAGCTGGATAGTAAATGTTCAATTTAATTATTTTATAAGATGGATATGGTTTTCTGCTGCTTTAATGATTATTTCAGGATTATTTTTAGCTAGAACAATTAAAAGGGCAAGACAATGACAGTTTTTTTGAGACTACTTATATTAAGCATTTCTCTATCGTTCTTTTATTTTTTTTATTTGTATATAAATGAAGATAAGTATTATCCAGGAGCAAGTTTTCAAACATCAAATATGCCACTTTTTGAACTCGAAGATTTATATTCAAATAAAGTTATAACAAATTTTGATATAGAAGAAGCATATCTTATTAATGTTTGGGCAAGCTGGTGTATTACCTGCAGAGTTGAGCATGGATTTTTGATGAAACTTAGCTCACAAGGTATTCCTATTATGGGATTGAATTATAAAGATGATAGGAATGATGCGATAAACTGGATTAATAAATTTGGTGATCCTTATAAACAGATTATTCATGACATAAAAGGCGAATTAGCTTTAGACATGGGTGTCACAGGAGCACCTGAGACTTTCTTGGTTAAGGATAGTCAAATTATTGCCCATTACAGGGGTGAGGTTAATGATATGATTTGGGGAGATGTCTTTACTCCTATCATAAATAAGGAAAATATTTTTAATGCTAATTAGACCTTTACTATTTTTATTATTAGTTGCTTCAACAAATATATTGGGTGAAAGTCTATATCAATTTCAAAATACTGCTGATGAGGAAAGGTTTTATAGTCTAATAAAAGAAATTAGATGTCCAAAATGTACAAGCGGATCTCTTGCAAGTTCTAATGCACCTGTATCAGAGGACATTAAAAAGAAAATAATAGAATTAATTAATGAAGACAAAACAGATGATGAGATTAGATTATTTTTATCTGATCGATTTGGAATTGAGGTTTTATACGATCCTGGCTTGAACAGAAGCACATACATACTCTGGATTGCACCTGGCTTATTTTTATTTATTGCCCTATTAATTTTCTTTTTTAGAAGAAAAGCCTAATGATTTTTATCTATTTGCTAGCTTTTTTTGCTTTCATCCCAATGCTAGCATATCTCTTATCTCAGAAAACAAAAAATAAAGGATATATTTTTGGGATTTCTTTTTTAGTCATTTTAATATGTTTATTTTCTGTAATAGGCAAGTATTCATTTTTAGGCTCGATTGAAAATCAAAAAATAAATTCAAATATTCTGATAAATATTGATAACGATAGAAAAATCCCTAAAAAAATTATTCAAAAATTTGATAAGAACATCAACAACCAAGAAAAACTGTATTGGCTACAAAGTTATATTAAAAAAGCTATAGAAGATAATAAGTTAATTGCTGCTGAGAGTTTAATTTCGATTTCAGAACCATATTTTCAAACAGCTGATGAAAAGTATATTTTTTATTCTTTATATACAAATCTTAGGGATGCTAAATTTCCTATTTATGCTAAATCTGAGTTATTTATAAATTTTATCTCTCCACCAGGATGTGAAAATTTAGAGGGTTCTTTAGATGTCTTCATTGTTAATGGACCTCAAATACCAATAGCTACGAAGCAATTTACTAATTCTTCTGAACTTGTTCTAAAAAATACTGACTCCTCAATACCTGGATTTGATTTGGCATCTGCTTACCTAAACCAAGAAGCTCTTGATTTAAAAATATTATTAAATTGCACTGATTTAGATACCACTTTTTACTCTGAAAGCACTTTGTTATTTAACAATAATCAGCCTGTAAATTCTTATAATATTAAAGCAAATGAATGGTCTAAAAGGGAACAATAGTTTAATATATCCTTAAGAAAAATATTCTCAAAAATGCAGCTTAAACATATAAAACTATCAGGTTTTAAAAGTTTCGTAGATCCAACGAAGATATCTTTTCCCTCAAATTTAGTCGGTGTTGTTGGTCCCAATGGTTGCGGTAAATCAAATGTTATTGATGCTGTAAGATGGGTTTTGGGAGAACTATCTGCTAAAAATCTTCGTGGTGAATCAATGGTTGATGTCATATTTAATGGTTCAGAAAAAAGAAAGCCTTCAGGACAATGTAGTATTGAATTGCTTTTTGATAATTCTAGCGGAAAGATTGGTGGAGAATATGCATCATATAACGAAATTTCTATTAAAAGAGTAATGACTAGAGATGCTCAATCTACTTATTTTATAAATAGCACAAAATGTAGAAGAAAAGATGTTCAAGACATATTTCTCGGAACTGGCCTTGGACCTAGCTCATATGCAATTATTGAACAAGGTATGGTTAGTAAGCTTGTTAGCGCTAAACCAGAAGAGTTAAGAACTCACATTGAAGAGGCCGCAGGTGTTTCTAAATACAGAGAAAGAAGAAGAGAAACTGAAAGTCGAATTAAGAAGACAAAAGAGAACCTATCAAGGGTAAAAGATATTAAAGATGAAATAGAAAGACTAATTAGAAGACTCGAAAATCAAGCCAGTGCGGCTGAGAAATATAACCAGCTAAAAGAAGAAGAAAATCAAAAACAAACTGATATAGCAATTCTTTACTCACTAGAAGCTAAGAACAATAAAGAAAAGCTTCAAAAAAACTTAGATGCCTTAAACAGAGATTTTAAAATCAAGCAAGCCGAGTCCGATTCCAAACAGGCACAAATCGATGATTATAGAACTCAGAATGAGTCAGTAATTAATGCATATGAAAATGCCCAAAAAAACTTTTATACAATTGGAGCTGAAATAGCTAAACATGAATCAGATCTTCATAATATCAATAAATCTGAGGCTACTAATCTAGAAGCTCTTGAAAGAGCTCAGAAAAGTTATCAAGATGCTCTTGAAAAAGAGTCTGTTTTTAAGGATCTCAGTCCAAAAGAAAAAGAATTAAAATTAAATATTGCAATTGTTAAAGCTTTTGATGCTCTTGAGAAAAAAAATACTATTGGAAAAGCCATTCAGCCGCTAGAGGATCAAATCAATATTAAACAAGGCGAGTTAGATTCAAAGCAGGACATATTTGATGGTATTAAAGCTAATAAAGACAAGGTTGTAAGTGAGATTAAAGGCCTGCAAGATGATCAATTTTCAATTGAAGCTGAAATAGCAAGGACTGAAGGATCAATAAAGAATTTAAATAATTTAGAAGAGAATGCCCATTTGGATTTTAAAGAAGCATCTAGAAATTATGCAAATGCTGTTGAGAAAGAATCAAATACTGATCACCTCAACCCAAAAGAAAAAGCAATGCATCTATTAGATACAATTTCTGAACTGCTAAAATCGTTTGGTTCAAATGCTGATACAGTAAATTCAAAACTTTCTGAGCTTAAAGAACTTCTAATGAGCATATTAAAAATTGCATCTGATCAGTCAAAAAGTTTTACAGCTGAGTATTTAAACCAAAAAAATAGAGCTGAAGAAATCATTAATAAAACAAAGAGTGACAAAAAAGATGCTGAAAACAAACTACAGGATCTTAATAATCAAAAAATCGCTATTAATAAGCAATTAGATTCACAGGCCAGCATCCAAGCTAATATTGATACACAACTAAATGAAATGGATAGCAATAAATCCATAGTATCAAATGAACTTAGAAGCCTTGAAAAACAAATAAATGATTTAAGGCTTGAATTAAGAACTCATGAGGTTAACTTAGAAAATGCTTCAAATGTTTTAGAAAAAGCAGAAGTAAGCATTTCAGACTTTGATCCTAATCAGTATAAAGGCATGGATCTAAAAGGTCTGGAAGAGTCTTTAGATGAAATACAAAAAAATATTGCTCAATTAGGATCAGTCAATCTAGCTTCTCCTGAAGAATATTTAAATAGAGAAAATGAGTTAAAAAAATTAATCGAAGAGGCTGAAATCAGAAAATCTGAAATCCAAGTGATTATGGATGAATTGGTAGATAAGAGCTCAAAAGCAGAATCTGAATTAACAACGATTAGACAAAAACAGTCTCAATTTAATGAAAGCTTAAGAGAGCTAGAAAATCAAAAAAATGTAGCTGAGTTAGATCTTAAATCTTTATCAGAAAAGGTTACTAACCTAAGACTAGACCTTAAAACTCATGAAATTAATTTGGATAATGCAAATACCAAAATAAAAGAAGCTGGCTTAAATATAGAGAGTATAGACTACGCAAGGTATGAGAATATGGATCTTAATGAATTGCAAGATTCATTAACTGATATTCAAGCAAAAATAATACGCTTGGGTGCAATTAATTTAGCAGCTCCAGAAGAAATAGCCGCAGAATCAAAAAGAAAAGAAGAGCTAGATGTTCAATACAACGACCTTACTGAAGCTCTTGAAAAGCTAACAGGAGCCATTAAAACAATTGATCTTGAAACAAAAACAAGATTTCAAGATAGCTTTGATTCAATAAACAAAAGAATGAAGGAAGTATTTTCAAAGTTATTTGGTGGTGGTTTTGCAGAACTTGCTCTAACTGAGGATGATGCACTAAATGCTGGGGTTGTAATAATGGCTAGACCTCCTGGCAAGAAGAACTCCTCAATTTCTCAACTTTCAGGCGGTGAAAAAGCGCTGACAGCTTTGGCTCTTGTTTTTGCAATCTTTGAACTTAACCCTGCACCTTTTTGTATTCTAGATGAAGTGGATGCTCCCTTAGATGATTTAAACACAATGCGATTTATAAATATGGTTGAGGAGATGTCAAAAACTGTGCAATTCATCTTCATAACTCACAACAAAGTTTCTATGGAAAAAAGTGACCATTTAATGGGTGTTACGATGCAAGAGGCAGGAGTTTCTAGAATGGTTTCTGTTGATGTAAATCAAGCACTAGAATTTGCTGAAGTATGATAGATTCAAATATTGATATATATTTAATTGGTTTTTCTGTTTTAGCATTTCTAATAATTACATTTCTCTTTATAAGAAAAATTACTAGCAGAGGTGAACTTAAAGTAAAAATTGAGCCTGTTACAGATACATTTGAAATAAAAGAATTTGACGAAATAGATATAAAATCACAACAAGCTTTTAATTTTGATGATAAAGAACACATTGATTATCAAGAACAAAAGTTAGTTGTATTGAATTTAATATCAGTCGATAAATCTATCTATGATATTGATCAAGTTTATGGGTTTATGAATAATGTTGGAGCAACCTTATCACACGGCTTCTTTGTAATAAAAGATATTAATGGCAAAGAATCTTTTAGAATAGCTAATGCATTAAACCCTGGCACTTTTGAAGCAGAAACCAACACTTTTGCAATCCTTGTTGCTGCTGATTTAAACAATGTTGCAGATCCAATTACAACGGTTAGCAATATGGTTAATTTTGCATATGAATTTACTGAAAAGTTTTATGCCAATATATGTGATCAGGAGAGAATGCCAATAACTAAGCAAATGATTTCACACATTGAATCTCAAGCTCAAGAGATAGCTAGACTAAAACAGCTTGCAACTGCTGAAAAATCTGACTGATGAATCCTTGGAAAATAATTCAAACACTAGAAAGCGACAATAGCAGACTCTTTAAAGAAGGCATTATTGAAGAAAATATTAACGATTTAATCTTTCAAGAGGGTTTGTCCATGTGTTTAGATGCCTTAACTACATTCGGTGTAAAGCAGGTCCCGAAATCTGATACAAATGGTAAAGGTTTAGATTGGACTACTTTTAAACACTCAGCTTTGCTTCTCATAGAAAGACAAAAAACTGGGCATGCTGCCAGAGATGAAATCCTAGCACTAATGGATAAAGCAACAGTAGAAGAATGGAATGACTGGTACAGAAGAATACTAATTAAAGATTTAAGATGTGGAGTCAGTGAGAAGACGGTAAATAACGTAGCAAAAAAAATGGGTATAAAGTTCAGGGTACCTGTATTTGCATGTATGCTCTCTCACGATGGAATGAAACACCCAAAAAAAATTAAAGGAAACTGTTTAATTGAATATAAGTACGATGGGGTGAGAGTAATAGCTATTACAAAAAAAAACAATACGACACTTTATAGCAGAAATGGAAAAATTTTTAGTAATTTTCCTCATATAGAAGCAGCACTCAGTAAGCCTGAATTTAATAATATGGTTTTTGATGGCGAGGTTATGAGCGATGACTTTCAATCATTAATGAAACAGGTTCATAGAAAAACAAATGCAAAAACAGAGGATGCGTATTTAGCTTTGTTTGATATTTTGCCACTCGATGAATTTAATGAAGGTAAAAGCAAGCTTACTACGATTGAAAGAAAGCGTCATTTAGAGAAATATAATAAAAAATTCCCATCATGTATCAAGATTGTTGATTATGAGATTGTTAATTTTGATGAAAAAGATGGTGAAGAAACTTATTCTCAAATGAATAAAGAGGCATTAGATAGGGGTTATGAAGGGTTAATGATTAAGCCAGAAAATGATTTATATGAATGCAAAAGAAGTCATGCTTGGTTGAAAATGAAACCTTTTATTGAAGTTACATTGAAAGTAACAGAAGTTCATGAAGGAACTGGCCGACATGCAGGTAAACTTGGTTCATTTTCAGTAGAAGGTAGTGATGATGGTAAATTTTTCTCTTTAAATGTAGGTAGCGGTCTGACCGATGAGAATAGAGAAAAATTTTGGCAACACAAAGATTCATTGATTGGACAATTAATTGAAATCAGAGCTGATGCCGTGACCCAAAGTATGGAAGGAGAAAATTTTAGTTTAAGATTTCCTCGTTTTAAAACATTCAGAGGATTTGAACCTGGAGAAAAAATTTAATGAGGAGTAAATTATTAAAATCTTCATTTTTAATTATTTTAATAATTTCACTTCAGTCATGTATGACAACGCCACCAGAAAACCCTGACAATATATGTTTAATATTTGAAGAAAAGAAAAGTTGGTACAAGGCTGCTATGAAAGCAGAAAAGAGATGGAAAATACCTCCATATGTCTTAATGTCATTTGTTTATCAAGAATCCAGTTTCAAAGCTGATGCAAAACCTGATAGAACAAAATTGTTATGGGTAATACCTTGGAAAAGGCAATCTACAGCCCAGGGCTATTCTCAAGCATTAAATATGACGTGGGAAGACTATAAAGATGAAACTGGAAACTCTAGAGCAAGCAGAAAAAACTTTAGTGATTCAGCTGATTTTATAGGTTGGTACGCTTCAAAAGGTTACTATCAAGGCTTTGATAGACTAGACGCAAGATCGCTTTATCTGGCATACCATGAAGGCTATGGAGGCTTTAAGAAAAAAAGTTATAGAAAAAAACCTTGGTTAATTAAAGTTGCTGATAGAGTCCAAACAAGATCTACTAAATATCAGCAGCAATATTGGAGTTGCGCAAAAGAACTAAAGAAAAAAAGATTTATATTCTTTTAAAAATTAAATATTTTTAATTTTAAAACCTAATTTAACAAGTTCTGCTTCATAATTTTGACCTGCGATTGCAGAACGCTTCGACTCACCAAATAAATATTTTTCAGATACATACATGAGGTCAGCTAACTTACATTCTTTGACTTTAGCCCTGAAGTGTAAGCGCTCATCTTGAGATTTTTGATCTAATTTACTCATGAAATCACTCATTGCTTCTCCGAATGGTGATAGTGGCTTATCAATGCTTGAAATAACTCCTAAAACACCTTCTTCCAATTGTTCTTCAGTAATATTTTTAATTGACCATTCTCTAGAATTCTTAAATTCATCAAATGTTTCTGAGCATTTAGGGTCTCTATATGAGAAGAATTTAAAAACTTTATTACTTGAGTCTTGAGAGGCACCCGCACCGTATGCACCGCCTTTTTCTCTGATAGCAGAATGCAGATATCCATTTCTTAAAACTGTTCCAAGGACAGTCAAAGCAGGGGCATCTTCGTGCCTAAAATCAACGGTTGGAAAAGCTTCAGCACAGAAACAAACCTGAGAACCAGTAATCCAACCTAAAGAATCATCTTGAGTAGTAACGAGATTTTGTTGTTTATGTTGTCTGGTAGTTTCTTCAATTAAGAAATTTAAGTTTATGTCTTCTTTATTCAAAGCTGATGCGGTGAAGAAATGACTTGGAGTCTCAGAGATCTTAGTTTTAATTGATTTAAGTAATTCTAAATATTTTGAAAGTTCATTTGGTGCCGCGACCAACTTTGATAGTTGATTAGTATTATGAATAAATCTCAAGCCCGATGTCAGATCATTAGTTGATGCAATATTACTTATTTGCGAAGCTGCATTACTCATTGATAGAATATGCCCGTTCTGAATAACAGATTTTTCATTATCAGATGATATAAATTCTAAAAGCTCTTTTATTCTATCTGTCTCATCAAAGTTAGATTCCTTTACAGTTCTCATCATCAAATCTTGCATAAAGGATTCGTTACCTTCTAAGCTTTTTGAGCTGACTTTAAGGGCCAATTTATATGTATCGTCTAATTTGTTTGGCAGGGTTACAAAAGAAGCAGAAACTCCACCAGTGATGGAGGATTGATATTTTTGAATATCTTCATATCCTTTGTCACCTAAACCAATATCTGTAAGAGTATTGGAGAACAAGCTAGCGATTTTCAACTCATCTTTTTCAAGAGCATCACATGGAAAAATCATTGAATGATATACGATGCCATTTGTACCAGTTTTGTAATAGTAATTTCTAGATTCTTTATTCTCAGAAGTTATAGGAGAAGCATATTTTCTTATTTTTGGAATATCTTCTCTTGTAACTTTTGGTAGAACTTCTGGATCATCAATTGTGTTCTGTCTATCTTCTAAATCATTAGCTAACTTTACAAGCTGTTCTTTGTCTTGCTCTGATAGGCTTTTTGTAATATCTAATACTTTATTTTGAATTTTTTCTTCGTTTTTTTTGTTTAATTCTGTATCAGGAACCAAAGAGTAGGTTAATCTGTGATTGTTTTTAATTAAATTCTTTTCGATAAGGTTTTCAATATAATTATCTGTTTTAAGGTTGTTTTTTATTGTATTAAACGCATTATCTAAATCTAATATATTTAATGGATTGTCATTATGAATGCAAGCAGGCAAACAAGTTAACATTATCTGCAAACCAAAAGGCATTCCAGAACCTGTAATTTCTCTTTGTCTAATTTCTAACTGATGAAGAGAGGATTCTATAAGATCTTTTGGGACTCCATCTTTAACAAGTTTGTTAAGACATTCCATGATAAGTGTCTCAACTTCTTTTGATTTATTTGAATCAACTCCCTCAAGGCCTGCTGCAAAAACCAATTCTTTTTGGTCTGCTTCAAGACCAGTTAGAGGTGAAGGAGATTTGCCTAGTTTTGTACTTTCTAGAACCTTTCTAAGAGGAGAAGCAGAATTATCTAATAGAATATTAGACATCAAATATGTCTCAAGTAGTTGAACTGGATTATGGCTTTCATTTAAAAGCCAACTCAATACAATATGATGATTATCTTCGTCACCTGGTTGAGGATTATAAAAATCAGATACAGTAATTGGTGCATCAAATCTATCTTCATTCTTAACAGCAACAACCTCGTTTGAGGGTGAAAAATTATCCAAAACATTTTCTTTAATAAAAGATTGAATCTCTATCGGATCTATATTTCCGTATGTAAAAAAAGTGGCATTTGATGGGTGATAATGTTTTTTATGGAAATTTACTAAATCTTCATGAGAAAGATCTATTATATTTTCAGGATTACCGCCACTATTATGTTTATATGTTGAAGAAGGGTATAAATGCTTCGACATTCCATGCCATAACTGGCTTGTGATAGAGCTCATAGCTCCTTTCATTTCATTATAGACAACACCTTTAATTTCAATTTCACTTTCTGGATTATTTTTTTCTTGAAATTCCAGCCTGTGTCCCTCTTGAGCAAAATCTAAACTATCTAAGTTTGGAAAAAAAGCTGAATCAAGATAAACACCTAAAAGATTGTCAAAATCTTTTTTATTGAGTGTTGCAAAAGGGTAAGCAGTCCAATCACTTGATGTAAAAGCATTCATAAAAGTGTTCAAAGATCTTCGAATCATCATAAAAAATGGATCTCTTACCGGATATTTTTTTGACCCACATAGAGCAGTATGTTCTAGGATATGAGCCACCCCAGTGGAATCCTCTGGAATTGTTCTAAAAGCAACCATGAAAACTTTTTCATTGCTATCACTCTCTAAGTGAACATGCTTGCAATTAAATTCGGATTCGTTATATATTTGAGCATTGACATCCAGTAAAGGAATATTTTTTTGTTCTTGAAGGTTAAACATAATAAAATCTATAATAAATTTATGAAAAAAATAACTACATTAATCACAGTACTCTTACTGGTTGGTTGTAACAGTATGCAAACTAATATTGAAGTTGATTCAGTTGATACTTTCAACTTAGACAATTATAGCGACTTTTCTATAAAGATAAATGAATCAAGCATCAGTGCTGAAATTAATCCAATTGATTTGGAGAGATTTAAAGATAATTTGAAGGCCTCTCTTGTTGAAACTGGATTAGATTACTCTGACAGTTCAGAATTAACTTTTGAAATCATTATTACTACAAAAGATAAAGTTCAAACAGATAGGATGAACCATTATTACACCCGATATTATTGGGATAATTACTATTTTCGCGATGACATTAGGACAATAACTGAAAATATTTTAAGAGTTAACCTCAAAGACAACAAAGCTGATAAAACATTATGGACAGTTGTTACAGTATGGAGGAATGGTTCATCAAAAGCTCCAACTTCTGAAGATGGCTCAAATATAATTGTTGATGAAATCATGCAGAGTTTTTTGTAGGATCTGAGCACACGCATAATTGAACACCAGTTTTAAAAAAAATATCTTCTTAAGTCTGCTTACGCTTTTTGTATTTTTTTCCTGTAAGCCTCAAAACAGTGACATTGATATTCCAAAAACTTCATCAGTTGAGAAACTTATCGAACACTCTAATGAGTTTGAGAAGAGTGTTTTGACTTATGAAACTCCTGGTGGAAAAATTCATTTTGCAATAGGTTTTGGCATTGCAAACTCAATAATGGTTGAGGGTGAAAACGGTAATATCATTATTGATGCCTCAGATAGTACATTTGAAGCATCCGAAATCTATAAAAGATTTCAGAAGCTAAATAATAACCCGATAGTTGCAATAATTTATACTCATAATCATGGTGATCATACATTTGGAGCAGCCCATTATTTAACAACTCAAGAAGAGAGACCAAGGGTTATTGCACACGAATCAACTGACTATTATATGCAGAGGATTTTAGGAATAATAAATCCAATAATAAGCGCAAGAAGTACCAGAATGTTTGGTACCGCGTTACCTGAAGATGAAGTTATAAATGTTGGTATTGGAAAAAGTCTTAATATTTCTAAATCTCCGTTTGGTTATATTAAGCCAGATACAATTTTTAAAGATGAATTAAAAATAAAGATTTCTGGAATTGATATCGAGCTCTATCATGCACCAGGAGAAACTAACGATCAGCTATTTGTATGGCTGCCAAAACATAAATCTTTAATGCCTGGAGACAATATATATAAAACATTCCCAAATCTTTATACGATAAGAGGGACAACTCATAGGGATGTTATGGGCTGGGTCTCAAGCCTGGATCATATGAGATCATTTAACCCTGAATATATATTCCCAAGTCATACTAAGCCAATTATTGGATCTGATGAGGCAATGAATTCATTAACAGTTTATAGAGATGCAATTCAGTATGTTCATGATCAAACAATCAGGCTAATGAATGAGGGCTATTATCCCGACCAAATTATTGAAATGGTAGACTTACCAACTTCAATTAAAGGTTCACCTTTTCTGTCTGAATTTTATGGCACTGTTAGATGGTCTGTTAAAAGCATTTTTAATGGGTATTTAGGTTGGTTTAATGGTAATCCTGCTGATCTTGACCCTTTATCTAGAGAGATAGAAGCTCAGAAGCTTGCAAAATTAGTTGGAAGTGAACAGTTATTATTTGAAGCATTAGAAAAATCAGTAATAGATGAAGATATGCAATGGGCACTAGAATTAAGTGATAAACTTCTCGCACTTGAATATTCAGTTGATGAGGTTAATAAGTTAAGACAAGAAGCTCTGATATACATTGGCTTGAGATCATCTAATCCAAATAAAAGAAATTATTTTTTATCATCTGCAATGGAATTAGATGATAGTTTTGACGGATATCCAGAAGCAGAGAGAACAGAAGAGGGTGTAAAGGAAATTTCAATTGATACTATATTAAATATCTTATCTGTAAGATTAAACCCTAATAAAGTTATTGATCAAAATACTCAGGTCTGTTTTTTATTCTCATCAGGCTTAACAAGAACTATAACAATACGAAATCAAGTAGCATCAATTTCATCTACAATTGATACTCCCTGTGACATTACAGTTAAAACTTCTGAACTTAATTTTAAAATGGCATTATCAGGCCTATTAAACCCTGTTATGGCTATAGCCTCAGGAGAAATAGTTGTTGACGGCGGTAATACCAATTTTTTACAATTTTTATCTTATTTTAGATAAAACTACCATCTATACTTATCAAAGTTTTCGGGATTAGCCCATCCTTCAGCATTATTCCACGATCTCTTGTTATTATAAGTCTTTAGATTATATGAAAAGCATAATAATTTATTGGAGCTATCTTCTAACTCAACTTGAAAACCAAGTTTAATCATATTGGATTCTTTAATGCCATCTTTAGGTTTGGAGAAAATTATTATTTTTTGACTCAGAAGATTTTTAATAGTTCCGACCTGGCTTTGAGACAGCTCAACATCATCCATAACAATAAATAAATCTGTTGGATCTTTAATATGATCAAAGCTTGGATCAATACTTAAATGTTCAATGCCACAACTTTCAAATGCTTTGACTAGCCCTGAAATATCTTGAGCAGTAACTATTTGAAGATTTTTGCAATCTTCATGATTAAGGGTATCTAATATAAATTGATTTAATATTTTTCCCCTTTCTTTCATTTAAGTAAATGTTTTACTGCCTCTCTTTCAGATTCTAACTCATCTATTGATATTTGAAACTTTTGCTTTGCAAATTCTGACAATGATTGATCTCTTTTTATTTCAACAGTGCCGTCAGCGAGTGTAAAAAGAGGATATCCGCAAATTAATCCTTCTGGAACACCATATGCGCCGTCACTAGCAACAGCAGCGCTAAACGAATTACCTTCTTCGGTCGGATTCTCGCAGGCTATTATGGTATCTAAAGCAGCTTTTGCTGCAGATGTTGCTGATGAGGCTCCTCTTGAATCAATAACAGCCTTACCTCTTTGCTGAACTGTTGGAAGAAAAGTATTTTCTACCCAATCCATATCATTTATTACTTCACTACCTGCTTTATCACAGATGAGTACATTTTCTACATCAGGATACATCGTTGGACTGTGATTTCCCCAAATAATCATATTTTTAATGTCACTGATATTTGATCCAGTTTTTTTACTTATTACTGATTTAGCTCTGCTTGAATCAAGCATTGTCATTGCCATCCATAATTGCGAGTCTTTACCGGCTGCATTTTTTCCTATAAGTGCATTTGTATTGGCAGGGTTTCCTACAACTAAAATTTTTGCATTCTCCTTGCCATACTTTCCAATTGCTTCCCCTTGAGATACAAAAATACCACCATTAATTTTTAATAAATCTGATCTTTCTTCAATTTTTTTTCCTTCATAGACAATTCCTCTTGGAATGCTGCCAACAAGCAGAAACCAATCAGCATTATGAGACGCTTCTTCAAAATCATCTGTATATTTCACTTCACCCATTTGAGGAAAATAGGAGTCTTCTAGCTCCATAACCAAACCTTCGAGCTTGCTTACAACTTGAGGAATTTCTACAAGATACAAATCAACAATCTTATTACCAAATGTTCTACCATCTACTAACCTAGGTATAAGAGAATATGCTATTTGACCTGCCGCTCCTGTTACTACAACTTTTACTCTTGAACTCATTTTTTCCTTTTTAAATTGAAAATTAATTCGTAATTATATTCCTAAAAGTAAGATTTATTCTTGGCTTTTTTAATTTTTTTGTTTTTTTAATTTCATGTTTCCAATATTTTTGAGTCTTTCCATGCATAACTAAAAGTTGACCGTTTATTTGTGGGA
>Ga0213858_10000664_pt1 | contig 16421 bp, 8 predicted proteins | sample PICome_FD_160122 | JGI IMG/M metagenome (GOLD analysis project Ga0213858, IMG submission 160122) | Coastal seawater microbial communities near Pivers Island, North Carolina, United States - PICO245 | ecosystem: Environmental > Aquatic > Marine > Coastal | place: USA: North Carolina | collected... | reverse complement strand
ATAGCGTTACAAGACGAAGCAAATAAACGATTCGAGACAGCTAAGTCACAAACTAAGTTAATGAAAAATGCTTTTGCAGAATTAAGAATAGAAATGGGTAATTACTTCCTACCAGCACTTAAGAATATTCTTGCTGGTATGACAGGACTTGCTGAATCTATGACGGATGCAGAGAAAAAAGCCGAAGGTTTATCTAAAGGAACGATGTTAATTGTAGGTACACTTGGAGCTTTAGGTGCCGGCTTAGGATTTGTTGTTCCCGGAATCCTTTCATTAAAAATTGCTGCACTTGGTGCAGAACAAGGTTTAATAGCTTTTATTAAAGCTGGTGGTATTGCTGATGCAACACTTAAAAAATATACACTTACACAAAGAGCCGCAATAGCGACTGGTAAATTCCTTGCATCAAATATAGCAGCGATTACAGGCGCTTTAGCATTACTAACAGTAGGTTTTCTTATTAATCAAGCTGCAAATGTAAAAGCAAGAAGGTCAGCTGAAGCATACAATAAAGCGCTTTCTGGTTTATTGCCTCTGCAAGAAAAGTTAAGAAAAAGCGAACAAAGGTTAGAAGACTTAAGAAATCAAAGAAATATTCAAGGAAACATTGTTAGAATAGGTGCAGAAAGTGCTGCTATGAAAGCAGCTATAGCTGAAAACGAAGCATACGCAGAGTCAGTTGAAAAAATACAAACTGCTACAAATAAAGCTTTTCTAAATATTCCTAAGTTCCAACCGGACTTAAGTATTGAAGAGACCAAAGCAGCAGTTTCAGACTTTGACCAATTTTTAGCATCAAGAAAACCATTAGATGAAATTATGGCACAGGAACAAGAAGGTTCTTTGTTCTTTATAGCTCCACCAGAACTAAGTGAAGAGTTTGCGAAAGAATTTGATATATCTATAGAGGAAGCAGAAGAAATTATAAAAGGTGGATTTGATTCTATAAGAATGTTCTTAGGAGCGCAAGCAATAATAGACGAAAAAGCATTCAAAAGAGGTGGAAGAATATTAGATGAATATGCTGATGGATTTAAAGCAGCGTTTGGTCAGACTAGAGTATTTAACACTTATACAGCGGCTCAAAAAGATGTGTTGCTTACAAACAATGAATTTATTGATGGATTTGAAATAGGCGCTACAAGACTTAAATTAATAGATAGTGAAACAGAAATGATTCTTGATGGGCAAATGGAAATGTTTGAAGCATACAAACAAATGAGAGAAGAAAATTCTGACTTACCAGAAATATCAGAAATAGAATTTTTCCAAGACCCAGATGCAACTATGATGGTGTTCAAAGCAGTCAATGGAATGCTAGATGATGTTAATGATGGACTAGAAGAAACTGTAGATATTGCTGATGATTTACTAAATAAATTTTATGCAGTCCTCGACCCACTAAAAGCAATTAAAGGTACTTTAGATGATTTCCCTACACCAGAATTTGTAGATATTAAAGATATGGAGTTAGCTAATCAAAAAGCAAATGATTTACGAACAATATTAGAAAGTGGTGTTTTTGCATTAATAAAAGAAGGATACCCAGCCCTTGCTCTTGATTTTGCTAAAGGTGGAATTGAAGCTGATAACATGGGTCAGTTAATTGCAATTGTTAATGACGGAATAGAAAACAACAGAGACATGCTGCAAGAAAGAAATGATTCCTTAATTGACTCTAGTGATGAGTATGCAGATTTTGCTATGGCTACAGAAGAATCAATGGATAAAGTTGTTGAAACATTGGATACACAGTACGGAATTACTGTAAGCATACTATCAGAAGAACAAGAAAGAGAATCTGTAAATAGAATACTTAGCCAAATACAACAAGAAACAACTGATGATGCCGCAGATTTCTTAGCTCTAACAAAACAAATTGTTCAAGATGAAAGAAACATAGCGAAAACAAAACAAGAAATAAAAGATTTAGAACAAGAAATTATAGATATGCAGGAAGATTTAGTTTACGACAATATAGTCATAACTAATGAAATGAGAGACCAAGTAACTCAAGCTGAAGCACTTGCTGTACTTAACGAAGCTATTGCAGAGTTTGGTGAAAAAGGTGTTGTTACCAATCAAGAAAATTTAAATATTTTACAAATGGAATTGAACATAAGCAGAATGCAAGACAAGCTTGAAAACAAAATGGATGCTCGTAGAAGAAAATCAATAAGAGACAAGAAACAAGAAATTAAATTCTTAGAAATGGCTGTTGAGCAGGGAGTGGCTGAACAGTTAGATTTAGATGCTGCAAATGAAGAACTTTCTGAAATGGAAAACCCAATGTCTCAAAAAGAAATAGATATTCTAAAACTACAAAAAGAAATTGCAGAAGCTGAACTTGCAACAGCTAAAGCTCGAGCAGAAGGTTTAGCACCACAAGTTATTAATGCAATTGAAAACTATAACAAAGCTTTAGATGTTACTGCCGATAGAAACGAAAAGATTAAAGAATTACAAGGAGAGGTAACAGAAAAAACTGTAGATTTAAATTTTGAACTCGCAGAAAATGCTAATAAATATCAAGAGATTATGGACAAGTATCCAGACTTTAAAGAGCAAGCTACAGAAATAGCAGCCATGATTGGTATCCCGGATGAAATGCTAACTAAAGCATTAGACAATATGGGTACAACTATAGATGAGTTTGTAGAGTATGTAGATTATGCTAAGTCATACGCAAATCAAAATTTGGGTGGTCAATTCAATACCGACAACTTTATAAACAATAAACAATTTGATTATGGTACTTTTGAAGATTCAGATGCGTATAGAAGCATGAATTATAGACCAAGTACTTTATATTCAAACATACCTTTTGGTCCTCCTAAACCAGACGATTTACAGACAGGCCCAATAATGAGTCAAGGAAACTTTACTGGTAATGAACCTTATATAAATTCACGCGGGAATAAAGTTTATCCTCAACCGGGAGTAACTGTGAAACCACCTACTGGTGGTGGGTTTAGTGCTTTTATAGATAATGTAGTTGGAGGTGTTAAAAATTTCTTTACACCAGATGGACCTAGCTATCCTCAACCGCATATAAATGTAAAGCAACCTCAAGGTCAACAATTCCCTGTTTACAATCCGGGTGATAGCACAGCTATTACAGATTTCTTTACCGGTATAACAATGCCGGAAATAGATTATGACCCAAGCACGAGTACAGCTATTACAGACTTTTTTAAAGATATAAATTATAGTGGAGGCTTTATACCTTATGGTGGTAGAGCTTATGGAGGAAATGTTCCTATTGGTAGAGCATCAGTCGTTGGTGAAATGGGACCAGAAGTTATTATGTCAACACCAATGGGTACATCTGTATTTGCTAACAAAACAGGTGGTTATGGAAGCGGTGTTACTATTGAAAACATGAACTTAAATATTACAGGATTACCAGCAGACCCAATCACAGCTAGAAAAGTTGCACAAAATATAAGAAAAGAGCTTATCAAATTAGAAAGAGAAGGAACAGCAGGAACAGGTTTGGTTAATAGATAATGATAGATAAGATAAAAGATAATTTAGGTTTAGCTGTTACAGTCATAGCTCTTATGGGTTCTGTTGGTGCAGGACTTAGAACTGCTGGCGATATAGTTAGCACACTATCCAACATTGATGAAAGAATGAATGGTATAGAAATGGAGTTTGACCAACTTAAACAAGACACAATGGTTTCAAATGATATTGCAGTTCTTTATGAAAAGATACAATCTTTAGAAGAACAAGCTATGCGTTATCAAGAACTTGACCAAACATTAGCAACTATGTCTACCGAAATAAATACATTAAAAGATGATTTAAGAGAAAGTGGTATGGACTTCTCTAATAAGAAATTATTAGAAGAGTGGGAATGGTCTGACGCACAAGCACAGATAATTAGAATAGATACAATTTTACAACAGGTACAACAAGACCTTTGGAACTTAGATAGTTTAGATACAAGAATAGCTTACTTGGAGGCAAATCTTCATGGGCACTAATAACGACTTTGTACTTCCAGAAGATATGTTTAAAGATGAACCCGTGTTCGTAGATACCTCACATGAGTTTGATGATGACTGTGGAGACGCATGCAAGATATAGGATACTCTCATGCAAACTATCATGCTCATAAAGCAACACACGATAATGACTATGTTGAATGGGAAGAAGAATGATTGATAATAAAGATTCAGATATTTTAACACCGTGCAAATCCCAATATGCTTGTGGTAATTATTTTTATGGGCCAGACCATGATGAATGTGAACTATGTAGAACAAAGGATATGTGCTAATGGCTAATACACATCAAGTCACAATAGGACATCTTAGTTTTACTTCACCCGGAAATATTGTTTATAGTGGAACAGGAAATGATAGAACTTACGCTATAACCGGTACTCTTGCTCACACTAGTTCAAACAAATTGGACTTAGCAGAAAACTTATACATTAAAGATGAGTTAATGTCTATGGCTAATTACGACCATGTATATCCATTTACATACACAGGTGAAACTAGTATGAAAGGATATGTAAAAGTTGAATCAGCAGATATAACTGTGGATAGATTTGCTGGTGCTGGTATAAAGTATTCTATATCTTTACAGTGGTTAGGTAATCCGGGAGAAATAAGATTTGAATCACAATTTTCTGGTGCTCTATTAGATAATAATCATAGTGTAACTTCAACTGACTCTCAATTTTTTGCAGCTCCTGTTGGTGCTTACTCAGTGCATATACCTGCGGTAGGAACAGGAACATCACCCGCAACCGAAACTAGAACTGCTAGTTATGGTGACGGAACAGTAGATTTAACATACTTTAGCGGAAGTAATCTAAGAAACAATAATATAGAATTTGAGTGTAATCCAGCAGATTATCTAAAAGGAGCAGTTAAAGTTTCTACAAACGGTAAAGTAAGAAACGGTCTTTACAGTCCTAATGATAATGTTGACCAAACTGTTATTGAAAACGGCCTCGTAAAAATGGCTTTGACAAACAGTAACACTCAATCAAGATTTACAATAAGTCTTTGGGAAGATGACGCATGGAGAAGTGAAAAAGAATTTAAGGTAGCCAAAGGCTCATCTCAAACAGAATGGGATGGCTGGAAGACAGTAACAATTATTAAGAATTACGGTGAATGTGTAACTGTAAGGTTTACTTCACAAGCAAATACAGATGGTAGTGGTAGGTTAGTGTTCGATGTTTCTTTAAGAAGAGGCTCAAGATTTTTCAGTCTTGTAGTAAGTTCTTACGGAACTGCTGACGAAATACATATAGAGAGAACTACAACAGAAGCAGCAACTGCTGGTACTGGTTATATAGTGTCTTCTACTAACGATTCAGAAGGCAATCACTTTATTTTAGGTTCTCCTAACACCCACAGTACAAACTTAACTGATGGTGGAATTTACCTTACTGCTACACAAATGAAGGCATTTATAGGATATGTTTACGAAGGAACTTCTGCAAGTGGTCAAAACACAGCAGACAATGTAAGAGACGCATATCTTGACTTTGTTTATGAGTATGTAAGGACAATACGAGCATGAGCGTAAATGAAAAGTTAATGACCCCCGGGACATTTAATGTCAACTTAAACATTGAATCAACTCCCAACTCTGTCATCAACTCAATCACACCATGGGGAAACATAGTATTTACTCCAACAAGAATTAGTCCCGAAGAATTTACTGATGCTCAAATTAGAGATATGGCTAGATATGTTGGTATCGTTCAATCACAAACTATAACTGAAGAAGCTATTGAAGTTGGTGGAATTGGAATACTTGCCTACTTAGGCGATAACGATTCTCGCGGTATGGTTTTAGCAAGAGACAAAGGTGTTGGTGCTGTAAGAAACTATACAAATGACACACTTGATGATGTGTTAGATAGAAGTGGCTCTACTCCTTATGGTATTTTAAGAGATGAATCTGCAAATCAAAGAGCAGTTAGAAAAGGAACTGTTACTGAAGCAAGCTATGATGACACAGTATTATTACTAAACTTTGAAGGTAGCGACGGAGATACAACTACATCAGATGGTTCTGCATTTACTCAGAATCAAGTTATAACTTTTAATGGTACTGCGGATATATCTACAGACCAAGCAAAGTATGGTAGTACAAGTCTTCACTTAACTACTGATGGTTTTGTTAGTGTAGCAGACAGGCCGGAACTAGATTTAACATTCAGAGATTTTACAGTTGAGTGGTGGGAATATAGAACATCATCTAGCGGTAACCCTACTGTATGGGCTAGAAATAATGATACCTATTCTCCTTTTATATTTGGTAAATTAGTAAGCGGCAATAATAAATGTTTTATTACTCACGATGGTGATGGATACAATGAAGCAGAAGACTTAAATATAAGCATGGGTTCTATAGATTTAAATCAATGGAATCACTTTGCAATATCAAGAAAAGGTCAATATTTTAGAACATTTAAAAATGGTGTAGCACAACAAACTGATAGTAGACCAGAACTATATGTAAGAGTAAGTTCTGACTCCTTACAGATTGGTAAAGGACAAGACGGAAACTTCTTTGAAGGTTATCTTGATGGAATGGCTATAACAAGAGGTAATGCAAAATATTGGGATAACTTTACACCTAGTACTACTGCTCCAACTGCAACTACAGCAAATAAAACTTACACAGGAACTCACTATATGGAGTCCGCTTATAAAACTTTAAAAACTATATGTAGCTCTTTAGAAACAGAATTTAGAATGAATAATGACGGAACTATAGATGTAGGTCCACCTAGTTCATTATTTACAGGTCATGAAAGTAGTCAGCCAACAGGTATTATTGTAAGAAGATTATCTGGACCAGACCCAGAGATAACAGGTTACTCTGGAATTGATTTAACAACAGAGTTTAACGCTGAAGATTATGTAAGCCGTGTAGAGTTAATTGCTTCAAACTATGGTGTAGAAATAAACTTAGGACAAGCAGACGCAAAAGATATTCCTTATAAAGATTTATTCGGTAATACTTTAGAGAGAATACAAATACTTTCAGAAAACGATATACCGGATGCTATGAGAGATATTAGAGCTGAAGCATATCTAAATGAATATAACAAAATACAGAAAACATTAAATGTAGGTTTAGAAAATTATGATGTTTCTGGCGATATTAAGACCGGTGATATTATTTATGTGTATGACCCAGATGTTGGATTTGAAGATACCGATACTGACGCTGCGTTAGAAAACAGAGATAGATTTGAAATTACATATCAAGGTCAAATACTGCACCCAATCAAAATTAGGGTTATGGGTCTTAGCTTTCCAATTACAGACGCTATGGGTGTGTTTTATAGAGATGCTAATGGAAACTACACTGACTTAACTGACTTTGTTATTTTTGAAACAGGAACAACACAAATAGAAGTAGGTGCAACAAATAAACAGATTGCACAAGATTTAAAAGGTTCTGGCTCTGTAATTGCAATTGGTGGAACTAATGAGTTTACAGTACCAGACGCACCAACAAGTTTTACTGCCGCAACAGGTACATATCAAGATGGTTCTGGAAGGCCTTTTGCATTTGCTAGATTGACTTGGGTAGAACCTACAAACACTAATGGTTCAAGAATTACAGATGGTAATATGTATCGCGTTAGATATAGGCAGGTTACAGATGTTGATGGTAATAATCTTATTGACCAAAACGATAATCAAGTAACAGATTACGAGTATCTTACAGTAGAGTTTGGTACTACTGCCGCAGTTATAAAAGGTTTAGGCCCAAACAACACTTATGAATTTGGTGTAGCAGCTATTGACAACTCTGGTTTTAGTGGAGGGTTCTCAGTAATTACTGCACAACAAATGCCTGTTGATGCGACTGTACCTCCAGAGCCAACACCACCTTCTGGAACTTTTGGTAGTTTAGCTGGTGGGGCTGCTGAAGTTACAGTTACACATAAACTTGGTGCAGCAAAAGATACAGATGGAAATGTTATATCAAGCCCTACAAACTTTACTTTACCTAGAGACATAGACCACCTAAATGTATATCGTGGAGAAACATCTGACTTTACAATAAGCGCAACAAATTTAGTTGGAGAGATACAAGCAAGAGCTGGACATATAGAGCATGAGATAGAAGTTATAAATACATTTAGAACTGCAACCTCTGGAACAGCATACTATAGAGTTACAGCTGTTGATGTTGCTGGAAATGAATCTGACCCTTCTACCGCCGCAACAGTTACTGAAGAACTTATAGGAACTCAATATGTTAAAGATTCATTTATAACAACTGCAAAAATAGGTACAGCACAAGATACAGATGCAAAGATTGATACGCTAACTGCTGCAAAAATTACAGCAGGAACTATTAGTGGTCAAGAAATAATAATAGATACAGATAGTAGTGACTCACAAAACCCTGTATTGGGAACAATAAGAAGCGATAACTATGTTACTGGTACTGCTGGTTGGATAATTAAATCTGATGGTACAGTTGAGTTCGAGGGTGGAGAGTTTCGTGGTACACTTAGAGCTGGGGAGATACACATAGGTTAATTATGGCGGTAGGCGACGGATTTCATGTAGATAGCAGTGGTAATCTCTGGTTAGGAAGTACTAGAGAAACCTTTGATGCAACAACTCGTTCAGAAGCGCCTTTTTACATTTATGCTAACGGAAGCATAGTAGCAAACAACGGAACATTTTCTGGAGATATATCTGGTGCTAGCGGTACATTTACAGGTGACTTGTCCGGTGCTGATATTACCGGTGGAACAATAAACATTGGTAGCGGTACATTTCAAGTAGATTCATCTGGAAACATGACTGCAACTAGTGCAACTTTGTCTGGTTATCTAGCCGCAGGTTCAGACTTTGATGATTTATCAGAAACTGGTTCTATTGTCGGTTGGGTTTTAGATTCAGCTAACGGAAGATTTATTGGTGAAGATGGAAGCGGTAATTATCTATATTTAGACAGTAGCGGAAATATTGCTGGTAATTACTCAGCAGGTTCTAGTGGCTGGAAAATAAATGCTAATGGTGATGCTGAATTTAACAGTATTGATATAAGAGTTGCAGGCGCATCTAGTGATACTCCATCTACAGGTTTAACTACTTTAGATATAGGTAGTACACAAATATATGAAAACAATGATGACTTATTTATAAATACTTCTGGTACAAGCAACTTTGTCAATATAAGAGATAGATTAAAACTTACCTCAACTTCTACAAGTGGTTCAAATATGCAACTTATGTTTGATGGGCCGGGTACTGATGATGCAATGGGATTTCGACACGAGACAGATTTTCCAAATACTAGCAACGCTGATTTAATTTGGACTAATCAATCCGGTTCTTCAGATTACAACAAAATTGCTTATGTAACTACAACTGATGATTATTTTCATTTAGGAGTAGATGCACCGGGTATTAAAACCGACTTTACAGGTTCTCCAACAATGTATTTTGACGGACCGGGTTCTGCTAGTTCTGATTCAGCTACATTTAACATGGCTGTTAGACCGTACACTATTAAAGATAAAGATGGTGATATTGGTAGTAGTGGTCAAGTACTTAGTAGCACAGGTTCAAGAATTGATTGGATAGACCTTCCTTCTGGTAATGACCACCCAGATAGCGACCATAGTTTTGCTGCTTCGTCTCATAGCCATAATGACCTTTACTTTACAGAAACAGAGGTTAACAACTTATTAAATGGTAAAGCTAATTCATCTCATGGAACTCATGTTAGCTATGGTGGAAATGGTAATGCTTCTAGTGTATCTAGGTCAGACCACTCTCACTCTAGTAGTGGTATTACAAGTGTTAATGGTGCAACAGGTAGTAGTGGAGCTTTAACATTATCTACTACTTCTGGTACAAGTACATTCTCATCATCATTTAGTTTTATAAGCTCATCAGAGGTTAGGTTAAATAAAAGTACATCTGGTTATATAAGTACAGGTTATCCTACAGGAAGTAAGAGATTAGGTACTTCTAGTTCTGACAGATTTAGCAATATTTATTCTGCTTCTTTTTATGGAACATTTTATGGACAAAACATTAACGCTTCTTCAAGGAACATAAAAGAAAATATTGTAGATACATCTCTAGGTTTAGATTTTATAAATGATTTAACTGTAAAAGATTTTACTATGATTGATACTGACACATTTGGAACACAAAAATATACAGGTTTTATAGCTGAAGATATACAAGACTACCTAACAGACAACAGCTTAGATTATAAATTAGTTGAAGATTACAGTAGTAAATACGAATACAACAATAGATGTTCTCATGTAGTGGAATGTACTAATGAAGAAACTGAAACAATTCATGGTTGCGAAGAAGATTGCTGTTCTGAATATTATACATATACCAATGAAGATGGAGATAAACAAAACTTTTTGCACACAACAGTTGAAGAGTGCGAAGCATATATGCCAGATGAAAACAGACACCCTCATTTATATTTTAATAACTTTATAGGTCCATTAGTAAAAGCAGTACAAGAACTAAGCACAAAGATTGATGATTTAACTGCTAGAGTAGAAGCATTGGAGGCATAATGGCTGATAAAGTAGAAAACTCAAAACCAAAAAAAACAGCAGGATTTGAATATAAATTACTATCGCACGGCGATAAATTAGGTTTGTTATTAGAAGCAATGTTAGATTATGAAACTGCATTGTTCAATCACAATATAAATATGTTAGATGAAAATCATTCCGAGTATCCAGCATGGAAAGCTACTAAAGATGAAATAGAAGCTGAGATTATGCGATTGAGATACTTGTATGAAAAATTAGGAGGAGGCTGGGAGAATTTCCAAGAAATGGAATATGACGAGTATGGCGAGCCAATCTAATGGCGCAAACTGACCATACCCATACTACGGAGGAGATGGCGACATCGACTTCTTATACTTATTCTTTTCAAGGATTTCAAACAGAGGACTACACAACTAAAATAGAATCTTATCAAGACATACTTTATCTTGATGGTAAGTCTATATTTTCAGATGGTGCTTTATCTATAGGTACTTCTACTAGTAATCCTTTATATTTAGGTGCAGATTCTCAAGCATATTTAAAAATAGAAACTGACGGAAAAATCAACTTTCTTTCCGGAAAGATGTCTATTAATGGAGATACTGGTTCTGTAGGCCAAGTTCTTTCTACTGATGGTAGTGGTAACTTATCATGGGCAACAGTAGATTTTACACAATATGCGTTTTCTAATATCGCTGTATCTGGTGAAGTTACTGTAGCAGCTAGTTCTACTAGTGACACATTAACACTTGCCGAAGGTTCTGGTATAAATATTACAACTTCTGGTAGTACAGTAACTATTGCTAGTGATACTTCTGCACATAATGCCTTTAAATATATAGCACCACTAGATGGAGCGGGTTCAACTTCTGGAAATACAATAACAGCAGACAGTCAAAGTGATACTCTGACTTTTGTCGCTGGTACTGGTATATCACTAAGTTTTGACGAAAATAATGACAAGATAACATTTGAAGCAAGCCAAGCAGGAGAATCTAATCAAAATGCTATTACATCTGTTGCAGTATCTGGACAATCTACATTATCTGCTGGTCAAGCAAGTGAAACAATAAATTTTGATTCTGTAACAGACAGAAACATTGTAGAGATTACAACAGATACGGCTAATAAGAAAGTCAACTTCAAAGCTAAATTACCAAGAACTTTAAGTATGAGTGGTAGAATACCAACAAGGCTAAGTGACGGAAACTTGTCTGGAATGCCCATAAACAATCACTTTATCAATCGTACTGTTTCCGGTGCAGAGGTAAGTGGTGGCGGTACTTCAGTTGGTTTTAGTACAAGAGCTGTTGTTTGCAACGAAGCTGATGGAACTGTTCATAAAATAACAATGCCTGCTTCAGATAATAATAGTCTTTTATTTAACCTAAGAAAACCCGATAATAGTGTACAAGAGTTTGAAATAGACATGGCGGAAAGTAATTTATAAATGGCGGCAAAAAGTCCAATAAGGTATGTATTTGACAGTAATGGAAACATTACTGAATTTTCCGAATTTCAATCGGCAGACTTTATAGCAATTGCAGATGGTGGTACTGGAGCTATCACAGCTTCTGGTGCAAGAACTGCTCTAGGATTAGAGATAGGTGTAGATGTCCAAGCGTATGACGCAGAATTAGCAGCGTTATCTGGATTAACTCCAACTGACTCTAATTTTATAGTAGGTAATGGAACTACTTTTGTTATGGAATCTGGCTCAACAGTCAGAGATTCTTTAGGTTTAGGAACTTCAGATTCAGTTCAATTTAGCACTATTATCACATCAAACTTAACTGTTGGTGGTCCATCTATAACATTAGAAGGTGCAACTGATGATTCTTTTGAATCTACATTAGTTGTAACAGACCCAACAGCTGATAGAACAATTACTTTTCAAGATGCGTCTGGTACTGTAGCTTTATTATCAGATGTTCAAGCTTCAGATACTTTAGAAGAACTTAATGATGTAACTTTAACTTCTTCTGCAAATGGTGACTTTTTAAGATACAACGGCTCTGTTTGGATTAATGACGCTGTTAACTTATCAACAGATACTATTGGCGACTATGTAGAAAGCTTAGTTGCTGGTACTGGTATATCTGTATCTGTAACATCCGGAGAAGCACAAACTCCTACTGTTGCAGTTACAATGTCATCTTTTGATACTGGAGACTTAACAGAAGGAAGTAATCTTTACTATACAAACGCTAGAGCAGATGCTCGTATAGCAGCAGCTAGCGTTGGAGACTTATCAGATGTAACCTTAACTTCTACACAAACAGGTGACATACTTAGATATAATGGTTCAGCATTTATAAATGAGCCTCTTAACTTAGGTACTGATACTGAAGGTGCTTATGTTGCAAGTCTTGTTGCTGGCACAGGTATAGACCTTGCTAACAATACTGGAGAAACTGCAACACCAACTATTACAGTTGATTTAGGTGACTTCGATACAGATAGTTTATCTGAGGGTAGTAGTAATCTTTATTACACAGACGCAAGAGCTAACAGTGCTTTTGATACAAGGTTAGCTACAAAAGATACCGATGACCTATCTGAAGGCACCACTAATCTTTACTTTACTTCTGAAAGAGTAGATGACAGAGTTGCTGCATTATTAGTAGATTCTACATCAAGCGGAATAGATATAAGCTATGATGACACCAACAATCAACTAACTTTAACTGTAGATTTACCAGAAGTAGAAGACGCATTAGAAGATATAGTAAACGGCCTTATCGTTGGTGGAACAGGTATAACATCTACCTATGACGATACTGCTGGAACTTTAACTTTAACGATACCTCAAGAAGTAGGAACAACAAGCGATGTAACCTTTAATCAAGTTACTGCTGACTTAGTTGGTAATGTTACAGGTGATGTGACTGGTAATGTAACAGGAAATGTTACTGGAACAGTTTCTTCTTTATCCAATCATGATACTGATGATGTAACAGAGGGTTCAACTAATTTATACTATACCGACACAAGAGCAAGAGGTGCGGTATCAGCTACTGATTCTGGAGGAGATGGTTCATTTAGTTATGATAACTCTACAGGTGTATTTACATACACAGGGCCATCTGCTTCAGAAGTCAGAGCTCATATAACAGGTGGTACAGGTGTAACAATATCATCTGGCGAAATAGCAATAGGTCAGTCAGTCGGAACTACTGACAATGTTACTTTCAATAATATAGACGCAGACGGAAATGTAGTAATTGACGGAAACTTAACTGTATCTGGTACAACTACAACTGTTAACACAGAAACTATTAATCTTGCTGACAATGTTATAACTCTTAACTCTAATGCTACAGGTTCAGCTACACAAAATGGTGGACTTGAGATAGAAAGAGGAGATGACAGTAATAAGACTTTCCTTTGGAACGAAACAGACGATAAATGGACTGTTGGTTCTGAGACATTCGTAGCTGGGACTTTTGAAGGAGCCTTGACTGGAAATGTCACAGGAACTGTGTCAAGCATCAGCAATCACGACACTGATAGCTTAAGTGAAGGCTCCACCAACCTTTATTACACAGACGCAAGAGTTTCTAGTTATTTAACTGGTGGAACTGGTATTACAGAATCTTCTGGAACACTCAGCATAGACTTCTCTGAGTTTGATACAGATAGTATGACTGAAGGTTCTACAAATCTTTATCATACTGCTGCAAGAGCCAGAGTCGCTCTATCTGGAAGCACAGGTATAACTTATGACAATAGCACTGGTGCTATCTCTATTGATTCAACTGTAGCTACATTAACTGGCTCACAAACTTTAACTAACAAAACAATAAATCTTGAAGACAGTAACGATGTTATATCAGTCATTATGGTCACAGTGTCAAATGCTTCTGGTTCTAATAAATATTTATTAGATGGAGAAGTAGCAGGTAGTTTACAATTAACTCCGGGAATCACATATAGATTTGATGTATCAGACAGCTCAGTCAGTGGTCATCCATTTAAGTTTTCTTCAACATTAGACGGAACACATAACAGCGGTTCTGAATACTCAACAGGAGTAACTACAAACGGAACAGCAGGTAGCAGTGGTGCTTATGTAGATATAAAAGCAGACGCTTCTACACCGGATAAACTTTATTACTATTGCAGTGCTCATTCCGGTATGGGTGGCGGTGTAGTAGAAGTAGCTGGTAATTCCCTTGTTACTTTTGCAGTTACAGTAGCAAATGTAAGCGGTAATAAATATCACTTAGATGGTGAAACTGCTGCAAGTATCCAGTTAGTTCCGGGAACAGTTTATAGATTTGATACTGGTGATAGTTCTAACTCCGGGCATCCATTTAAATTCTCTACTACAAAAAATGGAACTCATAACAGTGGTAGTGAATATACAACTGGAGTAACCACATCCGGAACACCGGGAACAGCTGGTGCTTATACTCAAATAGTTGTAAATGCTGCAACAGCAGATACTCTTTATTACTACTGTTCTTCACACAGCGGAATGGGTGGAGATGCAGTTGTATCAGTCCAAGGTGTTTCCTTATCAGATAGCGATACTGACGATTTATCAGAAGGCAGTTCTAACCTTTACTACACAGACACAAGGGCTAGAAGTGCAGTCTCAGCAACTGATAGTGGCGGTGACGGAAGCTTTACTTATAATTCAAGCACTGGTGTATTTACTTACACTGGTCCTAGCTCTTCTGAAGTAAGAGCACACTTTAGTGGCGGTACAGGTATTGATATTACCTCTGGTTCTATTGCTATAGACAATACTGTAATTACAACTAGCAGTGACACAGATAGTTTGTCTGAAGGTTCAAGTAATCTTTACTATACAGACGCAAGAGTACAAGCGATATCTATAAACAATGTTGTTGAAGATACCACCCCACAACTAGGTGGTAACTTAGATATTAATTCAAGCAATATCACAGGTACAGGAAATATTGATACAACTGGTGATATTACAATTACATCTACCTCTGATACTTCATCTGCTGGACCTATCATTAACTTAGTTAGAGATAGTGCTTCACCTGCTGACGCAGATTACTTAGGTCAAATTAAATTTAAAGGTGATGATGATGGCGGAGCTTCTACTGTCTATGCAAAAATAACAGGTAAGATTGATGACGCTTCTGCTGGTACTGAAGATGGACTTATAGAATTTGCTACTATAAAAGATGGTTCAAGCAATATAGCTGCAAGATTAAAAACTACAAACTTTCAATTATTAAATGGTACTGGATTAGAAGTTGCTGGTAATGCAACAATTTCTGGCGATTTAACTGTTAGTGGAACTACTACAACAGTGAATACTGAAACAATAAATCTTGCTGATAATCTTATTACCTTAAACTCTAATGCTACTGGTTCTGCTTCCGAAAACGGCGGTATAGAAATAGAGCGTGGTGACGATAGCAACAAAACTTTAATTTGGAATGAAACTGATGATAAGTGGACAATAGGTTCTGAAACATTTGTAGCAGGGACTGTAGAAGCAGCCTTGACCGGAAATGTTACTGGAAATGTTACTGGAGATGTTACAGGTAACTTAACAGGTGATGTAACTGGTAATGCAGATACAGCTACAACATTAGCTACTGCAAGAAACATTGCAGGTCAATCATTTGACGGTAGTGCAGATATAGATATATCTTTAGGTGACTTATCAGATGTAACAGACAGTGCAAGTTCTAGTGGAGATATACTAAGATACACTGGCTCTGCTTGGGTAACTAGTGACCAATTAACTTCAATAAGTAAATTTAATATGTTAAGCACTGATAAAATGCTTTCATCTACGAATAAAGATGTTGTATTTAGAGTTAATCCTACAAGTGCTTCAACAGGTGACTTTGTAGACCTTACTTTTGAAAGTGATGGTAACTCA
>Ga0213858_10000662_pt1 | contig 16450 bp, 15 predicted proteins | sample PICome_FD_160122 | JGI IMG/M metagenome (GOLD analysis project Ga0213858, IMG submission 160122) | Coastal seawater microbial communities near Pivers Island, North Carolina, United States - PICO245 | ecosystem: Environmental > Aquatic > Marine > Coastal | place: USA: North Carolina | collected... | reverse complement strand
TCTGCTTCATTCTTTGTTAAATATGCATAACTTGACGCCTTTGCCAAGTCATGAACAGTTACTTTGTACTCATACATTTTTTGCCTCATATACTCTATTGTGTGTGTCATTACACAAAATAAAGGTTGTACATTTACTTAGTCTTTTTAGCTTGTCTGCACCGACATAAGTACACGCCGAACGCAGTCCACCAAGAATATCTTGAACAGTAGACGCAACAGTGCCCCTGTATGGAACGAGTACTTCTCTACCCTCACTTGCACGATAGTCTTTCAATCCACCAAAGTGTTTTGTGTTTGCTGCATCTGAGCTCATTCCATAAAACTTCACAAATTTTTTCACTTCTACTTTGCGTTTATGGTTATTTAAATGATCGCCTACTTCATATACAACTTCGTTTGTCTCGTAGTACTTATTTATAACCTCTCCACCACCCTCAACATGCCCAGCAAGCATACCACCAAGCATTACGAAGTCTGCACCAGCAGCAAACGCCTTTACAACATCACCAGCTGTCGTACACCCGCCATCAGCAATAATATGCCCGCCAAGGCCATGAGCAGCATCAGCACATTCGATAACAGCGGAGAGTTGAGGATAACCGACTCCAGTTTTAATACGAGTAGTGCAAACACTGCCAGGGCCAATGCCAACTTTGACAATATCAGCTCCATTTAAGATTAACTCCTGTGTTTGATCTGCAGTTACAACATTTCCTGCAATGATTACAATTTCTGGATAGTTTTGACGAAATGATTTTACAACCTCTACAAATCTTTCTGTATAACCATTTGCAACATCAATACAGACATATTTTAAAAGAGAACCAACCTGTTCATAAACCATTCGAAATTTATCTTCGTCTGCCTGTGTAATTCCAATAGACATCGCAACATGTTCAGTTCTTTCTGGAATATTATCATCGAAATAGGTAACGAGTTCGCCGGCAGTATATGTTTTAACGAGACATGTAAAAAGTCCACCCTCTGCGAGTTTGTCTGCCATGTCAAAAGTACCCACCCCATCCATATTTGCAGCCATAATCGGCACACCTTCGTAATGTATGTCACGAATATTATCTGGGAAATCTGCAGTATAGTTTCTGTATGTAAACCTTCGTGTAAGGTCAACTTCCTTTCTAGAAGTTAGTGTACTTCTTTTAGGGCGAATGAGGACATTGTTATAATCCAGTTTTACTTCACTGTCGATTCTCATGCAGTTTCACCAATTGCATGTTCATTGCGCCATTCTTTCAGACTTGCGACAAAATTTGCCGCATCTTCCCATTGACGATCACTCAATGATTCCCACATAACATCTTGGAAAAAATCTGCAGATTCGTCATCTTCCCATTCCAAGTCATCAAAATTGTATTTTCCATGCAACTCTTTAGGGTATTCTGCAATCACAGCGTCAACGATCTCTTCATATTCATCTTCCCATCCATCGTATAACTCATCTCCATCATATACATATGTGCCTGCAAAATTGGGGGACTCATCTTCGTATGTAAAGATAGTGATTAGTTCTGGGTCGAGTTCACTCAATTCTCCCAATAGATAATCTAACGCACCATCTGGCGCACTCCATGCAGATTCTCCGTTCAAGTACCCACCATCTACATCCATATCTTCGATATAACTCCACTTCGGCCCTATATGCTCAGTAGTCCAACTATACTGTTCGGTTTCTTCGTATGTTGTAGAACCATTGGGGTCTACAAAAATATCTCCTAACCATTGGTGTGGAGTATCCTTTCTAACACGTTCTAGAATTTCTTTTAATTTTTCTTTTGCTGCATCGTTGATAGAATCAAAGTTGATGCTCCAGTGTACATGATTTGCCATTATTAATCTCCAAAAGGTCTATCAGTTTTAAAACACAATACTTCATAGTTCAAAGGCTCCCCAAGATTGGAAACAATAAAAGATTTTGCTTCCTCACATCTTTGTTCGGTTTCGAATAGTTCTTGGTCGAAGATTGTTACTTCGCCGGTGGGGCCAGACATTAAGAATACTAAAATCCAATATAAAGGTAATTCAACCATAAAGTAATCTCCAAATTTTCAATAACCATAATATATCATTTTTTTGTCTATGTCAAGAAGATATTTGAATATTCTCTAAGTTTTTCTTTCTTTCTTTGAGCTCTTTCGTCAATCTCATTGAAAGAAACCAAATCAAATTCGTGCAAAAGATCGATCATACATTGAATATCACCTATCTCTTCTGCTAACTGTTCTGTTTTTTCAGAGTCCCTTCCAAATCTAATCATTTTAGAAGCAACTTTCTGTAACTCTGAACACTCTTCGATTAAAATTACCAACATTTCAATCTCTGGATCTGTAAGTCTAGGTTTGTTCATTTTTTACCTCAATGAAGTGTCTTCGGGCGATTCCTTATCAAATACTCAAGTACTTGAGTCCAGTATTGGTATCCCCAACTAGATTTATTATTTTCAAATTTTTCAACTATTCTAGCCACGTTTTCTATACGTCTGTCCATTAATTGTTCATATGTCATTGGTCACTCCATTTTTGACTATACTAACACCATTCATCATTTCTGTCAATATAAATAGTAGAAAAAATTTAACATTGGACGCAAAATGGCAACAAACTATACAAATTATGTAAATCCAAGTAATTTCCAAACAGTCTGGATTCATCATTTAGAAAGTTCAGATATTGATGGAGCAGTTAATACACAAGTTCCGTCATTAACAGTTAACGCAAGCTCTTTAAAAGGAACTTGGTCTTTAGTAGTAGATGGTGTTGTAATATTGAGAAATTATGATTTCGGTTCTAGGGCACCAACACTAAGTCTATTAAATGGAAACTCCTATGAGGCGGGTGATGTCATCGACTCTTCATCATATAATGTATTTACAACGAATACTATTACAGAGAATGTTACTGTGTATGGAGAAGACTTTCAAAATGTACTAACAGGTAGTCCTGCAACTGGTGCATTGAGTTCTGGGTGGGTAGAAGCGACTGCAAGTGCAGAACAGGGAAGCACTACAAGTGGATTTACTGGAATCCAAAATATTACTTCTGGAATCACAACTCAATATAGTTCTTTTGGTGTTGGGAGTTATTCTGCAACTGACTCATCATGGGCATATGATGCAGATGGAAATGTAAGTTTATGGTCTCCAGATTATGTCTTAATGATGTCAAACTCTGAATTTGATGATATGATTGACGAAGGACTAGCAGTCGGCGACACCATTATTTCTCCTTCAGTTTTAGCAGGAAGAAAAATAAAATCATTAATTAATTATGCAGGAACCGCCCAATTTACAGGAATTGTCGTAGATGGAAGAGTTGGGGATACTTTATGGAATTACACAACAACTCCAACTGCAATTACAGGCGCAACAGATCAAATACTCCATCAGTTTTGGATGTCGGGAAATGGTTCACGCCCTGCAAATATGACATACAGCATTTTTGATGATTGGAACAATCAAACTATTATTACTACATCAAGGCCATTTGGGGGGTTGACTGATGGTACTGTAGGAAGTTGGGGAATAATTGAAAATAATAGTATTATAACTAGTCAAAACACACCAAGTGCAACTACCCACACAACTACTTCGAATTCTACATATACAAGAAAACAATTAGTTTCTCAATATCAAGGTTATAATGTATATAGAATGGATATTGATAATCCTGATACTATAATATCCAGAACAAGAGATGTTGAAATAGCAGAAAGTTCTGACTATCGTTATTATGATGTCATGGCAACTGCTGCAGAAGAAGTAGAAAATTTTGATGCAAATGTTGCCGTTGTCTTTCCAATTGATATAATGATGCGGAGATTGGAAACTGCATTTGGAGGCAACCAACTCGATTGGAGTTTTATCAAAGTCGCAGAAAATATGAACGCAGCAAATGCCGAAGTTCGACATTTAAAAGAAACATATGGAGTAACTGCAGTTGCAGTGCCCCTAAAAATGACAGTAGGAGCAAATTTCGTGAAAATCACATCAAATCAATTAGAAGATTTTGACACATTCGGTGCTCAAACAGATGACATTCTTCAGTACTACGAAACAGAAAATCTACAAAAAGTTTGGAGAAATGTAACTCTAAATCATGCACTATCAGAAACATATCCAAATAAAATTTTCATGGATTATGACACCCCATCAGATAGAGCAAACAATCTTGCATTTAGTTCAGTCCAATCCATTTGTATGTTTTTAGATACTAACAATAGCGAAGCAAATAATTATCTAGCATTATTCAATAACTATGATACTGATGTAGCTCTTAGTAAAGATGATGCGATCTTTAGAGTAGATGAGAATGGTGACATTATAGGAACAAACAATTTAACTATTGCAAATGATGCAACCATCTCTAATAATTTAACTGTACAAAACGAGTTGATTTTTAATGAGGGTGCAACAATTAGTGAATTTGGTGGTGAGTTATTAATCAATGCAAGTTCACAAGGAAGTAGGGTTGAATTTTTTGTACCAGATTCAGATTCTGTAACTATTAATAATGATCCAATTGCAACACATTCTCATGTATCTAGTGCAATTGCAGCACTTGTGGATGGCGCACCAGAAGCACTAGATACTTTAAATGAACTTGCAGCTGCAATCAATGATGATGCATCAGTTTATGATACAATCGTAGACGCACTTGCACTTAAACTAGACGCCGCAGATGCGGTTAGATCAACGGTCGGAACATCTGCACCATCAAGTCCTTCTACTGGAGATTTCTGGATGGATACTGGTGGTGGTGAATTCTATGTAAGAAATAATTCAAACGCATGGACGCAAGTAAATATTTCAGATATCAATCAATTAAGTGATGCTTCTGGACTTTTGAGTAGTGGGGGGGTTACTGGAATTGGTTCTACGACTACTCCTGCGAATGGAAACAACTCAACAGTAACAGTTGCAGCGGCTGCAGGACGCACCGTTGTTGCATGGTCACCTAGTTTCACTGGCAGATCACAAACACTAACAGCTGATGCCAACGGTTCATTTACAATCGGTGGGTTTTCTGCATCAGATCCTGTTGCATGGTATTATATTTATTAAGGAAAATTAAATGGCAAACTTTCCTTCTGCACCTTCTAATGACGATGAACATACTATAGGAAGTAGAACTTGGGTATATAACTCAAGTAAAGTTGCGTGGTTAAGAAAGGCAATAATAGATCTTCCTGCACCAGCGGAACCACCACCGCCGCCAGCTGACCCTACTCCAGAACCAAGTATAGATAGTTTTTCTCCAGACTCTACAAGTATATCAGAAGGACAGACTGTAACATTCACAGTAACAACATCTAATGTACCAGACGGCACAGTATTTAATCTTTCTCTTGTGGGAACCTCTTCAAGTGCAGATTACCCAGCAGCAGTACAAATAGGTGATCCAGTTCCAAGTAACATTACTATCAATTCCAATACGGCACTTTTCAGTATTACATTCGAAGATGATGGGCTGAATGAAGGAACCGAAACATTAATTGCAACCATAAGTGGGAATGTAACCTTTACTGATGGAACCAATACTATAAGTAGATCATTATCAGAGACAGCGGATACAGTTTCAATTTCTGATGTAGATGTTCCTACTTACTCAATTTCAAGTCCTGCCTCTATCAATGAAGGAGACACCAGAACATTTGTAGTTAATACAACACTTGTTCCAAACAATACAACTTTGTGGTTTACTGTGAGTCCTTCAACAGACCTTTCCCCAGAAAATGGTTCATTTACGATTAACAATGATGCAGGAAGTTTTGATATTTCTGCAACTGAAGATGCAACTACTGAAGGAACAGAACAAGGAACAGTTGAAATTAGAACTGGAAGTGTAACAGGCACAATTGTGGCGACTGATGCATTCGCAATCATTGATACTTCAACTTCACCAGCAACATATACAGTAACAGCACCAGATTCTATTAATGAAGGTTCCTCTGGCACAATGAATGTAACCACAACCGATGTTCCAGACGGAACAACACTATATTGGGCTGTAAGTCCATCAACACAATTTATGGAATCATCTGGTTCTTTTAGTATCACAAACAACTCAGGCTCATTTACCGTTGTACCTACCGCTGACTCATTGACAGAGGGAGATGAAAATGCGGTCATTCGCATCGGCACATCCACAGAGCCCACAATACCTACTCAAGTCGCATCCGATACATTCATTATTAATGATACTTCATTGACGCCTCCAGATCCAGTTAGTTTTGATGATAGATTTGACCTTTCTGATTGGGAAACTAACCGTCAATTTAATAATACTATTGGGTTCGTTGAGGCATGGTGTTATATAGGATTTAGACACGATCCAACAAACGAAAGAATAATTGTTACAAAGGCATCGGGAGATAGTGGTGCAAGAGCCACACCTGTTGACACATATATTAACTATACAGGATTAACAGGTATTACTTCCGTACAGGCAAAATATGTTGTGCAAAGACAGTCGGCGAGTGGTGATGTGAATGTATCTAATTATGCATTTGGCCCAACTCCAGTTTTAGATGTACAAGGGCCATACCAGTCTGATAACTTCTATCCAGTACCAAACACTGGGTCTGGACAACTTACATTTGGATGGATGGCGCAAGCAGATCCAAATGAATTTGCAAATGGAAGTACTGTAGTTGAAGTCGAGATGTTCACCCGTGGTAGACTTCCAAGAACCCCAGAGGCTGGGTATTTCGATTTCCAAGTACAAGTCACTTGCGATCAAGGAAACTTCAATTCATATGCGTTTTGTCCTAACTTTGGATTGATTTATTTAAGTGCCCAAGTATCAGCCACTGGCAGTATAAGTTCTGTTTAAAAAACATATAAATAGAAGAAACATATTCAACTAGAAATTAATTATAAATAATATTAAAAAGGGTTTACGATGGCGGATAGCAATCTAAATACATCAATCGCATCAATCAAGACAGAATTACTAAGTGCAATTCCAACTGCAACTGCAAGTGGTTTGTTGGATCTTACTCGTTCTGCAAAGGGTATAGGTTTATCTGAAGACGCCGATATCGAAAATGCAGTCAATACCAGAGCAAACACTCTTGTTTCAACTGCAACTACCGATGATATAATAAAAATATCATCGGCACTCAAACAATTAAGAAATCCAACAAATGTCACAGTAACAAATATTACTTCTGTTACTGGCGATCTGATTCCCGATTCAGATGAAGCATATGATTTAGGCAGTCCGTCAAACAAGTTTCGTGATTTATACATCAGTGGAAATACGATGTATCTGGGAAGTACACAAATTTCTGTAGATAACGATGGAAATATCAATTTACCTACAGGCACTAAAGTTGGTTCAGATACAATTCCGTCAACTATAGATGATCTATCAAATGTTGACACAAATGTACAACCAGAGACATTAGAAATTCAAGTCGCAGATCCAACTGCAGGACATGGAACTGCATGGCAATGGACTTGGGTACAATCTGCACTACCATATGCAAGAACAGCAATTACAAATCAAACTCAAACAAGTGTCCCACTATACATGCAAGGTACTTATCAAATTAATAACTTTGCAAATACTCAGTATGGGCCAATGACACAGCCACATGCGTTTAAGTTAAAATGGATTGAAGGTGCTGGAGATGATAATTTAGTTTCTTGGGTAACTTATACAACTGTCGATCACAGTCATCCAGACATCAATGGTGGTAATACAACTAGTGTTCAAAGACTTGCCGTTTCTGTTCCATCTTCAATTACATTACCAACTCTTACTGCACCATCGATTTCTTATACAGTTTCATTTGATAACCCAGGCGCATATAAATTCATGGGTACTGCACATGGATATAATCCAGAAATTGGCCCATTTTATCGTGGTGGCACATATACTGTGAATATTAATGCTGTAGGACATCCATTCTACTTTACTACTGACAATGGTACTGGATTTGTTGCAGGAGATTATGTCGGAGAATGGACAAGTGGTGTTACAAATTCTAGAACGGATAACGGCACAATCACATTTACTGTTCCAAATGATGCACCAGATGTTTTGTATTATCAGTGTGGAAATCATGCAAACATGAGAGGAACTATTCGTGTAAAGGATTTGGCAGTAGAACAGAATGAAAATGGTAACTATATCATTTATGGACAACACTCACAAGAACAACACGTTCAAAAAATGGAAATTCGTCCAATTCCAACTCTTACATCACAAATGTGTCTGGTGTATGATGCGACAACCTCTAAATTTGTACCACAAGACTTATCAACATATGTAGAAAACACACCAGCATTTAAAAATAAGATTAAAGAAGTTGCTGGTACTGCAACATTGGTTGCGCCAGATGGAACATCTCTAGTTGCATCTGTAGAAATTTATTCATTAGAATCATATCTACCTCTTGTTGGAAATACCAATGGTGACATTGCATTTGCACAAGATACAAGTAAGTTGTATATTTGGGATGGTTCTCAATGGATCACTGCAGTCGCAGATGGTAGTGCAACTGGTTCTGGTGGTGCAGGAGTCACAACATATGCACTTCTATCAGATTTACCTTCAACTGGAAATACACAAGGCGATCTTGGATTTGTTACTGCAACCAAGTCACTTTATGTATGGGATGGAACCTCTTGGGTAAATTCAAATGCAAACACTACATTTTATATGTTACGAGCAGGAAACTTTGTTGCACCGTTGACTGGAACAAAAACATTCAGTCCAGATAGAACCGTTTCATTACAAACATTAACCGCAACAATAGAACAATCGGTAAATGCTGCCGTAATTTTCTCAATTAATAAAAACGGAAGTGAATTACAACAATTTACAATTCCTACTGGACAAAATACAGTTACGGCAAACTTTACAACAAATTCAATTTTAACTACAGATACATTAACCTTAGATGTAGATAGTGGTTCGGGAGAAAATTTAACAGTAAAAGTTGATTATGTATAAAGGATAAAATAATGAAAATTGAAAAATTTGATACCACATCTTTAGATGATGGTGTGTTTATTGGTAATGCGAATAAAAGTTTTCCGTTGAGAGGACACCATCATTATTCTGGCAGTGGCTATATAAATGTTATAGAAATAAATTTCCCATATTCGAACATGATTAAACAAAACTTTGAAGAAGAAATTGTTCAAAGATATAATTCTGTAATAGATCAACAAATTATAGATAATATGGGGTTTAACACTCCTTATAATAACCCCACTTTTTTAGAAAAAATCACTCCATTATATCACCAAACTATAAGACAGGTTTTATGCTGTTTTGAAGGATACGGCATAGACTCCGTAAAACGAAATAAAGTAATAGATTTTCAATGGGAACCAGAAGTATATGTATATGTACAAACAGAAAAGAAAAGTTATAATTTCTGGCACCATCATCAAAAGAAAGGGCCTTCCGTTTCTTCAACATTCTATCTAAATGTACCAGAAGATGGTGGGGAAATAAAATTTAAGTTTGCCGAGGAAGAAATATCTATAAAAGTAAAAGAAAATACACTTTATCTTTTTCCGTCTTGGTTATATCATGTTCCAGCGGAACATGTAGGAGACACTACAAGAATTTGCATCAATGCAGACTTTTATACACCAAACAGACCATTTTTGAAAGACTATAATCAATTTTGGTAAGTCAATTATAAATATAAATAAATATAAATAAATATAGAATCAAACAACCGAATTAATATAGGAGAAAACCATGGCAGTCACTATCAATGGCGGTACTCTAAGTACCAATTGTAAATATCTATCATACGGAGCATCTACAGCTGCAACAGATGCAAAAACATTTCTTGTTGATATTACAGAAACACTTATTACAATGGGATGGTCAAGATTTGACACAGCAGGAGCAGGACTCGTTCTAGGAACAGATGATAACTGTACTAGAGTTATTAGAAGACCAACTGCAGACAATGCAACTTCTGGAAACTATCAATATCTTGGTATTACAATCTCACAAGGTGGAACAGCAAACAGTGGTGCAAACTACAGATTACAATTCAATTATGCAGCAGATTGGACAGATGCGGCATCTGCAACAGGATATTCGAACCCAATCAGACTTCCTCATGGAACTGAAAGTTCTTGGTGGAAAAATGATGCTGGAGGCCCATATGTAGATACAATGATTGGATATGCTGCAGCGGGGACAATTTGGTTGTTTAATAGTCCTTACGCAACAACATTTGTATTTACAAACGCTGCACAGGTCAATGATGGTTCAAATGTTTTCTTCTTTGGAGAGTACAACAAATCATTTGGTGAAAACATGCCAAGTGCAGGACAGTATATCCATAATGGAATCTCATTTAACGGAAGAGAACTTTGCGACCATGCCGGTGCAAACAGAGGAAACTCACCACTAATCTGTCAGTTGACAAATGGTTATTCCTATAGTTATTATAGAGTCGATAGTTGGAATAGCAACACCTATGGTGGCGCAAAGGCAATGGATGAAGGAAATATGTCAACCGGCCAAAGCAACTTTGCATACCAAATCAATCAAAGAGGATATTCAAGACCACAGTTTGTTCTAACTGAATATCCAACACATACAAATGGTTCGGCTGGTAGAAGTGCTGGTAGAGGTATTGAAGGAACACCAGAGGCGTGGAACAACTCATATACTGGTTCTTGGAATACTCAATGTCCAACTAGATTGCATATGGGATGGTTAGGATGGGTAGGACACCAAGGCCCAATGGCATATTGTCTGAGTTCTTACGGTACAACTGCCGGCAATGCGAGTTCTGCAACTGCATTGAATAGTGTAGGTAAATCTTTCAATTCACATTTCTTTAATGGACTGGATTACACTTGGGAGGGTGCAAAAGCTTGGTTGACGGAATTTGGAGGAAAATCTCTCGACAGTCAAGATGATGGATTTGTAATCTACGAACCATCTGTTAGTGTGGGGTCTACAGGAAGAATGGCGGGTAATAACCAATCTCAATCGATGAACTGGCAAACAGGTAACTACACAAACTCAAATTATACTAGATATACCGCAAACAATTCACAAGGTTATGCCGGGACAAATGTTAAATTCTCAGTAATGGGTAAAATTGCTGGTATGAAGATGTCTATGGGTTTTGCAGACAACTTCCTTGCATTCTTGGATGCCGCAACAATTCCTGTTGATGCTGATGGATATTTCCAAACAGGTGGTACTGATACAGATCACTGGTGTATTCCACTCAATGAGGGTGGACAGGTTGTAATGTGGATGCCAAAATAAAAGGCTGTATAAATGGCAACTTTAACAGATACCGTACCTAATATTACATATCCAGACGCTCCTGTAATTACCACAGTTACAGGAGCTACATTTGATGTTCAGATGGAATCGTATGATTCTTCTACGGTAGAGAATAATGGAGAAGTTACATATTTACTAGAAAAAACTGGCAGTCAATTAAATTATACTGCAGATGAAAACTTTGGTGCATTAGAGGCAAATACTAACAATGTTCTAGATTCTTCTTTAGTAGAATATACAGGACAATTAACTGGTTATCAAATTAAAACTAGTTCTCAATCTAGTTTGGATTTCAGTGGTTCTACAGAAGCGTATTCACTAGACAGTAATAACGTTCTAGATTCTTCTTTAGTAGAATATACAGGACAATTAACTGGTTATCAAATTAAAACTAGTTCTCAATCTAGTTTGGATTTCAGTGGTTATGCAGTAATAGAACCTACAATGAATACTTTAACGCAAGATCTTGCGTTTACTGGCCAATTGCAAGCAACTATTGTAAAAGTGAGTTCTGCAATTCCATTAACTGGTTTTACACATGCATCAAGTTCATTTGGAGAGGGTACTGGAGCATCAACAACCACAGGAACAGGTCCAACACAAGACGATAGTTACGAAATTTTAATACAATAGGAGATAAAAAAATGGCAACAGCAGAAGAATGGACAAATTTTGTAGGAGGGAATCTTCCAACAGATATGGCCAAAGTTTATATTTACAAAACAGAACTCGCAGAAGGAGAATTTCTAAGGAAACTTGCGGGCGAATGTATTAGTGGAATGATTCTAATTCTAAATCCAAATAATGATGAAGTGAATGAACCAATTGTTCTTACTAATTCTCAACCTCATACCAACGCAGAAAGATGGACATTGGTAAAAGAACTTGACAATGTATCTAAATTGGATCTAACTATGGTAGATGAAGTCGAACCAGAAATGCCTGCACACGAAGATCCTAATTGGGAAGGTGAAGGCGAGGCATACAGTTACTAGTATCACCATTAAAAAGTAGGAAAATAGGGGATGCGAATCCCCTATTTTTTTGGCAAATAACTTTCTGCAAGCGGAAACACTTCAGAAATAACTTTCGCACACTGATGTGCAATCTGCATATGTTCTTTTTGAGTTCCATTCGCACCACGAAGTTCGATATAATGAATCCAACTACGAATACTGCCTTTCATATACAGTCTGGTTTTTGTGAGTCCTTCTGGAAGTAGGGCTCTTGCCTGTTCTTTTGCAATGCCATTTTCTATTGCCCAGTCATATGCCTTTCTCGCAGTTTCAATTACGCCTGATTGTCTACGACCCCATTCTGCAATCAAATCTTGATGCATTTGATTTTCTACTAGAGATGGATCATTTTCAATCTCAATAGAGTTTTGTCTGTTTTCGTGATCTTGAAGTCTGCATTCTCTCTTTACAAACATTTCACCCATTTCTTTGGGGTTTGCATACCTTTGTGAAAATTCTTGAAATGAAAAACTACGGTGTCTCACCATTTGGTGAGCAATATCTCTGGTAGTTTCAATTTCCAAACAAACATCAACCATCTCAAATGGACTCCAATGTTTGTGTTTAATGAGATAAGAAATCAATCTACTATTAGTTTTTTTATTTGACTGATTTGCAGGGTTTGATACTCTTGCAGCATAAGCAATCAAGTCGGTTATATTTTCTAACTCGCCTTCAAAGTCATCATTGGGTTGAGTATAACTCACCAATTTTACTACGTTTATCATGTAATCTCCTATTCTAAATTATCGTGGTCTTTAAGTTTTTCTCTTGACCAGTTCTCAATTGTATCGTGGGCGGCTGGTTTTTTTTTAAAATCGATTTTCATATCGACTTCTGGTTCTTTAAATTCTTCTTCTGAAAGATGTGTTATATTTTCACCCCTTTTCAATCGTCTATAATATCGTATACTTTGAGAACTTGCAATAACTAATAAAACTGCAAGAGGGTCAAAAACGAATATTAAACACAAAATAACAAATCTAACAGCGTCTTCTAAAACTGTTTCATTTACATCATCATATACGACCTCTGCAACATAACGGATTGGGCCAACTTCTGCCTCTAACTCTCTATAACTCTTTTCCAGTTCAATTTTTTCTTCATTTAGTAATTGAGTTTCTTCAGTAGAAGTTCTAATCTTATTTTTTAAGATTTCAATTTGTGAAAGTTGAGATGCGGATAATTCTAAAACACCAATCTGAGACTTCAATCTATTAATTAACTCTGTACTTTTATTTCTTTCTTCTCTTTGGTTATCTCTTAATTCGTTGACTCTTTTTCTAGCTGAAGCAATTAATTCACCAACACGTTCTTCTTCTTGCGTTCTAAAGTCGTCTACTTTTTTTGCAGTCGCAGGGCCATACTTTCCATCTGGATTTGTCCCTACAAGAGATTGCATAGCAACTATATCATTTTCTGCAAGATATTTTTCTAATAAATCTAAGTTCTTTCTTGCACCGCTTATAATTTCATTTTGTTCATCGACAAGCAACTGATAATCAGCAACTGCCTGTCTGACTCTATCTTCTTCTCTTTTAATCTCTGCATTTATTTCATCGTTTCTTACAGAGACTGAGTTTTCAATCTTTGCAATTTCTGCCTGAGACTCTGCAATGATAGTATCATTGTTCTCAATCTTAGTAATTACAGTTTCTATCTGTGCAACATTCTCTTTTGCATTAGAGGTTTGTTGAATGTGCGCCTTCGAAAGAAACCCAAAGATACCTAAACTGGTTATTAACATTAACACAATCACGGCAAATGTCAAGTAACTTTTTAAGAAAAAATTAACTTTTTTCCAGTTCTCGGCCAACCATGCCGCAGTTAAGACTTTTGCGACTTCTAGAACAGACGCCATGATTGCAGTGGGCAATACCGCAGCTGCGAATATTGTAACCAAACCAATAATTGAGTAATAAGCAGCGACCGTTGATATTGCTATTGCAACCAGAAGAAGCAATATAGAAAGAAACATCAAATTCTCCGTTTTAAAAAAAGTTGTAATTATATTTATATAAATAATAGAAACGATATTCTCATATTAAAGGTTTAAAATGGCAATAACATTTCCAGCAAATCCAGCAAATGGCGAAACACATACGCATAATGGACAGATATATGTATATAATTCTACAAGAGGATACTGGTTGCTAAAGAAATCTGCAGATGTCTCAGTGCAACAGGCACAGAGAAGTACATTTGTTGCAACCGCATCTCAAACAACGCACAGTGTCGTATATGACGCAGGGTCGCCTGTTGTTGTGTCAGTTAACGGAGTAATGTTAAATCCATCAGATTTTACTGCTGAAAATGGAACTTCTATTACATTTGAGACTGCACTTACAGCAAACGATGAGGTTGATATTGTCTTTTATCAACCAACAGCATCAAATCTAACAAGACATAGTGTTTCTGACACAGCACCAAGTGACGCATCTAGTGGAGATTTGTGGTTCAATTCTGCAAACTTAAAAACATATGTATATTATGATGATGGTTCAAGCGCACAATGGGTTGTAACAAATCCTCTTGGGGCAGATGGGGCAGCTGGAGCTGATGGTTCTTCAGTCACTACATACGCAAACCTTGTTGCGTTTCCATCTTTAGGAAACACTGAAGGTGATTTTGCATTTGCACAAGACACGAAAGCATTATATGTATGGGATGGAACCGAATGGGATAGAATATATTCTGGACCAGATGAAATATTAAATTGGGACACTGAACCAAATACTGAATATACTGGAGATCCATCTTCTAACATTTCAATAACAGTATCGGCATCAGATCCTGATGGGTTTCCAGTAACTTATTCATATGATACAAACCCAACAAGTCCAACACAGTTACAAAGTGTATCTGAATCGGGTGGTGTTTATACTCTCGCATTATCTAGTAATACTGGGACATTTTCTTTTCGTTCAAAGGCCACAGACGGTACTCATGTCATATCAAAAACTACAACTGTAAATAGTGGATTTCAGTCTGCCTCTCAATTATCCACTGCTGGAATTACTACAAGTGGCAACTACAATCTATATTTAGATGGCTATGATAATGCGGCGACAGAATGTTATGTAAATTTTGATTTGGCAGGAGGCCCTTGGATTCTAGTCATGGTCGTTGCTGATGGAACTACGGGCAACTCTTATGATTATGATTCTTCGGTGTGGACTGATACTACTGGAGGAGTAACTACTGCATTGGATCCGTCCTTAAATACAAATCAAATATCATCACTATTTTATACACTTCAAACGACTGCCACTGGACTTGCTCTAGGAACAAATGCATCAACTCACTTTCATTACTATAATCACACTAGTTATACTGCAAGAGCTCTTGCAAATGGCGCTTTACCAGTACCAACAAGTATTAGTCATGATAGTACTACTATAAATGCAAACAGTGAAGTAGCAGATGGTGATGCAGGGATTGCAGCAGGATGGACACAAGCATTTTTAGATACTAACGGCAACGCATGGGTGCCTGGAGCAACGTATTTTAGATATGGCTATCAACATGGAATTCCTGACCCAACTGGATATGGATATATCAGATTTGGACATTCAGCGGATGTTGATGTATCCGATTCTAGAGATAGAGTTTTGGGGATTGGTTTGAAGAATGGTGGTTCAGGCCCACTTGGTTCAAATACCGCTGGGGCGGGGGGATTTAACTATGTATCTGGTAGTCTAGGTAGAGTAGCAAGAACAAAAGGGTTCTTGTACATAAAGAACTAATGGTTAAATAAAGGTAAAAAATGGCAATTAATTTTCCAAGTAATCCAAATGACGGAGACACCATACTAGTAGGAAACACAACCTACATATTCGACTCTACATCTGGAGTGTGGGATGCTAGTGGCGGTGTCACTTCTTCTGGTTCCTCTGTTACAGAATATGCAAACTTTGCTGCATTCCCTACTACTGGAAATACTGTGGGTGATTTTGGATTTACTCAAGATACAAAGGCGTTATATGTGTGGGATGGAACAGAATGGAGTAGAGTGGATAGTGGAGACGAATCCCCGATTGTATTAACAGAACCGCCAGCAAATCATACTCTTAATAGTGATGGAACCACAAGTACAGTTACAATGGTTGCAGAAGATCCAGAAGGGTTCAAT
>Ga0213858_10000661_pt1 | contig 16452 bp, 16 predicted proteins | sample PICome_FD_160122 | JGI IMG/M metagenome (GOLD analysis project Ga0213858, IMG submission 160122) | Coastal seawater microbial communities near Pivers Island, North Carolina, United States - PICO245 | ecosystem: Environmental > Aquatic > Marine > Coastal | place: USA: North Carolina | collected... | reverse complement strand
CAGGTGCGCGCCATCGCGAACCTTGATATCTCGCCAGGAGGGTTCGATTGTTTCTGATGGACTGACAACCGACTCAAGTAGCGTGTCGTCAACCATTGTGCCTGGTTCGACACCCGCATTGAGTGTCGATGACTCAGTCGCCAGTTCGGCCTTCTCTGTTTGAGTGTCGTCATCGCTGAATAAGTTGATAACGAGAGCTACCGCAAGCACTGACCCTAAACCCCAGATCATGGCCGAACGATTCGCGACAGGCTTACTTTGGTCGAGTCGTGTTGCACCCCGTCGTTGTTTTGCCACCGTGGTCCCGCTTGCTGAGAGTTGAATAAATTGATTCCTCGGATCATACCTGAGAAACATCAGATCTCGAACGAGCCGCGAAAGAACGCGTATAGTATGAGACACTCGCGTCCCGCGATGGTTTCCACAAAAGTTAGGATAGTGATATGAACGATTTGCTCGCTGATTTGACTGCCCGTGGGCTTGTCTTTCAGACAACCGGCGATGGCGAGCTAGAGCAGTGGTTGGCAGAGAAGCCGAGGACACTTTACTGCGGCTTTGACCCCACAGCGGACAGTCTGCACATTGGGTCATTGGTACCACTCCTGACCTTGAGACGATTTCAATTGGCGGGACATCGACCTATCGCGCTGGTCGGGGGTGCTACCGGATTGATCGGTGATCCGAGCTTTAAGTCGCAGGAACGTGTTCTCAACACTCCGGATATTGTGGCTACCTGGGTTGAGCGACTTCGGGTGCAAATGGAGCGATTTCTTGCTTTCGATGGCGATGCGGCTGCGATCATGGCCAACAACCTTGATTGGACCAAGGATGTGGATGTCCTGACGTTTCTTCGGGATGTCGGTAAGCACTTCTCAGTCAATGCCATGATCAACAAGGAATCAGTAAAGCAGCGTATCGAGCGCGAGGGCTCGGGCATTAGCTATACCGAGTTCACCTACATGATTCTGCAATCCTTCGACTTTGCTGAACTCAATCGGCGTCACGGCTGCGAAATGCAAATTGGTGGCTCGGACCAATGGGGCAACATCACGGGCGGCATCGACCTCACGCGACGGATGAATGGTGAGCAAGTGCACGGTTTGACCATGCCCTTGGTGACCAAGGCCGATGGCACTAAGTTTGGTAAGACCGAGTCCGGCACTGTCTGGCTCGACGCTAATAAGACTTCACCTTATGCCTTCTATCAATTCTGGTTGGGCACAGCGGATGCCGATGTTTACAAATTCCTGAAGTATTTCACTTTCCTATCAGTCGACGACATCGAAGCATTGGAGCGAGCCGATGCAGAACGAGAAGGCAAGCCAGAGGCGCAGAGTGTCCTTGCAAGAGAGGTCACACGCTTGGTCCATGGCGATAATGGTTTGGCCGCCGCTGAGCGTATTACCGACGCACTGTTTAGTGGTGATGCGACTCGGCTCAGTGCGTCTGACCTAGAGCAGCTCCAGCAGGACGGATTACCCAGTAGTGAGTTTGATCTGTCTAACTTGCCAGAGACATTGACTCAGCTGCTAGCGGACGTTGGGATGGCGGCCTCAGGCAAGCAGGTAAAAGACGCGCTCGCGCGAAATGCCGTTGTCGTTAATGGGACGGCTTTATCGCTAGACGCAAACGCACAGCTTGAGTCTGTTTTCGATGCCGGTAGGTCGCTCCATGAGCGCTTTTTCCTGGTGCGCTTGGGCAAGAAGAAGTATCACCTATTCAGTTTTGTTTAGGTCGCGATCGATCCTGAGTGGTGAGGTACTGTGAAGCGGCTTTACCTGCTGAGACACGCCAAATCGTCCTGGAAAAACCCGGAACTGTCCGATAGACAGCGACCGCTGCATAAACGCGGGTATCGCGATGCGCCGCGGATTGGTGCGTATCTAGCTGAGCGATATTCTCCGCTTCCATTTTTTGTCAGTCCGGCTTGTCGTGCCCAGGAAACGTACACGGAGTTACTCGCTGGTTGGCCTGAGTTGAATAGTCAGGCGGTAACTACTGAGGAGGCTCTCTACACCTTTGAATTCAGGGAGTTGCTACAGTGGCTGTCAGCACGCCCGGATAACCTGGCACTGATTGCCGTGGTAGGACACAACCCTGCGTTGACTGATTTGACCAATTGGCTGGTAGGTGGAGAAGTCATTGAGAACCTACCGACCGCTGGCTGGGTGGATTTAGTCATCGATCTCGATCGATGGGCTGACATCGAGTTGAGCGAGGGTAGGGGACACTGTAAAACAATCATAAGACCCAAAGACATCGATTGAGGTTGAGCATGTTGCCCGCGATTTTTGGCCTAGAAGGTACCGAGCTTACCGATGCTGAGCGCTCCTTTTTTCGGGAAATCAGCCCGTTCGGCTACATCATTTTCGGCCGTAATGTGGTGAATCGAGCGCAACTGCAATCGCTTACCGAATCACTGCGTAATCTACATGGCAGACCTGTCCCCATTTTGATTGACCAGGAAGGTGGTCGGGTCGCGCGAATGCAGCCGCCTGAGTGGCTCGCTTACCCCCCAGCGCAACGCTTCGCGGATTTATATGCAGTCAGACCGGGCGAAGCGCTACTGGCGGCACAACTCAATTACGAAGCACTGGGTCTGGATCTGGCCGAGGTCGGCGTCACTGTGACCTGTGCCCCAGTACTCGATGTACCCATCGAGGGCGCGCACGATGTGATCGGTGATCGGGCGTTCGGATTAGACCCCGACACCATCATTACATTGGGGCGGGCTTGCCTCGAAGGCTTGCATCAGGCGGGTATTGCCGGTGTGGTTAAGCATATCCCGGGTCATGGTCGGGCGGTGGTCGACTCGCATCACGAACTGCCCCGAGTGGCTGCCGGGTTTGCGGAGCTTGAACAGGACCTGCGTCCATTTCGCGCGCTCAATGATACGAGTATGGCGATGACCGCTCACATTGTTTACGACGCTTGGGACTCCGACCACTGTGCGACCCTCAGTCATCGGGTTATCCAAGACGTTATCAGAGGCAACATTGGCTTTGATGGTTTGTTAATGAGCGATGATCTCGATATGAAAGCATTGGCGGGTAGCGTGCCCGATCTGGCGCTAGCGGCACAGCAAGCAGGTTGCGATGTGGTACTGAATTGCTGGGCGAAACGATCAGATATGAAAGGGATAGCAGAGCGGTTAGCGAGTCCAGGTCCTGACGCGCTCAATCGTATGCAGCGTGTCTACGACGCATTGCCCTCGGCGCAATCGCCATTAACAATCACCGCTCGTCAGCAGTCATTGACGCAAAAACGCGATGAGCTACTGGCGTTGTTTGAATAGTGTGTTGGGCTAGATAAGGAATTCGCTCTAGATCATGTTTCGTGACGTTATTTCGGTCTTACCTGCCCAAGCCACTACTGATGGTGCGGGGGTGGCGATTAGAAGGGTTGCCCTGATGGGAAATAACTTGGTCGATCCACTGCTTATGGTTGATGAACTTCGATCACCTTACCGCGATGATTTTGCAGCTGGATTTCCTGCGCATCCGCACCGGGGTATGCAAACGCTGACGTACATGAAACAAGGTGGCATCGCTCACGAGGATAGCCTAGGCAATCGAGGCGAGATTCGAGATGGCGGTGTGCAGTGGATGTCAGCGGGTTCAGGCGTGATTCATTCCGAGATGCCCACGATCGATACGACAGGCCTACATGGCTTCCAATGCTGGTTTAACTTGCCCGCCAAAGACAAGATGAGCCCACCGCGGTACCGCGATCTGAGCCGAGATACGCTAGCGATCGTTGGGGGCGAGGGTGCTCGGTTGACCGCTATTGCAGGCGACTGGGAGTTACTCGGAGAACAGGTATCTGGACCGCTAATCGAGTTGACGCCGATTGCCCAGATGGCTGATCTAACACTCGAGCCCGGTCACTCAATCGAGCTCCCGGTGGACACCACTGCCAATATGGCTGCCTTTGTCTACGATGGTAGTCTTGAGCTAGAAAATCGTGCGCGGGTGGCGAAGTCACTAGTATTGACCAGTGCTGGTGTTCGCTGGCGGCTTACCGCATCATCTGAGGGTGCGAGTTGCCTGCTGTTTTCTGGCCAACCGTTGCGCGAACCTGTTGTTCAATATGGGCCGTTCGTAATGAATACCCGAGAAGAAATAGAGACGGCATTGAATGAGTATCGACTCGGTACATTTCTCAAACATTAGCCTCCGACTTTTAGTGGTCGTGGGACTGGCACTGTCTTCGGGGTGCTCGATGACTGAGTTTCTTCCCGGTAACACTGGCGGTGACATTGCTGAACCGACGCCTGTCGCTGCCCCCGGAAGCGACTGGACAATTTGTAAAGATCCGCGCCCAAGAGTTTGCACCATGGAATACGATCCGGTGTGTGTGATTACAACATCGGGCCTGCGCCGTACCTATCCTTCGCCGTGTAATGCCTGTGCAGACGTTTCCGTCGAAGGTCATAAGCCCAATGCCTGCGAGGCCATTTAAGGAGAAGCTATGTCTTTAACTAACCGAATTTTATTGGCGATGGTGCTGGGAATCGCGCTGGGCTCGATCCTGAACGTCGTGGTCGCCGATTTAGACCCGAGCGGTGGGCTCTACGGGTTTCTCCAAAATGGATTGATCATGGGTCTGTTTGATGGTGTTGGGCGCATCTTTGTCGCATCGCTCAAGCTCCTCGTGGTGCCTCTAGTGCTGGTGTCGCTGATTTGTGGCATGGCCGCTTTAGGCCAGAGCAGTCGAATGGGCGCGATTGCTGGCAAGACCGTGGGTCTCTACTTGATCACCACGGGTGTAGCTGTGTCGCTCGGTCTGACGATTGCGACAATTGTGGGTCCCGGCAAAGGTATGGCTCAAGCCGATGGTGGTGAGTTTGTGCGAAAAGAAGCGCCGCCACTTATCGACACCATCGTTCACATGTTTCCCTCTAACCCGGTTTCGGCAATGGCCGAGGGCAACATGCTGCAGGTGATTGTCTTTGCGTTGCTGGTTGGCTTTGCGGCTACGCGCGCTGGCGCACATGGCGAGCGCATTATCAGCTGGTTTCAGGATATGGAAGCTGTGGTGATGAAGATGGTGGGCATCGTGATCGAACTCGCCCCCTACGGTGTGTTTGCGCTGTTAACCAAGCTCTTCGCCACCATGGGTTTCAGTACGATCTTCAATCTAGCAACATATTTCTTCACCTTGCTCGCAGTGTTGTTATTCCATGGTCTGGTGGTTTACGGCGTCCTACTCAGGGCACTAACGCCGCTATCGCCCGGCATGCTCCGAAGCAAGATGCGCCAGGTCTGGGCGTTCGCGTTTTCTACATCATCATCGGGCGCTACCCTGCCACTCACGCTTCGCACCGTGGAAAAGAAGCTCGGTGTTAACAAGAGTGTATGCGGATTCTCGGTGCCATTAGGTGCCACCATCAACATGGATGGCACGGCTATTATGCAGGGAGTGGCGACTGTCTTTATTGCGCAGGCATCAGGCGTTGATCTCACGCTGACGCAGCTACTGATTGTGGTGCTCACGGCAACATTGGCGTCGATTGGTGCGGCCGCAGTCCCCAGCGCAGGGATCATTATGCTTACCCTAGTGTTAACTCAGGTCGGACTTGGGCTTGAGTATCTCCCTTTGCTATTGGGTGTTGATCGTCTACTCGACATGGTGCGAACTGCCGTGAACGTCACGGGTGATGCGACGGTATCAACTATCGTGGCTTATCACGAAGGCCAGCTTGATGAGTCGGTGTACAACGATCCGACGGCTGATACACAGGAGGCGGATGGCCAAGGGTCGCCCGCATGAGTTTGTCGGTGATGGTGGTGCCGGTAACGGCCTACCAGCAAAACTGTTCGGTTGTTAAAGACGAAGCCAGCGGAAAGATCGCGGTTGTCGATCCCGGTGGTGACATCGATCGCATCGAAGCTGCGATACAACAACTCGGTGGCACAGTTGAAAAGATCCTGTTAACGCATGGCCATATGGATCATTGCGCGGCAGCAGATGTGCTGCGCCAGCAGTGGGGTGTCCCGATCGAGGGTCCGGAAGAGGGCGATCGCTTCTGGATTGAGGGATTGCCCAAATGGTGTGAAATGTCAGGTTTTCCCATGGCTGAGGCATTTGAGCCCGATCGCTGGTTAAAGGACGGCGAGACCGTAACGATAGGCGGGGTGGAGCTCGACGTTATCCATTGCCCTGGTCACACCCCGGGCCATGTGGTGTTCTATTCAAAAGACCAGAATCTCGCTTGGGTAGGCGACGTGATTTTCGCGGGCTCGATAGGTCGTACCGATTTCCCCAGAGGCAATCACGAAGAGTTGATTCACTCGATTAGGGCCAAATTATTCCCGCTTGGCGACAGTGTTCAATTTGTGCCGGGACACGGGCCCGACTCGACCTTCGGTCGCGAGCGTCAAAGTAACCCCTTTGTTGCCGATACGCGATTTGGCTGAGATCTCGTGCTAGGGCGCGACAAAGCCGTCCCAGGTCGCCATGTAATCGATAAATTTTGGCCCCAAGCCCTCGGCGGCGAGATGTTCTCGCGTAACGGGAAGGTCGGCCATAGCGAAATCAGGATTCGCAAGCGCTTGCTCCGCAAAATCGGCATGGACAACGGCCGCTCGACCGATGAATACGAAGTCGAGACCTGCCTTGATCGCGCGCTCGCAATCGCTGGCCGTATACAGCTTGCCAGCAGCCCCGAGGGCAACGCCATCTCTGGGTAGATCAGCGAAGATCTCAAGTAGCGATTGTCCATTGAAACTCTCGTCGTGCGCGGGTTTGAAGACGTCCCACAGCGACATATCGATATAGTCGAGTCGACTGTCTCGCAGCAGATCAGAAGCGAGATCACGGATTTCTGCAGTGTTTTGACCGAAGCGCTCGGGTGAGAGTCTGACACCGAGGCTGAATTCCCTGCCGCAGGCACGATTCACCCCCTCGATAATATCGAGCAATACCTTGGCTCGTTTTTCGGGACTCCCGCCATAGGCATCGCTTCGTCGGTTGTACTGGGGACTTAAGAACTGTGCGATCAGATAGCCATGGGCACCGTGCAGTTCTACACCATCAAAACCTGCCTTTTGCGAGCGGACAGCGGCCTCGATGTAGTCCTCGATCAGCTGTTCTACCTCAGCTTCTGTCATTGCCTTGGAGCCCGTTTTTTCATCATCCGAAGGGCACATAGGAACATTGTCGCAGAAGCTAGGCATGGCCCGCATGCCGCCGTGATGAAGTTGCACCACCGCATGGCTGCCGTGGGCTGTAATGCCCTGAGCCAGCCGGGTTAAGCCCTCGAGGTGTTGATCGCTGTGTGCGCCTAATTGTCCGGGAAATCCGACGCCTCGGTGTTGCACCGACGCCGCGCAGGTCATGGTTAGTCCAAAGCCACCCTCAGCACGGCGCGTAAGCCAAGTGTATTCGTCGTCGCTCAAAACTCCATCGGCCCCGCTCTGCAGATTGGTTAGCGCGGCGAGACCATAGCGATTAGCCAAGGTCGATCCATTGGCAAATGTCAGGGGTGCTCCTAATTGACTCATGATAATCCTCTAATTTTCGAAGGCGTCGCCAGCAAAGACGGTCCCGATTACGGTAATCGACTTAATATCACTGACCGGTACTGTCATTGGATCGGCCGCAAGTACGGTGAAATCAGCCATTTTCCCTGCTCGGATCGATCCGATTTTGTCCTCGAGACCCAGCACCCAGGCGGCATCAATGGTAATGGCGCGAAGCGCGGCGTCTCGACTGAGAGCTTCGCTCTCACCCCAGGTAGTTCCCGAGATGGTTTCCCGGGAGGTGGCTGTCCACATCAGTGTCAGCGGCGAGAGAGGTGCCATCGGGCTGTCGGAGTGCAACGCCACTGGCACGCCTTTTTGCTCTAGCGACCCAAGTCGAACCATTTGTGGCGCCCGATCCGGTCCCAGCCACGGTCCGCTGTACATCTCGGACAGAATGTAGTGATAGTAGGGGTTTGCCGATACTGTGGCTCCTAGGGCAGCCAGTTTGCGATTTTGATCTTCGGTGCTGTAGGCGAAATGCTCGAGCGTCATCCGGTGATCTGCTTTTGGGTTGCGGGCGAGCAAGGTCTCGAGGATGTCGATAAATCGCGCGGTGGCGGCATCGCCGTTGCTATGAGCATGTAGCTGAAAGTCAGCATCCCAGAAGGTATTCGCGAAGGCCTGTGTGGTGTCCTGATCCAACATCCACACCCCATGGTGTCCATCGAGGTAACCCGGCGGGCCCATCTGTGACAAGCCGGAAAAAATCGCGCCGTCGAGCATCAGCTTGAAGTGATTGCCAACCGATACGCGATCGGTGTTACCTGTCTGCCAGCCGCGAATTTGCTTAAGCGCCTCTTCAGGCCCCACGCCTCGTGCGACAAAATCCAGAATCAGCGGGGTCAAAATGATTCGGCTTGGAACCGGACTTGCCTCCGCTGCCATGCGGATGGACATGATTTCTTGCTCGGGATTACCGAAAATTCCGGTGCCCATATCGGCTGCCGTGGTAACACCTGACTGTTGCATCATCGCTAAAAAGTTCGCCATACCCCCCATGAAGCGATCGGGCGCAAATAGGAATCCAAGCTTCGGTACCACGGCTTTCAGTCCACCCTCGTAGAAATGCCCTCGCTGCCAGTTAGCACCTTCACCGATGGCATCTGCCATGGCTTCGGTGACGCCCAGCGCTTCCCAGGCGGCATCATTACCGATCAGTTCGTGAAATGACCGGTGCCAGAGCATGACGGGTGTATCGCCGAACCAATCATTCAGTGTGTCGCGCCAGATCTCGCCATGCCACAGCGGGTGATAGCCCCAGCTAATGAAGGGAATCGGTGAGGGTTCGTAGTCTGCCACTAGACGCATCAAGTCGCGTCGGTAGTCGGCAGGTGTCGTGGCTCCGGGGAACTCGCCCGTGGGCAGCGACCAATCATCGGGTGCCAAAAAGGGAAATTGCGTCAGTACCGCTGGCAATGTGGGGTGCACATGCGGGTCGATGAAGCCGGGCACAATGACGTGCGACTGGAAGCGATCATCGATTCGAGCAGCGCGGTCTTTGATCAGTGGTGCCAGCGACTCGAGTGTGCCCACGGCCACCACCCGACCACCCTCTACGGCAACGGCGCTCGCTAAGGGAAGCGCGGGTTCCATGGTACGAATGGTTTTTGCCGTGTAGACCACGGTGTCTGCCAGCGCCACGATCGGCAGTACTGCAGACGCTATCAGGAGTTTGATGCACATTGATTTCATGTCAGACTCTCACTACCCGGAGCGACATGATGACATGGATGTGGGGGTGTGCAATCACACCGGCGGGCTATTCTAGGACCTTGATCCAGTCGCCTGTTCGGGGCTCTCCGTTGGGATAATAGCCGTTGATCAACCGCAGCTGATTTTCGGCGTCAGGGACTCGTATGCCTGCACTCAGAGAACCGAAAGTAGCGCCACGAGGGACCTGCACATAGGTCAGTACATTACTTGCCCCTCGTTTTTTTTCACGGGGAAACAGCGGCCGGAAGCTGGTGATGATTGTTTTAAGACCGGGGTCGGCGGCGGCAAAGTCGCTTGACGCGCCTTCAAACAGATAGCGATAGCGATGATCAACAACGCCCATCCGCTTCTGGTTGGCGCCAGCGCTGGCAATACCTGTGGCGCCGATCAGCCCCTGGTTTTCGGTTGCTTCAAGATCGCTAAGGTCACCAGATACCGTCGCTGTCAGAGTGTCTTGAGGGCCCTGGTCTGGATCGACCTTGGCGATTCGAATTGTCATCGTATCCCGGCCATCGGGTGAGGTGGCGACGATTGAATCGGTCGTTGCTCTTACATTCCAATTTTCCGGGTGCTCGAAGGTGAAATCGAGTTTGTTGTGGTAATACCGCAGTGGATCGCTCTGCGCTTCAGCGCTGGCACCAACCACCAAGCCTTCAGTTTTGCGGCGGTAGCGACCCGGTAGTTCGGGGTTTTCTGGTAGGTCCTCGCTGGCCAGATCCCTTGCGGCCTTGATGACCGTTTGCAGGCGTAAGTCATTTCTGGGGTGCGAGGCATATAAGCCGTGATAGGTTCCCGCGGGTTTGCCTGTGGCCTTGGCAACGGCGCGACGATAGCGCTCTTGGTCCTTCAACACACCAATCACCGACAACATCGAGTCGACGTCGTAGCCGCTCTTGTGCATGAATTCCGCGCCTGCTCGATCGGCTTCGAGTTCCATTTCGCGCCCAAATCCCGAGATCACTTCTGCGCCATACATGCTGGTGGCATCATACAAATCGCCCGAACCGGTCAGAATATAGGCTGAGACAGCAGCGGCTTGTGTGGTGATGCTCTGTGTCCTGCGGCGTCGGTGGTGATGCTCGGTAATGTGACCGATTTCGTGCGCGATAACGCCGGCTAGCTCAGCTTCGGACTCTAGGTAGGCGAGCAGGCCCCGGTTGATATAGATCATGCCCCCCGGCAACGCAAAGGCGTTGATATCGGGTGAGTCGAGGAGGGTAAAGGTGAATTCGGCATCGGGCATACTCGAATTCGCGACCAGTCGCTCGGCAATTTCGTTGACGTAGGCAGCCAGTTCAGGATCGTCGTATATCCCAACATTTTCGATGAGTTTCTCGTGCTCATCGGCTGCATCGCTGGGTAGATTGACGGCGCGCCCGCCGACCGTAACCGTGGACGTACTGCCGCATCCTACGATCAGAGCGAGGAGCGTAGTGAGGAGTAAAGCGCGCGACATGCTTAACTCCCTGCCGATAAGTATTGCAACAGTTGCTGTCCCAAGCTTTGACAAGCGGTGTCCTGAACTGGCGCAATGATAGGGATCGGCACCACAACCGCGGGCATATAGCTTTGACCGCTTGTGGAGGCGCTCATTCGGCCCACCTCAGAATTGTTGGTGAAATTCCAGATCGTGGCTTCGTAGTCTGATTCAGTACCCCAGGTGCCGAAGCCAAAGCATCCCCCACCTGCGGGACTGATCCCACAAGTCATACTTCCTGTACTGTTGGTGTCTTGGGTACGTCCGTCCACCCAGACCATGTAGTTGAGGTTGAGCTCGACTATTTTGTCAGCCACGGGCTCGATTGCCATGAGACGATCTAAGCCCTCTACGCTGAGTGGTGCAGTTCTGGGTTCAAACCAAGGGTAGAGCGAGTCGACAAAGGCGCGCTCGGGAATAACAGTAATCGATGAGTCACGACCCGAGATATGGTCGCCAATGCAGTCGATAAAGTCGGGTTCTGTATCGTAATCAGGTGCATGCCGACGACCCAAAATGACGATCGAGCCATCACCGATGCCTGCAATTGGCGCATCGAAGGTCATCTCATCAACATTGGCGGTTACGCAACCGCTGAGAAACAGAATGACAATCAGTGGGAGTGTTAGACGCATTATTCACTCTCCAGAGCAGTGGCTAGCCAGGCGTTAACCGAAGGTGCTTGTCCAAAGCTAGTGATGAAGTTTGCACCCGCATCTCTGAGGGCCATGACGGCAGCCAGATTAACGGCGTCTATATCGGATTGCATAAACGCAGTGGGTGTTTTTCCGTAGGCACTCAGTGTCCAGTCGGCAAACGCCTGTAGGTTGTCAGCAGTGACATCGAGACTTGCCTGCTCGATGAGTACCTCGGGTTCCACCAGTTGTAGCCGATACCGCATCCAAAGTTCGTAGACCTTGACATTGGTATACAGCGGGATCGCGTATTGGACATCGACAATAGTAGGAACAAAAACAGCGTCGACTTGATAGTTGCTGAGATCCTCAATGCTGTTGATGTAAATCACGTCGTTAAAGGCAGCGGGTAACAACGTTGACCAGAATTCGACCTGAGCCACACCGGTACTGACTCGCCAACTCGCCTCACCTCGCGCGCTACCATCATCTACCAACTCATGGTTTTTGAAGGTGTCGGTGTAGAGGACGCCAATGGTCAGCGGCAGCTTGGGGATGACGGGCTCGGGGAAGCTGCCGTCCACTACGACTTCTCTGGATGAGCATCCAGACAAGATCAACACTACAAAGCCGAGTAGCAGGCTTTTGTGTTTACGGACGATAGTCATTGAGTCCAACAAACGTTCCACCATTTCGATGAGTCAGTTCTCGCATCAGTGTAGCAAACCGGATGCCTGTATCCTGCAACTCCGGCGGTCGTATAAACTGTACGGGAAAGCCGACGGCATGGATGCGAACCCGCCGCTCGCCGCTGGCTGCCTCTGCGTTCAATCGGTCAACGGTTAACACTACCTCTTCGATGGACCGCCCCGTAAATTCATCACCAAATACGTAAATCGATATTTTCTTGTCTTGGTCGTAAAACGACTGCACCGCCTGAGTAATTCCCTCGACGGGTGACGAGTTAGAAAAGGCATTCCAATTGGCTAGGTTGCGAAGAATTTGTTGCCTTCGCACTGGCGTGTCCGGAATCCATTGCCCAGCGTAGCGACTGAATAGGTAATTACCCATGTCATTCAGCACCTGAATCCCCTTAACGTTCGGGTAGATGTTCAGCGTTGCTTCCATCTCTTGAAGCATCCGTTGCCAGGCGTAAGAGAACATCGACCCCGACGTATCGATGATAAAAATGATGTACTCGCTGTCGACTGGAATACCACCGATCAACTGGTTTTGTCGCTCGGCATCGCGGCCTAGTAGTCTCTCTTCTTCCTCGCTTAATTCCTGTCGGGCTATGGCTAATTGCTCTGCGACAATGCTGTTAGCGTTGCGAGTAGTCTGAAGCGCATCGAAGCGAGATCTTGATTGTGCGAGCGCGCCTTGAAGAATGGCAATGCGCTCATCATAGGCTGAAATTTGCTCGCGCTTGGCGTCCAGATCGCGATTAAGAATCGTTGTCTCGCCGCGGATTTCGAATAATTGCTCGGTAAGTTCAGCTACCTTGCCCTCGGCGATCACGGTTGCTTCTTCGAGCACCTGTGGTTCTACGGTTTTGGTGATCATGAGCAACAGAATGACGGCACCAAAGCCGCAGCAAATGACGTCCAGAAACGACAACGAGATTTCGGGTGTGGGTCGTCGCTTTGGCATTAGGGCCAATCCTTAGCCGGCGCCATAAAGCTCCCGCCCGACTCTTGAGCAAGACGCCAAAACTCCGATGCTGCTGCGGGATCGCCTTCCATAGGGGACAAAATAACATTGATTGGTGTATTGCCGGGCAGAGTCCTAATCGCCTCCCTAAATAGCTTCAACCGCTCGGGACCTGAGACGGTATTCCGACGCGGCGCTTTGTCACCTTGGGTCGGCAATCCATCAGTAATGATAAATATATTATCGGGTGCGGCGCTGAACTCATCTAACAGCTTGAAGGCATTCAGCAGCGAGGTGCCTCCACTTGGAAGTCGCTCGCGAATAGAATTACTCACGCGTTCGATTTGAGCGCTATCTGCCACTTCCAACCAGCGCCCAGCGGTTTCGGGTAGGGCGTACTCTGCTTCAGTATTGAAAGCGATCACTTGATACCTTGAACCCACCGGTAGTTGTGCTGTCAGCCAATCGAGGGTGTCGATTGCCTGATTCCATTTGCGAGCCTGACGTTGCCTGTCGGGCGACTGATTTCTCAGTCTTATGATATTGACGACTTCGGGCGCGAGCATGCTCGACGACACATCGATGAGGATGGCAATTCGATTACCGCCAAGCTTGAGGCCGGTCAGATATTGGCGATTACCTTCCCCTTGAAACTCCCTTGCACTCTGCCCACCATCGGCTTCAGCGGCCTCTTTTAGTTGTTGTATTCGCTCCTCGAGCGAATTGATCTCCGCTTTTAGCGCGTCTAGATCGGTGGTCTCGCTGACATCTGACTCCTCAAGTGATGCAATCATGGCCTCGAAGCGGTCTAGCTCCTCAGTGACTACGCGTGCCCGACCTTGAGCTTCGACAATGTCGAGATCGATGCTATCCAGAGCATTACGCAGTCGTACCAATCCCGCTTCACCTTCTAGGATGTCCTCTTCTAGCAGGTCGACCTCAGAGAGGACTTCGGCATTGACCGACTTGATCTGAATCTCGATTGAATGATCGATGATTAGGAAAACGAGAATCACGGCACCGAAGCCGCAGGACATGATGTCGAGGAAGCTAAGATTAAACGCAGTGGCTTGACGCTTACGTCTGACCATTCGTTAGTGCTCGAGGTGGATCAGCGTTGCTTCTACACCATCATCCCGAAACAGCCGGCAGCCCGAGAAGAGCTGATCGTAGGAGCCTCGCAAGGACAGGACTTTAATCCGGTCGCGCATTGAGATTGCGATGACAGCACCATCAGCTAATGGCTCCAGGCCGAAGCCAGCGGCCTCGTCGCTTGATAGCGCCACAGCGCGGTGGCCTACGAGTAAATGGGTTGGTATGTCGCTATCGAGTGGTACCTGTGTTGGGCTCGCTATTGTTTCTGAGCGCTCCTTGGCTGGCGCTGGCTCTACAGCGACCGGCGGTTCTGGAGTTTGTGCTACCGATGGCGCAGTCGATGCTAGCGAAGCAATTCTGACCAGACCTTTTTGGCTTTCAGGCAGTTGCTGGATAACGTCTCTCGCTGTGCCAGCGATCACATCTGAAGACACAGCTTCCTTGGTGGATTTGACTCCCGGAATTGCCAGTAGCGGTTCGTCGAACCATCGGTCTTTTGACTTGGTCACTCGATCGATTTCAGTCATTAACCTTAAGCCAACCGGCGTGATGTCGTCCTGGCTAACTGTAAATTGGTATTGACCCAACGAGACCGTGTGCTTTGGTGATGATTGTAATGCTGCCAATATATCGGGCACCGCATTCCACAATTCTTGCTCGCTGTCGGCGCTGCGACGGGGGTCAAATCTGGTTTGATCAACGCAACGATCAGCACATCGCTCCAAAATTTGTTCGTAGCAATCGAGAAGTCCCAGACCGGGTAGTGGCTTGGTCTCGGTTACTGAGCGCTCACCCTCTGATTCAATGACTTCGGTGATCAGTAATTGTCGCCACTGAGTTTCGATATGTACCGAGCGGCGGCCGCCCGAATGCGTAGCGATTAGGCTGCGATCGATCACGGCTGAGATATTGATAGATAGGGACTGCAATATGCCCAACAGCAGCGACAGCTGGTCATCACCGACATTCGCGGGTGTGACAATCACCAGATCATCAAGGTCATTACTTGTGCCCAATAGCTCCTTGAGATGGCTGTAGACCAGGTCTGCGCTGTGCCTGGCATTACCGAATGCGGGCGAGAGGGGCTGGGTGTTCAGCGACGTCCAGAAATCACTCTTTGTCTCGAGCGGTTTTCGCCGTAATTGCGACACTGCGCTATGGCCAAAGTGATACTGCCCGCCGTCCCAAAAAGCCACACCGCAGGATTGTTCGATCCCGGAGGCCGCCGCTACCATCAGTTGCGCATCGTTGATGTCGAGAATATTGATCATGCTTTCGGAGCCGCCAAATGCCGGATGAGCTTCCGATCGATATGCCGTTGCGTGGTAAGAACAAGACGTTCCTGCGACAACTGCAATTGATGCAGTGCGAACATGATGATGATCGATAATACGAGCGCAACAAAAGTACTGTTGAAGGCGACACCGAGTGACACGGTGACCCCCGAGATATCCCCTTCCACCGCTTTATAGGCTTGGCCCAATGCGTCCCCGATGCCTCGAACAGTTCCGATAAAGCCGATCGATGGAATCGCCCATGAAATATATCTGACCATCGAAAGCTCTGAGTCGAGACGATCAGCCTCGATATCGCATTGCTCTTTGACGGCCTCGGACACCGCTGGAATATTTGCTGTGGTTGAAAAGCGGTTCAGCGCATTCAACAGTGCCCGTGGAAGCAGATAGTCCTGCTCATGATCGGGGAGAGCCTCCACAGTGCGCGAGTAGGTACGCGCATCTTGGGGTAACAATGTGCTTCCCTCAGCCAACTCGATGAGGCCTCGATTCAGCATTTCGCTCTCGGCGCGCGTTTTCCACGCCTTCAATCCCATGATGGCCAGCGCCCAAATCATGAGGATAAAACAGGCTTCCTGCTCAAAGTCTCGAATAACAACGAAGAGTGATCGCTCGGGGACAAAAGCCTCTCCGGCTGCTTGCAGCGCCGCTTGTGCTGCCAGTTGTACATCGGCAGCAGGCCGAATCAAGCCCACATAAAAGGCATGAACCACGATGACAGCGGCAAGCAGAGCGACCACTTGAAACATAAACTCGGATGGTAGACGGGATTTCATGATGGGTGGTCTCTAGATATCAACTGGAAATGAGATCGAGCGATCTTCAGACACTCGTTCACTAGGTCGGTAGTCATCACCTTGTACGAATAAATCGGGCTCGACATCAGCGGGATCGGTGGCTGTATTGGTAGGTGGTTCGAGGTCCAGTGAGTCGCGGATGTCACTGGTGTCTGGTTTCGTTTCGGTATTTAGTCCCGGGTCCGCCGGCTCGGTCACCGTCTCGGATTCATCGATTAACGATGGGTTCTCGGGTGCCACCTGCGCAAGAGCCGTCGCTCCAAC
>Ga0213858_10000660_pt1 | contig 16452 bp, 30 predicted proteins | sample PICome_FD_160122 | JGI IMG/M metagenome (GOLD analysis project Ga0213858, IMG submission 160122) | Coastal seawater microbial communities near Pivers Island, North Carolina, United States - PICO245 | ecosystem: Environmental > Aquatic > Marine > Coastal | place: USA: North Carolina | collected... | reverse complement strand
ATTCCAGCCAGCGCAGCTGATGATCGGTGATCCGGACGTTGATCTGTGGCACAAACGCTTGCGAATGCAGGACAAACGTGCCACGTTTGCGACGCATACGCAAGCCATTTGTGAGACAACTGCTAGATCCCGTGCCAGGGCTGGAGTTTTACCCTCTGCAGCACAAATATCGGCTTTTTGGGGAATGGCTGCCGTACAACGTCAGCACCGTGCTTTCCTTCGACATGTCGCCCACCCAGCGGGCGGCCATCGAGCGCACAAAGGATGGCCCTGATGGATGGGCAGAAAGGGGCCGGACGATTCACCGCGTGCTCTGTGATGAGTTTCTGCGCGGCGAAGGATCTATCTACGATCAAAAGTGGGCACCGTGGATTGAGCCGCTGCTGGATGAACCGCTGTTCAAGGGCGTCGAGACACTGGCGACCGAATACGCGGTCTGCGACAAGATCAAGCGGATCGGCGGCAGCTTTGATTTCTTGCTGCGCACTACAGATCCCAACGACAAGCGGGTGATTCTCGGCGACCTTAAGACGGTCTCATCTAAAAAGGGAGTCTCCAGCCGACGCCCAGCAACTGCCCAGCTCCAGGCCTACAGGAGCTTCCTTGCAACGCATCACCCGTCGCTGGTGGTGACAGATCTGGTGACGGTGGTCTGCGGCCCTGAGCGCACGCGGATTATCAACAGTGACCCGGAAGGATGGCAGGAGTGGGAAGACGCATGGGGACGTTTCAACGCCACCATTCCTGATTTTTGATGAAGTGCCCTGAATGCAACACCCAGCTCACAAGAGGCATGGGTCGCGTGACACAAGTTCGACACTCAGGCGAAAACGCGATCAGCAGACAACGCAAGTGCGACAACTGCGGCCATGTGTGGGCAACGGCTGAAGTGATCGTCCCTGACTCGACAGTGCAGAGAGGCAATCGCTTTGGTGACTACACCATCAGGAAAGAAGTGTTGGATGAACTGGTGGTGACTGGCAGCTGGTTTAAGCAGATGGCGTGAACTGGTCTGAGATTCTGCGCAAGGGGGGCGTGCCTGAGCCCCCCGGCTACATCGAGACCGTGGCCAAGGTCAGCGCCAGGCCCAAGAGGCAGAAGAAAAAGCCCAAGGGCAAGCGCAAGGCTTGACATATGCCATTCCGTGCCACAATAGGCGTGACTCAGCCGCTGAGTCGCCCCCACTGTTACCCAACAGATTCAATGTCAGCCTTAAACGCCCGCCGGTATGACTTCCGGCAAGAGATGGACTTGCTCGCCCCCATCGTCGAGCGTGCCCGTGCCGCTCTTTCTGAAGAGCAAAAGATCAGCATTCAATCCGCCTGCCGAAACCACAAGTTCGCAAGGCGTGTCCAGTTTTTGCCGATTGGCGATCACCAGCATGTAATGACCATGCAGGATTTGTCAGATGTCGGCTTGAACGACCCTGGCATTCAAGGCATCGACGCAAAGGCCATCGACCGCCTTTTGCTGGGCGATTACGGAATGATTGAACACAAGCGGCTCAACATTGGCCGTGACTGCATCGGCAAGATTGGCGAACGCCCGCTGATTGTTTACTTCCAGCAAGATGAAGAAGACGAGCCCTCAAAGCCTTGCAATGCGGCTGGCCGCCACCGCAACTATGCGTGGCAGATCCTGATGCACCTTTGCGACGTGGAGTGGACCTTGGCCATGCAGCAGCCAATGTGGGTTGACAAGACGATCGCCCGAAACAAGGACGAAAGCACGATGCTGATGACCCTTGCCAACGGCTCGCAGTCGCGCAAGCAACCACCGGCTGAGCTGAAGTCTTACGACCTCACGCGCCGCAACGTGCGCATCGACGATCTAGAGCGATTGGTCAGCACTCGCCTTGCCGCCACTCAAAACCAATTTGGCGATGTGATCGCTACCGGCGCAACCATGACCGTCGGCAGTGATTACACCGACCAAGCGGTTTACATCTACGACCGCGTAAAGACCAGCTGGACCAAAGCCAGCCGTCTAAGCCCAGAGCACAAGAAGAAGATGGTCGATGCCTTCAAGACCGACTCGGATTCGATCACAGACCTGATTCAAAGGCTCGGCGATTGGGTTGGCCCCTTCATTGATGAAGAGTCGGAGCGCAACAGCGCAAAGACGATTCGCGAACGGGTCAACGAGCGCACGACCGATCTGATCTGCAAGTTCTTCAGCCTGACACCAGGCGAGTGGTCCAACGACAGGGAGGCCGCGTCGAAGGCCTTGGCCAATCTCAGCACCAAGCAACGTCAGCTTGAGGCTTTCGTCTGATAGACGAAAAAAATGGGGGACTCGCGTCCCCCACCGTTACCCACTTGCACCTTACCGATGAATCAACTGACAAAGCCAGAGTCAGACGAAATTTGCAGCGCCTACCCGCAGGGCATGTTGGACCAATACAACGCCACCGAAATCCAGCAGATCGACAAGCTGCGGGAAGCGGCAGTCACTGTCAACTCAGCAGAGGCCAACTACCGCTATGAAGTGATCCGCCTGAAACTGATGCTTGACGGCGAAGACAGAGCCGATGGCGTCACCGGCCATGGCCAGCACCAAAGCAGTCGCTTTTGGGATGGTGCCCGCGCTGGACATTTTGGGAAGCGGCTGGAGGAAATGACTGAAAACGGCAACCGGATGACGGTAAATCGCTGGGTGCAGGCAAATGCAGCTGCTGCAATTTTGCTTGGTGATCGCGTAACAGGTGTTACGCGTGACCTGCCTCTTCAGTCAGCGGTAAATCGTGGCATCGGTGCTTCCACGCTGGAGATTTACGCAGCCCTTACCCCTGACCCGCGAGAGGTCGCAGACTTTTACTACGAAAAAACGAAAGAGCTAAAAGCCGACATGCTCAAGCGGATTAGGTCGGTCTGCAGCGATTTCCCTGAACGTAAAAATGAACTGCTTCAGGGCATATCAGATAACAGCCTTAAATATCCGTCGCACATCGATGATCTGATCGAAGAGTGGCGGGCGCAAGCTAGGGAGCAAAAGGCAGCAGAAGAAGCTCTTGCGCGAGCCGCTGCACTTGCTGCCGCAGAAGCAAACGAACAAGAGTCAAGCGACTACAGGCCGACTGTCGAGACTCAACCTCATGTTGGAGATCAGCCCCAAAACGTTGCTGCGCGACGCACACCGTCTCGCGCATGGTATGAATCGCAAATTGGCAAAAAACAAGTTAGTGAAGTTGTCGGCAACCTTGACCAACCTTTGCCTGATTTGATTGAAGGGCTAGCAGAGCTAAGTAAGCGGCTGGAAGATCAGTTTGCTCATTCCAGCTCAATGCACAATTACGCAGAGTTTTGGGCTGGCTATGACCAGTTCTTCTATACGCCTTCAACGCATAGAGCGAAATGGGGCCGCAGGGGAAGACTGGGTCGCATGCAAGAATTGCGCAAGCGAATGCTGGAGGTGGCCGGGAAGCTGGATGTTTACATCACAGCCACGAAGCCTCCCGCAAACATCGAGTACCCGGAGAGCTGACATGGACGCCGATCAGTTCTCGCTGTTTAATCATCCAACAGCCCCTCACAACGGGACAGATACAAGCCGCGATGCAGCAGCCAGCATTGTTGATCAAGTCAACGGGATGTGCCGCGACGTGCTGCGTGCCATTCGTGAGGCAGAAGACGGCTTGACCTGTGACGAGGTTGAGCAGCTTCTGGGCATGAAGCATCAGACGGCAAGCGCCAGGATCAGGGACTTGACCAGCTGCCAGCCTGCGCTGTTGGAGCAGCGTTTGGATGAATCGACAGGCAAGTTTGTCCGCAGGGCGACACGCTCTGGGCGCACGGCACGGGTTTACTACGCAAAGGGTTGACATGGCATACCACTCACGTCATACTGCTGCACATGAGCCCTTTCTCTCGTTCGCTCATGACTCGCAACAGCATCTACGATCGCAGCCCAGGTTTTTATGACCCTGAGCGCCGCGCACCCAAGAGCAATGCCATTGTCATTGCAGTCTTTTGTTTCTTGATGGGCGGTGCCTTTTGGTACTCCCTCGACACAACTTTGACGGACATGACCCAGCGTGATTGCAACGCTGGCATTCAAAAAGCCTGCGATTCCCTTAAATGAAAAGCGTCCAAATCGTTCTAGATCAAGATCGAGCCCACAAGCTCAGCAAGATCTCAGACGCCACCAAAGGCAACATGACCAACGTGTCAATCGCTGGTGAATTTATTGAGTTTGAGCAGCCTAAACTCAGTGCCTCAAAACTTGCCCAAGCCCTTCTCAACAGCGCCATTGACCGAGCATTCAGCCAACTCCAATAGCGTCACCTTTGCTGTTCTCGGCACGCCAGTCCCTCAAGGTTCCATGCGTGCCTTTAAGAGCAGGGTGATTGCTAACAACGCTGAATCTCTTGCCAGCTGGCGCAGTGACGTTGCAGCTGCTGCACACCGTCACAAGCCTGAAGGGTGGGACATTGATGCCGCAGTCTCACTTCAGTGTGAGTTTGTTTTCAAGCGTCCTTTGTCCCATTACGGCACAGGCAAAAACGCTGGCAAGTTGAAATCTTCTGCCCCAGTCCATCACGTCAAAACCCCGGATCTTGACAAAGCCGTTCGCGGCGTAGCCGACTCAATCGGGGATGCCGTGGCGTCTGTCTTGCTGCGCAATGACAGTCAAATTGTCTCTATCCACGCAACCAAGAGGTATCAAACAGATGACTTCCTCGGAGCCATCATCACCGTTACAGCCCTTAATTGAGGCTTTGGTGGAATTTCACAAAACAGTTCCGCCCATCAACAAGACTGCTTCTGCTCAGTACGGCAAGTTTGCAGATCTTGAAACAGTTCTCTCAACCGTGACACCGCATCTTCTTAAGAACGGGTTGGTTGTCTCGCAAGGTTTTGAGCCAAGCTCTCATGACAACAATCCTGTCTTGGTCACTCAACTGCTCCATGTGAGCGGGGCTCAGCTCGTCAGTCGGCTGCCCATGGTTGTCGCCGGACGTGGCAAAAATCCTTTGCACGATTGGGGCGGCAGCTGCACTTATTCCCGGCGTTATAGCTTGCTTTCAATCCTGGGGCTGACAGCCGATATGGATGTTGATGGCGACTTTGCGGATGAAAAACCGGCAGCTAAAACCAAGCCTGCAGCTGGGCCATCTGTTGCCGGTGTATCTAAAGAGGAGCAGCCTCTTTCAGATAGCGAACGCAGCTTCCTGCTGCAGTGGATTGGCGACATGCCCCAAGACAACCGCGAGGCTTTCTGTAAAGCGTTCCGGTCAAAGTTCAACCTGGCAGCCAACGCTAAGGTTGCTCCGGCAATCACCAGCAAAAAGCACGAGGCTTGGATTCAAGCCGTCATGAATGAGTATGCCTGATGAAAAAACCACGCAAGCTAAGCAAGACGACAAACGTCGTGCTCAGCACTTTCAAGTTCGGCTGGACAAACAGCTAGCCGAACAGCTGCAGCACTACGCCGAGCAACGCCACCAAGGCGTAATCAACGCCGCGCTGCAAACCATCATCCTCAAGTTCTTCAATCAAAAGTAATGGCTGACTTCGCACCCGACGCCTTCAACATCTGGGGCAACTTCAACAAAGACCAAAAAAAAGACGGCCACTATTGGGCAGCCATGGAGGTGCCTGTTTCTGAGCTGCGCAAGATGGTCGAATGGGTCAAGACCGCAGACCGCTGCGAGAACCAAAAAGGCGAGGAATGCGTCAAGCTCCGCGCCAACCTGATGCCGCGCCAAAGCCAAGCGGGCAACGATTATCTGCTGATGGCTCTCAGCGATGCCAAGCCCCGCCCAGCTGACAAATCAGGCGCTGACTTTTAATCTTCATGATGAACGAGAAACTGGGAGCGCCCCGCGCTCCTTTTTTTATGTCGAAGCCAACCATTAAGCAGGTCGAGAAAGACGGGCTGCTGGTGTGGGAGGTGAGCCACGGCGGAATGGTCCGGTATTTCCGCGAGGACTGGCGCGCGCGCTGGCATTTTGAGTCAGCGGTGAGGCTGTATCGGTCAAGGCTCAACGGCAAATCTGGCTAAGCCCTTGCCAATGGCATACCACCTGTGTATATTGGAGGTGTTCAGGGGGAGACCCCACACCTCCCGCCCACAGGGCGGCTTTGAAAATGAAGATCCTTTCTTCGACTGGCACTGCTTTCACCGAGGCTCAGCTGGAAGCAGCCTTTGACAAGGTGGCTGATCCTGCTGATTGGCGGAATCCCATCTATCAGGTGGTCGATCGTGATGATGTGCATGTGACCGTGTGCGCCGTGCGCCACTTCACTGCTGCACCGATCGAGGTGATTGACCTTGAGTGGGGCGACGAGTTCATGATCAAGTCTCCGGGCTACCGCCTCGGACCGGCAGGAGCCTGAGCCCTTCGGGGCTTTTTTATTGCCCAATCACTTGCGCATGGCATACCACCTGTGTATATTGGAGAGGTCAAGGGGAGACCCACCTCAAACAAGCCAATGAACTACTGGACACCTGAGCGCTGCAAGACCATCCCCACCATGGTCTTGATGGACAACTCACTTGAGATTTCTGCTCAAGGCGCTGTCTCAAAGAACCCCAGCATCCGCAAACGCAACGCTGAGATCGTCGAAATGATTCAAGCCGAACTGCGTTCCCGCTTCTGACCAGCCAGCCCCTTCGGGGGCTTTTTTAGTCCCAAGTGGCAAGCTTGGCGTCAAGTTCCCCTATACGGCCGACAGCTTGGCTAAGTAGCTTGCCTTGATGCCAGCTCTGCCGAACAAGACCAGCGCAAAGCTGTTTTAACGCTTCTTCGTCTTGGCAGTTGTTGACTTCCCTTACGCTGCGCTCAACCTCAAGCTCCTCTTCAAGGGTTTGATTCACCACCATCCAGTCGGCCCAGCCCATCGGATTGTTTCAGAACCTTTCGTTCTGAATGGTACGGCCCGTTTTTGTGCATGTCCATGGTGTCTCTGACCCATGGGACCAGCCATTGGTCAACCTGTGCGCATCGTTCCCAGTTCATCGGCTTGGCGCACTGAACGACAACAGTCGTCCAGAACGCGCTGATAAAAGCCCAAAGCCAATACCAGTCAGCCACGGATGAAAATCATCCAGCCTGTGCCTGGGCCATCAACCAGCCACCGATAATTAAACTCGGACTGACGGACCCGTACGGACTTGCCAGACCTTGATTGGTCATGTCCGCCCTTCTCCATGAGCGGATAGCCCATCGGATCGTGCATGACGTAATACTGATCACCGACTGGGCTGTGCTTGCCCTGATAGCCGGTGATCACGGACCAATGACCGCAGGCAGGACCACCGCACATTGGTGGTTCGCCTCGGGTTAGGTCACCTTTGTCGTACCACCCGACCAAAACAGCGGATCCACGAGAGATGGCCTGTTCGATCATCTCCGGCGTGCCCTCCTTAGTGAACTCCACATCCAAGCCCAAGGATCGAAGCGTTTGGACCTGGGCTTTGACGCTTGTGGTGTCGCCGTAGTGGGCCAGGTGGAAGATGTACTCGTTATCTGAATTGACCAGACCGGCGCTGGCTGCGAGCATGGCGGCGGCGGAGGCGAAACACTCACGCCAGCCGTCTTGTCCGTTGTCGAGTTGCTGGAAGTAGGGGACGAAAACTTCTTGGTCAATGCCTGCAGCTCGCCAGGCCTCGAACCACTCGCTGTCTTCTTGAAGAAGCTCAGAAGGCATGGCCTCCTGTAGGGCTGCGACGCCAGCCAGGTGGTAGGGCGAGTCATCCCGGAAGTGCTGAAAGAAGGGCAGCAAACTGAGCACGCTCAGGGCACCGACAGACGGCCCGATGATGCCTGGCCACAGGCGCTCTCGCCAGCTGTATATCCGGCGATGAAAACCAGCATTGAACTGCACAACAGCAGCGTGACCGCGCCGCCTGCAACGATCCAACCCGTCAACGAAAAGACGGACATTTTCATTTTTCAACTCTCGTCTCCGGATACATGGACTTGACCACAAAGGACACAACCTGGTCGTCGATTTGTGATTCGGTCGATTCTGAGTAGGCGGTCAAAAGATCGACCACCAATTTTTTTACGCCTTCCGATTGCAAGAAACGGAACAGGATTGGGCGGATCAGAAGCAGCATGGTTAGGCCTGATCGTTACCCTTAAAGCGTAGCTCTGTTGCGTTATGGCAGAAACACCGCAGACAAAAACGGAAGAGCAAGAGGAACACGGCAGCGGACGCCTTGGCGATTTTGTCCGCATCACGATCATGTTGTGGGCCATGGGCATCATCACCGCCAACTATTTGGGATACTTCAAAGGCTCCATTGACGTGACTTTCAGCGCGTCTTTGTTGAGTTCAACGGCGGCCAGCTACGGTTTGACGATGAACCGAATGGGGAAGAAGAAGAAAGAAGAGAGCGTTATCGTTGATAACAGTAAAACCAACGCAGGCATCAAATGACCCGCGCACTTTTGGTATTGGGCATCACTTTGCTGGCAGCCCCTGCCCATGCTGACCTGCGGCATGTGATGACCCAAAGCGCCCAGATCTCGGTGGATCAGGCCTACAGCTCGGCCACTCGTGGCGGCACCACCTACAGCAGCCAAGGCACCAACGTCACCCCGTCGGTGACGGCCAGTGGCACAACGACAAGCAATCGGATCGGTGGCTTGGACATGTCCACCATCACCAGCGGTGTGCCGGACATCGTGGACACGGACTATGACGTCACAACCCCCGGCTCGGCTTATTCCATGACTGAGTCGCTGACCGTCGGCGACAGTATCCCCAGCTCCACCACCGTGACGAATGGCGTTGTGCCTTCTCTCCCCGCGCTGATGACGACCATTACTGGCGCGGGCGGCGAAACGGGCTCTCTCGCGGCGACCGTGACCAGCTCAGGCCAAGCAACCGTCACGGCTGGCGATGCTGGCACCTCGGCCATCTTGTCCACCAAGATCGAGCTGGAAATTGACTAAGGCTTGGCTGCTGGTTTTGCTGCTGCCTGGCTCTGCCATGGCCGCACCTATCGTTCCCCAGTTCACCCAAGGCCAGCTCAATTCGCGGGTCGAGTCGAGCACGGTGATTCAGGAATCCATCACCAGCTACAACTACCGAACCGGCTACAGCTATTCAGCAGCAGGCCACAACGTCGAAACGGTGGGCGATGTGCCCATCTCTCCTGATGCCACCGTCACCAACAATCAGACCGTCGGTGGCGTGAACTTTTCTTGGACTAGCCCCCACCTTGAAACCAAGCCCCAATGGCAAGTCGTCAATCCTGGCGAAAGCTGGAGCATCACGGAATCGTTCATGGCCCCTGGCCTCGACGCAGTGACGCAGGTTCAAAGAACCATCACCACGGAGACGGTGCAGGAAAGTACGTCGGTGTTCTCGCAGTAATCGCGGCGCTCGGCAGCCCTGCTTACGCCAACACAACAGTCGCAAATCCATCCAGTACGTCTACTGGCTCAGTGGTCAACAATGCGTATCAGATGATGACGGGGCCGCATCCGATCTACCGGATGTCGCAGGGGATCCAGTGCCCAGGGCCGACGCTAACTGTGTCCCCATTCGTGACCGGCAGCAGGAACTTTGACTTGCCGTTTGAGTCAACAACGCGGACGCCTGTTTATTCAACAGCAGATAGCAATGACGATGGAGAGCCTGATTCTCCAGGCAAGGTGCTCTACTACTCAGAGCTGCCACGTTTCGAGAAAGACCGACGTTCTCTGAACTACGGCATCACGGCCACCTTTTCTGTGCCGCTGGATCGTGGCTTGGCCGATCAATGCAAACGAGCCGTCAACACAAACATCAAACTGCAGGAGCAGTTGTTAGCAACCAAGCGCCTTGAGCACGAGTTGTTCAGGGCTCAGAAGTGCGGGGAACTGGCCAAGGCGGGCGTGCAATTTACTGGCCAAATGTCAGTGGTGTGCAGTGACCTAATCGTCACGGTGCCCCCCGTTGAGATGGTGCCCCACACCCACGCTATTTCCGCGCCTTCCGCTGCGCCTGCCTCCGGAGGAAAGTAGAGGGCCGCGCCTCCTTCTTACGGGTCACAATCTCCTTTGCCTTAGTCAGCAGCTTCTTCACCACGGGCTTGATGATCCGCACCAAGAACGGCGTGCTCAATGCAGCGGTGGTCGCAACAACAGCAATGCCTGCGGTCTGCGCTGCCTCGTAGGGCGACGGAATTGCCTTGACCAGCTGCTCCGTGACGGGAACGTTGCGGTAGACCTCCTTGCAAACACCATCCACCAGCTCGTAAGACTCCAGGATCTTGCGGCCATTGGGTGACAGTGTGCCAACCTCTGTGGCATCAGCTGGCGGACACTTCACCTCTGGCGGCGGCTTGTCCTTTGGTGGTGGTTTTGGGTCAGCCTTTTGCTGTGCTGGTGGCTTCTCTTGTTCTTGATTTTGTGCCGGTGTCGGCTCAATGATCTGCAGCTTGCGCGGGTTCCAATCCAGGGGAACGTAACTGGGCATCTCACCTTCAGGGCAAGAGATGCCAACGCCGTTCGGGTCATCCCGCAGCAGAGATGGATTCAGGTGTGCGTCTCTGTGAACCCTGGCACATCCTGGCTTTTGGTATATCGGACGCGGCGCTAGGTTCTGTGTGACCGGCGGTGGGAATACATGCGGCTCAGGGATGGGCCGTATCTCAATCGTTGGTATCTCAATCTCAGGAATGTCCGGCATGAAATCAGAGCGGTTTACAGCAGGTCAGCTGTGGATTGAGAGGAACCGCAGAAGAGAGGGGCCGCCCATTGTTTACACCGTAATGAACGGGACCAGCGCCAGGCCGTTTACAGATACAAAGGCCATTCTGAAATGGGTCAAGTGGCCGAAAGGTACGCCAACTGGTGATGCTTTACGCGAATGGTTGGCCTCGTTTGAGCAGAAACCTCAAGCACCCGCGCCAGAACTTGATATGGCAAAAATCAAGGCTGAAGGCTTCGGACCTGAAGCTCATGACGACGATCCAACTGCCAACACTAAAATGGTGACGTGATTGCAGGGCCTGTCTCCGTTGGCAGCTTTGGCATCTCAGGTATTTCTGGAACGGGCACCTGCTTCAAGATTGATTCCGTCAGCGTTGACTTCACCTTGCTGACGTAGTTTTCGACCATTGACGGGATGCGCGTGTAAAGCACCACCGTTCCAACAACCAATGATCCCGACATCGCAAAAGATGCGACGGTCATCACGTTGAAAACTTTTTGCATAGCTGCTTAGGTAACAAAAAGCCCCCGCGCTCTGCACGAATACGGGGGCTCCTTGCTGTCTGTGTGAGGAGACGATTGAGTTATAGCTCAGAAGCTAAATTTGGCACCAGTCTTGAAACCAAGGCCAAGCTCGTCACCTGTACTAAACGAAACCTCGCCATAGAGAGGACCGCCGCTGATACCAGCTTTGCCGGTCAGCTCAACTTCCTTATCGCCAGAGTCAGGGAAGACGACAGCAGGACCGGCTTGCACATAGGCACCGTTGTCGAAGTCATAACCAACATGACCTTCGAGAATGCCTGAACCCACGCCAGAGTCGAGACCAGCTGACACGTTCAGCTCAGGATTGACGTACCAGTCGGCTTGAGCAGGAGATGCCAGCACAGCTGCTGAAACGGCGACACCACTCGCAATGAGAAGTTTGAACATTGGAAGGAGAATTAACGTTTTCCCTGGCCACGATACTTCTTCCGTCCATGGGACGGTTTCGAATGTGATCCATTACCTTGACGTGTCTTTTTTGGCTTGCTAGGGACAAAATTTTGTCCGCTAAGTGACTTAGCCATCAGATGCCGTCAGTTGAATCCAGCAACGCATACTTGTTGCTCAAGCCAGTAAACAGACCACGTTGAGGGTGGCTGATCTGGTCGCGACCATCAAGGAAGAACAATTCTTCCATCCACAGCACTCTTGCCTTTTGCACGGCAACATCCGTCGCGCCATAGCTGGCGGTCATCAAAGGGTCAGGCCGCTGCATCACCAAGGAACTCCAGTACCTGAAACAGGAGTGCGCTGCACGTCAATCTGTGCTTGGAGCGCAGCTTCGATTTCAGCAACCTTGTCCGCACCACCAAGTTTGGCTTGCACAGCAGACACTGCCCAAGATTCAGTCAGCTCTGAGTATGCAGTCAGATCTGCATCATCTTCAGGCTGGTCAAGGCCGACGCTGCCATACGCACCAGCTTCATAGGTGCCGTCGTTAGCTGTGACGGTGTAATGCACGGTTTGCACAGCACCGTTGCTCAGCTGACGATCCATGGTGCCAACGGCCCAAGTGAACGTTGTGGTGGGTGTAGACATTGGGAAAGTCCTTGCAGGTGAAGTTTACTCAAGAAGGATCAGAGTCAGCAATAGACGCTTGATACGCACTGATCACATCAGCGGTCCAGAGTGCTGTTGCGATGTCCTGCACTTCTTGCGCTTCACCAGTTACATCATCGCCTGGGACAAGCACATGGCGGTGATGGCTGCGTGCTAGCTCGACACCATCCTCTTCGACCACAGTCGTGGTGCGGATTTGGATGACCTGATTGGGCAGGATTTCTTCTTTGAGTTCAGTGCGCTTGGTAATAGCCATTAGGAACGTCCTCCGAACGAAACAGGTTTAGGCGTAGTTTTGAGCCGTTGCGGGCTTAGGCGCGATAAGTAATTGCCAATTGAATGTCAGCACTGTCGTTGACTTTGGAGGCAACACCCAGACCGACGTCAGTATTTCCACTTCGTATTTGACGTATTTGTATATTATCAGTGTTGGCAGTAAGGCGGCCGATACAATAGTCAACGTTTGCGTCGAATGTAAAACTATCAAGCAGAACAGTGCAAACAGTAAGCGAACCATCGTTTTTGCTAGTAAATGGTAATCCTGTGATTTTTATATTTCCCGATCCTGCAGTGGTTGTACTTATATTATTAATTGCAACTTTTACATGCACGGTGTCACCAATTTTTGTATAGTGACCCGTATTATTGGCATAAGTATAAGTTCCTGCAGTCATCGCCCCTTCAAATTGAGGCGTAAACGTGCCCTCCTCATAGCTATCCAGCGTCTCGCTGGTCATTCCACTTTGGTTAGTTTGGATTTGACTAAAGTCAATGCCAGGTGAATTACGGAGCTGAATCGTTCCGTCACTCGTAATACGCATCCGCTCGGTTACGCTGCTTGCACCTGACGCTGTGGTCGAAAAAATCAGCCTTCCTGGCGTATCGTTTTCACCAGGGGTTCCGTCTACCTGTGAAGTGATTCGAGCACTGTTTGATTGAATGTCATTACCATCTGCACCCGCGAAACGAATGTCGCCTAAAGTATCACCGTCTTGAACAATAGTGTTTGCCCCAAGACTTGTCCCACGAGACTTGCCTAAAATTAAAGTTCCGCCGGTGACTGAGTTTTGATATGTAGTAATTGCAGCAATAGCGTGACTAGCTCTAGCTACTTGAAGTATTCCGTCAGTGCCTGTGCCAATTGGTTTACTGGTAGACGTACCAATCAACAACCGCCCCGAGCTGTCGATGCGTAGGCGCTCTTGGGCGTTAGTAAGAAACTCTAGAGAGTTGCCGTTATGGTTATAACGAACCTGACCGACATCAGCGTCATCAGGGTCAGCAAATAATATCCCAGAATAGTTGCTTGCAGACGATCCAATGGTAACCCAAGTGTTATTGCTGTTTTCTACAAGCAGCACGGATTGGTTGCTAGTCGAAGGAAGAGATGCACTAGCAGCTTGAAGATGAAGCTTGTTTAGGTTGTTAACTGTAGTAGTGCCAATCCCAACGCGGCCAGAGCTGTCGATTCGCATCCGCTCGGAATTGTTGTATCCATTAAACCTTAGACTGTTATCTGTAGAATTTTGAAAAATAGCTCCTTGAACTGTATCACTTTGATCTCCGAATTCTATACCTGCATTTCCGGTATCACTTGATTTAATTCTAATAAAAGTTTCTCCATTGTTATTAACTTCTAGCAATCTACCAGGACTCGTAGTGCCAATGCCAACGTTGCCCGAGCTGTCGATGCGTAGGCGCTCGGTTGGTGATGACGCACCATCAGCGGTTGTCCAGAATGACAATCTACCTGGAAAATCACTGGCGCCAGGAGTTCCGTCGCAGTGAGCATCAATACGAGCAAATTGACCATCAGCGTTGTCGATAAACCACAGCGAACCTAAGGATTGACCGCTTACTGCCGCACTTCCTCGGCCTAAAGCAAAATAAGCCTCATTACTGTTTACTGTATTTCCCCTTAAAACCAGCTTGGCATAAGTCGTACTAGAGCCTGTTGGCGCAGAAGTCGTACCAACCAACAACCGCCCAGAGCTGTCGATTCGCATCCTCTCGGTGTTGCCGCCCGTTGCAAACCGCATATGTCCAGTAGCCCGGACACCAAGATCGTCTTGGCTTCCTCCTGTGATGAAAAGACTAGATCGACCAAATTCACCGATAACTGTTGATCCGTTAGACGCAGTTGTACGAATAGATTGAGTAAACCTGGCATTCCCAGAGCTGTCGATACGCATCCGCTCGTTGTTGCCATTTGTCTGAAATACAAGAGATTTACCAGACAATGCTCTGACAACTGGTTGACTGCTTCCGTCGAAAGTAAGCGAACCAATATTTGCAGTGTCGCCCCAAGACAACAATGCTCGGGTGGCATCCCGTAGTTCTAGTTTTGCGCTAGGCGACGTAGTTCCAATGCCAACATTCCCAGAGCTGTTGATGCGGGCATACTCAGTGGTTCCAGCGGCATTATTGAAGATATGTTGATTGGAATAGTGCAATGCAAGATTTGCATCCGCTTTTATTTCATACCGTCCTTCTGTATTTTCGAGATAAATACGAGCGGGAGAAGCCGAACCCTCATAGACATGCAGCTTGCTACTTGGGCTCGTAGTGCCAATACCAACGCGGCCACTGCTATCAATAACGAGCCGCTGCGTGCCGCCCGTAGACACACCAACACTATTCGCCGCAGGAAACAGAATCCCCGTATCTTGATCGCCCGCATTCGCGATGCTTGGTGCGCCCGCCGATCCATCCGGCGCATTACGCAGCAGGTCCTCTACCGAAACCTTATTAGTCGTGCTGGCACTGACATCAACGACCGGAAACACATCCGTTCCAGCCAACGCTGTGACGGCATTGAGTTCGGAGATCTTTGTGTTAGCCATGAGGTCAGCCCAATAACAAGAGTTTAAAAGCGGATACTCAGAAGATCAGCACCCAGCACTCACCATTACCACCACTGCCCGAAGTGTTGTCTTCCGTTCCGCCACCGCCGCCGCCAGGGATAGCACCGTCATCACCATTTGAATCGCCTTGGCCTTGACCGCCATTGCCGCCAATAATGCTTGTGCCGCCAGCGCCGCCAGCACCAGTGTTGTTACAACCACCGCCGCCACCGCCACCAAATACAGCATTGCCGCCAGCGTTGTCAGCTCTTGGTTGTGCTCCATACCCGCCGGAAAGAATTGTAAAAGAAAAATTATCTCTGCTGCTATCTGTTGACCTACCACCTTTGCCAAACGGTGTACTGCCTTGTGCAAATACAGAAGTATCATCTTGATCCCCGCCCACGCCGCCGTAACTGGTTAGATGACTTCCAAATGTTGAATTAGTTCCGTCGCTGCCAACCCCGCTACTACTTCTGCCTTGACCACCTCGACCAATAGTAATTGTTTCGGTAGAGCCAAGATCTGATAACGGGAAAAAACCCAGTTGACAATTGGAGCCAGCACCCCCTCCACCGCCAATTAAATTGTCTCTACCGCCAGCGCCACCACCACCCCAGATCAACACAATCGCAGTTGATCCGCTGCTGGGTTTTGTCCAGGTGTGCGTGCGGGTTGAACCAGTGCCCGTACCAGCAGCAAACGTATATTTCGTGAACGAAGACGACGTAATGACGCTCCACAGCAACGAGGTGCCGTTTGTTGTCAGCGCCTTGTCTGCGTTACCCGTTTGACTTGGCAGCAGTGCTGCAATCGCAGCAGCAACAGTGGTTTGGCCTGTTCCACCGTTTGCAATCGGTGTGACGCCACCAACCTGAAAATTAGATGGGTCTAAAACACCAACAGTGATCCATGCACTGTTCGCGGCATTACGAATCTTCCACGTTGGTGGTGACGTGCTGGTGTCAACCCACGGCTGGAATGCAACCTTTGTGGTCGGCTCTGACGATCCAGAGCTTTGTGTAAATAACGCTTCTAGGTTGTCGTTAATATCAGACCTAACGTTCGGAAACGTGGCGTTCTGAATCGTTTGGTCTGACTGAGGAGCCATTACAGGGCACGACCGAATCCAGTTGCAGTGTAGCTGAACTGCTTAGACACGTTGCCGCCGCCGCCGCCGTGAATAAACTCAATGGTAAATCCAGTCGTCGAAACGTTAGACAACGTGAAGTGTTGATTTTGATCTAGGTCGAATGGCGTGATATTAACTGTAGGAATCTGATGAAACGCATTGTCAAACGTGTAGCTGGTCGCCGCAGCATTAGTCGTTTCAGTGCTTGACTCAGTTCTGCG
>Ga0213858_10000658_pt1 | contig 16464 bp, 19 predicted proteins | sample PICome_FD_160122 | JGI IMG/M metagenome (GOLD analysis project Ga0213858, IMG submission 160122) | Coastal seawater microbial communities near Pivers Island, North Carolina, United States - PICO245 | ecosystem: Environmental > Aquatic > Marine > Coastal | place: USA: North Carolina | collected... | reverse complement strand
CCGGGGGCTGCCGTGGCTCAATAACGAGCGATGGCCGCCCGCGTTTCCTTTTTCACCTGCTTCTCCTTCTCGGCGGCGCGCTTGTCGTGCAGCTTGCGGCCTTTGCCAAGACCGATGGTGACCTTGATCCAAGACCCCTGCAGGTGCATGTTCAGGGGGATCAGGGCCAGTCCCTTCTGGTCGAGCTGCCCCCGCAGTTTGTCAATTTCGCGCCGGTGGGCGAGCAGGCGTCGGACCCGCAGAGGGTCGTGGTTGTAGTAGCCGCTGGCGTGGCTGTGGGGGGCGATGTGCACGTTGTGCAGCTGCAGTTCGCCGTTGCGGATCAGGCAGAAGCCATCGCGCAGGTTGGCCTGGCCGGCCCGGATGGATTTCACTTCCGTGCCCACCAGCTCGATGCCGGTTTCCAGCGTTTCAAGGATCTCGTATTGATGACGCGCCAGGCGGTTGTCCGCCAGCAGGCGGTTGGCCGCTGCCCGGGCTGCAGCGCTTTTCTTCCCTCCCCCCTTGGCCATCGCCGTTACCCTTCTTCCATGGCGATCGTCTCATCCGGTGCCGGCCGGTCCCCTCTGCTGGATCCCACCTCCGCTCCGGAGCGGCAGGAACAGCCGCTGCTGGCAGCGAACCGGGATGAGGGCCTCAGGCCTCGTCGTCTCCACGATTACATCGGCCAGCCCGAGCTGAAGCAGGTGTTGGCGATCGCGGTGCAGGCGGCCCTCGGCCGCGGCGAGGCCCTGGATCATGTGCTGCTTTACGGCCCACCGGGCCTGGGTAAAACCACCATGGCTCTGGTGCTTGCCGAGGAGCTCGGGGTGAGCTGCCGGATCACCAGTGCTCCCGCCCTCGAACGCCCCCGCGACATCGTCGGTCTGCTGGTGAACCTGCAGCCGAATGAGTTGTTGTTCATCGATGAGATTCACCGTCTCACCCGGGTGGCGGAGGAGCTGCTCTATCCGGCGATGGAGGATCGCCGTCTGGATCTCACCGTGGGTAAGGGCAGCACGGCCCGCACCCGCACCCTGGAGCTGCCACCATTCACGCTGGTGGGGGCCACCACCAGGGCTGGGGCGCTCAGTTCACCGTTGCGCGATCGCTTTGGCCTGATTCAACGGCTGGAGTTTTATGGCCAGGAGGATCTGGAGGCGATTGTGGAGCGGGCGGCGGGTCTGCTGGGTCTCCGCCTCACGCCGCAGGCCTGCGCTGAAATCGCCGGCCGCTGCCGGGGCACACCGCGGATTGCCAACCGTCTGTTGCGCCGGGTGCGGGATGTGGCCTGCGTGCGGGATGTGGAAGGAGCGATTGACGCGGCGCTGGTGGATGACGCGCTCCGCCTGCATCGCGTTGATGGCCGCGGCCTCGATGCCAGTGATCGCCGCCTGTTGGAGCTGCTGCTGCAGGGCCATGGCGGTGGGCCGGTGGGGCTCGACACCCTGGCGGCTGCCCTCGGTGAGGATCCCACCACCCTGGAAGCGGTGGTGGAGCCCTATCTGCTCCAGCTCGGTTTTCTGCAACGGACCCCCCGGGGCCGGGTGGTGACGGCGGCAGGACGCGATCATCTGGGCTGGCCGGCCGAGGGGATCGACGCCGCATGATGCGTCGTTGTCTGCTGCTTCTGTTCACGCTGCTGCTGCTGGCCCAGCCGGCGTCAGCGCTGAGCGACGCGGTGCCAAGCGATCAGACCCTGTTCGAACAGGCCCTGGCGGCGAGTCGGCAGGGGGAGGCGGCTGAGGCCCTTCCCCTCTGGGATGCCTTCCTGGCGCGTCATCCCGAGGATGCGGCGGCCTGGAGCAACCGCGGCAATGTGCGCCTGGTGCTTGGCGATCCGGAGGGGGCGATCGCCGATCAGAGCGAGGCGATCGCCTTGGCGCCGGACGCCATCGACCCCCATCTCAATCGGGGCACCGCCGAAGAAGCCCTGCAGCGCTGGCCTGAGGCCGCCGCCGATTACGATTGGATCCTGGCACGTGAGCCTGCCGAGGCCTCGGCCCTTTACAACCTCGGCAATGTGCGTGGTTCTCAGAACGATTGGTCGGCTGCCGCCGATCTCTATGGCCAGGCGGCGCTGGCTCAACCTGGCTTCGCCATGGCCCGCTCCAGCGAAGCCCTGGCCCGTTATCAGCTGGGTGATCTCGATGCTGCCGAACAGGAGCTGCGCAAGCTGATCCGCCGCTATCCCCTCTTCGCGGATGCCCGCGCTGGCCTCTCAGCTTTGCTCTGGCGACGCGGCCGCGGCGGTGAAGCGGAAAGCCATTGGGCCGCCGCCGCCGGTCTTGATCCCCGCTATCGCCAGAGCGACTGGTTGCTCCAGGTGCGGCGCTGGCCGCCCCGGCCCACCGCCGACCTTGCGGCGTTCCTCAAGCTGGAGAGCCCATGAGTGATCCCTCCCTGCTCTGGCCCGCGCGTCTCGAGCGGGAACTCCCTGAGCTGCTGGAGCTGCGTCGCCATCTGCATGCCCATCCCGAGCTCAGCGGTGAGGAGCACCAGACGGCGGCCCTGGTGGCCGGTGAGCTGCGGCAGCGTGGCTGGCGGGTGCGTGAAGCGGTGGGGCGCACGGGGGTGGTGGCGGATCTGGGGCCTGCCCAGGGCCCCAGGGTGGGGCTGAGAGTTGATATGGATGCCCTGCCGGTGGAGGAGCGCACCGGCCTTCCCTTCGCCTCCCGTCGTCAGGGAGTGATGCATGCCTGCGGCCATGATCTGCACACCTGCGTGGGCCTCGGCGTGGCGCGCTTGCTGGCGGCCGAACCGGCGTTGCCCTGCGGTGTGCGCCTGTTGTTTCAACCGGCCGAGGAGCTGGCCCAGGGAGCGCGTTGGATGCGGGAGGACGGCGCCCTGGAGGGGCTGAGTGCCCTCTATGGCGTGCATGTGTTTCCCTCCCTGGCCTCGGGCACGATCGGGGTGCGCAGCGGCAGCCTCACGGCAGCGGCCGGTGAACTGGAGATCGAGGTGATCGGGGAGGGCGGCCATGGCGCCCGGCCGCACCAGTCGGTGGATGCGATCTGGATCGCTGCCCGGGTCGTCACCGGGCTGCAGGAGGCGATCAGTCGACGCCTTGATGCCTTGCACCCGGTGGTGGTGAGTTTCGGGGCAATTGAGGGGGGTAAGGCCTTCAACGTGATTGCCGATCGGGTGCGTCTGCTCGGCACCTTGCGCTGTCTGGATGCTGACCTGCACGCCCGGCTGCCGGCCTGGATCGAGGAGACCGTGCAGGCGATCTGCGCCAGTTTCGGTGCCACGGCCCGGGTGGGTTATCGCTGCATCGCGCCGCCGGTGCATAACGATCCGGCGCTCACCGATCTGCTTGAGCGGTGTGCGGTCGACCAGCTGGGGCGCGACCGGGTGCTGCGCCTGGAGCAGCCGTCTCTGGGTGCGGAGGATTTCGCTGAGCTGGTGCAGGACGTGCCCGGCAGCATGTTCCGCCTCGGGGTGGCGGGGCCGGAGGGATGCGCGCCCCTGCATCACGGCAGCTTTCTGCCGGATGAGGCGAGTCTGGCTGTGGGAATCCGGGTGCTCACCGCCACCCTGCTGGCCTGGTTGCAGGAAACTGGCAGCCATGAGGTGGAGCGATGACGCCGCCAGTCCGCCCCGCCGGTCACGTCTGGTTGTCGTTGGCGGCCCCGTTGCTGGTGCTGCTGGGGCTGGTGGCGATGTTGCAGCGCCAGGGCAACGAACGGTTGCAGGCTCTGCCTGCGATTCTGGTGGGCATCGCTCTGGTGATCAGTGCGATCGTCGGCCGGAGGCGCCGGCGTCATCGCCTGTTGCTCGCTTTGCGAAGCACCCGGGCGGAGCGCCCCTCGCGACCACGGGATTGATGCCTGCCATGCCTGAATTTCCATCGCTGCCGGATCCGGACGCCTTGCGTGCGGCGATCAGCTCCGGGGACCCAACCCGGGCGATGCCGGCTCTGGCCGGGCTGCGGGAGTTTCCTGAGGACCAGACCGAAGCTGTTGTGGTGCCGTTGCTGATCCTCGGTTCAGAGCAGGAAGCCTTTCTGGTGCGCTCCCTCAGTTGCAGTGGGCTTGGGGTGCGCCGGAGTGAGGCAGGCTGGGCGGTGCTGACTCGTCTGCTCGGCGAGGACGAGGACGCCAATGTGCGCGCCGAAGCCGCCAATGCCCTCGCCAGCTACGGCGTCGAGCGATCCTGGCCCCTGCTGCGGGACAGCTTCAGCGCCGATCACGCCTGGTTGGTGCGCTGCAGCATCCTTGCTGCCCTGGCGGAGCAGCCAGCGATGGAGCCCGGTTGGTTGATGGCGCTGGCCCGTGAGGCGATTGCCGATGCGGATGGCACCGTGCGGGTGGGCGGAACGGAGATCCTGGGCCGGCTGGTGCGGGAGCAGGGTGGTGCTGCCACCGATGCGCAGGTCATCACCGCTGAGGCCCGCAGCCTTCTGCAACGGCTTCAGCAGGACGGCGATCATCGGGTGGTGGCGGCGGCCCTGAATGGTCTGCAGTCCTGATTGGTCAGCGCTTGCTAGCGTTCAATCACCACTAGGGGTGCCTTCGAGCCGCTTGCGGCCTGGGGGCTGAGATCACACCCTCCGCACCTGATCCGGGTCATGCCGGCGCAGGGAAGTGACCAAGCGTGATCTGCGGCTGTTCCGTCGCCTCCTGGCAGTCCCATCGCTCCATGGATCATGCGCGCTTCCTGGGTTGAATCCCGCCGCGGTCAGGCCAACGTCTCCCAGATGCACTATGCCCGTCAGGGGGTGGTGACTGAGGAGATGGCCCATGTGGCCAAGCGGGAGAACCTGCCTGAGTCGCTGGTGATGGAAGAGGTGGCTCGGGGTCGCATGATCATCCCCGCCAACATCAACCACACCAATCTGGAGCCGATGGCGATCGGCATCGCCAGCACCTGCAAGGTGAACGCCAACATCGGCGCCTCTCCGAATGCCTCCGATGTGGATCAGGAGGTGGAAAAGCTGCAGTTGGCGGTGAAATATGGCGCCGACACGGTGATGGATCTCTCCACCGGTGGTGTGAACCTGGATGAGGTGCGCACGGCGATCATCAACGCCTCGCCCGTGCCGATCGGCACGGTGCCCGTGTATCAGGCCCTCGAGAGCGTGCATGGCTCGATCGAGAAGCTGGATGAGGACGATTTCCTGCACATCATCGAGAAGCACTGTCAGCAGGGGGTTGATTACCAGACCATCCACGCCGGTTTGCTGATCGAGCACCTGCCCAAGGTGAAGGGACGTCTCACCGGCATCGTGAGCCGTGGTGGCGGCATCCTGGCCCAGTGGATGCTGTATCACCACCGCCAGAACCCTCTGTTCACCCGCTTCGACGACATCTGCGAGATCTTCAAGCGCTACGACTGCAGCTTCTCGCTCGGCGATTCACTGCGCCCCGGTTGTCAGCACGACGCTTCTGATGAGGCGCAGCTGGCGGAACTGAAGACCCTGGGCGAACTCACACGTCGGGCCTGGAAGCACGATGTGCAGGTGATGGTGGAGGGTCCAGGCCACGTGCCGATGGATCAGATCGAGTTCAATGTGAAAAAGCAGATGGAGGAGTGCAATGAAGCGCCCTTCTATGTGCTCGGTCCTCTGGTCACCGACATTGCACCCGGCTACGACCACATCACGTCAGCCATCGGTGCGGCCATGGCCGGTTGGCATGGCACGGCGATGCTCTGCTACGTGACCCCCAAAGAGCACCTGGGTCTGCCCAATGCTGAGGATGTGCGCGAAGGCCTGATCGCTTATAAAATCGCGGCCCATGCGGCCGATATCGCCCGCCACCGTCCCGGTGCCCGCGATCGCGATGATGAGCTGAGTCGGGCCCGTTACAACTTCGATTGGAACAAGCAGTTTGAGCTGTCGCTGGATCCCGAGCGGGCCAAGCAATATCACGACGAAACCCTGCCTGCTGACATCTACAAGCAGGCCGAGTTCTGCTCCATGTGCGGCCCAAAGCACTGCCCGATGCAAACCAAGATCACCGATGCCGACATCGAGGGCCTGGAAGCAGCACTCAAGGCCAAAGGGGGCGCCGAGCTTGCCGGCGTGAAGATGGACAAGGCGGAGTAATCGTGATCTGACTCGAGAACGCGGAGATGTTGATCAGTAGGCATCTCCGCCTTATAGGGATCTGAAATCAGCAATGGTGCGGTCCAGCCCTGTGGCAAGGGGGACTGCCGATTGCCATTGAAGAATGACTTCGGCCAACTTGATCGCAGGCTGCCGTGGCATTCGATCGTCTGTTCATCGCTCCGGTGTGATCACTGTTCATCAGGCGAATCATGCCTTCGATCAGATCATCCACGTAGCAGAAGGAGGAAGTATGCGGGGGTCATAGCTCTTGAAGATGCGCATCACACGGATTTCCGTGTTGTGCAGCGCTTGTAGTCAAAGCAGAGTGTTTCGGCAAAGCGCTTGCCCTCGTCGTAGCAGCTGCGACTGCTGATGGCGTTGACGCAGCCGCGATAACTTTCCGGTCGTGGGTTAACCTCGGGATGGTCACATACCTCACTGGTGCTGGCCAGGAGGAATCGCGCTTTCACACGCCGAGCCAGTCTCAGCATGTTGGAAGTGCCCAGAAAGCTGGATTTGGCCATTTTAATCGGGTTGCGAATTGGAACTATAGCTAGAAATAAAGAAGCCCCGCTTTGAAGTGCGGGGCCATCCAATCATTCACTTGTGAGTTGGTGTGGCGTTCAGCCCAGCAGTGCTTTGGCTTTGGCTACCACATTGTCCACAGTGAAGCCGAACTTCTCCATGCAGGTGCCGCCGGGGGCGGAGGCGCCGAAGCGATCCATCGTGACGGTGGCGCCATCGAGGCCCACGAAACGGTGCCAGCCGAAAGCTTCCGCGGCTTCCACCACGATCCGCTTGCGCACGGCGCTGGGAAGAACCTCTTCCTTGTAGGCGGCGCTCTGCTCCTCGAACAGCTCCACGCAGGGCATGGAGACCACGCGCACCTTGCGACCTTCCGCAGTGAGCTGCTTGGCCGCTTGCACGCAGAGATCGAGTTCGGTGCCGGTGCCGATCAGGATCAGTTCCGGGGCGCCTTCGCAATCCTCGAGGATGTAACCACCATGGGCCACCTTGTCGATCGAGGAGTTGGCCTGGTTGGCCATGCCCTGGCGGCTGAGGCAGAGGGCACTCGGACGCTTGCGGTTCTGGATGGCCAGTTTGTAGGCGCCGCTGGTTTCGTTGCCGTCGCCGGGGCGGAACACCAGCAGGTTGGGCATCGCCCGCAGGGAGGGAATGGTCTCGATCGGCTGGTGGGTGGGGCCGTCTTCGCCGACGCCGATGGAGTCGTGAGTGAGCACATAGATCACGCCCAGCTCGCTGAGAGCGGAGAGGCGCATCGAACCACGCATGTAGTCGGCAAACACCAGGAAGGTGCCGCCGTAGGGGATTAAGCCACTGTTGTGATACGCGATGCCGTTGAGAATCGCCGCCATGGCGTGCTCGCGCACGCCGAAGTGCAGGTAGCGCTTCTCAGGGCTGTCCGGCTGGAAGGAGCCGGATTCACCGGCGATGTCGGTGTAGTTGGAGTGGGTGAGGTCGGCGGAGCCACCGATCAGCTCGGGCAGGTTCGGGCCGAGGGCACCCAGGCAGATCTGCGAGTGCTTGCGGGTGGCCAGGCCTTTGTCGTCCGCGGTGTAGGAGGGCAGATCCTTGTCCCAGCCCTGGGGCAGTTCACCGCGCAGCATCCGCTCAAATTCAGCGGCTTCGCTTGGGTATTTGCTGCGATAGCTGGCCAGAGCCTGGTTCCACTCGGCCTCGAGGCTGGCGCCGCGTTCGATCGCCTGACGGTATTGGTCGTAGGCCTCCTGAGGCACTTCGAAAGGCCCGTGGTTCCAGCCGAGCTGCTTGCGGGTGAGTTCCGCCTCTTCTTCGCCGAGGGGAGCCCCGTGCACACCGGCGGTGTCGCTCTTGTTTGGAGAGCCGTAGCCGATCGTGGTGGTCACCTTGATGATCGACGGCTTGTCGGTGACGGCTTTGGCGGCCTCAATCGCTTGGGCAATGGCATTCACATCGGTGTTGCCATCAGCCACATGCTGCACGTGCCAGCCGTAGGCCTCGTACCGCTTGAGAACATCTTCGGTGAAGGACACATCGGTGCGTCCGTCGATGGTGATGTGGTTGTCGTCGTAGAGCGCGATCAGCTTGCCCAGCTTCAGGTGACCCGCCAGTGAGCAGGCCTCCGAAGCCACACCTTCCTGATTGCAGCCGTCGCCCATGATCACGTAGGTGTAGTGATCCACGACCTTGGCGTCGGGCTTGTTGAACTTGGCCGCGAGATGGGCTTCCGCGATCGCCAGGCCCACGGCATTGGAGATGCCGGCACCGAGCGGACCCGTGGTCACTTCAACGCCAGGGGTTTCGAAGGTTTCCGGGTGGCCGGGGGTTTTGGAGCCCCACTGACGGAACTGCTTGATGTCGTCCATCGTCACCGAGTCGTAGCCGGTGAGGTGCAGCAGCGCGTAGAGGAGCATGCAGCCGTGGCCAGCCGAGAGCACGAACCGATCCCGGTTGAACCAGAGGGGGTTCTCGGGGGTGTGCTTCCGGAACTTGTCCCAGAGGGTGTAGCCCATCGGGGCTGCACCCATGGGCAGACCGGGGTGGCCGCTCTTGGATTTATTGACCGCATCAACGGCCAGCATGCGGATGCTGTTGATGCAGAGGGTGTCGAGGGATGCGGGCGCGGCGACCATGGCGTGGTGACGAGTAACAGAACAGTGGATGCGCAGAGTCTGGATCAGCGCATGCGACGGAAGGCAAGGCAGACGTTGTGGCCGCCGAAGCCGAAGGAGTTGGAAAGCACCGCATCCAGTGTGGCTTCACGGGCGGTGTTCGGAACGACATCCAGATCACAGTTGGGATCTGGGTTGGCGTAGTTGATCGTGGGGGGCACAACGCCATGGCGGATGGCGAGGATGCTTGCCACTGCTTCGATGCCGCCGGAACCTCCCAGCAGGTGACCGGTCATCGATTTGGTCGAGCTCACAGGGATCTGAGTGGCTCGATCACCGAGTGCACTCTTGATCGCAGCAGTCTCGTTGCTGTCGTTGGCTGGGGTGCTGGTGCCGTGAGCATTGATGTAACCCACACACTCAGGGGCCAGGGCGGCATCGTCGAGCGCCAGGCGGATGGCAGCGGCGCCGCCGACGCCACCAGGGGTCGGGGCGGTGATGTGATGGGCATCACAGGTGGTGCCGTAACCCACAATCTCCGCCAGCACCGTGGCGCCGCGGACTTCGGCGTGGGCCAGGGTTTCGAGCACCAGCAGGCCTGCCCCTTCACCGATCACGAAACCATCCCGCTCGGCGTCGAAGGGGCGACTGGCTGTGAAGGGATCATCGTTGCGAAACGACAACGCCTTGGCGCTGGCGAAACCGGCGACTCCCAGGGGCGTGATCGCCGATTCGGCACCACCGCAGATCATGGCGTCGGCTTTGCCCAGCTGGAGAATCCGAAAGGCATCACCGATCGCATTGGAGCCGGCGGCACAGGCGGTGGCCACGGCGGAGCTGGGACCCTTGGCGCCGAGGGCGATGGCCGCCAGCCCGGTGGCCATATTGGGGATCATCATCGGCACTGTGAAGGGGCTGACCCGCCCCGGTCCCTTGTCGGCCAACACGTGGGCCTGGGTCTCCATCGTCAGGAGGCCGCCGACGCCGGAGCCGATGCTGATGCCGATGCGGTGGGCATTGGCATCGGTGATCTCCAGGCCAGAATCGGCCAGGGCCTGCTTGGCTGCTACCACGCCGAATTTGCAGAAACGATCCCAGCGCTTGGCTTCCTTCGCTTCGAGATAGCCGCTGGGGTCAAAGGCCTTCACTTCGGCCGCGAATCGGCAGGCATGGGCGCTGGCATCAAACAGCGTGATCGGAGCCACACCGTTGCGACCGGAGGTCAGCCCAGTCCAGTAGTCGGCAACCGTGTTGCCGATCGGTGTCACCGCGCCGAGGCCCGTGACCACGACACGTTGGAGACCCTCCACCATCTCGATCCTCAGGCCTGCTTGTCTTCGATGTACTTAACGGCGTCACCGACGGTGGCGATGCCTTCAGCAGCTTCGTCGGGGATTTCGATGTCGAAGGCTTCCTCCAGAGCCATCACCAGCTCGACGGTGTCGAGGGAGTCGGCGCCGAGATCATTCTGGAAGTTGGATTCCGGCTTCACATCGCCGGCATCAACGCTGAGCTGCTCCGCCACGATCGAACGGACTTTTTCGAGGATCGCTTCCTGAGACATGGCCGTGAAGACGGGACGACGCATCCTACGGGCTGGTCTCGCGGTCGTTAACAACGGTGACGGCGACGTGCCACAGGTGGTTCAGCTCCGGTTGTGACGGGTACCTTGGCGCCAAGCCATCAGTTCAGGAACGGGCACATGTCCCACGCCGTCAAGATCTACGACACCTGCATCGGCTGCACCCAATGTGTGCGCGCCTGCCCTCTGGATGTGCTCGAAATGGTGCCCTGGGACGGCTGCAAGGCCGGTCAGATTGCGTCGTCCCCTCGCACCGAGGATTGCGTCGGTTGCAAGCGCTGCGAAACCGCCTGCCCCACCGACTTCCTCAGCATTCGGGTGTATCTGGGTGATGAAACCAGCCGCAGCATGGGTCTGGCGTACTGATTTGGCTCATCGATAGGCCATAAGCTCAGCCCGGCAGTTGCCGGGCTTTTTGGTATGTGCGGAATTGTTGCGGTGATCGGTTCGCGGGATGCGGCTCCCCTCTTGCTTGAGGGCCTCAGGCAGCTGGAGTATCGCGGCTACGATTCTGCCGGGATCGCCACCGTGGAGGCTACCCAATTGCATTGCCTCCGGGCCAAGGGCAAGTTGGTGAACCTGGCGGCACGGCTGGAAGCGGAGGGGGCGCCGGGTTACTGCGGAATCGGCCACACCCGCTGGGCCACCCATGGCAAACCGGAGGAGCGCAATGCCCATCCCCATCGGGATGGCAGCGGCATGGTGGCGGTGGTGCAGAACGGCATCATCGAGAACCACCGCAGCCTGAGGGAGCAGCTCATGGCTGCGGGGGTGGTGTTCGAGTCGGAGACCGACACCGAGGTGATTCCCCACCTGATCGCAGCCCGGTTGCAGGCGTTGCGTTCTGAGGGGCGGCCCGCCGCCGGGGCCATCCTGCTGGAGGCGGTGCAGGCGGTGTTGCCTCAGCTGCAGGGCGCTTATGCCCTGGCGGTGGTGTGGGCGGAGGTTCCCGGCGCCCTGGTGGTGGCCCGTCGGGCGGCGCCGCTGCTGATCGGTCTTGGTGAAGGGGAGTTTGTCTGCGCCAGCGACACGCCGGCCCTCGCCGGGATCACCCGCACGATTCTGCCGATGGACGACGGGGAAGTTGCCCTGCTCAGCCCCTTGGGCATCGAGCTCTACGACGCTGAGGGTGTGCGGCAGCAGCGCACGCCCTCCCTGTTGACCGGCACGGATCACGTGGCAGATAAGCGCCATTTCCGCCACTTCATGCTCAAGGAGATCCATGAGCAGCCGGAGACGGCTGAGCTCTGGGTGGCGCGCCATCTCCCGAGTGGTTTGCCGGACTCGAATCCGGTGGCCTTGCCGTTCGATGAGGCCTTCTACATGGGCGTGGAACGGATTCAGATCCTGGCCTGTGGCACCAGTCGTCATGCGGCTTTGGTGGGGGCCTACCTGCTGGAGCAGTTCGCCGGATTGCCCACCAGCGTGTTCTATGCTAGCGAATTCCGTTACGCGCCGCCGCCGCTGGCGCCCCACACACTCACCATCGGGGTGACCCAGTCGGGGGAAACGGCCGACACCCTCGCCGCCCTGGCGATGGAGGCGGAGCGCCGCCGCGCCCTGGGCGATGACGCCTATGCACCGCGCCAGCTGGGGATCACCAATCGGCCTGAGAGTTCTCTGGCCCGCCAGGTGGAGCACATCCTCGACATCGGCGCCGGCATTGAAGTGGGTGTGGCGGCCACCAAAACGTTCCTCGGCCAGCTGCTGGCGTTCTATGCCCTGGCCCTCGGCTTTGCGGCCCGGCGGGGCAGCCGTCCAGTGGCGGAGATCGCTGCTCTGGTGGCGGAGTTGCGCCAGCTTCCCAGCCACCTCAGGCAACTGGTGCAGCGTCACGATCGGGACTCGGAAGCGCTGGCTCACCGCTTTGCTGAAACCCAGGACGTGATCTTCCTGGGGCGTGGCATCAACTATCCGATCGCGCTGGAGGGAGCGCTCAAGCTCAAGGAGATCAGCTACATCCACGCCGAGGGTTATCCAGCTGGCGAGATGAAGCACGGCCCGATTGCCCTGCTCGATGCCCACGTGCCGGTGGTGTCGATTGCGATGCCCGGCGTGGTGTTCGAGAAGGTGCTCAGCAATGCCCAGGAGGCGAAGGCCCGCGATGCGCAGCTGATCGGCGTGGCGCCGGAAGGGCCGGACACGGCCCTGTTCGATGAACTGCTGCCGGTGCCGGAGGTGAGCGAGTGGGTGAGCCCCCTGCTCACGGTGGTGCCTATGCAGTTGCTGAGTTACCACATCGCCGCCCATCGCGGCCTTGATGTGGATCAACCGCGCAACCTGGCGAAGAGCGTCACCGTGGAGTGATCGCGGCCGCATCGCTGCGGCCATACAGATCGTCGAAGCGGACGATGTCGTCTTCTCCGAGGTAGGCACCACTTTGCACCTCGATCATCTCCACAGGGATGCGGCCCGGGTTGCTGAGCCGGTGTTTGCAGCCCAGGGGGATGTAGGTGCTCTGGTTTTCGCCGATCAGCTGCTGTTCGCCATCGCGCTCCACCAGGGCGGTGCCCTTCACGACTATCCAGTGTTCGGCGCGGTGGTGGTGCATCTGCAGGGACAGGCTCGCCCCAGGTTTCACCGAGATCCGTTTCACCTGCCAGCGATGATCTTCGACCACGCCGTTGTAGGAGCCCCAGGGGCGATAGATCCTGCGGTGGGCCTTGCCTTCGGGGCTGCCTTCGGCCTCCAGTTGCTTCACGATCGATTTCACGTTCTGGGCCTGGTTGCGATCGGCGATCAGCACGGCGTCGTCGGTTTCCACCACCACCAGGTTCTCCACCCCCAGCCCCACCACGAGGCGATGCTCGCTGCGCAGGTAGCAATTGCGGCTGCCCTCGCTGATCACCCGGCCGCGCAGCACGTTGCCGTCGTCATCCCGATCGGCCGTGTCCCAGAGCGCACTCCAGCTGCCCACATCGCTCCAGCCCGCCGCCAGGGGCAGAACCGAACCCAGCGCTGTTTTCTCCATCACCGCCACATCGATCGCCACATTCGGGCACTTGGCGAAGGCTTCCCGCTCCAGACGCAGGAAGTCGAGGTCGGCCACGTCCTGCTCCAGGGCGGCGCGGCAGCAGCTCACCACCTCAGGCGCCAGCCGCTCCAGCTCGGCGAGCATGGCGCTGGCCCGGAAGAGGAACATGCCGCTGTTCCAGGTGAAGCGACCGCTGGCGAGGAACTGCTCGGCCGTGGCCCGATCGGGCTTCTCCACAAAGCGGGCAATCGGCACGGGCTGGAGCGATCCTGCCTGCAGCGGTGCCGCCGCTTCGATGTAGCCGTAGCCGGTTTCCGGCGCCGTCGGCACGATCCCGAAGGTCACCAGACGGCCGGCTTCCGCGTCGGCGCGACCGGCTTCGATCGCGGCGCGGAAATGGGCCGCATCGCGAATCACGTGATCGGCGGCCAGCACCAACAGCAGCGGGTCCTCGCCGCGGGCGGTGGCCTGGAGGGCGGCGACCGCCACCGCCGGTGCCGTGTTGCGCCCCATCGGCTCCAGCAGGATGGCGCCCGGCTCCACACCGATCTGGCGCATCTGCTCGGCCACGATGAAACGGTGGTCGTCGTTGCAGATCAGCAGGGGAGCCGCGAGACCGCTCAGCCCCTCCAATCGTTGCTGGGTCTGCTGCAGCAGGGTTTCGTCGCCGCTGCCCCCCAGGGGCCAGTACTGTTTGGGGTAACTGGCACGCGACAGTGGCCAGAGGCGGGTGCCGGTGCCGCCGCAGAGGATCACCGGGATCAGGTGGGTAGTCACCGTGGGCTGAGCCGAAGGTGGCGCCAGTGTCGCGCAAGGCTGGAGCTGTTGTCAGTGCCAGCTACAGCTCCAGGAGGCCAGGCGGTGGAGTGAGCAGCAGCCAGCCCGCCTTCAGGTGCACCTCCGGAACGATCGCCTCCACGAAGGGAATCAGTTGTTTGCGACCATCCGTGCGCTCCACCTCCAGCAGGTCATTGCCACCGCTGATCAGGTCGGTGACGCGGCCGATCGCCTCGCCGTAGGCCTGCAGCCGCACCTCGAGGCCCACAAGATCGAGCAGGTGAAACTCCCCATCGGCCAGAACGGGACGGTCATCGGCGCGCACCAACAGGGTCTGGCCCACCAGGGCTTCGGCGGCGCTGCGGTCGTTGACCCCCTCGAAGCGGACCACGAAGAGGTGCTTGCCGGGCAGTTGCCGACCGCTGCTCAGCTCTACGGCGCGGGGCTCGCCGCCACGGGCCTGCAGCCAGCGGGTGCCGGGCGTGGTGAAGCGCTCCGGGAACTCACTGGCGGGATTCACGCGCAGCTCGCCGCGGAGCCCCTGGGCCCCCACCACGGTTCCCACCGCCAGCCAGTCGTTGGGCTGTGGAGTGTTGGTGGGTTGCGGCTGGGGCTGGGGCTGAGGGGCTGAGGCCACAGGACTTGGGCGGGCGGGAGAGGTGGATCAACTCTGCAGGCTGGGTGGATTCAGGAATCGAGTGCTTCCACCAGCTCGAGCACTTGGCTGGCGATGGTGAGAGCTTGATCGGCATCGCCAGGATCAAACAGATCCGCGGGAGGGGTGGCATCCATTGGATAGCGCGATTGGATCGCCATGCGACTGAGCCTCCGGAGCGGAAGGGCTTGGAGGGCATGGGTGTCGAGACCGGCTTGGTCGAGTTGTTGGACGAGATCATGCAGCACGTGGGTGTGCGGGGGCTCGATACCGAGCTCCAGCAGTGCTCCTTTGAGGGATTTCTCGGCGGCTTGCGAGGCGAAATAGCAAGCCTGAGCCAGAAAATCGTTGTCGCGGGCGAGCCGCGCCAAGGCCAGGTCATTCCTGGCCTGATGGAGCCAGGCCTCAGGCCGGGAGTTCATGGCTTTTGCGCGAGTAAGGGCTGGGCATCGCGAGCCACATTGCGCCAGATCACCGACGGATGCTCGGGGAGCTGTTGCCAGGCCATGCGGTCCAGTCCGATCACGTCCTGGGCGACACCATGCGCGAGCAGCTGATCGGCCCATTGCTCGGCTGCAGCTCGGCTCTCGGCCACCACCAGCAGATCCGTATCGGAGAGACCATCCCAGTTGCCTCGTGCTCTAGATCCAAACAGATAAATCTGATCAGGCCTGACTGTGCTGCTTGGAGGAGATGAGACCAGCACCTGATTGATGCGTTGTTTCAGCTCAGCGAGCCACTGTGCATGCCGTTGCTGGCGCAGCGCTTGAAAGCTGGTGACGGCAGCCATGCCAACGCCCTGGCAACGTTGTCCCATTCTGGGGTTGGACCTTGCGTCGGCTCCCCTGCGCCAGAATGCGCTCACGATCGCTGCCCGCATCCATGGCCTCCACCGCTCCGATCCTGCCTGGTGCCACGGTGAAGGTGGTGGATCCCCGTTCGATCTACAACGGGTATACCGGGTTCGTGCAGCGGATCAGTGAGGATCGGGCGGCGGTGCTGTTTGAAGGCGGCAACTGGGACAAGCTCGTGACCCTGCGCCTCCGCGATCTGCAGGCGGACTGAGGGGCATGGCGGCCCGTCTGCGTCAACGGTTGCGGCGGGTCGTGCTCGACTCCGATACCCGCGCCGGCCGTCTCTACAACCTGATCATTTTCGGCACGATCCTGGCGAGCGTGGCAGGCCTGATGGTGGAGCCCCATCCGATGCGCCTTGCCAGCGCCGGGGAGATTCCAGGTTGGGTCACTCTTCTTGAGCGGGGCTGTCTGTGGGTGTTTGTGGCGGATTTTGCCCTGCACCTCTGGGTCAGCCCCAAGCCCCTTGCCTATCTGCGCAGCTTCTTTGGCCTGATCGACCTCTCGGCGGTGTTGTTCTTTTTTGTGCCCCAGATCAGCAGTGGCCTGATCCTCTGGATCTTCAAGTTCGGGCGGGTGCTGCGGGTGTTCAAGCTGCTGCGCTTTCTCGATGAGGCCCAGCTGCTTGACAATGCCCTGCGCGCCAGTGCCCGCCGCATCGGTGTGTTTCTGTTCTTTGTGGTGATGACCCAGGTGGTGCTGGGTTACGTGATGGTGGTGATCGAAAGCGGGCACCCCCAGACGCAATTTCAGACCGTGGGGCACGGGGTGTATTGGGCGATCGTCACCATGACCACTAGGTTCCTAACAGATGTCAAGCCCCTTGCTGGCCGCTGGCAGACTTATCCCTGATCCCCAGCTCGTGCTGGTGCCGTGGACGGCGGCCGTGGATGGGTCGTGGTCAGCGACGACCGATCGATCCCAGAGGTCCCAGGCAGGGGCCGATGAGCTGAGGGCGACCCCCCAAGCCACGCGTTGG
>Ga0213858_10000657_pt1 | contig 16470 bp, 24 predicted proteins | sample PICome_FD_160122 | JGI IMG/M metagenome (GOLD analysis project Ga0213858, IMG submission 160122) | Coastal seawater microbial communities near Pivers Island, North Carolina, United States - PICO245 | ecosystem: Environmental > Aquatic > Marine > Coastal | place: USA: North Carolina | collected... | reverse complement strand
CTGATATTGTAACAATGGCTTTCAGCGTAAATGGCCAATCACCTGCTAAAGATTTAGAAAATTTTTTAGAAAAAGGTTATCCTTTTGTGCTAGATGCTGATGTTACTTCAGGTGAACAATCAGACGGCATGTATAAAGTTTTTGTAGAATTGGAACGTAATAAAGATGTTCCAAGTCAGATAATGGAAATTGCTGACGGTATTTCAAAACTAGCAGACTTAAATGATATGCGGTTTAGATATTACAAAAATTTTAAAAGTTTACCAATCGATGAGCAAAGTTTAGCAAGTAGCATACCGTCAGATAGCAGTGCTTATGAGATTAAAATAAACGAAACACAATATGAAAATTACAAAAATTTCTTTACAAATAGTTACGCTGATTCAATTGATATGTTAGGCGAAACACTACTTGTAAAAAATATTTACGGCGAGCCTATGAAGTTTGAAGTATTAGACTTTGGCAAAGACGTAGAAATAAACGAAACCATCAACGTAGAAGATATGGCAGAGGTAATATTCTTTACCAAAACACTTGGCGATTATAATATTACAAAGTATGGCAAAACTTTAGTATTAGAAAACAAAGGATATACACTGCAACTTAAAAGGATCTAAATGACGAATTGCCAAAATTGCGGACATGAGTCACACTGCGGTACACAACTTTTCAAAGAGTATAAAGATGGTGAAAATAAAATCATAAATATCAAAGTATGTGAACATTGCCGTTGCCAGGCATGTCAAAATAAGGATATATCTAATGGCTAAAGAACATTTTAAATTTGAATTCGAAGAGTGGATGGCTGAAGAGCTTATTCATCGTGATGATTGGAAAGACTGGTATGAAGCAATGTGTGAAATACTTCCATTATGGGAAGTAGACACTATTGAAAGAGTTGCTATGTTTGTTGCTCAATGTGGGCACGAATCTGGAGGCTTTAGAGTACTAAGTGAAAACTTGAATTATAGTGCTAAAGCTCTTAACACTATTTTTCCTAAATACTTTAGAAGAGCAGGGAGGGACGCTAATGAGTATCATAGGCAACCTGAAAAAATTGCTAACGTCATCTACGCAAACAGGATGGATAACGGTGACTCCGCTTCCGGTGACGGCTGGATGTTTAGAGGTGGTGGCATACTACAGCTTACCGGTAGATATAATTATACAAAATTTGGAGAGGCAGTCGATATGTCACCAGAAGACGCAGTCGACTATGTCAGAACAAAAAAAGGAGCATTAGATTCTGCTTGTTGGTTTTGGGATACTAACAATATCAACAAATGGTGTGATGCTATGGATGTTGTAGGTGCAACAAAACGTATCAACGGTGGAACGATTGGTTTAGATGATCGTAAGAAACACTACCTACATGCTATGGATGTATTAGGTGGCGATTTTGAAGAACCAGAAGTAGACTACAATCAAACTATTCGTCAAGGGTCACGTGGTCCATTAGTAGCAGAAGTACAAGAAAAACTTGACATTTCACCTGCTGATGGTATCTTTGGTCCAGGCACTGCTAGAATTGTAAAAGAATGGCAGAGTTCAAATGGTTTAGTTGCTGACGGAATTGTTGGACCTAAAACATTGGGAAAGTTACTAGGCTAAATAAAGCTATGTTTAGTGGATTAAAAATTGCGTTGGTTTTTGTTATTCTAGCCGCGGCTGGAGGCGGGCTTTTTTATGTAAAGCAATTACAATCCAATCTTGAAATAGCAAGGCTAAACAATGCTAAATTAGAAACAGCAGTAGAAACTAGTGAAAAAAGTATAGCACTGTTGAAAAAAGATAATGAAAGATTAAATGCATTATCGGATCAATTAAGCAAAGATTTACAAAGAGCAGAAGAATATGGAGATAACTTACGTAACAGATTGCGTGAATTAGATCTTGTACAAGATGCTATTAGAGATAGTAAAGATTTAGAAGGAAGGATGAATGGTGCCACAGCTAAATTATGGCGCGAGCTGGAAGCCGCTACTGGCGGCGATGGCAGTACTCCTCTTCCTAACTGGTTGCTCAGGGTTCCGGGAGCCGGAGATAAAAGTAGTAACACAGATAGAGAAGACAACAGTACCGACAGTAGCTCGACCAAAACCAATTGATCTAGTAGATACTAGAGTATATGTTGTAACTAAAGACAACTATGAATCCTTTGTGAAAGAATTTACAGAAGAACATGGTGAATTAGCATACGTTGTACTATCTATGAAAGACTATGAAAACCTAGCAATAAACATAGCAGACCTCAGACGCTACATAGAACAGCAAACTGAAATCATTGTATATTATGAAAACGCGGTCAAGCCTGAAGAAGAAGCCAAATCTAAATAAATACACATAGTAAAATAAGGAAATACTATGTGGGAAATGATTGAACGTATGGCAAGCGATCGCTTGTGGATTTATACAGCATTAGCAGGTTCACTGTTTGGTGCGGCATTTTTGTTTTGGTTCAAAGACACAAGAATGGCAACTTGGGCGGTACGTAAGTTTGACGCCACACTAGAATATCTAGCAATACGCTGGGGTTGGACATGGTTTCAAAATGATCCAAATGCATGGCGGGTAAAGTATCCTAAAATTACATCAAAGATAGACGAGCTTGAAGCACGTTTAGAAAAATTGGAGGGTAAAAATGCCAAGAAAAAAACTTGAAGACTTAGAAGCGCAACCGAGAGAACAAAAAGTGACTAAACCTGATGCTGAAGTAGTTGTACCAGCAAGCAGTCAAGGCGCTACAAAGAAAGTAAAATTAGATTTAGAAGTAGATACAAGCGTCAAAGATTTAGGGCCCAATCCATATGTTAAAATAATTCATATGGCAAGAGCTGTAGACAGTTGGAGAATTTTTCCACGTATTTTTATTTCAACATACATCTACCTTTTATACAAAGTTGTGCTTTGGTACATGGCACTAGAAGCACCTAGCATGGAACAATCAGGACTTGTTTCAATTGTAGTTGGCGCTGGTGCGGCATGGTTTGGACTTTATACCGGATCACGTGCTAAGAAGTAAAATCCTAAATAAGTAATAGTATGGACTATTACAACGTACTGGGCGTTTCTCGATCTGCCAATGATAGTGATTTAAAAAAGGCTTTTAAAAAGAAGTCTATGGAACACCATCCTGATCGAGGAGGCGATGCTGAAAAATTTAAAGAAATAAACGAAGCATATCAAGCACTAAAAGATCCCGATAAAAGACAAATGTATGATCAGTTTGGTACAACTGATCCGCAACAGATGGGTGGCCATCCAGGTGGCGGACAAAGTTTTCATTTTCACTCCGGTCCAGGTGGTTTTAATATAAATGATCTTTTTGGACAGTTTGGTATGGGTATGAACGCCAGACAACAAATGCGTAATAGAGATATAACTATAGGCTGTAGAATATCTATTGAAGATGTATTTTCAGGAAAAACAGTTATAGCAAATTATAGATTAGCAAACGGTAAAGAACAAACAGTTGAAATAAAAATACCAGTAGGAATACGTCAAGGAGATAAAATTAGATATCAAGGTATGGGCCAACATGATATTGAACAAATTCCACCAGGTGACCTATTTGTCCAAATTGAAATACAAGATTCTAACAACTTTTTAGTTGATGGACTTGACTTAGTAACTAGTAAACGTGTAAGTGTTTTGAGTTTAATTACAGGCACAAATGTTAAAATTGATATCCCAGGAAGTACTACAGTAGATTTAAAACTTAAACCAGGTACACAATCTGGTACAACAATGAGAATAACCGGTAAAGGACTGCTAAACAGAGGAGGCGGTCAAGGTAATGTGTTAGTTAAAATTATAGGTATAACCCCAACCAGCTTAGAAAAAGCTGATCTTCAACAAATTGAGTATATAAATCAAAAATATTCTTGACTTATATGCTGTAGACATTATAATGTGTAAATACTAGTAGGAGAAAGATTTACAAATGGTAGAACCGTCAGACGAATTACAAAGCGTATTTGAAAAAGCAATTAAAGATGCTAAGAAACTAAAGCACGAATATGTGACTTTAGAACATTTGTTATTTGCTATGCTATGTTCAGAAAACTTTCAAAAAGTTTTGGAAGGGTATGGAGTGAATGTCAAAGAAATACAGCATGAATCAATGGATTATCTAAAAACAAAATTAGATGATATTAAGGTTGATGACCAAAATTTCAAGCCTAAAAAAACACAAACTGTAGAACGTGTTATGAACAGAGCATTTACACAAGTGTTGTTTAGTGGACGTCAGCACATTGATGTAACAGATGTTATGCTTGCCATGTTCGCAGAAAAGAAAAGTTATGCGGCATTTTTAATTACAAAACAAGGTATAGACAAAGAACAGTTTGGAAACTACATTAATAATGAATATAGTGCTGTAATTGAAGACGAAGAATTACAAGGACATGCTCAAAAAGCTCTTAAAGCATTTACAACAAATCTTAACGCAGAAGTAGAGAGTGGCAAAATTGATCCAGTTATAGGACGTCAAGACGAGCTTGAAACAATTTGTTTAAGTTTAGGAAGAAGACTTAAAAATAATGTTTTGCTTGTTGGTGATCCAGGTGTAGGTAAAACTGCTATCGCTGAAGGACTAGCATATAGAATTGTTAATAAAGATGTACCTAGCTTTTTAGAGGAATATAGTGTTTATAATTTAGACATCGGTGCTATGCTTGCTGGTTCAAAATATCGAGGCGACTTTGAAGAACGTTTCAAACTTGTGCTTGCGGCAATAAAAAAGCAAGGTAAAACTATTGTTTTTATTGATGAAGCACATATGATGAATGGTGCTGGCGCAGGGGGCGGCGGCAACTCAAACGATCTTGCTAACATGCTAAAGCCTGCTCTAGGCAAAGGTGATATTAAAGTTGTTGCTTCAACAACTTGGGACGAGTACAGAAAATACTTTGAAAAAGATCGTGCGTTAATGCGTAGGTTCCAACGTGTTACTGTGGGTGAACCAGACAAAGAAACAACAATAAGTATTCTAACAGGTATCAAAAAATACTACGAAGAATTTCATGGTGCTAAAATTACAGATGAAGCAATCCGTGAAGCAGTCAAACTAAGTGTCAAGTATATGACCGATAAGAAACTGCCAGACAAAGCAATTGATTTGATTGACCTTGCTTGTTCTAGATTTAAAGTAAAAGACAGTGAACAAGAACGTATTGTAACATCAGAAGAAATTAAGTTTGAACTTGCTAAATTTGTAAATTTACCTCCGGAACAAATTCAGCAGAAAGAAACAAATAATCTAAGCGAACTTAACAAAAATCTAAAACTTAATGTGTATGGACAAGACAGTGCTATTGACGAAATAGTTGATAAAATCCTTGTAGCACAAGCTGGACTTAAAAGCGAAGACAAACCAATTGGTAGTTTTGTGTTTATGGGTCCAACAGGTGTTGGTAAGACAGAACTTGCTAAACAACTGGCAAAACATCTTAGCATTGAATTAGCACGTTTTGATATGAGTGAATATCAAGAAAAGCACAGTGTAAGTAAACTGATTGGATCACCTCCTGGTTATGTAGGACATGACGAGCATAGTGGTCAACTTATCAATAGATTACAAGAACATCCTAATTGTGTGTTACTACTTGATGAGATTGAAAAAGCACATCCGGATATTTCACAGATTTTGTTACAAATTATGGACAACGGTAAAGTCACAGGATCAGACGGTAAAGAAGCAGATGCTAGAAACTGTATTCTCATCCTTACTACCAACCTAGGCGCAACACAGGCAGAGAAAAATACAATTGGCTTTAATGACAATTTTGATAACGAGTATGAAGATGAAGAATTTAAGAGATTTTTTGCTCCTGAATTCCGCAATAGGCTTGATGGCGTAGTTACGTTTGGTAAACTTGATAAACCAATTTCAATTAAAATTGTTGGTAAGTTCTTACTAGAACTTAGAACAATGCTTGACGAGAAAAAGGTGAAGTGTGAGATTACAGATGAAGCAATTGATTTAATTGTTGATAATGGTTTTGATTCTAAAATGGGTGCTAGACCGCTACATAGATATATTGACAAAGAAATCAAACGTCCACTATCAAAGATGTTGTTATTTGGCGACTTACGAGATGGCGGAACTTTGAAAATTGATGCTAAAGGAAATGAACTATCTCTAAGTTGTGCGAAAGAGGTAGTAAAGAATGAAGAAGTATTACACAACTAAGTTATTTTACAACAAATACATTTACAAACTTAGTGTGAGAAATGAACTAGCCACTATATTCCGCGGCAAAAACTTATCATATGTAAAAACAAAAATTGATGAGATGCAAAGTGCCGCGGAATCAAACCTTCCTATTGAATGGCCAGGCAGAACTTATAGACGCCATGCTAAAACTGTTACTCTAGAACAGTTTGTAGACACAGCAATAATATATAAATTTATAAATGAAAACAAAAAAGATTGTATGTTACGTGTAGAAGGCCTCACACTAGACATATATTCTAATACTAGGCAGTGGCTTAAAGATTTAGCAAAGCATGTACACACTAAAGGCTTTTATGAGCCCGCAAGTGCTGAACAAGCAGAATATTTACTTAACAATGCTTATACAGAAATAACAGATGGTCCAGTGAAATGGCAATATAAGGTATTCTTCCTTGATAGTGTTGATCCTGGGTTTGCTAATTTTTGTAAAGGTAATAAAAGTAATATTAAAATAGGACATAAATGCCTAGCAGAAGTAGAAAATAATGGATATTGTCGTGGCTTTTATTTTTATGTAAAGTCAGATAAACATCTTATGTTAGCAAGTATAGCAAGTGGAAACAGTTTTGGTAGGATTATCAAATATGTAAGTTCGCAAAAGTTGGATAAATAGTATTATGCCGAGTACAAGTGAAATTATATTATCAAATAAGACAGCCGCAGATGGTAGTTCATTAACATCATTTGAAGGTGAAAAATTTAAAGGAGATGGTTACTACGGACGTAGTGATGGTTTCCATACAGTCCAATATGACTTTAGTGGACTAAGCGGGGACATTATAATCCAAGCAACAATAGCAACTAATCCTACAAATGACGATTGGTTTGATGTACATACATATACAGCCAATGTAGAAACAGCTACAAAGTATCATAACTTTACAGGCAACTTTGTTTGGATAAGAGCTAAACTTTCTATAACAGATGGAACAGTAAATAGTATTAGAATGAATCATTAGGAACTATCATGAAACACTTTATTAACGTAATTTTTGATAACATTGAAGAATTAGACGACATAGTAGTAAGTGAAGTAGCAACATCAGCTTCTGATGCTTTACTTGAAAGCGAAACAAATTATTTGTTAGAAGAAATAGATAATAAAACTGTTTTAGTTGTAGAAACACATGTACAATTAGATGAACAAAAGTCAGATGATGTAGCTAATGATATTGCTAACAAGTTATTTGATATGGGATACGATAATTTTGATATTGAGGTAAGCGTATGAGATATTATCAATTTAAGTTGACAGAATCTGCGAATGATGTTGAGAATACTATAGATGATATTAAAACAGCAGGCAGTAATGCGGCAGAAGAAAATCCAATAATTACCAAAAAAATTACAGCTCAACTTAAAAAGATTTATGCCAAACTTTTAAAAAGTTCTAAGGAGCAACCTCCTGTAGAAGAAGATACAGCAACTTTGGCTGCAAATCCTGTAGAAGCAGACATGATAAAATTTGCAAATGCCCTTTTAGCTTTAATAAAAAGTATTTGCGGAGAAAAAAGTCCTGAAGTATGTGGCAATAAAGAAGCACTAGAAGCTTCTCAATCACTCAAAAACTTAGAAAAAATCATTCCAAATGCTTTTAAACAAGATAGACGTAGAGTAAGAGATCAAGAGTTTTCAAAGGATCAAACATTTATTACTGATTTTGAAACTGCTGTTAGTAGAGTTTCAGCAAAAACTACTGGTACACTGGAGGCGTTAGAAGCCCATTATCAAGAGAAATATAAACAGGCTTTAAAAAAGGATAAGAAACTTATAGAACTTAAAAAAGCTCCAAAAAAGACACAGGTTGAAAAAGCAGTTAATGATACAATTAAAAGTGTATTTTCAGATCCAATATTTAAAGCAAAAAACAGAGGAGAAAAAGAACGTACAAGAAAACTTGTGCTAAACTTTTTAAATGACTGTGTAAAAGGCATTATAAAACTAGGACCACTAATGGACGCTGGACAAGGAAATGTCAAAGAAGAATTTAAAAAGACAAAGTATGCACAATTACTTCCTATGTTTGAAGAATTACTAGGAAAAGTTCCAAGCGGTAGTGGCGCAGGTAGTTGGGGTCCTGCTGAATTAGCACTTTCTGTAGTAGGCACACCTGTTGAAAAAGCTGAGAAAGGTGATTTGAATATCGGTGGTGGAAGAAAAATTGAACTTAAGGCAAGTAGAAATGCCACAAGCGGTGGAAGAGTAAATACGCCTGCTATAGGTACTGGTCTCGTAGGAAAATCACAATATCAAGAGGCATTTTTTAATACGTTTAATAAAAAAGGTTTAAAAGTAAAAGCAACAAAAGTAAAGTATAATAAAAAAGTTAAGCCTACTAAACAATATCCTGACGGTTTAAGTCCAACAGAAATTAAATATACATCCTTTGGACCTACATTAATAAACGAAATTTTAAATCCTTTCATAAAAAGGAAAAAGATAGATAGAAATGAGATAATAAATTTTGTAAGAAGCGTTGCTCTTGCTCCAGTATTGGATGAGTATAAAGATAGAGGACGCGAATTATTCAACGTTGAAAAAACAGTTAATTCAGATAGTACTATAAATGGCAAATCTTTTGTAGCAGAATACTTAAATATGGTAATGCAGTTTTATGTAGAAACAGATGAAGTTGAAGAGGTTTTAATTATTAGTCCGACGTCAGGTAACTATCATGTAGTAAATGCTACACAAACAGATACTATACACGCAAAAATTGCTAGTGGTGATATACAACTTAGCACAACATACTTAGATTTTACAGATAACCAAAGCAAAGCATCTCCACAGATAGGAACAGAATGATGAAAACATTTAAAGATTATTTAAAAGAAACAGAAACATTTACTGGTGTACAAACAGACGAAGAAACTTATGATGGAGATGACTTCTATCATGCTTATGGTGAGTTATGGTTTAATGAGGATGATATCATAGACGAAGCAGAATATCAAGGTCGTAAGGTAAAACTTGGTAAGCCAATGCGTGGCGATGTTAAGAAGTTTAAAGTATATGTCAAAGATCCAAAGACTAAGAATGTTAAAAAAGTGAACTTTGGCGATCCTAACATGAAGATTAAAAAATCAAATCCAGCACGTAGAAGAAGTTTCCGTGCTAGGCACAACTGTGATAATCCAGGTCCAAGAACAAAGGCAAGATATTGGTCTTGTAGGAAGTGGTAATATGAAGTTAGATGAATTTGTAAACAAAAAAGTAATGGACCAAATGCCATATGATGTGATAGAAGATCTACATTTCCATATGATTGATGATGACGCTTTTTATAGGAAGTATTATCTACCAGTAATAGATAAAGTGCGTAGTGAAACTAACAACGATATTATTCAAGGACATTTAATGCCTATGGTAAACAAAGGTTTAAACCATTATTGTAACAAATACGATATTACACCTAAGCCAGATAAACTTATGAGTGAAGCAGACAAAGCCGATCTTTGTTCACGTATAATGGAATATGAAAAGAACCCGCCAAAGGATTTAAATAATGCGCCTGCGTAGTTTATATGAAGATAAAAAAGTTGCCGCATTTGCTCTTGGCAGAATGAATCCTGCTACAAACGGCCACGAATTGCTTGTTAATAAAATTAAAGCACAGCCAGGCGATCCTTTTTTATTTTTAACAGATAGAGCACCTAAACTACCTGATAACCCACTTACTTCAGAAGAAAAATTAGATTGGGCTCGTAAGAGCTTTGACGGTATTAGTATTGGACTAGCAAAAACTGTATTAATAGCCGCTGATAGATTATATAAAATGGGTTATACAGAAGTAACATTTTTAGAAGGTGAAGATAAATTATTTAAAATACTACAACAATACAACGGTGTTGAAAAAGAACTACACAATTATAACTTTGAAAAAATAAATTATGTAAGACTCGAAAGAGATGCCAAAGCAAAAGGTCCTAAAGGAATGAGCGGCACTAAATTACGTGCTTTTGCTACAAGCAATGATTTAGAAGGTTTCAAAGATTCCATAACACAAAAAGCACAACCTTACGCAGAAGAAATGTTTAGAAAACTACAAGGCATACTTGGAGTTGACCCTGTTGAAGAAGCTAATATAGCTGAACTTGAATTATTTAAGAAGACTGATAACGCATCAATAAAAGCACAAGATCCTAATAAACTTAAAGTATTAGATTGGGTAGCATCTCGTGCTGATGGTAAAGAACATTTCCTTAGCTTTTATAGAAAAGGTGCGGCTTGGAGCGGTAAATTAATTTATATCAGACCTGCCGAAGCAAAAAAGTTTATGAATAAAGTAGAAGCAAATGACGATTACTTGCCACAAATTAAACAAGCTCTTACAAACATTGCTACAGCAGGAAAATTGTTTGACAGATTAGGAATTAGATACCAAATCAGAAGAGCCGACTAATGGATATCAAGACACTTCAAAAACTTGCTGGTATAAACGAGTTCAAAGGGTATACTCCATATGCTCAAGAAAATATTAGCCATACAGGTACTGAGAAGGCACGCATTATGCGGAAGAAAAAAATTCAACCCGGCACAAATGAATGGTTTAAACTTTGGTTTAGCCAGCCCTATTTGACAGGCGAGAAGCCTTATGAAGATTAATCAAGTCAAAGAAGGCGTAGGCCGTATTACAAAACAAAATCAAACAGTTGATGTAGGCCCTAATGCGATAAAAAAGCAAGCGGCTAAGTTTGGTTTTAAGGTTGATAAAGACGGCCGTCCTAAACAACATTCAAAAAAAGTAAAAGGTTCAAAAACAAATGTTTTGTATAACCTTGGTATGGCAGAAAAAAAATATTCTCGAACCGAACTTGCTATAATGGAAGGCGGACACAGTTTGGAAGATTACTATAATAGAATGCAAGAAGTTAGTGCTAAAGATCTAAGTCAAGAATCTGAAGTTTTTGTTGACATGGACGGTGTGCTTGCTGATTTCTTTGGCGCTTGGAAAAAACTAGTAGGTAAAGATTGGCGTAATATAGACGATATAGATGACGCACTACAACGCATAAGAGATAAAGATGACTTTTGGCTTAAAATACCAAAAACAACAAATGCTTTAAACTTGCTTAGTTTAATTAAAAAATTAAAAGGCAAGTATAATATACTAAGTGCTCCTTTAGCAAATGATCCAAATTCAGAACCACATAAGAGACAGTGGATAGCAAAAAATTTAAAAGCGTTTCCGCCAAGTAAAGTTTATATTACAGCAGATAAATCTAAATTTGCCACACAACCGGATGGTACTCCTAATATTTTAATAGATGATTTTGGTCAAAACGTCAATAAATGGCAGGCCGCAGGCGGCGTAGGCTTTAAACACAAGGATCATAAGTTCGAACGTACAGTAAAAAATCTGGCACAATACATGAAAGGTCCTGCTAAAGAAACATACGCTAGAGATGAATTACCACAAATTGGTGCTAAAGAACTTTCTAAAATTTATCATACAAAAGAATCTATTAAGTTTAGTGAAATTGTACCAGTACAAAAAGAACGTATACAAGAAAACTACGCGAAACAATTAAGAAAAATAGCAAGTGGTAATTACACACCTATTGTAGTTGACTGTGAAAATAAAATTATAAATGGACATCATAGATATGATATTTTAAAGAAACTAGCAGTAGAAAATGTAACTGTTATAAAACTTCCGTTATATTTAGAAAACTTTGCTGACGGTAAGAAAAAAGGCAAAAGCAGACCTGGTCGTGTAAAGCGTTCAGGTGCTAGTTGTAAAGGTTCTGTAACAAGTTTACGATCAAAAGCAAAGAAAGCATCAGGCGAACGTGCTAAGATGTATCACTGGTGTGCTAATATGAAATCAGGTCGTAAAAAATCTGAATCGTATACTAGTGAACAATTTTACAATATCCTTATTGAAAGCACACCACAACAACTAGAAGAAGGTATTAAAGATCAATTAGCAAAACTACCTAAAAACTTACTAGCAAAAGTACAACCTATTATTAAGAAAATACCTAAAACTGGCAAAAGTCTTGTACTAATAGCAACACTACTAGGTGTTATGGTAAATGCTGTTGCCGCAGGTGACATGGCAAAAGCAGATGTACAGGTTGATAAACTAAACAACATGACAACTATGAGCACTACAGCTGATGCTCCAACAAAGGCTGACAAAGGTGGTTTTGATCTAGATGATGTTAACTATGATAGAGACTACAAAGGTGATGTAAACAAAGTATTCAAAGTACAAGATACTAGTGTCAAAGATGCTAAGGCAATGTATGATAAACTAGGCGGCGTAAGCAATGCCAACTATGAAAAAATGAAAGATATTGTTTTCAAAAAGATAGATGACTTACGTTCAGACTATAAAGATGCTACAGCAAAAAAAGGTTTATCAGGTAAAGACGCACTACAAAGTGATGAATTCAAAGACTTCCGCAAACAAAGCAATGATCTTAAAATTATGCTTAGTAAAGCAATGGAGATTATGACTAAAGACGCAGGTGCCACAGGGTCTATACTAAAGCCAACTGGCAAGATTATAGGGAAGTAGATCAAAAAAAGGTAAATATTAGTATGAGAATTAGAGAATTGACAGAGATATCCGCAGGCACAACAACAACAGCCGCCAATGTAAATGTTGGACCCGTTCATAAAAATGACGCACCAAGAGATAAAAACGGTGTCCCTAAAGCAAGACAAAAACGTAACAAAGACGGTACTGCTAAAAATGCTTTAGACATTACAAACAATCTTTTGACAGGTGGAAGCATAAAACGATAAATACTAGTAGAGGTAGTCACTATGAAAGAAAAAGATTTAACAGAAGATTTAGCAACAATGGCATACAAAGCCGAAGCTGATCACGAAGTACAGATGGCAAGAGCTGATCTATATAAGATCGCAAAGTACGCAATTCAAATGCATGAAATGTTAAAAGGTGTTTCTGAAGAACAAGGTTTAGACGGTTGGGTACAGTCTAAGATAACAAAAGCCGCTGACTACATGGGTTCTGTTTATCATCATATGGACTACGAACAAAAGTTTGAAGAAGTATCTGAGGATATGAATGCTATCATTGCCAAACAAGGCAAGAAAAAGCATGGTGATGAATATATGGATAAAGCTAGAGACCTAGCACAAAAGAAAGGCAGAAAACTTACTGCTGATGAAAGAGATAAATTAAGAGATAAACACAGCGACAATCGTAAAGAAAGTATTGAAGAAGGACGTATGGCCGGATACAGCAAGTATCATTGTAAAGACTGTGGATGCCAAATGCACAACTGTGAACCAGACTGTAATTGTAAACATGATTCGCATGATGAAACAGGTTCATGGTGGAGAGATAAAAACGGTAATGGGGTTCCAGATGTAATGGAAACTTCTTATACACATACACTACTACAAAGACTTGAAGAAGGAAAGAAGAAAAAAGGTCTTTACTACAATGTGAACAAACGTAAAAAAGCAGGCACAAGTAGATCAAAGAATCATCCAGATGCCCCGAGTGAAAAAGATTGGGAAAACGCGGCTAAGACTGCTAAAGAATCTGTAGAATCTAAATGTCCAGACTGTGGTAATCCAAGTTATACAACACTACCAGAAGAAAAACAAAAAGGTGTTGACGGCAAAGTATGCTGGAAAGGCTACAAGCGTATGGGCACTAAGAAAAAGGGCGGAAAGACTGTAGACAACTGTGTTAAGATGTAATCATGCGTTACGCAGAAATCATTCACGAGCTAGATAAAAAAACTATCCGCAAAGCACACAAGACTGCTGATAAAATCCTTGACAAGCCGAAAGCAAAATCTAACATAGCCAAATGGGCAAAAGAAAAAGGCATGGATCCAGAAGGAGCTGTGTATGCTATTGCTACTAACATGGCAAAGAAAAAGAAGAAAAAAGAATCTGTAGAAGAAAAATGGAGCGCAAAATACAAGCGTTCTATTAATTGTAACAATCCAAAAGGTTTTTCACAAAAAGCTCATTGTAAAGGCCGTAAGAAATGAAATGCTCGCAGATAGTGTCACAAAATGGATAACAGAATTTTTAGACATACCATCTGAGACCCTCAACAATTTACCTCCCTGCCCATTTGCTAAACAAGCATTACTTACAAACAAGATAAAAATACATCAAATAAAACCATTACCACATATCAGCATGAGGGATTACTTTGTTGCTGAAATGGAAAACTATACATACCATTGGCCTAAGGGTAAAGAAGTAATTGTACTAGGTTGTGACCCTAGTTTAATTACAGCAGATGAATTAGAAGAAAGCATTGAGATAGCAACAGAAAGATTTTTAGAAAAACGCGGTTACATAGCATTAGAAGACCATCCAGATCATGTAGAACAAGTAAAAGATCTTGTTTTTAATCAAGGAGAATATGCTCTTGTGTTAGTACAAGAAGCAGACAAACTGAATAAAGCACGTAAAATATTAAAGAAACAAGACTATTATAAAAACTGGCCTGAAGAATATTATGAGGATGTAGTAGACAGATGATATGTAGAGTTGACTTACATAAAACTAACTACAAGCAGATACCTTTTACTATGCTAACAGCAGAACACTGGCAAGAGTGTGAACAGATTTATAAAAAGTATATAGACTATCATGAAATGGAAAATCCTCATCCTGTGTTTGAAGAAGAATGGGGACACAAATTAAAAGCGGATGTACTAGGTTACTATCACAAAGATAAACTAGTAGCATGGAGTTTGATTTATAAGTTTCCAAGTAAACAAACTATTATAGCTGATCAATTTGCTTGGGACTACGCAACACCTAACCTCAAACTAGGTTATAAAAGCATAAGAAACGAATGTGCTTATTACAAGTCTCTCGGATATAGGTACTTCATACTAGGTGAGGATGATAAGTATAAACAAGAGCTGAAAGGCTTTGAGATAATTAAAAGGGATTCCGATGGCGTTTTTAGTACATAATCTTCCACCTATACCAGTTTATGTAAAAAAGGAATACCTTTATGATTTAGAGAAAGGTCATGGCGAATACACACCAGGTATTTGGATTAGTGTAAAAAGTGTACAAGGCAAAGCTCTATACTTTGAAACACTACTTACAGAATACGGAGCTCTTTATGATAAATTACCTATATCAGCTTTCGTTTGGAAAATTGGTCCTACTGATGACCATTTGCCTTTGGATATTCTGCAGCTTTGGGATTGTTTTGATTATGACATTACAGTCATCAAAAAGCCCTTGTTATCTAGATGCGAATTTTTCGGCAAAGATAGGAATATGCACGCCGGTGAATACGCTTTTACCATCGATAATTGTCATAGAGACTCTTCCATCATTGACACAAACTTCTCCGAACACGATCCAGAACACAAATCATTCAACGTCATTAAACTCGACAACGGACAATTTGCCGCACAACCAAACAATAGAGTAATATGGCGTGATCAAAGCCTAATACCAGATAAACTTCAACAGCCAGACTTCAAAGTTTGTACACAAAATTATGTAGTTGAAACAACACCTAAGTGGAGTGTAGGACATTCTGAAGAATGGCAATATAAAACTATGGAGGAAGAAGGTGACGGAACTTAGTCACAAAGAAGTATACAGAATGTTTTGGAATATCAAAGGGCATTTAGAAGTAAGTGAAAAAACAGCAAGAGACTGCTATGAAGGTTACTTCCGCAGGGCTTGGGGTAATCACGAAATGGTGTATCATCAAGATGGTTTTGAAGAAGCATACGCCAAAAAGTTCTTGACAAACAACTAAAAATAAACTATAATTTACTAAATTAAGGAGAATCACATGAGTGACCGTGTATATGGTGTTGAAGAAAAGGCCAAACTAGAGCGTCTTGTAAACGAAGGCGCAACTGTTCTTCAAGAAGTAGCAGATCTTCAAGAAGGACTAAAAGAAACAGTCAAGGCAGTAGCAGAAGAATTAAATATCAAACCCGCTCTTATCAACAAAGCAATTAAAGTCGCCCACAAAGGTGACTGGGATAAAGTACAAGACGAGTTTGAAGATCTTGAAACTCTTGTTGTCACTGTTGGTAAGGACAAATAATTTGGAAAAAATAAAACAGTTTTGGATCAATAGTTACAAAACAGATAAGGTTGCTTTCGCATTTGAGCTTATTAGTTTTGTATTTACTGTTGGTGCTAGTTTAACACTTGCTGTAAATGCTAGAGATCCTAACATGCTAATTGTTTATCCGGCATTCTTTGTAGGAAGTGTTACACAATGTTATGCGACATAT
>Ga0213858_10000655_pt1 | contig 16483 bp, 13 predicted proteins | sample PICome_FD_160122 | JGI IMG/M metagenome (GOLD analysis project Ga0213858, IMG submission 160122) | Coastal seawater microbial communities near Pivers Island, North Carolina, United States - PICO245 | ecosystem: Environmental > Aquatic > Marine > Coastal | place: USA: North Carolina | collected... | reverse complement strand
ACCTTCCATAATTTCAAACCCCTGTGCCTCTAACGCGCGCAGGCCGTGCAGCATGATTTTATCAACCGCAAGCCGTTTGTTGCCGCCTGCATGTTCTTCCATCAATGCGCGCACTTCGTTTGAAAACACATCTGCGGCCACGTCTACTTTGTCGCCACGATCAAAGTAAAACAAATCCGCGCCCGACCGTTGTTCGCGCACCAGTGGATTGAATTCCGACAGGAAGGGAGAGTTTTTGTAATCCCAAATCACCATATACCCATCCGCACACAGTAAAACCGCACGAAACGGGTTATGTGTATTCCACAACTGCATATTCGTGCTGTCGGTGGCATAGCGAATGTTCAGTGGATCAAACATCAATAATCCACCATATCCACGATCAACGATATGCTGTGTTAGACGTTTCCAACGATATGCGCGCATCCGTTCCAGATTGGGCGGCTGTAACCCCGCATCCTCCCACTCGCGAAAGGCCAACTGGGTTGGGCCAATTTCAACGCGGTCGTTATCATTGGGGGACCCATCATCCAGCGTGGCACCGCGGGTTGGATCAATCTTACGGTAATCGCGGAAGTGATCATTCATTGCAAAACTCCGAATATGTCTTTTGTTATGGTGAAGCCAACAAAGTGTGCAGAACCGTCAAAAACCGACGAAATTTTTGTCGCGAATAAGACTCAATTTTCATGCGCTACACTTGATGAGTTGCAGAACGCGTTTGATCGGGTCATGCTCAGAAGTGACCAGATGAATTCAAAGCATATGATCATGATTTTACAAAAATCCATCCCCTTTGACGCCTCATCCGAAAAACCACTTCCCGGGATATCACCATTGGACCCGGATCAATGGTTGATGATAGATGATTCCTATGGTGCGCAGATGTTGCTGCGTCAGGAATTGATCACAACCAAACGTGACCAGGTGATCGCAATTGACCCCGCGGCGCTGCCTGCCGCACGGGAACTATTGTGGCAGGTGGTGGATTATTTTACCCGCACATGCGCGATGCAGTATGTGGATGGCGTGATACAAACCCCTGATGGGCGACGCGTTCCTGTGGATTATGACGACCCGATGGGATGCATGGGGCAAATTGCGCAAAATGATTTTGCGATCATGGAACAAAGGGGGGAGGAACATGTCCTGACGGCGGCTGTGTTGTGTTTTCCGGCCAGTTGGCTTTTGGCGGAAAAATTTATGCGGGGTTTGGTTGGCATTCATGATCCTGTTGATCCCTATGACGATCAAATCGCAAAACGCGTTCAGCGCCTGTTTGATGGCATTCAGGTGGATCGCCCACTGTGGCGGTTTAATGCATTGCGCTATGCAGATCCCGCTCTGTTTCAACCGCGAAGCATGTATGCCCGCCGCCCAGGTGAGAAACGCCACATCGCGCGCTACCTGCGCAGCGAGCGTCAAACCTTGATCCGCCTGCCCAAAACCGGCGCTGTGGTGTTTGGCATTCATACATTTGTGGTGGATACTGAGGCCTGAGCGAGAGGCGAAAGCCCGCTTGGTTCAACTTTGCGGTGCATGTCCATTTGCATTTACACTATTGCACCGTGAAATCCCTGTGGGCTATGCGATCTCTTGGTGATCGGAGAGATGGGATAAAAGGAAGAAACGCATTTTATGCGGGGCAGTCCCGGTGGTGTATGGGGTTACACCCGCGACGTCAGACACATTAAAGCATATATTGATTGAAACAAGCCACAATGAAACGGTACAGAAACGGCATGCGGTGGATGTGGAGGGCTGCATCATGACGACCTATTGCTGGGTGCGTCAGAAATCAGGGGAGTTTCAACTTTTGGCTGTACTTTCAATTTGACATTACAGGGGCCGAATTGCCCTGTAACCGTGGAGCGAAATTCGTGGCGATGCCCGGGCCAACGGGGTCACAGGATACGGCGATTGTCTATTTTCAGATGCGCAGGCCCTTTGACGCGCGCTTTGAAAAATCAAACCTACGCGGAAAAGAGGAAGGGTCCATCCCATCCCTACGCAATGATGGCACAATGCATTCCTATGAAACTTCGGTCAGTTTTTTCTATATGCATTACGGACAGGAACTGATTGCAAAGGCTGATCGTTTTACACGTCCCTTTGAAGACTATCGCGCAGAACACTGTTTGTTGCTGGGGTAGGGGCGTTGGACTTGTTTCCAATGGGCAAACCCGACCTGGTTGCCGACAAACACCGAGTCGTTTCCATAAAAAAGCGCCCCGCAAAATGCAGGGCGTTTTCTATGTCGACAAGACTGCGAATTAGCAGCTGTAGTACATACCATATTCCACAGGGTGTGGTGTGTGTTCGTATGTTTCGATCTCTTCCATTTTCAGGTCGATGTAACCGTCGATTTGATCTTTGGTGAATACGCCACCTGCTGTCAAATACTCGTGATCTGCCTGAAGGGCTTCCATCGCTTCGCGCAATGAACCACATACTGTTGGGATTTCTGCCAACTCTTCCGCAGGAAGATCGTATAGGTTTTTGTCCATTGCTTCGCCAGGATGGATTTTGTTTTTGATGCCATCTAGGCCAGCCATCAAAAGTGCCGCGAAGCATAGGTATGGGTTCGCAGAGGGATCTGGGAAACGGGCTTCTACGCGCTTTGCTTTTGGTGACTCGGTCCATGGGATACGAACACAGCCTGAGCGATTACGTGCAGAATAGGCACACATCACTGGTGCTTCGAACCCTGGGATCAAACGCTTGTAAGAGTTTGTTGATGGGTTTGTGAAGGCGTTTAGTGATTTCGCGTGCTTTAGGATACCACCGATGAAGTAAAGTGCTTCGTCAGATAGATCCGCGTATTTGTCGCCTGCAAACAATGGCTTGCCATCTTTCCAGATAGACATGTTTACGTGCATCCCTGTGCCGTTGTCGCCTGCGATTGGCTTTGGCATGAATGTCGCTGATTTGCCGTAGGCTTGTGCAACATTGTGGATCACGTATTTGTATTTCTGCAGCTCGTCCGCTTGTTTTGTTAGGCTGTCAAAGATCAGACCCAATTCGTGCTGACAGGACGCCACTTCGTGGTGGTGCTTGTCAACTTTCATGCCCAAACGCTTCATTGTTGATAGCATTTCTGAACGGATGTCTTGGCCGTCGTCCACTGGGTTTACGGGGAAATAGCCGCCTTTAACACCCGGACGGTGGCCTGTATTGCCCATTTCATATTCTGTGTCCGAATTCCATGCCGCGTCAATTGCGTCAACTTCGAATGAAACTTTGTTCATAGAGTTTTGGAAGCGCACATCGTCAAATAGGAAGAATTCTGCTTCTGGGCCCATGAATGCCGCGTCACCAATGCCTGATGATTTTAGGTATGCTTCTGCCTTTTGTGCTGTGCCGCGTGGGTCACGCTCGTAGGCTTCGCCTGTGTCTGGTTCAACAACTGAACAATGCACACAGATTGTTTTTTCCGCATAGAATGGATCGACGTAGGCACTTGCTGTGTCGATGATCAATTTCATGTCTGACGCTTCGATTGATTTCCAACCTGCGATAGATGATCCGTCAAACATAAAGCCTTCTTCGATGAAGTCTTCGTCAACCTGATCTGACATCACTGTTACGTGCTGAAGTTTGCCGCGAGGGTCAGTAAAGCGGATATCCACATATTCCGCGCCTTCGTCAGCGATCATTGCGAGCAAGTCTTTTGCGCTCATGGTTTTGTTCCTCTCTATCGTGAAACTGTTAAATTAAAGGGCGTCCGAACCGCTTTCACCGGTGCGGATGCGAATGGCTTGTTCAACAGGGCTCACAAAAATTTTGCCGTCCCCAATTTTTTCTGTCTTGGCTGCGTCTACGATGGCTTCGATGGCCGCGTCAACTTGATCATCGTCCAAAACGACTTCGATTTTTACTTTTGGTAGGAAATCGACAACATATTCGGCGCCACGGTACAATTCCGTGTGGCCCTTTTGGCGACCAAAACCTTTGACCTCGATCACAGATAAACCTTGAACACCAACGTCCTGAAGGGCTTCTTTTACCTCATCCAGTTTAAACGGCTTGATAATGGCCTCAATCTTTTTCATTGTTGGTCTCCTCATTCATTCCTGAACGGGGTAGATCATATGGGATCATCTGCGCCTAGTGATTGGGGCCTTTCTGCCCAAAATGACGGCGAATTCCACCGCTAGATGGTAAATTTTGTGCAGTGTGATTAATTTTTAAGCAAAATGAAAACTGTTGCAAATTGATTTGCCTAAAAAACGCAGAACACAGGACGTATGCTGGCCTTAAAAATGATCAGTTTTCACGTGAGACGTTATCAAGTCTTCAGAATCGGTGTGGTGTGTTGATATGATGTCCAAAGTAATGACTAGGGTTTTTTGCTCATCTTTGCGGTGTGTGTTTATCGTTCATTTTGTGGTGACGGTGTTAATTGCCTCGCTTGCGCTTGCGGAAGAGCCATTATTCTTCGTCCAGATTTGATCCAGACCCATGCAGGGCAGGGCATTGAAATTTAAGTTGTGAAAAAAAATTCACTTTCGTGCGTTTTTGCTCTCGACATTCTGAAACAAACTTTGCTAATCACCGCCACGCGACGATGTCGTGACAATGCGGGTGTGGCGAAATTGGTAGACGCACCAGATTTAGGTTCTGGCGCCGCGAGGCGTGGGGGTTCAAGTCCCTCCACCCGCACCACATATCCCAAAAAAATCGACAGACAAATTCCAATGCTGGGTAGCAAGTGCTTGCTGAGTGAGTGGTCTGTGATTTGTTGCGCAACCGTAGCCATGGTGGGATTGAAGGATGAGGCGCATTTCATCATTTGCGCTGCACACAAATTCGGTGAACACGATTACGATTTAAAGTTTAACGTAATGCATCAAACAAATTGTTCTTGATCACAAAATGACTTTAATTTTGTGTTCTTAAGCTAGGTCTACCCAGGATTATAATACAAATTATTTGGTGGGGTTGTGCATGGGCCGTTTCAACGGCTGGGGCTGGTTCAAAAATAATAGGGTTTTTGCGCGATAGCTGAGCTTATGCGGTTCTTAGGTTTACTATTTGATCTTTAATCGCCAGAAAAGGTTGGATTTGCGGCGAATTAGATTGATCATCTGCGCACTTTATAGTTATGCTATCCTATTGAAAATCATAATCTGATAGGGAGTAAACTATGAAAAAGATGATCTTGGCTGCAGCCATGACGATTGGCACATCTTCTGCAACAATCGCATCTGCAGATTGCGGAGAGGTTTCTATAACTGAGATGGATTGGGCGTCCTCAGCGGTGGTAACAGCCGTTGCAACATTCTTGATGGAACAAGGCTACGGCTGTTCTGTGCAAAAGGTTCCGTCTTCGACGGTCCCTGCACTGACATCACTGGCGGAGACAGGCGAGCCCGATATTCTGACCGAAGTATGGGCAAACTCCACACCGTCCTACCAGCCACTTGTTGACGCAGGTAAACTGGTTGAAGTTGCAAATGTTCTATCGGACGGCGGAGTCGAAGCATGGTGGATTCCTGCGTATTTGGCTGAATCCAACCCAGAGCTGACCACATGGGAAGGTATCATGGCGAATCCAGCGGCGGTTGGTGGCAAATTCCACGATTGTCCGTCAGGTTGGGCGTGCGACATCATCAACAATAACAATCTGAAAGCTGCTGGTGCTGAAGCTGGCGGACTTGAGCGTTTCCAGCATGGTTCTGGTGAGACTTTGCAGACATCCATTGCGGCTGCATATGCTGAAAAAGCACCTTGGTTCGGATACTATTGGGCTCCAACAGCTGTTTTGGGCAAATACCCAATGGTTCGCGTAGAAGTGCCTGCCTACAATGCTGAGGCACACGCCTGTAATGGTGATGTTGACTGCGCTAACCCAGTGTTCTCTGCATATCCCGCGGCAAAAGTCGCAACTGCGGTTTCTGAGACTTTTGCAAAAGAGAACCCTGATATCGTTGAACTGCTATCAAAAGTATCCTTCACAAATACACAGATGGGTGAAGTATTGGCGTGGCGCTTGGACAACAATGCGTCTTACGATGAAGCTGCTGTTCATTTCCTGGTGAACAACGCAGACGTTTGGAGTTCGTGGTTGAACGACGAAGCCAAGGATAAGCTTGCTGCGATTTTGGGCAACTAATCTAACAATTGGCCTCTCCGTGTCGTGAGAACGTGGGGAGGCGATTTTCCAAGTGAGGGACATACCAGGTGAGGGACATACATGGCCTTTTATGATGGCTTATTTAACACATTGGGTCTTAAGGGTTGGTGTGGCGACGCAGCGTCCAACGCCCCCATGTCGATGGCGGAGCTGCTTGCGAAGAGCAGTGGCAAAGAAACGAAAGGCGAGTTCTTTCCATTCCCATCCCTGGACAATCTAAACGAGAGTTGCTCAGGGATCATTCAGTCGCGCGATGTGACAAAAGGCATCGAAAATGGATTCTTAGCCGCAAAACCGGGCCTCAAAGCTGTATTAGACCCGATCACGCAGCCGCTGAGTTGGTTACTGGACGGGGCATTGTGGTTGTTTGCTACAACACCTTGGTTTATCATGGTGCCAATTCTGGTTGCGATTTCTTGGTTCGCATCGAGGTCAAAACAGGTGACAATTTTTGTTCTGGCATCAATCATGCTGATGGGACTGGTCGATCACTACGATGTGGCGATGCAGACCCTGTCGATCATCTTTGTATGCACGACGATATCTGTGTTGTTCGGTGTGCCAATTGGGATTGCTATGTCGAAATCCGATCGGCTACAAAAAAGCGTTGTTCCATTTCTAGACCTGCTACAGACGCTTCCGACCTTCGTATACTTGATCCCTCTGATTTTCCTTTTTTCAGTTACAGAGTCAAAGCTTTATGGGATTGCGATCATCCTATATGCGATTGTGCCAGTGATCCGCTTGACCGACTTGGGCATCCGGCTTGTCGACAAAGATGTGATTGAAGCGGCCGATGCCTTTGGCATGAATGACCACCAGAAACTGATGCGAGTACAACTTCCTCTGGCGTTGCCCAATATCATGGCCGGAGTCAACCAGACCATAATGATGAGTCTTGCCATGGTCGTGATCGCCTCTCTGGTGTCTGCGCCAGGTCTGGGCGTGAACGTATTGCGTGGTATCCGGAACCTTGAACTAGGTGTGGGTATTGTCGCGGGTATTGGCATTGTGTTGTTAGCCGTAATGCTAGACAGAGTGTCAAAAGCTGCTCTCAAACGCGTCGATATGACCGACGTAAAGCATTAAGGAGCAGGCATCATGTTAGAACCAATGGTAAGGATGCGCGGCCTCTACAAAATCTTTGGCGCGCGCGGAAAAGATGTTTTGCACCACGTCCAAGGTGGTATGGGTAAGGAAGAGTTGTTGGCACGGCACGGACACGTGTTGGGCCTCAACAATATCAACGTCGATATGCAGGCGGGCGAAATCACAGTGGTCATGGGCCTGTCTGGCTCTGGGAAATCTACTCTAATCCGTCACTTGAATCGGTTAATCGAACCCACTGTGGGCGAGATTATAGTGCAGGGTGAAGACGTGATGGGCCTGTCTGAGAACGGGTTGCGTAAAGCCAGGCAAGAAAAGATGTCGATGGTGTTTCAAAAGTTCGCGTTACTGCCGCATAAGACGATCCTTAAGAACGCAGGCATGCCCTTGTCTGTGCGAGGTAAGGATGAGGCCACGTGTGATAAAGAAGCAACTAAATGGTTAGATCGTGTTGGTCTCAGTGGATATGAAAATCATTATCCAGCGCAACTGTCCGGTGGAATGCAGCAACGAGTGGGTATCGCTCGAGCATTAACGGCGAATACAGACATAATGTTGATGGACGAAGCGTTTTCTGCCCTTGATCCTCTGATCCGGACGGATATGCAAAACCTGTTGTTGGAGCTGCAAAAAGAACTGCATAAAACTATCATCTTTATCACCCATGACTTGGATGAGGCGCTGAAACTTGCGGATCACCTTGTCATCCTGAAGGACGGCGCGGTGGTTCAGCAGGGCGAGCCGCAGGGCATTTTGTTGAACCCATGCGATCCTTATATCGAGGATTTCGTCAGTGATATTAATCGTGCACGCGTCTTGCGCGTTCGTTCAGTGATGTCAGCTGTCAGTGAGGCGGACATAGCGGGCGAAGTGGACGCAGACAAAAGTCTTGAGGATTTGATCAAGCTGTCAGATGGCGACACAAACCACATTTATCGCGTGACGGAAAATGGAGAAACTATAGGCCAGATTGATATGAAGGATTTGGTGCGCGCCTTGGTGCCGCGCGCTTCTTCATCGGCCTCTATTGCGCGTTGATATGCGGTTAACTCAGGCACGCGCCAGCCTGCTGATCATTTCGGGTGGTTGCATGTGGGGGGTCTATTGGCTCCCCTTACGCCATCTGGAGGGATTAGGGTTCACGGGCGCCAGCGCGGGTATCGCGCTGTATATCGGGTGCTTGGTTGTTTTGCTGCCCTTTACCCTACGCTTCGGTGCGATCATTCGGACCCACTGGCGCGTTCTATTGTTCAGCAGTTTGTTAACAGGCGCGGCCTTTAGCCTGTTTACTACGGCGCTTGCCCTAACGGATGTGATCCGTGCGATCCTGCTGTTTTATTTGACGCCAGCATGGGGCACGATTTTGGGCCTGATGTTTTTGGGCGAACGCCTTGATCGGGCCCGCATCCTTGCGCTGCTGTTTGCATTTGTCGGTTTGGCGGTCATTTTTGGTGGCAATGGGGGCATTCCGATCCCGCGCACCACAGGGGATATTTTCGCGCTGTTGTCGGGTATCTTTTGGGCTGTGGGATCCATGGGATTGTTAAAGGCGCCTGCCATCCCCGCACGGGTTCAGGTGTTTGGCTTTTTCTTGGGCGCGCTGGTGCTGTCATTGATCACGTTGGGTGTGATGCAGGGGCAGGGGGGGGTGCCCATTTCAGTATCTTGGGACCCAAGCGTGATGGGGTATGTATTGATCTACACGCTTTACATGATCCCTATGGTGTTCCTGACAATCCTGCCCGCTACGGTCCTGCCCCCCGCCCGCATTGGTGTGTTGTTGATGAGCGAGGTCGTCGTTGGCGCCATATCCGCGGCACTGTTGTCAGGCGAGGCATTCGGCGCACGCGAAGCATTGGGCACACTATTGATCATTGCAGCAGCCCTGTTTGAAGTGTTGGGGAGAAAACAGTGAGCATCTTTTCATAACGATGAAATCTATTTGAAATGTCCTGTGAATGCGTTCTGAGTGGTTTTCAATTGATCTGATGTAATTCACCCCGATCATGTGCAGTCGAAGCGAATGCGAAGACTAATCGCGCATGATCCAGACCACGACTCCGCGTTCAAACCATAGGTATGCCTTCGGCAAAATAGGGCTTGGGCTTTGTTCCCTTAGCCCTATTAACCGCCCGCTATATAAGCCCCAGCTCCTGATCCCGTCATCGTGAGTGCAGCCCGGACAAAAAAGCGGAGCTCGTCTTGGTTTTGTTGCAAGTAATCGACGATATGCAACAGAATTTTGGCCCACTATGCCGGGGTCGTTATGGAATATGTTTGAAACGCCTCATCCGCGGCAGCAATAGCAGCGCTGACCTTGTCTTGGCTTTCCTTTGGGGTTGGGGTGATTCACTCTCCTGTGTCTGGATACACGACAGTGTGGGCGTACGCTTGGCCTGCAACCAATTCGCCGTTGATCAATAGTTTGGTTTGCATGCTGTCCCTCCGCTTAGAATTTGACCTGATCCGCCCCCTTTAGCCCAAGGCGCTCACGCGCCTCGGCAGGGGTTGCAATGCTAAGGCCCAAATTTTCGATGATGGATCTGATTTTGATGACTTGCTCGGCGCTGGATGTCGCCTTTTTCCCAGGGCCAATATAAAGGCTGTCCTCTAGCCCCACGCGCACGCTACCACCCAAAAGCGCGCTTTGCGTAGTAAACGGCATTTGATGGCGTCCCGCGGCCAGCACCGACCATTCGTAATCCGTGCCAAACAGTTTGTTCGCGATTGTGTGCATATGCATCAGATTATCCAAATCCGCGCCAACCCCGCCCAGAATACCAAAGACCATCTGGACGAAAATCGGCCCTTCGATCCAACCCTGATCCATGATCCATGCAAGGTTATAAAGATGCCCTAAATCATAGCATTCGAATTCAAATCGCGTACCGTGGCCTTGGCCCAATTCCTTGATCGCGTATTCGATATCGGCAAATGTGTTGCGGAAAATGAAATCCCTCGTCATACCTAAAAATTCGGTTTCCCAGTCATGCTTCCATTCGCTGTATTTGTCCAACATCTGGAAAATTCCGAAATTGATGGACCCCATATTCATGCTGGCCATTTCGGGGCTAGTGCGCACAGCAGCGCGTAGGCGTTCTTCGCGTGTCATGCCCAAACCGCCGCCTGTTGAAATGTTCATCACCGCATCTGTGGACTGTTTGATACGAGGCAGGAATTCCATGAATAAATCAGGGTTTGGATCGGGTTTCCCGTTTTCGGGATCGCGGGCATGCAGGTGGATAATGGATGCGCCCGCCTCAGCTGCCTCAATACTGGCCGTGGCAATTTCGCTGGGCGTAATGGGCAGATGTTCTGACATAGTAGGGGTGTGAATGCCACCCGTCGGGGCGCATGTGATAATGACCGATTTACTCATCCTAATCCTCCTGTTTTTTGGGATTATAGCTTAATTTTTTTGGAGTGGTGCCCTAAATCCGCCATCCAACACCGACAGTTGTCTAACCCCATTATAAATCGGCAAGTGATCGGTGGCGTGCCTATGAACATCATTTGGCATAGGAACATACACCGCTGTCAAAACTAGTTTACTGCTTACGCGTATGACACCTAAGTAGGGTTAACAATACCGTTCTGCCGTGCGTGATTGTGCGTGCGAATAGCGATCACCATAGGCAAAGCCGACAGGCAGGATGTCCTCAATCTCATTCATATCACTTTGATTTAGTGTGATTTGATCTGCCTTGGCCCACTCTTCCAAATGTTCGGCTGTGCGGGTTCCGGGAATTGGGATCAGATGATCGCCGCGATTTAAGACCCAAGCCATGGCAAGGGAGGAAACCGTTACACCCCGATCTGCGGCGTAGGTTTTGAACCGATCAATGATCGCAATATTGCGGGCGTAATTGTCGGTTTGAAACCGCGGAATTGCGGCGCGAAAATCTGTTTTCGCCATGGCCTGAATGTCAGGATAATTTTGGCCAAAAACACCGCGCGCCAATGGGGAAAAGGGCACAAAGGCAACGCCTAGATCGCGACATGCTTGGATAATTCCCAATTCGGGTTGACGTGTCCATAGGGAATATTCGCTTTGCACTGCCAAACAGGGGTGAATGTGCTGCGCCAGACGTATGGTATACGGGGCAACCTCGGACAAACCGTATCCGCCGATCTTCCCTTCGTGCATCAGATCAACCAAGGTTCCAATGGCGTCTTCTAATGGAACGTTTTCATCGCGCCGATGCAGGTAATAAAGATCAATGTAATCCACACCTAACCGTTGCAACGTGCCCTCTAATTCGGCCCGAATATAGCTAGGGTCGTTGTTGACGGGGCGGTCAGGGTCACGCTGAATTCCAACCTTCGAGGCGATGACAACATCCCGTTTGCCTTGTGCCAGCCATGTGCCCAACACGTTTTCCGATCGTCCCATGCCGTAAATATTGGCGGTATCCAAAAAATTGATGCCATGATCCACTGCCGCGTCCAAACAGCGGTGGCTCGTTACCTCATCCGTTTCGCCAAACGCGCCTGCAAAGCTCATACAGCCAAGTCCGATGGCGGACACGTTTGGCCCATTTACGCCTAATTTTCTGTGTTGCATGTGGTATCCTTAAATTGTGCGCCCACCATCAACCTCAAGCACGACTCCCGTGATGAAACTGGCTTCGTCCGAGGCAAGGTAAAGGCAGGCTTTGGCAATATCTGTGGGATCAGATAGACGTCCAATGGGAATGGTTGCGATGAATATTTCCCGATTTTGTGGGGTATCGGGAAGGCCCATAAAGGCCTCTAACAATCCTGTGGCACCCATCAAAGGGGCGACGCAATTGACGCGAATGTTATCTGGGGCCAATTCGACAGCTATGGATTTCGACAATAGGTTCACCGCACCCTTTGTGGAATTATACCACGTCAGGCCGGGCCGCGGGCGCAATCCCGCAGTTGATCCAATGTCGATGATATTGCCATGCGCTTGGGTGCGCATCAAGGGAACAACCGCGTTTGTCATGTGAGAAATGGATTTCACGTTGATGTCATAAAGGCGATCAAATTCATCTTCTGTCACATCCAGCATGGGTTTGTTCACATGTGTCCAACCCGCATTGTTCACAACAATGTCCAACGTATCGCCAAAATCGCGGGCGGTTTGTACGGTGTGTTCAATATCGGATGATTTGGTCACATCGCCCACAATCCCAACGCAGTCATTTCCCAACTTGCCCGCCATATCCTGAGTGGCGGGCGCGTTGATGTCCATGATGGCGACACGCGCCCCCTCTGCGATGAAACAGGCGGCAATTGCCGCCCCAAATCCTGATGCGCCCCCCGTAATCAGGGCGGTTTTCCCAGCTAATCGCATATGTCCAACCCGTTGATTGTTTTTATATCTTTAGGCTGGAACGGATTGGGGCAGCTGTCAAGAATTCCCTTTGTGCACGGGCGAAATCAAATATACCGCCCCCAAGAGGGCGAGAGAGGCCATCGCAAGAGGGAGCGAGGTATATTGCGCCCCAAATCCAATGATCGCAGGCCCCAACAAAATGCCTGCGTAGCCCACGAATGTTACGGACGCGACGGCCATGTTTGGGTCCATATCACTTTGCTGACCTGCCGCGGAAAACACCACCGGCACAAGGTTTGCGGCACCAAGGCCAATCACGGCAAAACCGATTAAGTTCAGGGCAGGGAATGGCAGGGTTGTTATGGCAATCAATCCCAATACCACCAATGTTCCCCCACCCAGCAGGATCGCGCGCCGCCCGATGCGCGGCACAACATAGTCGCCAGACAGGCGGCCAATCACCATTGTAATGGAAAACGCGATATAGCCCAACGCCGCCTGTTCCATGGAAAATACAGCGCGCTCAATCATCAACAGCGCGCCCCAATCCATAATCGCCCCTTCGATCAAAAATGCGATGCCCGCCAGCAGGGCAAGCCATTTTACAATGCCGCTTGGGGGGCGAAATGGCTCTGGTGCATCGCTATTGGTGATCAGGTAATGGGATTGAACCCAAAGGATCGCGATGATGACACTGCCCGTGACGCAGAGGGTCGCAATCAACGGCGCGACACCGTAACTGATCATCAGCGTCACAAACCCCGCGCCACAGATGGCACCAACGCTAAACATCCCATGAAACCCCGACATCAGCGCGCGGCCGCTGCGCTTTTCCACTTCGGCTGCGTGAATATTCATGGCGACATCCAATGTCCCGATCGAGGCCCCAAACACCAAGAGTGTGACTGCAAGCGCCCAGTATTCGACGAGATATGCCAAAAACGGCAGGGCGCAGGCCATGATTATGGCGCTGATTAGGATCATGGGCCGTGTTCCGTGACGTGCGCATAGCCACCCTGTGATCGGCATTGAGATCACCGACCCAATCCCAAGGCAAAGAAGCAGCAGGCCAAGTGCCGCCTCATCCACGCCCGTGTTTGCCTTGGCAAAGGGTATGATTGGTGCCCAAGAGGCAAAGGCCAACCCATTTGCAATAAATGCAATGCGCGTCGCGTTCGCCGCGGATCTAAGTGATGCATCCGTTGTCATGATGTCGATCCCAGTTCAAAAATTTGCGCGACGTTATCCGCCGAAATCAGCAAAAGTAAACGATTGAGTGATCAGGGTTTCAATTTTTTTTCCTGTTTCGCATAGAAATGTGAAATTAATAGTTGGTTTGGCGCATATGGTCCAAGATTGGGGTTGATCCCGCCCAGATAGCCAATTAGGAAAGCGCAAATAGTTTTTTGGGCTGCCTTCGGGTAGCCTCTTATCTTTCGAGAGGATGTCAATGCAAGTCACCGAGACCCTGAACGAAGGCCTAAAGCGTGCCTACACAATGGTCATTACCAATGCGGATTTGGAAGCAAAGGTTGATGAAAAACTGAAAGAGGCCCAGCCTCAGGTTGAGATGAAGGGCTTCCGCAAAGGCAAAGTGCCAATGGCGATGCTGAAAAAGCAGTTCGGCCAACAAGTCATGGGCGAAGTGATGCAAGAGTCCATCGACGGCGCTGTGAATACTCATTTTGAAGAAACAGGCACACGCCCTGCGATGCAGCCTGCGATCAAAATGACCAATGAAGATTGGAAACAAGGCGATGACGTTCACATCGAATTTTCGTATGAAGCGCTACCAGAAATCCCAGAACTGGATGCAAGCGGCATCACATTGGAAAAAATGGTTGTTGCAGCAGATGACGCATCTGTCACAGAAGCATTGGAAAACCTAGCATCAACTTCGCAAAACTTTAAAGATCGCCGCAAGGGATCAAAAGCAAAAGACGGCGATCAGGTTGTGATCGACTTCTTGGGCAAAGTGGACGGCGAAGCGTTTGAAGGGGGCTCTGCCGAAGATTATCCACTTGTTCTAGGTTCAAACAGCTTTATCCCAGGATTTGAGGATCAGTTGGTGGGCACAAAAGCGGGCGAAGAAAAGAACGTTGAAGTGAACTTCCCTGACGATTACGGCGCAGAAAACCTAGCGGGTAAAGCGGCCGTGTTCGAATGCACAGTCAAAGAAGTGAAAGAACCCGTCGCCGCAGAAATCGACGATGAATTGGCAAAACGCTTTGGTGCGGACGATCTGGACGCGCTGAAGGCACAGGTGTCTGAACGTCTTGAGGCGGAATACGCCGGTGCCGCACGTGCGGTCATGAAGCGCGCGTTGTTGGATCAGTTGGACGGTTTGGTGAAATTTGATCTGCCACCTTCCATGGTCGAAGCAGAAGCCAAACAAATCGCACACCAGTTGTGGCATGATGAACACCCAGAGGTGACAGATCACAACCACGATGAGATCGAAGCAACTGAGGAACACACAATATTGGCAGAACGCCGTGTTCGTTTGGGCCTATTGATTGCAGAAATCGGTCAAAAAGCGGAAATCGAAATCACGGATGCGGAAATGACCCAAGCGATCATGGCCCAAGCGCGCCAGTATCCAGGTCAGGAACGCCAGTTCTTTGAATTCATCCAGCAGAACCAGCAAATGCAACAACAACTTCGCGCCCCATTGTTCGAAGACAAAGTTGTGGATCACATCATCGAAGGCGCAAAAATGACTGAAAAATCAGTCGACAAAGACGCCCTTCAGGCCGCTGTGGACGCGATGGAAGACTAAGGTCTTTTTCCAAAACATTCTGAAAAACCCGCCCATCGCTGGCGGGTTTTTTATTTTAACATCCGCGTTCTCACTGTTCCCAGTCAATCGATAGATTGACAAGCTCCGACCTCCCCGTCAAATCACAGGTTTGCCTACGGCAAAACGAGAGGCGCTTCGCTTCCTCGCGAGGTCGGCTTGTGTCATGCAGTTGATGAACCCCCCTTGGCATTTGTCTCTAAACCTGCGAAATCGTTCCGCATGACAAAGAGATTTTCGTTTGATCTACAATCCACCGATGGCAAGGCCCGGCAGGGGGTGATTTCCACACCGCGTGGTGAGATCCGTACACCCGCCTTCATGCCCGTAGGAACCGCGGCAACGGTTAAGGCGATGATGCCCGAAAGCGTGCGTGCAACGGGTGCTGACATCCTATTGGGCAATACCTATCACCTGATGCTGCGCCCCACGGCGGAACGCATTGATCGTCTTGGGGGATTGCATAAATTCATGAACTGGGAACGCCCCATTTTGACTGATAGTGGCGGGTTTCAGGTGATGTCGCTATCCTCTTTGCGCAAACTGACCGAAGAGGGGGTGACGTTTAAATCCCATGTGGATGGGTCGCGTCATGAATTGACCCCTGAACGGTCCATGGAAATTCAACGCCTGTTGGGCAGCGACATCGTCATGTGTTTTGACGAATGTCCCGCGCTGCCTGCGGATCGTACGCGGATTGAGGAAAGCATGCGCCTGTCGATGCGCTGGGCTGCGCGTTCGCGCGATGCCTTTGGCGATCGTCCTGGACATGCCCTTTTTGGTATTCAACAAGGTGGCTTGGAACAGGACCTGCGCGGCGAAAGTGCCGAGGCGCTGCGCGCAATCGAATTCGATGGCTATGCGATCGGAGGTTTGGCCGTGGGCGAGGGGCAAGAGGCGATGTTTTCCGTTCTGGATTACGCACCTGACATGATGCCCACGCATAAACCACGCTATCTGATGGGCGTTGGTAAACCTGATGACATCGTTGGGGCCGTCAAACGGGGCGTTGATATGATGGACTGTGTCCTGCCATCACGCTCTGGACGTACGGGCCAGGTGTTTACGCGCAATGGCGTTGTTAACATTAAAAACGCCCGCCATAAGGATGATCCGCGCCCGCTGGATCATGACTGCA
>Ga0213858_10000654_pt1 | contig 16492 bp, 13 predicted proteins | sample PICome_FD_160122 | JGI IMG/M metagenome (GOLD analysis project Ga0213858, IMG submission 160122) | Coastal seawater microbial communities near Pivers Island, North Carolina, United States - PICO245 | ecosystem: Environmental > Aquatic > Marine > Coastal | place: USA: North Carolina | collected... | reverse complement strand
ACATCCAGCACCCGGAAGCGCTGTTGGCCCAAGGTAACGATGTTGCTGCGACCGTCATCGGCGGTTTGATGCTGCAGAACCTCGGCACAGCACCCCACCGCAGCCATCGCTTGATTCTGTGGATCCAAGCGCACAACGCCGAAACGGCGATCATCTTCGAGCACGCTCTTGAGCATCATCCGGTAGCGCGACTCGAAGATATGGAGTGGCAGCACCTCACTCGGAAAGAGAACGACATCCGGCAGAGGGAACAGCGGTAACTCTCTGACGGACAGGTCAGCCACGCAGTTTCATTGCAATCACAGCAATCCTAGGCAGCTGACCCGGGGGACGGGGAGGCTCAGAGCTTCACTTCAATATCGACACCACTGGGAAGATCCAGTTTCATCAGGGCGTCAATCGTCTTCGCCGAGGGGCTGTAGATGTCGATGATCCGGCGGTGGGTGCGGGTCTCGAAATGTTCGCGGGAATCCTTGTCCACATGGGGTGAACGCAACACGCAATAGATTTTGCGTTTTGTGGGGAGGGGAATGGGGCCGATGGCGGTCGCCGCCGTGTTGTCGGCCGTTTCAATGATTTTGTCGCAGGAGAGATCCAGCATGCGGCGATCAAACGCCTTTAGGCGGATGCGAATCTTCTGCTGAGCAATGGCAGTGGACATGGAAAGCGAAAGAGTGGACCCCGCCGGTGGCGGAAGCCGTGAATTGTCAAGGTTCGTCTTGAAAACTGTAGGGGATGGCCCCGCTAGGGCAGGACCATCCCCCGAGACTCATCGACGTGCGATCACTCGATGATCTTGGACACCACACCGGCACCGATGGTGCGGCCGCCTTCGCGGATGGCGAAGCGCATGCCCTGTTCGATGGCGACGGGGCAGATCAGCTCGCCGGTCATCTTGATGCGGTCACCGGGCATCACCATTTCCACATCGCTGCCGTCATCAGCAGTGAAGGCGGTGATCTGACCGGTCACATCCGTGGTGCGGATGTAAAACTGGGGGCGGTAACCAGCGAAGAAGGGGGTATGACGACCGCCTTCTTCTTTCTTGAGCACATACACTTCACCCTCGAACTTGGTGTGGGGGGTGATGGAGCCAGGCTTCACGAGCACCATGCCGCGCTCGATGTCCTCTTTCTGAATGCCGCGGAGCAGCAGGCCAACGTTGTCGCCAGCCATGCCCTGATCGAGCAACTTGCGGAACATCTCCACACCGGTGACGGTGGTTTTGCGGGTGTCTTTGATGCCGACGATTTCGACTTCTTCACCCACCTTCACCACACCACGCTCGATACGGCCGGTGGCCACAGTGCCACGACCGGTGATGGAAAACACGTCTTCCACAGCCATCAGGAAGGGCTTGTCGACTTCCCTTTCCGGTTCGGGGATGCTCTCATCAACGGCGGCCATCAGCTCTTCGATCTTGGCTTCCCACTCTGCGTCGCCTTCGAGGGCCTTGAGGCCAGACACCTGGATCACCGGGATGTCATCGCCGGGGAAGTCGTAGCTGGAGAGAAGTTCGCGGATCTCCAGTTCCACCAGCTCGATGATCTCCTCATCGTCGACCATGTCGCACTTGTTCAGAGCCACCACCAGGGCGGGCACACCCACCTGCTTGGCCAGGAGGATGTGCTCCTTGGTCTGGGCCATCGGGCCGTCGGTGGCGGCACACACGAGAATGGCGCCATCCATCTGGGCAGCACCCGTGATCATGTTCTTCACATAATCAGCGTGGCCGGGGCAGTCAACGTGGGCGTAATGACGGCTGTCGGTTTCGTATTCGACGTGGGCGGTGTTGATGGTGATGCCGCGCTCGCGCTCCTCGGGAGCACCGTCGATCTGGTCATAGGCCTGTGCCTTGGCCTGCCCCTTCTTGGCGAGCACGTTGGTGATCGCGGCGGTGAGGGTGGTTTTGCCGTGGTCAACGTGGCCGATGGTGCCAATGTTGACGTGGGGCTTGTTCCTTTCGAACTTCTCGCGAGCCATTGGTTTTAAAGAATCGGGGGTGGGATTAGGGTTGAGTAGAGATCAGGAATTGCCCTGATTCTTGGAGATGATGGCTTCAGCGACGTTGCGAGGAACATCCTCGTAGTGGCTGAATTCCATCGAGAAGATACCCCGACCCTGGGTCATGGATCGGAGCTCTGTGGCGTAGCCGAACATTTCGGCCAAGGGCACCTTGGCCGAGACCTTTGACGTGCCATCGTCAATGGCCTGACCTTCAACCTGTCCCCGGCGGGATGACAGGTCGCCGATGATCGAGCCAAGGAAATCCTCTGGGATCTCGACCTCGACCTTCATCATCGGTTCGAGCAGCACGGGATTGCACTTCTTCACCGCATCTTTGAAGGCCATGGAGCCGGCGATTTTGAACGCCATTTCCGACGAGTCAACATCGTGGTACGACCCGTCCACCATGGTGACTTTGACGTCGATCATGGGGAATCCAGCGATGACGCCGGACTCACAGGTTTCCTTCATGCCCATTTCAGAGGGCTTGATGAATTCCTTGGGAACGACACCGCCAACAATTTTGTTGACGAACTCAAAGCCTGACTCGGGTTCGCCGGGCTCCATTTCGATCACCACGTGGCCGTACTGGCCTTTACCGCCGGTTTGGCGAGAAAACTTGCCCTCGCCCCGTGCTGAGGCGCGAATCGTTTCGCGGTACGACACCTGCGGTGCGCCGATGTTGGCTTCCACCTTGAATTCCCGCAGCATGCGATCCACGAGGATTTCCAGGTGAAGTTCGCCCATGCCGGCAATCACGGTCTGGCCGGTTTCAGCGTCGGTGTTGACACGGAAGGTGGGATCTTCTTCGGCGAGGGCAACCAAGGCCTTCGAAAGCTTCTCCATGTCGCCCTTGGTTTTGGGTTCCACGGCCACCGAGATCACCGGCTCGGGCACGAACAGGGTCTCGAGAACGATGGGATCTTCCGGTGAACAGAGGGTGTCACCGGTGGTGGTGGCTTTCAAGCCCAGAACGGCTCCGAGGTCACCGGCGCGCAGTTCATCCACCTCTTCCCGGTCGTCTGCCTTCAGCACCACCAGGCGGGAGATGCGTTCCTTTTCTCCTTTGGTGGAATTGAGCACATAGCTGCCTTTCTCCAGCACGCCGGAATACATCCGCACGAAGGTGAGCTTGCCGTAGGGATCGGCCATCACCTTGAAGGCCAGGGCACTGAACGGAGCTTTGTCGTCGGAAGGACGCACCGCTTCTTTGCCATCGGGCAGCACACCCTGAATGGGGGGGACGTCCACTGGGGCGGGAAGATAGTCAACCACCGCGTCGAGCACCAGCTGCACACCTTTGTTCTTGAAGGCGGAGCCACAAAGCATCGGCACCAGTCCATGCTTCAGAACCCCAATACGGATTCCGTTCCTGAGTTCCTCGTCGCTGAGCTCACCCGTTTCCAGGAACTTCTCGATCAAAGCCTCATCGGTTTCCGCCACCGCTTCCATCAAGGTGTTGCGCCACTCCGCAACTTCATCGGCCATGTCTGCAGGGACATCGGTGATGTCGATGTCTTTTCCTAAATCATCTTTGTAGATGTAGGCCTTATTAGCGACGAGGTCGATGATGCCGCTGAGATCACCTTCGGCACCGATCGGCAGCTGGATCGGCACCGCATTGGCCTTCAAGCGATCCTTGATCTGACCATGCACCTTGAGGAAATCAGCACCGGTGCGGTCCATCTTGTTGACGAACACCATGCGGGGCACGGAGTAGCGATCGGCCTGGCGCCAGACGGTTTCCGACTGGGGCTGTACACCACCCACAGCGCAGAACACAGCGATTACGCCATCGAGAACACGCATGGAACGCTCCACCTCGATGGTGAAGTCCACGTGACCGGGTGTATCAATGATATTAATTCTGTGGTCTTTCCAACTGGTGGAGATGGCGGCCGCCGTGATGGTGATCCCGCGTTCGCGCTCCTGGGCCATCCAGTCGGTGACGGCGGCGCCATCATGCACCTCACCAATCTTGTGCACCACCCCGGAATAGAACAAAATTCGTTCGGTGGTGGTGGTTTTGCCAGCGTCGATATGGGCGGCGATACCGATATTTCTGACGCGATCCAGGGGAAAGGCGCGAGCCACAGGATACTCCGGGGTGGGGCGTTAAAAGGCGGGTGAGACTCTACAGGTCCGCCCTGAACAGACGAGAGCTGACAGGGCGACGCTGAGTCAGTAGCGGTAATGGGCGAAGGCTTTGTTGGCTTCCGCCATCTTGTGGGTCTCTTCCCGCTTGCGGACGGCGTTACCAGACTCATTGGCCGCATCCATCAGCTCACCAGCCAGCTTCTGGGCCATGCTGCGGCCATTGCGGGAGCGGGAGAAATTGACCAGCCAGCGCAGGGCCATGGCGGTGCCCCGCTCCTGGCGCACTTCCATCGGCACCTGGTAGGTGGCGCCACCGACGCGGCGGGCACGGACTTCCACCAGAGGGGTGGCGTTCTTCACCGCGGTTTCGAACAGCTCAAGGGGATCGCCGCCGGTGCGCTCTCCGATCAGGCCGAAGGCGTCGGACAGAATCCGCTGGGCCGTCGACTTTTTGCCGTGCTTCATCAGACGCGACACCATCATCGTGGCCAGGCGGCTGTTGAACTGGGGATCGGGAAGGATCGGGCGCTTTTCGGCAGCGTTGCGGCGGGACATGAACCGTTAAGGAAGAGGAGGGGATGGACGGGAAAAACGAGAACGCGACAGCAGATCAAGGGGTTTGCTTGGGACCCGATTGATCACTCCTTCGGAGTCTTGGCGCCGTACTTGGAGCGCGATTGACGGCGATCCTTCACACCGGCCGTATCAAGCGTTCCACGGATGATGTGATAACGAACGCCAGGCAGATCCTTCACACGACCGCCCCGGATCAGCACCACGGAGTGTTCCTGCAGGTTGTGACCGATGCCGCCGATGTAGGCCGTGACTTCAAAGCCGGAGGTCAGGCGCACACGGGCCACCTTGCGCAGTGCCGAATTGGGCTTTTTCGGCGTGGAGGTATAGACGCGTGTGCAGACACCACGACGCTCAGGACAGGCCCGAAGGGCCGGCGATTTGGTCTTCGCCTTGAGGCTCTGACGCTCGTGACGGATCAGTTGTTGGATGGTTGGCATCGACGGTCGGGTTGCGGCCGGAGACCCGACCTGATTCGACAATCCACAACCATACCGGGTCGCCTGACCCGCGTTTCAGAGACGGGTGAAGGCACTACCGCAGGGGCAGCAACGGATGCCGCTGCGGGCGGTCACCAGGAAGCCGCCGCCACTGAGGTCGCCGCGATAATCCAGGCAGAGCCCTTCCAAAGCTTGGGACTGGCTGCTTGGCGCGTGCAGGGTGATGCCGTCCGCTCGGGCAATCGGCTGACCTCCCATCGGTCCTGGTTGCAGACGGATCACATGCTCTTCACAACTGCCGCTCACCAGGTCGAGGTGCATCTGGCCGGGGGTGCCGGCCGCTGCGGCCTGACGACCCAGCTCTGCAGCGGCGGCAGGGGTGATCAGCAGGTTGGCACCCATGGAATCGTCAACTCAGCTCGCGATTTTCATCACTCTGGCACCAGCCCCAGGGCGTTCTGCACCCGGGGCGGGAAGGAGCGCCCTGTCATCACCAGTTGGTTGGCGACCAGCAGGGAGGTGGAGCTGCCGCCATCCAGATTCAACGCCTCTCCGATGCCGAGTTGCTGAAGCGCAAGGCTGGTCTCCAGCAGGGTGGGATCGCTCTCCCTGGCGCCTTCGATGGTCATCAACCAGAGCCGCTGCTGATCCTGAGCCACGACCGTCCGGGGGGCCCGCAAAGCCATGAATCCAGCACTGAATCCCTCCTGGCGTCCATCGAGCACGACCCGACCGTTACTGAGCAGCAGTGGACCGCCGCCGAGCACCTGGGACCGCTCGCCGAGTGGAGAGGAACTGCTGACCTTGATCTCCACTGCCTCATCCAGGCCTGCCGGTAGTGGGGCGCCGGCCCGGGCGACGATCAGATCGGTGTCGCTGGCCAGGGGGACGCCACGGGCCAGTTCGGCTCTGTTGTGGAGGGCAACGACACGGCCTGCGCGCACGCTGAGCGCCTGCTCTTCGCCGCTGAGAGCGCGGTAATGAGGACCCCAGGCCCTGGTGTAGCGACTCAGGCCCCGTTGCACGAACCCGCTGTTGAGCAGCCCCAGACTCCAGCGTTCCCCCCCGGAAAGGATCAGTTCCTGATTGAGGCGCAGTCGACCGAACGAGAGGCGCTTGCCGGGATCCCAGCCAATGGCGCCCCGATTGAGGATCGGCCCAGAGAGCCAGGAGTCGTTGAGGCGCACAGCGCCGAGGGGCAGTTGACGCACCCGGTTGAAGAAACCACCGTTCACGGCCACCATGGCTCCGACCGGTTGGGCCAATTGGTTCAGGAAACGCAGCCCCTCTTGGGCCTGAGTGGGTGCCAGGGGGAGCAGGCGGAGCCCCTGGCCCTGGGGAACCGTGCCGGCCCGATACACGGTGAGAGGTTTGACGCCGACGGTGACCGTGCGTCGATCGAGCACGAGCCCGCGGCTGATCAGGGATTGGACAGCTGGGCTCATCAGGGCGGTCGCCAGGCGGTCGATGCCCTGGCTGCGATTGGCTTCACCCCCGGCAGGGACGCCATCGAGAACGATGCGCCAGGGATCGGCCAGGGTGAGGGTGGCGAGAGCCTGGCCCTGGCCGGGTAGGGCCAGTTGGGACCGCTGGCGCTGGATCCGCAGCCCCATGCCGCGCAGTTGGCCGGCCTGGGTGGGCGTCGTGCTGACGCCAAGCACCAGATCATTGCCGAGGCGCTGCACCAGTGCAGGGCCGCTGAGATCCAGGACCAGCCGATTGGCGGTGCTGCCCTTGCCACGTCGCAGCTGCTGCACCCTGGGTGCGGCGAGGGAAACCCTCAGGCTGCGGCTCGAGCGGTTGGTTTGCACGCCGGTGGAGTCCAGCCAGCTGGCGACCTCGATCGCTACTTCATCCTCGAGGGTGCGTTGCGGCAGAGAGCTCAACACCACCTTGCGGCCATACCACTCCAGCTGTTCGCCCCGATCGGACTGGGTGCGTGCAAAACCGAACTGGCTGATCAGAAGATCCAACGGCAGCCAGAGTTGATCCGGCCGCCGGTTGTCGCTTCCGACCCAAAGCCAGGCTGCCTCGAAGTCATGACCACCGATCCGGATGCGATCGCCGCGCTGCGATGGGGAGAGACGCACCTCAGCGACAGGGCTGGGTGGTGGCGGCAGATCGACCATCGCGCAGACGCTAACCCCGTGGCGCAGACGCTAGCCCGGTCTTTGGGGCTGCACCGTGCCTCCTTAAGATCTGAGATCGCGTCGATGGGTTATGACACACCTCACAGGCACTCCCTGGCCCTATTGCGACAGCCGCGCTCCGGCTGCCCTGGCTGGTGAGAAGGATGCCTGTGGTGTGGGGTTCCTCGCCAATCTTCAGGGTGTTGCCAGCCACTGGCTCCTGGAGCAGGCGCTGCGCGGGCTTGGCTGCATGGAGCACCGCGGCGGTTGCGGCGGTGATGGCGACTCCGGTGATGGCGCCGGTGTGCTCTGCGGCATTCCATGGCCCTTTCTTGAGGCGGTGTGGCCCGAGGCGGCAGCCGTTGAGATGCCACGCGGGCTGGGCATGCTCTTCATGCCCACCGATCCGGACCGGCGTGCTGAGGCCCAGCGTTTTGCGGAACAGGAGGCTGCGGCCCTCGGACTGCGCTCTTCTGGCTGGCGGGAGGTTCCTGTCGATTCCCTTGTCTTGGGGCCTCTTGCGCGAGAGACCGCACCCAGCATTGTTCAGTGGCTGTTGTGTGGCGGCAGTGATGGCGACGCCCTGGAGGCGCTGTTGTTCCGCCTCCGCCGTCGGATTGGTGAGCGCGCCCGTCAGGCCTGGGGGGCGGAGGCCGCTCGCGATCTCTACATCGCCTCCCTGAGCTCCCGCACGGTTGTTTACAAGGGGATGGTGCGCTCGGAGGTGCTGGCGGCCTTTTACGCAGACCTCCGGGATCCCCGTTTTGCGGTGAGTTTTGCGGTGTATCACCGGCGCTTCAGCACCAACACTCTGCCGCGTTGGCCCCTGGCGCAACCGATGCGACTGTTGGGACACAACGGTGAAATCAACACGTTGCTGGGCAATCTGAACTGGGCCCGCGCTTCGGAAGCCCATCTTGAGGATGTGTGGGGTGAAGCGGCTGCCGATCTCAACCCAGTGGTCAATCCAGCCTTCAGCGATTCCGCCAATCTCGATGCCACCCTCGAGCTGCTGGTTCGCAGCGGTCGTTCGATCACCGACAGCCTGATCACTCTGGTGCCGGAAGCGTTCCGCCATCAACCCGAGCTGGAGGATCGCCCGGCGGTGCGAGCGATGTATGAGTTCAATGCCGGTCTGCAGGAGCCATGGGATGGCCCGGCGCTGCTGGTGTTCGCCGATGGCAAGAGGGTCGGCGCCACGCTGGATCGCAATGGCCTGCGGCCCGCGCGTTATTGCATCACCGACGATGGCTTTGTGGTGATGGGTTCCGAAACCGGCGTCGTCGATCTCAGTGGGAAAACTGTGACCAGTCGCGGTCGACTCGGGCCTGGGCAGATGCTGGCGGTGGATCTCGAGCGCGGCGAGCTGCTGGACAACTGGGCGGTCAAAGAGGATGCGGCGGCTCGCCATCCCTACGCCCAGTGGCTGGAGCAACACCGTCGCAATCTGGCGCCCCAGCCCTGGAGCAACGACCAGCAGCTGGCTGATCTCGATCTGCTGCGTTTGCAGACGGCCACCGGATTCACGGCTGAAGATCTGGAGCTGGTGATCGAAGACATGGCGGGCGCTGCGAAGGAGCCCACCTACTGCATGGGGGATGACATCCCACTGGCGGTGCTCTCCGACAAGCCCCATCTCCTCTACGACTACTTCAAACAGCGGTTCGCCCAGGTCACCAACCCGCCGATCGACCCCCTGCGGGAACAGCTGGTGATGAGCCTGGAGATGCATCTGGGGGAACGTCGTCCGGCGCTCCGGCCCCAGCCCGAGGCCGCCGCCCTCGTGCATCTCGATTCGCCGGTGCTCAATGAGGCGGAGCTCGAGGCGTTGGCCCATCAGGGACTGCCCTGCACCACACTGTCTACCCAGTTCGATCCCGCCGCCTCACTCGATGGGCTCGAGAAGGCGCTGGATCGCCTCTGCGCTGCGGCATCCGCAGCGGTGGAGGCGGGATCTCAGATTCTGGTGCTGAGTGATCGCCATGGCCTCGCCGGTGCTCCCGCCCATCCAGCGGCCACCGCCGCCTCCCTGCCACCGCTGCTTGCGGTCGGGGCGGTGCACCATCACCTCCTCCGCGCCGGACAGCGTCTGCGCTGTTCCCTGGTGGTGGACACCGCCCAGTGCTGGAGCACCCACCATCTTGCCTGTCTGATTGGCTACGGCGCCAGTGCCGTCTGTCCTTGGCTCACCTGGGAGACAACGCGCCACTGGTTGGCCCATCCCAAGACCCAGAAACGGATCGAGCAGGGCAAGCTGCCGTCCCTGACTGCCGCCAAGGCCCAGGCGAATGTGCGGCTGGCTCTGGAGAACGGTCTGCGCAAAATCCTCTCCAAGATCGGGATTTCTCTGCTCGCCAGTTATCACGGCGCCCAGATCTTTGAGGCCATCGGCCTCGGTGCCGACGTGATCGATCGCGCTTTCTCCGGCACCACCAGCCGGGTGGCCGGGCTTTCCCTCCAGGAGTTGGCTCGCGAGACCCTGCTGCTGCACGCCAAGGCCTTTCCTGAGCTCAATCGCAGCAAGCTCGAATTCATGGGCTTCGTGCAATACCGCACCGGCGGGGAGTACCACCTCAACAGTCCGGAGATGGCCAAGGCCCTGCACAAGGCGGTGCATGAAGGGCCGGGTTATGACCATTTCTCCACCTATCGCACCCTGTTGGAGAACCGGCCGGTGACGGCGTTGCGGGACCTGCTCGAGTTCAAACCAGCCACCACGCCGCTGCCTCTCGATCAGGTGGAGAGCGTGGACAGCATCTGTGCCCGCTTCTGCACCGGTGGCATGAGTCTCGGAGCCCTGTCAAGGGAGGCTCATGAGGTGCTGGCGGTGGCGATGAATCGCATCGGCGGCAAGAGCAACAGTGGTGAGGGCGGTGAAGATCCAGCACGCTTCAAGGTGTTGAACGACGTTGACGCGGCCGGCCACTCCACCACCCTGCCCGCGATTCAGGGACTCCGGAACGGTGACACCGCCTGTTCGGCGATCAAGCAGATCGCCTCGGGGCGTTTCGGCGTGACGGCGGAGTATCTGCGCAGCGGCAGGCAACTGGAGATCAAGGTGGCGCAGGGTGCCAAACCCGGCGAAGGGGGACAGCTGCCTGGACCCAAGGTCGATGCGTACATCGCCTGGCTTCGCAACAGCAAACCGGGCGTGGCCCTGATCTCACCGCCACCCCATCACGACATCTATTCCATCGAGGATCTGGCCCAGCTCATCCATGACCTGCATCAGGTGCATCCCAACGCCAGGGTGTCGGTGAAGCTGGTGGCGGAAATCGGCATCGGCACCATCGCCGCCGGTGTGGCGAAGGCCAATGCCGATGTGATCCAGATTTCCGGCCATGACGGTGGCACCGGCGCTTCTCCCTTGAGCTCGATCAAGCATGCGGGCAGCCCCTGGGAGCTGGGTCTCACCGAGGTGCATCGCAGCCTTATGGAGAACGGTCTTCGGGATCGAGTGCTGCTGCGCGCCGACGGTGGTTTGAAGACCGGCTGGGATGTGGTGATGGCCGCCCTGCTCGGCGCTGAGGAATACGGCTTCGGTTCGGTGGCGATGATCGCGGAGGGCTGCATCATGGCCAGGGTCTGTCACACCAACAATTGCCCCGTGGGCGTGGCCACCCAGAAGGAGGCCCTGCGCAAACGCTTCACCGGCCTGCCGGAGCATGTGGTGAACTTCTTCCTCTACGTGGCCGAGGAGGTGCGTCAATTGCTGAGTGTGCTCGGCGTGGCCCGTCTGGAGGATCTGATCGGTCGCAATGACCTGCTCCAACCGCGGCAGGTGTCATTGGAGAAAACCGCCGCGCTCGATCTCACCACCCTGTTGGCACCGGTGCCCGGCCATGGTGAGCGCACCTGGTTGCAGCATGCCGCTGAAGCCCATGGCAATGGTCCGGTTCTGGAGGATCAACTCCTGGCCGATGCCGAGCTGATGGCTGCGATTGAGAGCCACGGTTCGATTCGCCGCAGCCTGGAGATCGTTAACACCGACCGCAGCGTCTGTGCGCGCCTGGCGGGTGAGATCGCCGCTCGCCATGGCAATCGGGGCTTCCGCGGCCAGCTGCAGCTTCATTTCCAGGGTGCTGCCGGTCAGAGCTTCGGCGCTTTTCTGGTGCAGGGCATGGATGTGCGTCTCCAGGGCGAAGCCAATGATTACATCGGTAAAGGGATGAACAGTGGCCGCATCGTGCTGGTGCCGACGGCCGAGGTCCTCTCCCCCGGCGAGCAGGTGATCATCGGCAACACCTGCCTGTATGGCGCCACCGGAGGCGAGATGTTCGTGCATGGTCGCGCCGGGGAGCGCTTCGCTGTGCGCAACAGCGGCGCCCGCACTGTGGTGGAGGGCGCTGGAGATCACTGCTGCGAATACATGACCGGTGGCGTTGTGGTGGTTCTCGGCAGCACCGGTCGGAACGTCGCCGCGGGCATGACCGGTGGGGTGGCTTTCCTGCTGGATGAGAACGGTGGAGTCGCTGACCGGGTGAATCCCGAGATCGTTGAGATCTGTAGCCTCGAGACCGCAGAGCAGGAGGCCGTGCTCCAACCTCTGCTCGAAGCCCATCAAGCCGCAACCGGCAGCGAGAAGGCCGCGGCGATCCTGTCGGACTGGACCCGGTGGAGGTCACGCTTCAAGGTGCTGGTTCCCCCCAGCGAGAGAGCGGCCATGGGTCTGGTGGATCGCGCTGCCGTCACGGCCTGATCGGCCAGGCCCCACGCGTGCCCCTGTTCATCAAACACGAGACGTTCACGGCCGCCACGGCGGCCTTATCCGTCGATCAGCGGCGACACCACCTCGATGCCCATCGCCATTGGGTGCGGCAGCGTCAGTCGGCAGGGTGCAGCATCTCCAGTGGCTTCCTTGTTGATGGCGAGGGCCAACCCGGCGGCGGCGGGATGCTGGTTTTGGAGGCCGAGAGTTATGCCCAGGCCCTGGCGCTGGTGCAACAGGACCCGATGGTGGCCCGCGGCCTGGTGAACTGGACGTTGCAGCAGTGGCGGCCGGTGGCGGGGCTGCCGCTCATTGACGCCCCGTCTCAAGTTCCAGACCAGCCCGACTGAGATTCCATTGCTGGATCGCCGTGGCTTCAGCGCTGCGGGCCGCTTGCAGATCGCGTTGGGCCAGCAGCAGTTCGGTGACCGGCGCGATGCCGGCGCGATAGCGCAGCTGAGCGTCCCGCACCGCTTCCTCGGTGGCGACCACGGCCTCTCGGCTTGAGGTCATGGCGACCTTGGCGCTGCGGTGGGTGTGCCAGAAGGTTTCCACCGCCTGGATGATCGCCTGTTTGCGTTGTTCCAGCAGCAGCCGTTGTTGGTCGACCTGACTGCGCGCCAGGGCTGCACTCTGGGCTGACAGCCCACCGTCGAACAGGGGTTGGCGCAGGGTGAGCAGCACGCCGTAGTCGTAGAAGCTGCCGCTGGCACTGCCGCTGCTGGACAACGTTGGCAACTCCAGATCACCAGCGACGGGCACATTGCTGATGCGACCACCGCTGTTGAGCACCGGCACATTCAGGCTGTCGCCACTGATGCCGCCTCCAAGCAGGAGCCCCACCCGCGGCAGCATCGTGCCCCTGGCCGCCCTCACTTTCGCTTCCGCAGCGGCCTCTGCCTGCGCGATCACATCCAGAGCCGGGCGATTGCGGGTGGCAGCCTCGATCGAGGCCTGCAGCTCCAGGGGCCATGGCGACTCGGCCAAGAGGGGGTCAGTGGCTTCCACCCTTTGATCGGCCGGAAGGTTGAGCAATCGGGCCAGAGCGCTGGCGGCGATCGCCCGAGTAGTGCGGGCGGCGCTGAGTCCGCGCTGGTCGGTGGCGAGCAGGGCGCGAGCGCGGAACACATCGATGCGTGCGCCCAGGCCGCCGTCCCGCAGCGCTTCCGCATCCTTGAGCAAGGTGCTGGAGAGCGCGGTCGATCGCTGCCACACGGGGATCAGCGCGTCGCTGAGCTGCAGGTTCAGATAGGCATTGGTGATGGCGAACCGGCTTTGCCGCCTCTCCTCGGCGATCCGTGCCGCGGCGGCCTGATCCAGGGCCTTGGCCGCCGACAGCAGCGGTCCACGTTCGAAGTCGATCAGGGGATAGGTGAGTGCGAGCCCGATGTTGCCGAAGGTGTTCTGGATCAGGGCGTAGCCATCACCGCCGAGATCGAGATCGAGGTCGCCGATGGTGGGCAGATTGGAGATGAAGCCGATCGAGCTTCCCACCTGGGCCCAGCTGCCGAGGCCCACCACATCCAGCTTCGGCAGAAACAGGCTGCGGCTGACGCCGACGCCCGCTGCGGCGGCTTCCTTCTGCGCCTCGGTTTGCTGGAGGTCCAGCGAGGCTTCCATGCCCCGCGCCAGGGCCTGGTCCAGGCTCAGGCCTAGAGGGTCGCTCAGCGTTTCGGGTGCGGCGTTGGCCGGCAGCCAGGTTGCGGCCGCCATCAGCAGGGAAACCAGGAGCCGTCGTCGGAGCATGCCGGTGAAGCCTTCAGCGGTGGCGCGGAGCCATCCAAAAAACGGCGCTACCCTACGCGCGGTTTGAGGGCGCGGATGGGTGAAGCGCGGATGGCTGCTCTGCTGCAACGGTGCTGGCCGATCGCCCTCGTCACCGGCGCGACAGCGGTGTGGGCTGTGCTTCCGGCGATCAAGGTGCAGGTGTTCGGATCCGCCGTGTTGCTGGCCCCTGGCGACCGCCGGGGGCTCTACAGCCGCTCTCCCGGCCAGGTGCTCAACCTGAGCGTTCCAGTTGGAACGCGTGTGGCGAAGGATCAGGTGCTCGTCCGGCTCGATCGCATCGATCAGGCCGCCCGGGGCGGTCCCGCTCCCACCGGTCAGCCCCAGGCGCTGGATCGTCAGCTGGAGGCCAACGCTGATCAACAGCAGGGACTGGTGGAGCAGTTGCGCGCCTATACCTCCGAGGTGGCGGCCCTGCGCCAGCAGATCAGCACGCTGCAGGAGAGCAATCAACCGGTGGGGCAGCAGCTCACGGCGCTGGAAGGCTTGCGTCAGAAGCAGGTGATCCCCACCTACAGCCCCCTCTGGGTGGCCGCCCAGGATCTTTATCTCGGCAACAAAGCGGCGATCCGTTCGCTCGAGGCGAAGATCGCTCAGCTGGAGGCCAATCGCGGGCTCCTCCAGGCCCAGCAGGCCGAGTTGCGGGCGGCCCGGGCTGAGCTGGAGGCCCAGGCTCAGTCGCTGGAGCTGCGCGCTCCCGAGCCCGGCCGGTTGGTGAGCTGGGCTGTGGAGGAGGGCCAGCCCGTGCTGTCTGGCGAGCGCCTGGGCACATTGGCTCTGGAGCGGCCCCGTGCGGCATCGAGGCAGGCGATGGCGCTGTTTACCGAGGCGGATGCCACCCGGCTTCGGGTCGGCGCCGCGATCGAGATCGAGCCGATCCTGCAGAGCCGCAATCAATACGGCGGCACGGCTCAGCGCTACGGCGGCGTGGAGGGCCGCATCAAGGCGATTTCGCCCACACCGCTGGATGTGGCTGCTCTCACCAGTGTGGTGGGCGATGCCGATCTGGCGGCGTCGCTGGTGGCGCGGGCCCGGCAGGAAGCCTATGGCGATGGTGGAGACCCGCTGGCGATTCTTCCGGGTAAGGCCACAGCGCCGCTGATGCTCGTGCGGGTGGAGTTGGAGTCGGCGCCAACCCCCTCCGGATTGCGCTGGAGTGGTGGCCAGGGGCCGGATCTGCGTTTTGACGATGGTCAGCCCGCTGAAGCCAAGGCGCCTGTGGAACGACGCTCCCTGCTGAGCTACACCCTGCCGTTCCTGCGCTGGATGGCCGGCATCAATCGCTGACCCCTTCAAGCCTCGAGCCTCACCATGCCCCGTCGTTCTCTTGCCTCCTCCGGTTGGCTGAGCGCCCTGCGCCAGCCGGCCCCTTGGGTCGCCCTTGTGTTGCTGACGATCACGGTGGCCAGCACGGCACCGCGGCTCTGGTTCTGGTTGGCGCTGCTGCTGATCGTGCTGTTGGTGGGCTGGGTGCAGGCGCTCAAGCGCGATCCGGCGGGGCCCGATGACAACTGAAGCCCAGCGGCTCGGTTTGCGGGCGGCACTGGCGATCGGCCTCGCCGCCAGTCTGACGCGGCTGATCTGCCTCACGATCGGTCTGGGTGACATCGCCGCCGCTTACGGCGTGGTGGTCGCCGTGTTGGTGGTGCGTCCTGATTTCTGCCGCTGGCCTGCGCTGCTCTATCCGGTGCTGCTGGTGATCGCCACTGTCGCCATGGCTGTGGGCCTCAGTGTGCGGATGATGTTCCCTGCCGCTCCTGAGGTGTGGTGGTTCGGCATCGTCGGCGTGGTGATGCAGCTGCTCGCTGTGGCACTGCCGGCCAAGCTTGCCCTGCTCACCAACGCGGTGGCGGCCGCCGGCGTGCTGCCTCTGCTCGATCTGTCCGCCACCTGGGCTGACTGGGGGCATGAGCTGGAGGCGATCGCCCTCGGGTTGGCCGTTGGCACCGCACTGCAGTGGGGATTGACGCCATCGGGCTATGGCGCCCCGGCACCGCCCAGCGGGCCGGAGGGGGAGGATTGGCCTCTGGCGGAGCGTTACCGCCTGGCTTTCGCCAGCTGGAGCTATTGGCGCAAGCTCGTGCTGGCGGCGTTCGCCCTGGCGATCGGCGTTGGCCTGGGAACGCAGACCCCCAAATACCTTTATTTCGGTGTGGTGCTGCTGCTCAACGACAGCATCGGCGCCACCCTGGCCCGGGTGCGCGACCGGATGGTGGGGGTGAGCCTGGGGGTGTTGATGCCCCTGCTGGTGTTCAACACCATCGGTCTCAACAGCGTGGCTGTGGGGTTGGCCATGGGTGGCACGGCGGCCCTGGTGGCTGCCCTGAATCTCGGCCCCTACCTGCGCACGGCCCTGATCTCTAGCGGTGTGGCGTTTGCCGGCTATGGGCCGCTCGTGACCTGGTACGTCCCGAATCGCTGGATCGACTACCTGCTGGGAAGCGGCCTGGCGCTGTTGTCCGGGGTGCTTCTCTTCCCCCAGTCGTCGCTGCGCCGCTATCGCCGTCTGCTCGATCGGGGTGGTCCGGAAAGCCTGGAGCAGCTGCGCCGGCTCTACCCGTCGGCCCGTGAAGAAGCCGCCTGGTTGGGGCAAGGGCTTGTCAGTCCAGACGCTCAGCGTGGGTGACTGGCCATCAGCCGTTGAACCTCTGCCGCGTGATAACTGCTGCGCGTCAGAGGGCTGCTCACCACCTGCAGAAAGCCGAGCTGGTCTTCACCATGCCGGCGGAAGCTCTCGAATTGCTCCGGGGTCA
>Ga0213858_10000653_pt1 | contig 16512 bp, 18 predicted proteins | sample PICome_FD_160122 | JGI IMG/M metagenome (GOLD analysis project Ga0213858, IMG submission 160122) | Coastal seawater microbial communities near Pivers Island, North Carolina, United States - PICO245 | ecosystem: Environmental > Aquatic > Marine > Coastal | place: USA: North Carolina | collected... | reverse complement strand
AACTGACTAATCTCATCAAGGAAAAAGAGCAAAAGATTAAATCATTAGAAGCAGAGATAGAAAAGCATAAAGCAACTTTAGCTAAGGAGAAAGAAAATATCAATCAGTCAGCAGCTAAGGTTGAAGCGACAAAAGATGGATTTCTAGCAGCTTATAAGCAGGTCTATTCGCAGATTCAAAATGACATTGATAAAATGCAATCGCATTTATAATATTCTTGCATCTAGGATAGTAGTGGTCTCGGTTAGCCGAGAGTCTGAAACAGTTAGATTTTCTAACTGAAAAAGACGGTACCCACGGATAGCCTGACCGCCCGATTAGACATGAGGGTGGTGATGCCCAAAAGTAAATTAGGCTATAGAATTTAGCACTTCATAGATAGAAAGCTTTCTTAATCGATAAATGACATAAGTACGGATTTATTTAAGTATCTTCTTTGTTGATACTTTTGTGTCCTGCTAGCTAGTAGGTCAAAATGTATGAGAATGCCCTTAAAACCAGATATTTCAGCTAATTTTGCAGCAACATTTAGTATTTAAGACTTAAGCGAATGTCAACAAATAAACCAAAATCTTTTTGGAGTAAACCAGAAGGGGTCACGGGAGCCATCTTCTTATTAGCAATTATATTAGGTGCTGGCTATATAGTCAGTTCGTTTTTAGGAGGCATAATAGCACTTGCATCCACGACAGCAGGTATGGTAGGTTTATTAGCTGCTCTGGGCGTTGTAATTTTTATGGCGCTGGATGGCAGAACAAGAGCACTGATTTCATACATGTATAAGAGTGCCATGAGAAGTATCACTAGTCTCTTTGTTAAGATAGACCCAATCAGTATTCTGAAAAGCTATATAGATGATTTGAAGAAGAACTTGAGGAAAATGAATCGTCAGATCTCCATGTTAAGAGGTCAGATGCATAAGCTGAGAGAAATGATTTTAAATAATCAGAAACAAATCAAAGAAAATATCTCTTTGGCAAGCGAGGCTAAAGATCAACAGAATAAAAAAGTAGTCATCCTGAAAACACGTAAAGCTGGTAGGTTAAGAGATTCTAATCTAAAGCTTGAAGACCTTTACAAGAGAATGGAAGTGATGTATCGGGTCTTATCAAAGATGAGTGAAAACTCGTCTATTCTATTAGAAGATGTGGTTGACCAGGTGAATTTAAAAGAACAAGAAAGAAAGGCGATAAGAGCTAGTCACTCTGCAATGAAGTCTGCTATGTCAATAATCAAAGGTGATGCTGATAAAAGAGCATTATTTGATCAAGCTTTAGAAGCCATCGCTGATGATGTGAGTGGTAAGGTAGGAGAGATGGAACAGTTCATGGAGATGTCGGAGGACTTTATGAATTCTATTGACTTGCAAAATGGCATTTTTGAAGAGAAGGGATTGAAGATGCTTGAAGAGTGGGAAGCAAAATCAGACTCACTTCTTTTAGGCGCAGCCAAAGAAGAGATTATTTCTCTAGCTGAAAATGATGAAGAAATATTAGACCTAAATGCGCCTATTAAAACACCTGAAAAGGTGGGTAGAGGCAATCAATATGATGATTTTTTTAATGATTAATTCTTTGTATAAATAAATGTTTTAAAAATGGCGAAACGATTAACGGGATTCTCAAAACTCCTAATCACATTATTAATACTTGCACTTATCTATTTTGGATTCCAGTGGGTTATGAACAACACCGGTATTGGCGACCAAATGAAGCAAAAGGCTGAAGAAGCAAAAGAAGCAAGTACTTCGGGTTCAACAACCGGAGGTTCTGCAACTAGTTCAAATTATACTGGTTCGGATAGAGATAATACTTTAAGAGTTCAGTTAGTAACTTGGGGAGGCTATGGTCCAGGTCTTTACTTTAACGAAGGTGCAAAACCAAATAAGAATAGTAGATATCTAAAAGACTACGGTTTTAATGTGGAGTTTGTACTAGAAAATGATTTGATTAATGCATTAAACGCGTGGATTGCCGGCGAATATGATATTGTTGTGCAAACTGCTGATGCATTTCCATTATATACTTCAGCACCTGATATTAACCAATACAAGCCTAAAGCTTTTATGCAGGTAGATTGGTCTAGAGGAGGTGATGCGATCATTGCTAAAAGAGGTATTAATACCGTTAATGATTTAAAAGGAAAAAGAATTGCTCTTGCTGTTCCTGCACCTGCGCAGACGCTCTTAATTTCTGCTCTGGAAGCTGCAGGTTTAAGTTATTCTGATGTAACTGTAATTAAAACATCTGATAATCTAAAAGCAGCAGAATTATTTAGATCTGATGATATAGATGCCGCAGTCGTTTGGAGTCCAGATGATATTTTAGCCACACAGGACGTTCCTGGATCTAAGATCTTATTGACAACTAATGAGCAGTCACACATTATTGCTGATATATTCTTTGCAAAAGAAGATGTGATCAATGAGAAACAAAAGATGTTTAATGGTTTCTATGAAGGTTGGATGAAAGCAGTAGCTGAATTAAAGAATGACGCTAATAGAGAGAAATCAGCGAAATATTTAGCTGAGTTAAATCAATTGGGCGTTGAAGATGGTCTAGGAATGATCAGTACTTGTTATTGGACGACTCATGGTGATAACTTAAACTTCTTTGGTATGGATTCAAAGTATCAAGGACAGACTATGCAGGATCTATACGGAAAGATGTCTAAGAAGTTTGTAGAAACTGGAGATGCAGAGGCCTTAGCACCAAATTGGAGATCAGTAATCAACACTTCAGCAATTAGAAATGCATCTGGTTTAGGAGATGCTGTACATAGTGCAGAAGCTAAAAAGGTATTTACAAAACCTACAGAAGGAGATAGAACTGCCACAGCTATTGCCACTAAGCCAGTTAGTATCAACTTTAATACTGGTCAGTTTCAACTTACTGAAAATGCAAAGACAATTATTGATTTACAATTTGCTGATGTTGCAAAAGCATTTGGAAATACAAAAGTCAGAGTAGAAGGTAATACAGATAATGTAGGTGCTAGAGCAATGAATGTAGACCTTTCTAAAAAGAGGGCAAACAGTGTGGCTCAGTACTTACAACAACAATATGGCCTTGATCCCAATAGATTTGTAATTGTAGGTAATGGTCCGGACAAGCCTGTGAAAGGTTGTGAGACCAATGCGACAGATGCATGTAAGGCGAAAAATAGAAGAACTGAATTTCAGTTAATACCAGGATAGTTCTACTATTAAATGGACTGGTTATTTAGACTTCGAGGTGACTTAAGCTCACAACAGAGATTGATCCTGAGTAGCATTGGACTATTCATATTCTTTGCTATTTGGTTTGTTTTAACTATGGGAGAAGAACCAATAGTTACTTCGGGTATATTGCCAGCTCCATTAAAAGTACTCAGCTCATATGGAGATCTTTGTAGTGATAATGATTTAATCAAGAATGCTACTTTTTCTATAGGCTTAAACATTGCTGGATATTTAAAAGCTATTTTTTATTCATTGATCTTTGGCTTTGCTATAGGTTTATTCCCATTATTTAGAGGACTTTTTCAAAGTCAGTTAGATGCGATTAGGTATATACCATTAGCAGCTGCTACCTCATTATTTATTGTTTGGTTTGGGATTGGTGTAAATATGAAGGTTAACTTTTTGGCCTTTGGTATTATTATTTTCTTATTACCGATAGTTGTTCAGCGTATAGATGAGGTTAAAGATGTATATCTGAAGACTGTACACACCTTGGGTGCTACCGATTGGCAAATCATAAAGACTGTTTATATTCCTTCAGTAGTATCTCGATTATTTGATGATATCAGAATATTAACAGCGATTTCTTGGACATACATCGTGGTTGCGGAAGGACTAGGCTCTCAGGGTGGTATTGGTAATTTAATCTTTGCTGCCAAACGAGTTAGTCGTATAGATAAATTGTTTGCCTTACTCCTGTTAATCATTATTATAGGAGTGGTTCAAGATTTGGTCTTTAGATATTTAGATAAAGAATTCTTTCCTTATAAGTATCAGACTAAAGAAAAGTACTCTAATAAATTAGCGGAGCCTGGATTTATAGACATGATTATCAATTTTGTCTTTAATATTTTGATTTGGATATTGATAGCCATTTATGTCTTATTTATTGTTGCTGAGTTTTCACCAGAACTCTTGGGCGTGCAGCCTCTCTCATATTTCTTTGGAGATACGGTATGGGGAATACATACCATATTTGCCGGTGTAGTCTTTTATAAAGTCTACAAATTATATCAAAAACTGGTTGTTGATAAAGCGCCTGTTGAACAAACTGAAGAAGATGGTGGAGTTTAAGGATTATACAAACAGGAAGAATATTATTCAACTGAATAATATTGGGCAAAGTTATGACGGTGGTCAAAACTGGATTATTAAAGATTTAAATTTTCTGGTTGAAGATAAAGCAGAGCAAGGTCAATTTGTGGTTATACTGGGCATGTCGGGATGTGGAAAATCTACACTACTGAGATATATGGCTGGCTTGCAAAACCCAACAGAAGGCGAGGTCTTAATAAAAGGGAAGCCTGTAAGTAGAGACAACAGGGTTAGTATGGTATTCCAGCAGTATTCTTCACTACCTTGGATGACCGTATTGGATAATGTTGGCCTAGCGCTTAGATATCAGGGAGTAGGGAAAAAAGAGAGAGATGAAAAAGCAATGGAATTAATCCAGTTGGTTGGCTTAGATGGACATCAGAATAAGTATGCACAATATCCGACTTTATCAGGCGGACAACTACAGAGAGTAGCTATTGCAAGAAGTTTATTGGCTAACCCAGAGATTTTATTGATGGATGAGCCATTTGGTGCATTAGATATTCGTACCAGACTAGCTATGCAAGATTTGTTGACTAGTATATGGCGAAAATTCCATTCGACAATTGTGTTTGTTACACATGATATTTCTGAAGCAGTATATCTTGCTGATGATATTTATATCATGAAGTCGGCTCCTTCCAAATTTGTTGAACATATAGATGTCACACTTCCAATAGAGCGAACTAGAGACACAAAAAGAGACCCAATTTATACATCTTTGGTCCACGAAGTAGAAGATAGAATGATCAAGGTGTCTGAAATGGGATAGTTCCTATATTTGTACCATTAAAACATTGAAATGACTAAACAGATTATATATTTTATGTTGTTAGGACTTATGCTAACTGCTTGTAAGCAGAAGGAAAGTCCAGAAGCGATTATTGAAACAAAGATAGCGGAAGCTGTAGACGAGGAATTAGCAGGTAGATTATACACTCATTATACTGTTGATCCCCAGACTCAGGCTCAAAAGGATGAAAATTTAATCATCGAGTATTGTGTCAAAAGAAACCTTGATATGAAGCGATACCCTAATGGATTATATATGAATCTGATTAAACAAGGAAGAGGAAAGAATTATGATCACAATCAAGATACCAAAGCGGATTACCGCGGATTTTTCTTGACAGGTAAAATATTTGACTCTTCTTTTGCTAAAGGTAAGCCGCTCGAATTTAAAGTAGGCCAAATGATTGATGGCTGGAATCAAGCACAGAAGGATGTAAACCCAGGATCTGAAATAACCATCATAGTACCTTCACATCTGGCTTATGCAGATAAAGGATTCCCGGGTTTTGTGCCACCAAATACTGTGATAGCTTTTGATATATACTTTAGAAGCTAATAAAGTTCTAGCTTAAAAGATCAATTAACTGCTCAGCCAATTCGATACCAATTTTCTCTTGTGCTTCGTTTGTAGAAGCACCGATATGAGGTGTTAATGAAATTCTCGGGTGTTGTAGTAAGTCTTTACGTGGCGTAGGTTCGTTTTCAAAAACATCTAGACCTGCAGCAGCGACAATACCAGAATCTATAGCTTCAAGAAGTGCATCTTCATTGATGGTTCCTCCTCTGGCGGCATTTATGATAACAATTCCTTTTTTCATTTTATCAAACTCGTCCTTTGCTAAGACAGGCGTTCCAGTAAATGGAATATGAAGTGATAAAATATCAGACTCAGCTAATAGTTGGTCCATTGTAACCGTTTGAAAAGGAATAGTCATTTCATTACCAGCAATTGTCATGGCAACTTCAGTCGAAGCAACAAATGGATCATGAAATTGGACATTCATACCAATCCCCAAGGCAATTTTTGCTGATTCTCTACCTATTCTACCTGCTCCAATGATACCTAAAGTTTTACCTTCTAATTCAAATCCTTTTGCAAATGACTTTTTTAGAGATTTGAATTCTGTGTCACCATCTGCTGGCATGTTTCTGTTTGATTTATATAAAAATCTGGCTACTGACAACATATGAGCAAAAGTGAGCTCTGCAACTGATCTCGAAGATGCAGCAGGCGTATTGATCACATGGATATTATTAGACCTCGCATAGGTTACGTCTATGTTGTCAAGACCAACACCTCCTCTTCCTATTACTTTGAGATTTGGGCATACTGCTATCAAATCCTCTCTGACCTTTGTAGCTGATCGGACACATATAGCGTCGTACTCAGGTAGGGCAGTGCTTAATTCTTCTTGTTCTATTTTATTTGTATTGACCTCATGACCTGCATCTTTCAATAGCTGAATACCGCTAGGATGCATACCGTCATTGATTAAAATTTTAGCCATCTCAGATTTTTCTGCAAAGAAAGATAATCTTGTCTAATTCAAAGCGCGCTGTATGTTAATATTTCATATTTTTTTCATATGTTGAGGCTCTTTAAAACCTGAACAATTTCAATACTCGTTTCCCATTTTTAGACCGAAAAAAGAAAATTTGGCACGATTTTACATATTATAAATTATTGTAATATGTTTATTTTGTCCTAATTTGCGAGATAAAACATAATTAACTTAGAATGTAACTCGTTTTTTACATTACTATAATTTAGAAAGACATGCAATTATTTGGTTTTTTATTGTTCCAAACTGGCGAAGAAGCTGAGGAAAGTATTAACGTATTTAAGCTTCTATATAAAGATGGCAGTTTTGGTGATTTATTAGGTTTGGCAATCATAGCCATCCTTTTTGTGCTATCTATCATGGCACTTTATATCTTCTTAGAAAGATGGGCAACTATCAAGAAAGCGGGTAGAATTGATGAGACATTCCTTAATAATGTAAAAACATCAGTATTAGCGGGTAATCTTGAAGGTGCAAAAGCTATTTGTCAGAATACTAATTCACCTTATGCAAGAATGATTGAAAAGGGTATTGTCAGAATTGGGAAGCCTTTGAGAGATATAAATGCATCAATAGAAAATGTTGGTAACCTTGAGGTTTTCAAATTAGAGAAAAACTTGTCCTCACTAGCGAGTATTGCTGGTGCAGCGCCGATGATTGGTTTCTTTGGTACGGTTACAGGTATGATTCTAGCTTTCTATAAGATGTCATCAGAAGATAATGTAACACCTACTGTATTGGCCGGTGGTATTTATCAAGCATTATTTACAACTGCAGGTGGGTTATTTGTAGGTATCCTGGCTTTCATAGGATATAACATTCTTGTTGCAAACGTAGATAAGGTGGTATTTAAGATGGAATCAACAGCTACTGATTTCATGGATATGTTACAAGAGCCAGCAAACTAGGATCAATGAAAAGAAGAAATAAAGTCAGCGCAGAATTTAGTATGTCCTCTTTAACGGACATTATATTTTTATTGTTGATTTTCTTCATGTTGACCTCTTCTATGGTTCAGATTAATATAGAATTACCAGAATCTGATTCTAAGACTGTAGCACCTACCAATATTACAGTAATGATTACTAATGATGGAAAGGTGACACTAAATGGTCAAAAGATAAAATTAGCAAATGTAAGATCTGGCATCCAGAAAGAGGTTGCCAAACAAAGTAATAAAGAGAATGCTACCATAGCTATTGTGGCAGAGAAAGGTGTAGATTGGCAGCATGTAAATAGGGTAATGGTTATGGCCGGAAGATTAGGTTTAAAAGCAATTATAGCAACACAACCAAGAAGCTAATGGGATTTAAAAAGAAAAGTAAAGTCAGTGCAGAATTTAATATGTCATCCTTAACGGATATCATATTTCTGTTATTGATATTCTTTATGTTGACTTCGTCATTAATTATTCCCAATGCACTAAACCTAAAATTACCAGGAAAGGCTAGTAATCAAAAGCCACCCAAGTCCCAGCCAGTCATTATTACAATTAATAGTGCTGGAACATATACATACAATGGGAGAAAAGCTTCAATTTCCGGCATGGAGAAAGAAGTCAGGACTCTTAAAAGAAAAGATAGCAATGCATCGGTCATAATTACCCCCAATGCCCGAGCAGATAATGATAAAGTAGTGGCTGTTTTGGATATGGCTTATAGATATGGTATTAATGCCATTCTTACTGATCCAAAATAGTAGCTGTTTACATTTTACGACGAATCCAAAACTTATCATTGAACTTATGAAGACTGAAATATTGTTATTACAGTAAGTGAGTATTTAAACTATGTTTTAAGACGCGCTTAAATCAATGTTTTATGACCTATAAGGAAAAGGAACATATCGAGAAGGAAGAAAGGAACAAGAAGGTATTATTGTTCTCAATTATCCTACATGTAATGATCTTATTACTGTTATTCATTCCATTATTTAATGGATTGGCTAACCCAGATGAAGAACCATTACAAGGGGTTGTCGTTGATTTATCATACCATAATGAAGGTCAAGGAGAAAAAGTAGCTGAACCTACTAAAACAGTATCAAAGCCTAAAGTCAGTGAATCTAAACCTGAACCTGTCAAAGAAGTTGTTCAACAAACAGCCAAACCAGTTTCTAAGTCGGTGCCAATCGTTTCACAAACTGTTGTCAAAGACAATGTAGATGTTGTAGCAGATAAAAAAGCAAAAGCCGAGGCTGAGGCAAAACGTAAAGCAGAAGAGGAGGCTCGTAATAAGGCTGAAGCTGAAGCAAAGCGAAAGGCTGAAGAAGCTAGAAAGCAAGAGGAATATAATAAGAGTAAATCTAAGTTTAGTGATCTGTTTAACTCAGGTAGCTCAAAAGGTAATGCTGAAAATCCTGATAAAAAGGCAGGTTCAGTAACAGGAGAGCCCAATGCGGAAGCCCTTGATAAGATAAGTACTGGCAAAGGAAAAGCTGGTAACGGCTTAGGCGATAGAGGTATGGTCTATGAGCCTAAAATTACTGACAGTTCTCAAAAGACAGGCCGAGTAGTCATCAGAGTATGTGTGGATAGAACTGGTAAAGTGACTACTGCAAAATTTACTCAAAAAGGATCCACTACAACAGATTCTTATCTCGTAAATCTAGCTCTTAAGAGTGCAAAAAAATACAGATTTACAGAATCAGATATCGCTGAACAATGTGGTGATATAAGTATCGACTTCAAATTGAAATAATTAGCTGGATTCTAATTTTCAAAAGTGTCTTGATAAAGAGATAAACAATCTTCCCCTATCGCTTTATAGAATTTTAATTTCTGTACGATATTATTGCAACGTTGTTTGTATTGATCTTGCATCAGATTATTTTCACACAGATGGCAAGCCTTCTCAAAGTACTTTAGAATTAAATTGTAAAGGGGCTCTGATTGGAAATAGTATTCATGCATGAAATTCACACCACATTCAACAGTAAATAAGTATATATCAATCAATTCAAATTCAAATACGACATCTTTTCTTAATTGACTGAGCATTGAATTTATTTTCTGAATTCTCGGACGCCTTGGTTTTTTAAAACTTCTGGTAGCAAATTTTGATTTGATATCATTTTTAATTCTTGTGTAATATTTTTCCTTGGCCTTAGTATCTCCTAGTTCAAATTTGTAAAAAGTCTTGACCTCAGGGAGCTTATCAAATAGCAGAGTTAACTCTTCTCTTAACTCCTCTTCTCCGAGTTGATTTATGTGTTTTAAGAATTTGCTTTTACGCATTTTAAAATTGAAGCTTTATTTAGCTTGAAAAATAGATCGAATTCCACAGATTTCAAAATAAGATTTCTTAACTTAAGGTATACTTTTTTGACCCCTATAATAGCCATTCGTATCAAAAGAGTTACGTTAGTCTGGCATCAGATAGTCCTCCTTTCTTTTTTAACTTAAAACCAATACATTATGCGAAACACGCTAATTCTATTATGTGTACTTACCATCTTATCATGTGGTAAAGAACAACTCGAATCCAATAATCAGGAAGCCTTAATGTCTGTAAAGGATATTGATCAGCAAATATTAAATGCTATGGGAACAGATCAAATATGGGACTGGTCTCAAGCTGATAATAAAATGTTGTACAGCGCACTTATGCAAAGTGATTCTATTTTATCTATCGGGTATGCCGTAGATGGCTTATCAATCAAAGATGATCTCGGATCCGCAAAATGGAGCCATGAAAAGATGACTGTAAAAAGAAATGAGTTGATTGAACAACTTCTGAAAATGGAATCTGATTATAGATCCAAAACTCTAACTCAGAAAGACCTACTACCTTTTGGACTAGATGATGATATTCCGAATATTACTATTCAAATTACTAATCCAGCAGTTTTAGAATGGTTAAACTCTAGGACAGACATTCGATATGTTGAACCTAGTGGTTATTACTTGCAAACTCAAATAAGTACAAGGTCATCGTCAGGTTGTGATGACGATCCTGACAACAATATTAATTCTGCAGACTATGATAATATTGCACCTGGATGTAAAGAGCCATGGAATTTTGACAATCATGGTATTTCTACGGCTTGGAATTGTTCACAGGGCGATAACATTGGGATTTGTATAGTTGACACAGGCGCATCGGATAATCAAGATAATCTTGGTTCACAGTTTACTTCTGGCTTTTCTGGAGGCAGATGGATCGATAAACAAAGTACTCTTTACTCTGGATTTTGGTGGTGGCAAAGTTTAGACTCACCACATGATGATTGTGGTCATGGAACAAGCATGGCTGGCTTGGCTGCTGCACCTAGAGGAACAGATGGAAATGCAACAGGAGTTGCGTACAAATCTAATTTATTAACGATCAATGCAGTAGAAGATGTGATCATTAATACTTCTCACGAAAAGAATGGTGTGAAGAATGCCTTAATTAAAGCTGGTAAAAGAGGAGATATGCATGTAATAAGTATGTCGATCGGATCTATTTTTTCTATTGGTAAAGTCAAAGATGGTGTTCAGTATGCCTATAATAAGGGTAAACTTATCATGGCAGCAGCAGGAACTTCTACGTCATTTACTAATTGGTTTGGTGTAATTTTTCCAGCTAGTATGAATGAAACTACAGCTATAACTGGCGTAAAGGATCAAGCTACACTAGAAAGATGTAATACTTGTCATTCAGGTAATAAAGTTGACTATGTGATAACGATGCAAAGAGCTTTTGATTCTAGTAGGAACTCATTATCTCTTGCTGGGTATAGTAATCAACCTAAATATATCAGCGGATCATCTTGTGCTACAGCTACAGCAGCGGGAATAGCTGCATTAGTTTGGGCTAATGACCCTGGTCAATCCAGATCTGATGTACTAAATACATTAACAGTGACTTCTCAACTTTATCCAAATCAAGATAGTGATTATGGATACGGTAACTTGAATGCGGCAGCGGCTGTTTGTGCTGATTAAAAAAAAAGAATTAAGCCCTTCCAGTGAAATTGGGAGGGCTTTTACGTATTATTGATGCAAGATTCTTAAAGATTGTTTTCAATACCTCCCTTCTTAAATATACTCTTCCAATTTTCTAAAATTGCTTATTCATATTATCTAAATAGGCATGAGATTCATAACGAACTAAACGCATTAAGCGCTTCACTAAAGCTTTTACCAGAAGAGATTAATAGATTAAGTTTATATGCTTTTTTAAACGAATTTCTAAGTAGTACATACACTTATCTAAATCTAAAAACATTAAGTGCTGCTGAGAAGCAACTATTGTACTATATATCCGTATTTACCGCCAATTTTGATGATTTAATGGATGACTATGGGTATAATGCTAATGATATTATTTTGACTCTAGAAGGCAAGGAATCATTTGATGAATCCATTCACAAGATGTCATTATGCAAGACTAGCTTTAATTTTATAACTGACCACCATCCGAATATTGAACTTTTTAATCATTACTTTAAGAAAGCTGTATACGCTCAGGAGAGAGATTTGGCTGTATCGAAAAATATACCTGGAGTAAAAGAACTTTTAAAAATTATGGAGGATAAAGGAGGCTATTCTCTATTAATGATATTTTCTGGATTAAGTTGTTTTAAGCACGAACACGAACAAGCCGTCTACGAGTTAGGTTCTATGATCCAATTTGCAAATGATGTATTTGATATATATAAGGATACTAATCAAGAGGAGAGGACCTACGTTACTGAGGTAGAATCATTAGACAAATTAATGAATCAGTATCAATCATCTACCTTAAGTTGTTTTCAAAAGTGGAACAAGCTTGAAATGAAACAGACCAGATTTAATAATTTTTGGATTAACAATTATGCATTGTTAAGCCGGGCAGAGATTGCTATTGATTATTATAATAAAGCTGAATCAACAAAAGAAGCCATGATAAGAGAAGAGTGGGTTTGTGATATGGAAAGGGCCATAAACTTATACAAAAACTTTACTCTAGTAAATAACTGGTTTAAAACTAATCCTTAAGTAATCTTGGGTGAGATATCATACATTGTTCAGATTTTCCAAACCATTTGATTCTATTTCTAGAGATGATATTATAAACAGCATTTCTAATAAAGCTTGGTATAATAATGAAAACATACACTATGCTTATCCAGTTTTTCATGTCTCTAGCTATAGAAATACTCGCAGTAGACTTACTATGTAGTTTGCTTGTATCCCAGTAGAGCATGGTGTTTAATTGTTCTGGATCCTTGCCATTACTTTGTAAAATATATTGGCCTAAGTCTGACTGAAGGGCAGTAACATAAATGGAATTGCTTTTATCATTATTTAATATAAACTGACACGAGTTATTACAGAGCACGCACTTATCATCAAAGAAAACAATCTTTTTCTCAAGCTGATCTTGAATTTTAACTGTTTTATTGTTTGCTTGCGTGTCCACTGTTTATTAGAATACTTGTCTTAATATATGACAATAATAAAACATCAATGTTTAATAAGATGATTCTAAATCTCAAAATTGTTTTAACACTCTCCTTTATTCAGGATAACCAATGCAGCTATTACACCTGGAACCCATCCTAATAAAGTAAGAATTAAGGTAATGATTACAGATCCACATCCCTTATCAAGAACAGATAAAGGAGGGAATATTACTGCAAGAATGACTCTAATTAATGACATTTGTTTTGTTTTTAATTTCAGTATCTAAATGTCAAAATGCTTATGAAAATTCATCGTTTTCGACAAGTACCAGAAAATTGTCGATTGATCTTTATATTAGGTAAGAAATTGACAGTCATGAAATTAATTTATAGTATTCTGTTGTGTTTACCTCTAATCTTAAATGCTGAGATAATATTAGTTGGTCCTCAGGGAGATTTCCTAAATCTTTCCGAAGCGGCACCATTTGCACTTCCTGGAGACACTTTACTACTTGAGTCACATGTTTTTTCAAATGGTACCCAATTCATAGAAAATATGAATGGAGCTGAAGGTCAATATATCACCATCTTAGGAAGTGAAGGAACTGTTTTTAGAGGCGGGACTGAGGCTATTCACTTGATTAATTGCAACTATGTAATCATAGAAAATATCACTGTTGAGCAACAAACCGGTAATGGAATTAACATAGATGATGGTGGGGATTATAGTACACCAACGCATCATATCATAATACGAAACTGTCTTTTTCAAGATATGGCAGCCAACGGTAATAATGACCTTTTAAAGCTATCAGGATTAGATGACTTCATAATAGAAGGCTGTAGTTTTTTAAATGGTGCCTCTGGTGGGAGTGGTTTGGACATGGTAGGTTGTCATCTGGGATTGATAAGATATTGTGTTTTTGATAATGCTGGTGTAAGTGGGATACAGGCAAAAGGAGGCACTGATAGGATCAAGATTTTTGCAAATACTTTTATGAATATTAGCCAAAGGGGTATTAATATTGGTGGATCAACGGGTCTTCAGTTTTTCAGGCCTCCACTACCAGACCCTATTGTTGATGCTTATGAGTCAAGTCTAATTAGTGTCTGTTCTAATGTGTTTTATCGTAACTGGGCATCAGTTGCCTTTGTAGGTACAGTCAATTCTGAGGTAGTGAACAATACGATTATCCAACCACTCAATTGGGTTTTTAGAATACTGCAAGAAACTACAGTTGAGGGCTTTTTAACTTGTGCAAATAACCGCTTCATCAATAATATAGTTTATATGGAAGTCGATTTAACTGAAGTTAATATAGGCCCTAATACAGATGCTGAATCTTTTATTTTGGCACATAACTTATGGTATAATGCTTCTTCAGACAATTGGACGCCTAACTTACCGGTTGAAGATGTTAATCAGATTATCGCAAACCCATTATTATTGAACCCTGATGATGCAGATTATTTATTGTCAGAGGATAGTCCTGCCATAGGTTCAGGGGTAAGTCTAGATGGCGTTTTCTTAGATATAGAGTCTAAGCTCTTTTTAGATCCACCAAGTATAGGTGCATATGAGGGGGGTGTCATTAGTAGTATTGAAGAATTTTCAGGAACTAATCTAAAAGTATTCCCTAATCCAGCGAATAATTTGATTAACATAGATTCAGATCTTTATTTAGGCCGCAATTACTCATTAGTAAATATTAAAGGAGAGCTTATTAGTAATGCTATTCTTGAATCAAAATCAATTAATGTGAGTCATCTAGAAAATGGACACTACTTTTTAATTTGGAATGATAATCTAGCGCCAATTAGTTTTATGGTTAAGAGAAACTGAGATTAAATGTTTTTCCAGGTCTAATCTGGTTAAACTTATTTAATTCATTTGGTGTAATAATGCCGACTCTGGGGTATCCTCCCGTAGTTTGTGCATCTTGAAGAAGAACCACTAACTGTCCATTTGGCAAGCATTGAATGGTTCCTGGAGTAACGGGAACACTATTATCTAAGGTTCTACTTTCATTTCTTGAAACTAAACCTTCTAGTCTTGCGCCCATTCTATTTGAGTTAGCACTAATTTTAAATTTAGTATTTAGTAATATCTGCTTGTCAGTATCAGACAGCATATTAAATTCAGGACCTTCTATAAGAAAAATCCTGTCTGTATCTAAGGGACTTATTTCAGTGTTTATATCTATGAGACTTTCAGAGATTGATCTGTCAAATATCAGTATGTCGCCTTGTTCTAAGTAAGTGCCATTTAATCCACCAAAATGGCAGTATGGATAGGTAGAATAGGAATCATAACTTTTAAGATAGTTAACCGGTGTTCCTCCTATTGCTAAATATGATCTAAAGCCTTCTTTTGCATAAGTACCTGTTAATTTGCTACCTGCTGATACAGAATAAGTTTTATTGAGTTCAATTGGAATTTCATCAATTTTAAATTTCATATCAGCACCAGTGATGGCAATAGATGCGGTATCATGAAAAAGCATACTTACAGACTGCATGGTCATTTCTATGTTTGGAGAATCGATTTCATTAGCTACTAAAATATTGGCTATTTGTGCAGATCTTTTATCCATCCACCCAGATTGAGGAATTGCCAGATGTTTATAACCAAAGCGCCCAATATCCTGTATAGAGCTAAGCATTCCTTTATGTAGTATTTCTATTTTAAGCCTCATAAATAAACTCAAAAACTATCTTAGTACCTCTATTAAGTGTATGTAATTTTTCAAGAGAAGGTAGATTTAGAATTTGCCCTATAATAAACCATCCTGCGGGAGAAGGGTATTTATAAACGCCCAAATATTGGCCACCTATTGCCAACGAATTAGCTGGACAGTTATATGCTGGTGAAGATTTTCGAGGCATATGTAATTCTTTAGGCAGACCATCTAGATACATGAAGCCAGGTATAAAACCAAACATATCTAATTTAAAACTGGCAGTACTTAGTTGATTAATAAAGTCATCAAGACTTAATTGATTACTGTTGAGTATGAGTTTTAAATCTTCAGTTGATTTAATAGTGGCTTTTAAATTTAAAGTATCTGGATTTTTGCTTGCTAAAACACCTTTAGTAAAAAGATGATAAGCGTTTTGAAGAAACTCTTTACTGAGCATATCTCTCTCTTGCTTATAGCAAAGTAGAATTTCATTTTTTGAAGGAATGACATCTAATAGCTCATTGCTATGAACTGATTTTAGAAATAGTGAAAAGTCATAGCAATTGGATTCTGGACTTAGGTCTAAAGATACTCTGGAAACCAAAGGACTATATTTTTCAATCATAATCATATTAGTTCTTCATTTGATTGAGATGTTGGAAAGCTATTTTAGCTAATGATAAAGCATTTTTAGAATCTGAATGAATACAAATAGTATCCACTTTGAGGGACTGAATACCTTCAGCAGTAGTTTGTACTTTTGATTCGTTAACAAGAAGATTTAGCTGATCAA
>Ga0213858_10000648_pt1 | contig 16597 bp, 22 predicted proteins | sample PICome_FD_160122 | JGI IMG/M metagenome (GOLD analysis project Ga0213858, IMG submission 160122) | Coastal seawater microbial communities near Pivers Island, North Carolina, United States - PICO245 | ecosystem: Environmental > Aquatic > Marine > Coastal | place: USA: North Carolina | collected... | reverse complement strand
CTGCATAGATATTCACAGTATTAGAACCAGCATACTCGATACGATTATTAGCAGTACTTTCTAGGTGCACATTTGATACTTGTAAAGTTGACATTTTGGTTCCTTTATGTAATCAATGATGCTTGTTGAAACAAATCATCTACTTGTGCATCAGTAAGACCTAATTCAGGTTGAAGTGCAAGAATGAACAGTGAGTTTCGTTCAAAAGATGTTGCTACTTCCCAAGCAATTTTAAGTTCAGGATTATCAGAAGTATTTACAGTAGTAACAACCGAATCATAAAGACCAGAACGAGATAGTTGAATCTTTGCCTGATATGCAGTCACCTGTGTTACTGGAGGTGCTGGTGGTGCAACATATGGACTGATTGTATTGCCTTGGTCTAACCATTCTTGAACTTGATTAGGAATTTGACCATCTGCTAGCGGATAAGGAACAAACCAAACTTGACCTTGTTCATTAGTCCATTTGATTTGAGTATTTTCTTCATTTGTGAATACTGCTTCCATTTTATTGTTCCTTACATTCTAGCATTTGCAATATATGACCTTTGCGTGCAGTATGCATCACCAGCACCACTAGTAATCATTTGATTCTCCACGCTATCAATTTCTGGATCTTGAAGTGTGTTACTTGAAATATTCCCTGATACTAAACCGCCTGATGGTCCAGCCATTGTTGGTGCAACTCGCATACTATTAGGAAAATAAGCACGATTTGTATAAACATAACCAGCTGCAGCAGCATAAGCACGAATAGATACAAAACCTTTATGATAATATCTTTGGCACTCTTGCAAATCAGTATCATAATGAGGCAATTCAAATCTTGGTGCTAAACCAGTTGAATCTGGGTCTGCATAAAGACCGACATCAAAGATTTCAAAAACATCAGAAGTAGTTCCAATACCATTGGATGTTGATGATGTTCCGTAATACTGTCCTGCTTGCCAAGCATCTGCTGTTGTTTGATAGGTGGAACCTACTGCAAAGGTGAAGACTATACTAAATGATATAGTGTTATCTTTATTCCAAGTTCCTGAAGTATCACCAGGAATTGTTAGTGTCTGAAGGGTATCAGTATTTGCATCATCTCCTGAGATAGTGAATTCACGAATAAAGGAACGAGTGGCATCATGGTTTGCCATAGCAAACGCATAAGTTCCAGCAGGACCTTTGAAACCAAATCTAAGTACCACATCAGTGGCATTCGCTGTACCCCATTGCAAATCAGCAGTTCTTAGACCTTCAATGTATTGAACAAAAGCAGCAATTTGACCCGAAGCAATAGAAGTATCTGCTGATGTTACTGTCATTCTAATTCTATTTTCTGAACCACCAGGAGTTGCTGAATCCACTTGTTGCGTTGTTAATGTACCATCTTGAATTTGTGACATAAACCACTGGTCCACTGGATAATAACCATTAGTAGTTCCACTACTTGTCCCATTCTCTTGACTTATACGCATTCCAGGATTGACAATGTAGTTTTTAGGAACTCTAAAGTTTAATCCATTTTGAGTTATACCAGTAGAAGTGATAGCAGTATTAACAGATGAGTTACCGATTGATAAATTATCAATATTGTTAATTGAAGTAGAACCATTTGCAGCTAATACAATTTCAGGACCACTAGTATTACCAGTTTTCAGTGTTAAGTCTGTAGTACTATTAGCAGTATTAATGGTTGTTACACTAAGTGTGCTCATATCAGTTCCTTATGAAATTTGTGATGCTTGTTGGAACAAATCATCTACTTGTTCATCAGTAAGACCTAATTCAGGTTGAAGTGCCAAAATAAAAGGTGAGTTTCGTTCAAAAACTGATGCCATTTCCCAAGCAATCTTTAATTCAGGATTATCAGAAGTATTTACAGTAGTAACAACTGAATCATAAAGACCTGCTCTTGATAGTTGAATCTTTGCTTGATATGCAGTCACCTGTGTTACCGGGGGCGGTGGAGGTGGTATATATGGCTCTGGTGTGTTACCTTCAGATAACCATTCTAGATATTCTTGATAGTCTCTATTGCCACCATCGAATGGAATAAAAACATTATCTGATAATCTTTGGACTGTTGTTTCTGATTGTGTTAATCTATACATTGTTGTTGCCTTTTATAATTCGCAGGATGCGGATAAAAATCCGTTTATGAAATTAGTAGGATATGCTAACAACATATTTGGAGAAGTCATACCACCCCCACTAACAACTAAAGAGATAAGAGTTCCGGATATTGATGGATAAACGGCTGAGAGACTCGTTACAATTCTAATGCTGACTGTTGTCTCTGTTATTTGAGAACTCCCTGTTCCAACAAGCGATATTGTTGGTGTTGCTCTTTTGGGTATTACGAAATTGAAAGACATGTCTCCAGTTGTTGACGAGGTGACTCGGCCTACACCTGATTGTCCAAACAGTTCATAATACCTCTGACACATTGCTAACTCTGTTCCCAATGGTCGTACCTCAAATGGGGTCGCAACACTTCCTACCTCTAATTGAACCTGTGCTATATCAAATGTACCTGATTGTTGGCCGAGTGAATTGGTTCGTGAGTTGTAGTCAGACCCAGCATCAAACCAAAAAGTTGGTCCAAACCAATCATTATTATCGGTTCCTAATGTTTTACCCGAAATAGATGGAACACTAACTGTAATAGTAAATTTTTGCCAAGATGTTGTTAAGGCACAAGTTGTTACTCCAATTCCAGTCACAGATGATGATGGACTTCCACCTGATCCAAAATATTGGGCAAAATCAACTGCCATATTTTTAGAGGCATCTGCTTTTGCCCAGAATGATAATGTTGCTGTTTGACCAGCAAAAGTTCTGAGAGATTCTATTGGTTGATATAAAATACAATAATTACTAGCACCAGCAACAGATGTTACAACAACTCTATGAAAATATGATGGCTCATTTGGTACATCTGTTTGACCCAATGTAAATGCTTGTCTTGAAGAAGTAAAAGTTGAACCCGTAACATTAGTTCTCCATCTATCGGACAAATACCCATCAGTAGACGTACTCGTTCCTCTCTGCCAAAAGTCAAAGTTACCGTTGATGATTTTATTTCTAAATGATTGGACTGGTGATATGTTATCTCCATTTTGAGTAATACCAGTTGAAGTAATGGCAGTATTTACGGTAGAGTTACCAATGGCAACAGATGATGTGTTTACTGTAATATTACCAACTGATAAATCACTTAATCCTGAGATAGTATTTACAATTAATTCTGACATTATGCTATTACCACCCTTGCTCCAGTATCGATTGTTAATGTATTACCAGAACCAATAGTAATTGGTCCAACCATCAAAGCATTTTCACCAGCAATAACAGTAATATTATTACTTTGAGTATTACTATTAATTCTCATTAGATTATTAGCAGCTGCAGCATCACCGATTGGTCCATCATTACCTTTAAAGTATGCAGAACCACCACCAGCGATGGCACCCCATTGACCATTGGCATAACCTTCAAATTGATTATCATCTGTATTATAACGGAAAGAACCATTGGCTGCAGCAGGTCTTTGTGCAGTATTACCAATTGGAATTAGAATAGAATCAGTTGATCCGCTAAAATCGATAGCGCCATCGACAGTTAGATTTTCATCGACAGTAACAGAACCATTTACAGTAAGACCTGTTCCATTCAACAATTTTAGATCACTGGAAGTTTGGCGTGATACAATAGTGATAGAACCATTCTTATGAACTGCATATTCAATCAAACCATCTTCTGTGCCATTTGTAACATCTGACGTCTTGCCAGTGATCTTTGCATAAACTTTTTTACCACCGGTATCATTTTCACCAGTAAATTTGAGTTGGCCAAGATAGTCACCATCATCTGGCGATGCAGAATTACGATAAAGTTCTAACTCAGGCGATGCATCAGATGTGGCATTAGTAGATGTAATAAGAAGAGCAGGATCTGTTGTTGAATCAACGTTGATTTTTATCTGCTGATCCCATTCGGCACCAGATAGTTGAAAGACACCAGTTCCATTTGATGAATATAACTTCTGGTCAGTGATATTCAATGCTAATTCACCGGTATCAATTTGACCGGTGGTTGGTGTTTTTCCTGCGACCGAAGATCTCTTCAGCTGAATTGTTGTGTTTGCCATGTGGCCATTCCCTATTCAGTATGTACTGAGAGTTAGAATCTGCCCCCGTCTTCAAATATTTTAAGCTTCGATTTAGGAACAAGATTTTTCAAGGCTTGGTTTTCATCCCAAACCATTTGCATCTCACTATTAACTCTGGTTATTTCACGCTGAAGACTTTCTACCTTATTTAAGGTTTCATCGCGTTCTGCTTTAAGTCGGTCACGCTCTTTAGACGCTTTTATATAAGAATCCTTTTCTTCGCGCAATGCATCACGTTCATTTGTAAGAGTTTTGATACTCTCTGTAATTTGCAATTGAATTTCATTCTGATGCATAAGAGTTTCTTGTGCATTTGTTATTTCATTTTCTTTTGTTTTGATTGCTGACTTCAAATTATCGATAGTCATTTCAAGATTCATAATTTTACGAACCATTTCTAAAGCAAAGGTCTCTTGCTTTTGAATATATGCAATAGCATACTTTTCCTTTGCACTCACTTCAACAACTTCATCATTCATATATCACCTATGTTTTCAAAGCAGTCATAAAACTATTCAGATCAGTGTCATAATCCGTAGTATCTATATTGCCAGAAATGTGATTGTTTGAATATTTGGTTATGGTGCCTATTGACTCTTCTGTTGAACGCTCAAGAATGCTATATGTATAGTCACCCATTGATTCTGTTCTGAGAATAGTCAAATCTGCTCCAGTTACACTACACACAGGGCCATTGATGATGTTGTTAATGACATTTGCAATGAACTTTTTTTCTTTTGATGACAATGTGTGTGTCATTAGAATGACCCACCATCAAGAACATCATACACAAGAGCAGTACCATTCGACTGAAGAACACGACCATCTGCACCAAGACCTAGCTTATTAAAGCCATTTGTTGAATTAGCAACAAGTAAATCTTGATCAGAATATGATGCCAAACCAGTACCACCAGATGTTCCAGGAAGTGCTGTTGTAAGACTCAGTGTATTCGCAGTAAGAGCAACAGAAACCGTTGAGTTGGCAGTAATATTCGTGACTGTAGAATTTGCAATCAATGCACTTGATTCGACATATGCTACAAGCGTGGCTTGATTATATGAAGCTTCAGCGGTACCAACGGTGGTGGTTGGTTCAACAGTCAGATTGTCAAACAGTTTGAACTTACCATTGTCAGAAGCATCACGAGCAAGGCCTGCATATCTAGCAGATCCATCATTATAGTTACCATAGAAGCCAAGATCAAGAGTATCTGCACTGTTGTCTGATGCCAATTCAATCAACGAATCACTAACAGAAAGTGTTGTGGTATCAATTGTCGTTAATGTGCCATTGATATCAAGATTACCAGAAACAACAAGATCATTGAATGTAACATTATCAGATGTGCCAACTGCCTGACCGATAAACACACCAGTTGAGTTTGAAGTAACGCCTGTGTTAGCAAGAACATGAACACCGGTTGAGTTGGCAACAACGCCATCGCCTGCAGTGACAGCAAAAGATCTTGAGGTAGTGATATCACCGCCACCTGTTAGACCATCACCAGCAGTAAGAGTAATACCAGAGTGTGCAATATGCTCATCTGCAACAAAGTTCAAAAGTGTATCATGATCGATATCTACTGAACTGGCAGCGGTTAAACGACCCTTTGCATCAACCGTAAATGAACCAACAGAATTCGCATCACCATATGATGCAGCAGAAACTCCAGTTGATACTAATGTCAATGCGCCAGTATCAGCAAGAGTAGCATCACCTGACATGACATTATCAATCCATTTTGATGTGTCATTATCATATAACAACATTGCGCCATCAGCAGGAGTTGTTATGTTAGTATCAGTTAAAAGAGCAAGAGTCTCTGTGTTGTCACCCCAATAAACACCGCCTGTTGAATTGGAAAACAAGAGCTGGCCATCAGTACCAAAAGAGCCATTGGCTTGTAAATTGGTTGGAACTAAGTTTGCTGTTATAACTTTATCGATGCCAAGTGTTGAGTTTGCCACAAGAGCTTGGTTGGCAGTTAATGTACCTGGATTACGTGAGCCAGCAATTGCCGTAACAGTATTTGCACCATCGGCAGCGCCAATATAGAGAATATCTCCGTTTGACGCAAAGGCCAATTCACCTTCGCCGAGTGATGACGGTACAGCTGAATTAGTACTGCGCTTTATTTGAATGAGGTTTGCCATTATTTTTTATTCCTTATTAGAAGCTACCGCCATCAAGATCCATTTCTTTTACAACATAGGTGTCTGTTTCAGCATCATAGACAAGAGTAGAATTTTCAACTTCGCCACTTGCATCGACATCAAGCAGAGTATCAATGCGACGATTGTTTTGCGCAAGACTAACAGTAGATCCAGTGGTACTTAAACCAGAACTCGCTGATCCTGTGATTTTTGCTGTTATGGTTGAACCTGCATTAACTTTTATGCGTATCGACATTAGTATGAAGCCTCACCAATAACACGTGCTAACCCTTCGATTACTCGGATTGTAGAAAACTCATTGGCAATTTTCATATCATACACATATGTTTCACTATCCATTGTTGTGGTAGTATTGGCAGATAGTGTTATTGTAATCGTTGCGGCCGCAATATTGGCAGTTGTTGTGAATGCAATTGCATTTGCCGAATCATAATGCTTACGCAGCTTTGCTGTTACCGTATAACCTGTTAAATCAATACCAGATCCGTCTGGATCAGTTACGGTAACTGTAGTGCTAAACGTTGCACCACGATCGATTGTTATATTATGTACTGCCATTAGAATGCACTCAATGATATACGCTTAAGTGTATTATTTGCTGTTGCAACATACAGAAAGTCAGCATCATAGAACACAGTGCCTTGTGCAACTGTGATTGCTGAGTTGGCAGGAGTTGTTGTCTGTAGAACAACGTTTGCGGATGTGTTACCAAACAAAACATTGACATCAAGGCTCATAGATGTAACATTGCCCGATGTATTACTGGACAAGAGTAGCTTATCACTTGATTGTGGATTGGTGCATGCTACAAGTGCCGACACCTTAACACTGTTATTGGCCATATGAACCTCCTAGTTGGGGAGGAACAGCCCGTGAGCTGTTCCTGTTTCTATTAATGCTTACCCGGTTAATGTAGATGTTAGCGCAATTCCATCGGCTGCTATGCATCTTCCCAAGGGCGTCTCGTTTTCTGTTGAATTGTATGCATTATTTGGTCAAATCGAGAAGGCTTCTTTGCTAATCCGATGACTGAACCCTGTTTTCTCGCAGTCCATTTGGCCAATGGTTCATTTCTAGCACCCGTTTCTCTTCCTCGTAATTGCGCGTTTCGCTCACGCCATTTTTTTGTCCGCGCTCTCATGCGGTCCAAGTCGTTTTTCCCCCAATCATCATTAATTTTTTGACCTACTCTTTTGTTTTTTCTATAATCTGTATCAATTCGCTTTCGCACATCTGCGAACGTCGCACCGGCTTCCATCCACAGTTGATATTGTTCTGTTAATGTTTTTGGCATTTTCAAACTCCTTAAAAGGGAACCGAAGTCCCCCTTGATTTTAGCTATCAGGATACTGTGTATCGTCATCAGCGTCATTTGTGATCGAGCTAGAAGCAACGAGAACTTCATGCTGAACACGACCTGACTTATTGCCAGAAAGCGCTGTGCGACGAACCCAACCGGCATGTGGTACACCAGCAGTTGCACCAACTTCATCGGTATCAACACCAAAGACAGCAGCAGGATCACCACCAACTTCTGACGTTGCAACGAATGTTGGGCATTCCTGAAGTGTGTAGTTATTACCAGCGTCAACAGTTGTGATTGCAGAACCGTTTTCAGCAATAACAGTGCAAGATGTGTTTGATGCAATAGCTGTAATCAGAAGGGTCTGACCATCATCAGTGACATTGAGGAAGTCACCAACTTTAGCTTCTGTGTCAAACAGTGTTGCAGTACCAGTGACAGCGCCACCGGTTGTGATTGCGACAGTACCAGTTGATGTCTTGTCGTCTTTATTTCCCCATAGTGCCATTGTAGTCTCCTTGTCTGGGTTTAGTTATATTTATTTATTTGCGGACTGCAGAGATTGCTGCTGCAGCACGTGCAATATTATTTCTTGATTGTGCATCAGCTGATGTAGCATCTTTATAATGAGATAAGGCAACAGTCTGAATAGCTTTTTCTGGATCGCCATTTTTCCAATGATCATGTTCTTTTGCCTTATTACGAATGTGTTCGGCGTTATTAGTGACATGACTCAAGAAATCAGCGCGCTCACGATTTGGAACATGCTCTGTGCCAACCAATGGCATTGCAACTTTTTGGATTTTAACATTATTATATTTCTGCAGTTCAGACTCATCCTTTTTAGCAGCGTTATCACTTGGCGGTGGTGCTGCTGCCTTTTTTGCTGCAAGCTTCTCTCCGGCAGGGCCCATGCCTTTCTCGGCATATTCTTGTCCCTGACCAGCAGCTTTCATTTTATTCATAAGATCAGAAAGCTTTTTCTGTGCACCAGGTACTTTATTTTTGACGTCAGCTTGTAGTCTTTTCATCTGGCTTCGGCTTTCACCAAGAACAACACGCTTGACAATATCAGCATGGGATTCAGACATATTCTTATCTTTCTTTTTACCCTTGACTACAGAATCTTCGCTATCTGGATCAAGATCAGGATTGATGATAACAATATTTTTATTCATTGCACGCTGAAAAGAATCATCATCTTTTTTCTCGTCTTTGTCTTCATAGACAGCAAGAGAAGCACGAGCATCTTTTCCAATGCGATCACGATCAATCTGCTTGCGCTGTCCACCATACTGACTATCATTTTCAATAGGGCGCACAACAGCAGTATTATCAAACTCTTTGTCGTTTTTCTCTTTATTCTTGCGTGCCTGATCAGACAATTTCATAAAGAGTTTTGTAAGATCTTGAATCTTTGTTGGCTTACCCTTTTCCATTGATTTTTTCCTTTTGTAGTATCGCAAGAACGCGAGTGTAGATTGTTTTATCTTTGGTTATCATATCGATCAAACGATTCAGCATCTTGATAAACATGGGCTGAAATGCACGATACTTGATGTGCTTTTCCATGTCACCAAACACGCGCTTATAGATAGCAATCTGTTGCAACGGTATAAGACCACGAAGATATAATGCTTCGAACTTACTCATATCAGCTTCAAAAAGCATGTCATGAAACCCTTCGACCTCATAACTATTCTGAAGCATACCGGAACCAAAATCAGAACGTGACGTTGATGAAATCTTTGAGTTGCCCTTTGTCATACGGGCTTTGCCGATTGAACGACTTTTGTTTTTGCTTACGAGCTTACGAATGTTTTCTGGTGTCTTACTTCCATCACGGAACAGAGCAGACATTTGTGAAACCAAACGTTGGTTTGTTGGACTATCATTGCCTGAGCCTTTGCCCATAATTTTCAATGATGCCAAAACAGCCATTCGTGAAGCAGCACGAGCATGTGATTGTGGTCCATGACCCTTTAGGTATGATGAGCCAGTTTTTGCTGATCTGCTTCTATGTAATCGTGTTCGTGCGGTATTCACCGAAGCTTTCATGCGATCTCGATGTGATCTATATCCAGCGCTTTCTTCAATGGTTTCTTGTTCGAGCTCAGCTCGTATAAGCATTTCTGTAATTGGCATCAATAGGTCACCAAGAGCAGCAACATTATCTGCTGCTAACTCTTGGATCGCTTCATTAATGTGCATTTGTCCATCGAAAGAAAGCTCGCCGTACTGAACTCCGAGGAGATTGGCCAGTGCATTTGCAACCGTAGCCCTTGCTATATTGTTAGCTTGCTCTCTGAGCTCACATTCAGTGAGCCCCAAGTCATGACGACACGCCAATTGTGTCGCCTGCTCAAGTAGTTGTCTTGCAGATGGTCCACCTTTTCTTCTTATTGTCATTGCCTCACCCGCAAAACTATTAGTATTCAGTACTATTTATACAAGTCCATTCTTGATAAGGATAATGTCAAATGAGCTTGTAAAACGTCCATTATTTGAACGCGTATCAATCTGCATGTCTATATCTGTTTTTTCTGGAAGTGCCAAAGGTACGCCAAAAGTATAGTCGTGCGTTCCACCTGTTCCAGCTACCTCATATGTATGAGCAATGCGAAATGCCACCCCAACTGTATTATATCGAACATACATATTGCCAGTACCATCAGCATTTTGCTGACAAGAGGTTGTCATGTGTGTCATGTAACCTGTGTGGCCATTTGGTATTGTATAGATGGCCATCAGGGTCTGGCCCATATCCGCACGAATGACAGCAATTGTTGTTCCACCACGAGATAATGTAATATCATTTGTATTGGTTGCACCTTCTGAAACATATGCACGAAATACACGAGCAAATGTACCACTGGTTGTTGCTGCACCGGCTGATATTGTTACTTCTTCTGAAAGATTATCAAAGTTCGTATCAAGACCTTCAATGACTGCCTTCTTGCCATTTTCAGCAACATCTGTAGCCAAAACAATCGTTCCTGGTGTAGCAAATGCTGTCCAAGGATATACTGTATCATCAACATCCCAAATCGTGCCAGTAGTTGCAGTTGACAAAGAATCAACTGCACCAAACTTATGAATATGTGATGTGCCACGAACAAGCCCACGAGCTATGTTCATGTACAAATCATCACTTGGAAAATAGAAACTGCTCATTTTTTGCTTCCTGATTGGATATCTTTTACCAATTGTTTGGTATCGACATCGTGTCCTTTATAATAAGCAGCAACACCGGCATGATCACCTGCATTTGCAAGCTTTTCAATGCGTGATGCAGAAACAGTTTTAGCTCTTTCGTCATCTGTCATTTCTGTTGGATGCTTGTTAACTTCACCTTCCTCACGATCTTCACCATGCTTATGAATAGTGACTTTATCGAAATGGAATGGCACATTGCCTTTTTTGTCAGGCTTTCCATTATAACGATCAACAAGTTTTTGATATTCTTCATGACGATCCGAACCCGCAACAATATGCAGATGCTTGACACCATGCTTATGAAAATGCTGCAATGCCGGAACAATACCATTGACATGTGAACCAGTTTCAACAGGATGGTCAAATAACTTTTGTGCCATTGACTTCTTTTGGTCGATTGATAGAGGCTGTGCTTTACCAGATAGACCAATTGTCATCTTTGCGCCGGCTTCTTTTGCAACTGATTTGCCTTTATCAATCAGACCCTTGTGTCCTGGCGTAGGTATGCGCATCTTACCAGGAACAAAGACATGTGTTTCGCCATAGTCATGACTTTCTGTGAGCCATTTTAGAAAGCTAAGCATTATTTGTCTCCTGGCTTACCAGCACCAAAGTTAGCTCGTGCAAACTCATGTCGGTTTATCATTTTTGTTGGTGTGCCTGCATGGTGATGAACATAACCTTCTGGTGCAGATGGTTTGCCTTCAATAGTCTGACGAACTTCTGATTTACCAGATGCAACATGATTATCCATTGTTCTCACAAGAGCATTCTTTGCATTTGTTACATGGTGATGAATCGCAAGTGCTGTATCGATATGTCCTTCGTTACCACTCAGATGATCATGAAGCTCCTGTGCCTTCTTTGCAGTAGCCTTTGCAGATGAACTGATTTTGCCATCCTTGCCTGCTTTCGGCGTTGCCCGTTGCGCCAGGAACTTTTGGTAATCCTTATGTGTGGCTTTATCATTTGATACACCATCACGAACACGCTGATTGATGAACATCTTGAGGTGTGCACCATGATGTTTCATTGCATCATCTGATTCAGGTGTTAGTTTATCGGTATGCTTTTTTGCTTCAGCTGCATGATGCATGAATTTCTCATGGTCAGCTTTATGCATAACCGTACCAGTATGATCGTGCTCATGACTAATATTATGCACATCCTCATGATGATTGAAATCACTTGGCTTGACATCATAGTTTGGTTTGACTTGGTCGTTCAATGGACCTTCGAGTCGTGTATGAACAGACACGCCAATCTTTGCTTTCTTTGCAGCTTCTGCGTGCCCAGAACCCCTTGCAGCAGAGTATGTAATGGTGTTTGGTGTATGACTAACACCACCATGATCATGATGTTCTACATCACCACCATGCATAATGTCACCCTGATATACACCACCATGCTTTGGCATAATCTTTGGTAGATGATCATATGCAAGTTTTAGCTTCTGAACAAGACCTGGTGCATGACCATGATTTTCTTCGATGTCTTTATGTGAGTAGTTAATCTTGGGCTTCTTATTGAAGACTGATTTTGTACCAACAAAGAACTTGCCGGTCTCTGGATGCTTACCAAAGAATACAGCAGGCGCACCATCCATCTTCTGTGTGGTATGATCACCTTCTTTTTTGCTGCCATGTACTGAACCATGCAGACTATGCAAAGAACTGAGTGCATTATGTGCACCGGCTTGACCATGATCAAATACACGATCCTCGGGATGCTCCAGATGTTTACTGTCTGAAGCACTTGCTTTCATTTCTGTGATGAATTGTTTGAATCTAAGCATTAGTGTTCACCATTGTATGGAGATTCGCCATATTTCTTTACTGCAGCGCCAGCTTGACCAGATGAATTGACTTCACCTGTGTATGCACCCGATGAAAATTTGTGTTGAATGGAGAAGATCTTATGTTTAGTACCATCATGATGATGGCCATAAATTGTTATACCAGATTTTCCATCTGATTTTTCTCCACCGGCTTCAGCCGAATAGTGGTGAAAATGCGTATCCATGTTCTCAAATTGTTCTTTGGGATCAGATACGTGTACTTTATCTTTCTTCTCATCATAATGTGCTTTGATGACAGGAAATTTCGTATCTTCAATTCCCATCATACGTTTTACGAAAGCACGTCTTGTATGATGATCATTCTCAGGATGATTGAATGCATCTGCATAGTGCTTCGCCATTTTTTTACGATGCTCATTGGCCGCGCTGAAACCCTTATCAACTGCATCACTAAATTTTGGATCATGAACTTCACCGGACTCATGTTGTCTTTTTCGCAGTTTGGTTTCGTCCTTTCTGTCTCCGACCTTTGTCGATTTCAATAATGGTGTGATATGTTGATCAACCTTTTCACCAATCTTTCGTTTCTCATCATTGATCTTATCAGTAAGTGATTTTCCTTCGGAATCTTTTAACTTATCGGTATTTAACATCTTCTGCATATCACCATGGCCAGGTGAACGTAATCCAGGATTCTTTCCATACTTCAAACTTACTCCAACTGGAATTTTATTTTTTCCATCATGATGTGTTAATACGATATCTGATGGGTTTTCTTGTCCTTCATCATGTCCAGTAGCACGACCGATATCTCCTGCTTGAGATGTCCATGATACTTTACTTCCAGGTTGACTTTTTGCCAAATCGATTTTCGTTTTGCCCTTTTTACCGGGTATTGTTACACCTTTTGTTTTCAGATATTCACCGATTGCACTAGCAATCTTACCAGAATTGGCTTTAACTTTATCATGCCTATCGTCTCCTAAACGTCGACGATTTTCCTGATCTGCCTTTGTCATTGCCTCAGGATCACGATGATCTGTAACTGGAATACCATGTTGGGCCATCAAATGATAACCGGTATGAATTTCAGCGCTTACACCTTTCGCATGATTGTGTGAAGCATCTTCAGAGATAAATTGTTTGAATCTTAGCATCTCTCATTCCTCAATTAGAGTGTTGTCAATCGATAAGTTTATTTATATGACATCACCATTCTATTGTCAATAAAAAAAGGAGGCCGAAGCCTCCTTTTTCAGTCAAATGTGACCAGAATTTAGTTATCCTCATCTCCTCGACCATAGAGATGTGGATGTGCGGCCTGGGCCTCTTTCCCATCACCATCGTGATAAGTACGAAGTGCCCCATGAAGATCTCGTCGATCTGTCGAATGAAACGTCATCTCTGGATTTCCATTTGGTGCTTTACCATGAAACTTAACCTTTACGCCTGGATGCTTGCGTTCTATACGTGCCTTGTATGCGTTAAGCTCACCAGTATGAGATGTATTTGTATCCATCTTATTGGTGGAGTGTACTTTCTTTTTTGGAATATTAAGTTTAGGGGGAACATATCCTCTCCGGTCTCTCGGATCTACATCGCTTTCGTCGTCTCTCCGGCCGGCGGCCGCCGGCCGGCGGTCTCTCGGATCTACATCGCTTTCAATGTTTTCGTTCAACCATTCGACGTATTTTTGGATCATAGACATATCTTTCTCCTTTTATTAAAGTGTCTATTCATCTATTTATATCCAGTCAGGTTTATTCTGTTTCCATACATGAAGATCAGACTTCGCATGGGTGTAGTAGTTACGATAGCTTGCTATAGAGTCACCCTCAACGATGTATTCTGTTGGCATTGCAGGAGTCGGTTCTGTGAATGGGCCATCAGGTATGTTATCGGGTGCATGATACAACTCATCACGTAGCAACTCATATGACTTATGGCACTTGCTATATCTTTGACCATACTCATGGGATAATGCAACGAAATGGTCATAGAGCCATTTATAGTTAGCACGTGACTGTCTGCACCATACAGATGATGGATGATTGACATGAGCTGCTTTGTAGAGCAATGAGTTACGAAACTTGTTTGGTAAAACCCATGCTTTTAGCTTTCGACCAGTTTTACTAAGCACGGTTGTTTCTGTGCCATCAAGAACACGATGTGCAGTACAAAGCATCTGTGCAGACTCAAGTGGCATCTTGACGACATGCTTATCAACTTGCCATTGTGCTGCTTGCTTTGGTGACTCGGAAATATAGAAGATGTTCATTCTTTGCTATTCCATCCGTCTTTGAAGCCATGATAGTAACTTAAAATCATGACAGGTATCACAAACAAAACTTCGGCACGAACAATGTCTGATACTAATAGATGCAAGGCTAACCATACGAGAGTATATAATATAGCATGACAGAAGCATGCTATAAGTGCAGTTTGAGTTCGTGTCGTCATTTTATCCTCCAAATGTGATGCGATACAAGTTTTTTTCTCAATCATTACAGTCATTATATACAGAAAAGGGCAGCTTGTCAACTGCCCAGTTTCTTCAATGATTTCAATGACTTAGATCTTCGGACCAAGCATGAAATGTGGCAAAGGTCCTTCAAATGCTCCCTTTTTAAGTTTTTCGAGACTGGCCAGCGCTTCGAACTTACGACGATACTGTTCGACAATACGAGCAGAACCATCTGAACTATACTGAACTACACAATATCTATTCTGTACTTTTTCAATCGTCAAATGTTCCATTTTTCTCTTCCTTAATCATCCACTTCAGATCTGCACGAAACTCAGACTTTATTTCTCTAATTTCACGAAGAAGATTATCGAAAATCATGTCACGTTCTTCAATATCAAGATCACCAACCCCTGTTCCTGAAGCACCATCTGTAACAAATGATATCACCTTATTCAATTGTTCCAGGCGAATTAGCTTATCATTCAGTTTATGAATAACTCTCATTCATCCTTACCTTTGTCGGATTCATCACGAAGAACCATGAGTCTACTAATTTCTCTCATGGTATTCATTAACTTCCAGACTAGACACAAAAAACCACCTATTGATGCACCAAACACAAAGACGATTATAATATCTGTTATAGTCATGTCGTATATCTCCTATCGATAATAGCACTATATCATAGCAACAAACCATTGTCAACCACTTTATGAAAAACCTTTGAACTTATTTTTCTTGAAGGTCTTTGAACGATCGTTGTCAGCTTCACCAAATGCTGTGCTATCCATCAATGGCACATCCTCTTCTACACCAGAACCCATGACACCAACCTGATATGATGAGTCAATGTCATATAGACGCATCTTAGAACGATCAACACCAATCAAAAACCGTTTGTGTGTTGATGGATCACCAAAGCGATTCTTGAGTTGCTTGACCATAAGCTGATTTTGCTCATCGAGTTCTTCTGTTGAAATCAAAGCAAGCATGAAGTCAAGTGTCATCGGTAGACCCATTGAGTCTGATGTGTTATCGAGTTCAATATCACTTGAGTTGACAGCGTCACGGTTGGTTTGTGTTGCAGTGATGATAGGAACATCAAACTCAACAGCTAGGCCACGAATCTCTTCTGCGATGGCTTTAATATAAGTATAGCTGTTGAAGTTCGATCCTGCCTTGATCCGTGCAGAGGTGCATAGGTTGATGTAGTCAAGATAGATGACATTTGGTACAAAGTTTTTCTTGACACGTAACTCATTCAGAAGATGGCGAAAGTGTCCAGAGCCAACAGATGCCGGTGGAAACGACTTAACAACAAACTTGCCCTTGGTTGACTCACGAACCTTATCAACTTTACGCTCAAACTCATCACGTGACAAATCCATAAGTTCATCTTGAGTAACATCAAGCAGGTTTTGGTCAATACGCTGTGCAACCATTTCTTCTGATAGTTCAAGAGAAATGTATAG
>Ga0213858_10000647_pt1 | contig 16614 bp, 15 predicted proteins | sample PICome_FD_160122 | JGI IMG/M metagenome (GOLD analysis project Ga0213858, IMG submission 160122) | Coastal seawater microbial communities near Pivers Island, North Carolina, United States - PICO245 | ecosystem: Environmental > Aquatic > Marine > Coastal | place: USA: North Carolina | collected... | reverse complement strand
TCCATTTCGCGGGTGGCCCACCACTCAGCCGAAGCTCGTCGATTTCGGCGGACTTACCGGGCGTCCGTGGTCAATAACCCCGAGTTCATCCTCACCCGACGACCCCTCTGCTGCGACCAACGCGGTGTTGGAAATGTCGGAGTACTGGTGGCCGATCGATGTCAACGTCGGCGGCACCAAGGCCGTCCGCGACAACTCTGAGCAGATCATCCCGCGCGAGCCACGGGAAGACGACGCCGCCTACAACAGGCGGATCTATCACGCGACCCTACCCCCGTTCTTGAACCGACTGGCCTCACAGGCCGCTGGCACCATCCTGCGCAAGGGCATTCACTTCGAGGGTGGTGATCAGGAGTATTGGAACGAGTGGCGGCAGGATGTCACCGGTGACGGCACCCCACTGAACGAGTTTGCGCGCCGCCTTTTGGTCGATGCGCTGCTCTACGGCCATACCTCCATGGTGGTGGACTTCCCCAACGACGAAGCACCCCGCACCTTGCGCGAAGAGGTGATGGCCACCGGCCGCAAGCCGTACCTGTGCATGGTCAGCGCCCAGCAGGTCCGCGGCTGGCGCACCTACAACCAGAAAGCGCAGGGCACCTTGTCTCAGGTGCGCTACATGGAGCGCGTTGTTGAGCCCAAGGGCGACTTTGGCGAGGACGTAGAGGACCAAGTGCGTGTCCTCACCCCTGGCGGCTATCAAGTTTGGCGCTACGAGAGCGAAACCAATAGAGAGAACGGCTGGACGCTGCTCGACGAAGGAACGACCAGCCTTGATGAGATTCCCCTCGTATCTGTATATAGCAACCGTGTCGGCACTTTGCTCAGCAAGCCTCCGCTGCTGGAGGTGGCAAACCTGTGCATTAGCTACTGCCAACGGTTCGCTGACTACCACCACAGCATTCACGTCGGCGCCCAGCCAATCCTGGTGCTCAAAGGCTTCGACCCCGAGAACGACAACGAGCTGGGCATGTCGGTGAACACGGCCGTGCTGCTCCCGCCAGACGGTGACTGCATGTACGTCGAACCGACCAGCGCTGTCTACGAGAGCCAGCTGCGTCTGCTGCAGACCCTCGAAGAGCAGATCAGCTCACTGGGCATTAGTGCCCTGGCGCGCCAAAACATCACCAACGCTGCGGCCGAGGCCAAGCGCTTGGATCGAATCGACAGCGACTCGATCATGGCGATCATCAGCCAAGACCTGGCCCGAGCCATGACGGACATGCTCCGCATTGCGGGCAAGTACGCCGGCAAAGAGCCCCCGCTGGTGACCATTCCCAAGGACTTTGAGAACCGCCTGCTGGACGGCAACCAGATCACTGCAATGCTGCAGCTGCAGATGCAGAACCAGATCAGCCAGGAAACCCTGCTGCGGATTTTGGCCGAGGGCGAGATCCTGCCGCCTTATGTAGAGATCGACGACGAGATCCTGCGCACCCGCGACCAGATGGAAGAGGAGCAGCGCAACGAACTCGAGATGGAGGCTGCGCGCATCGAAGTGGCCCAAGTGACCACCGACGACGGCGAAAACGAGGGTGGTGTGACCAGCGGCAGTGCTGCTGAGGGCGGATCCTCCGGTAACAACACGCTGCCCACGCCGATGAGGCCGGGTAAGCATGCCGACTGAGCGAGAAATCGAAGACGAGTGGATGTTGGCCCTGCTGGCCATCGCCTCGCGCTTCGAGAACGGCTTGATGCGTGATGTGCGCCGCACGGTGCTGCAGGCCAACGCCGATTTCCGCAACTTGGTGGCGCAGATGTCACCCTCCGGCGCTTTTCGCATGTTCGAGTGGTCTCGGTTGCAGCCGGAGCTGTACGAGGTGTTTTCCCCAATCGACGACGCCCTGTGGAAAGCGTTCCCCGACCCGCTCTTCGTCTTCCAAAACCAGTCGACAGAGGCTGCCCTCACCTACGTTGACCAACGAGTTCCTCGGGACACCCCGTGGAGCCGCGGAGAGTTAATGCTCGCCACGGCGGTAGCGGGCACCACTCTCCAGTCATTGCTACGCGCGAACAACGACTTTCGACTGTCGCGGCGGATGGCACGCGACGCCGACAAGCTTGTGCGCACCAAGCTGCTGCAGGACGCCTCGACCGCAGCCATCGCCGACAAGGTGATGCGCGTCACGACCCGCAAGGGCAAGCAGGTGCTCACCAGCCGCGGCGGCACCTTCACCAACCAGATCAGCACCAGGGTCCGCAACCTGATCGCGGGGGCCGTGTGGGATGTGGGCAACAAGTCCACGATGCGCGTCTTCGAGAAGACCAATGTGAGGCTGTGGCGATGGAACGCGGTGCTCGACCCAGCAACTTGCCCAATCTGCGCACCTTTGAACGGGCAGATTGTTAATCAACCAACCAGCTTTGTATCTACCCAGTACGGCAGACAACAACCACCAGTTCACCCAAACTGCCGCTGTGTAATCATGCCGGTCCTAAGTACAGTGGAACCAAGCAGCTGACTTTGCATGTCTATTTGGTGGCCAGGCCCTTGGGGCGCCGGGATTATGGGCGGAACCACTAAAAAAAGCAGCCTCGCAGAGTCACCGCACCAGGCCGCAATCGCCACTACCGAGCCTGAAGAAGAGAAAGAACCAGTGTGCCCAATGCCGACTCCAAAGAAGAGAGCACGGCTGCGCAAAGAAGCGATTGACCTACATAGCTAAGATTTGATTGCAACCCTTACTAGCTGATGATTTCAGAGCAAACCGCTGAGTCTGTGACCAGCACCAATGTGCCCGTGGCCATTGATCCCTCGCTCTTAAATACCTCCGTCGAACCTCAAGTAGACAACGCCGGCAGTGCCGACGCTGAACTGCTCAAGCACAAACTTGGTCTTGCCAATTCGCACGCGAAGCAGGCAAAGAAAGAGGCCGACGAGGCTCGTCTGAAACTCAACCAACTCCAAGAGGAGGTGGCCGAGATGAAGGCGGCACAGCAATCCGCAGCGCAGAAATCGCTTGAGGATCAGGGTGCCTACAAGGATTTGTGGAACGAAGCGAAGAAGACTGTGTCTGAACGCGACGCCACGATTGCCGAGCTACGGACCCAGTTGGCCACCACCAACGAAAAGGCCGAGCAGGAGCGACTGAAAGCCGCTGTCACTAGCCAGCTTTCCCAAGCCAACGCTGTCAACCCGCAGCAGCTTTATCAGCTGCTTGCGCCGCAACTGCGAATGGATGATCAGGGCGCCGCATGTGTTCTCTCCGGGGGCGTTGAGCAACCCATCGGTCAGTACCTGACCAACCTGAAGCAGGCACCGGAATGGCAGCACCACTTTGGTGCTAGCAGCGAGGCGCGGGGAATGGGCTCGACAGCCAGCTCGTCAGTCACACCAGGCAGGGACAACCCCTACCGCACCGGCAATCTGACCGAAGCCATCATCATGGAGCGGGACAATCCCGAGTTGGCAGCCGCCCTCAAGAAAGAAGCAACGCGAAGGGGTTAATCCACGGTCCAACCCATTTCTACGGAGGAATAGCTCGTGGCAGCCACGATGCAGAACTATGCGCGCTCAACATTCCTGAGCGACATCATTACCGTTCCGGCCTTCACACAGTATGTGTCGGAAGCCATTTACGAGCGGAGCCTCTTTGTGCAGTCCGGCGCCGTTGTGCGCAACGCTGCCCTTGATGCCCGTTCCGGCGGCGTGAAGGTGGAAGTTCCCACCTGGAAACCGCTGAACCCCACCGAAACCGTTATCGAGTCGAACGCGACTTGGGGCGGCGACGGCACCACCACCGGCTACCTCGATCCCAAAAAGATCGAAGCTGGCAAGCAGGTGATGCCCATCCTGCACAGGGGCTGGGCCATGGCCGCAGACGACCTCAGTCGTCTAGGAAGCGGCGCAGACCCGATGGCTGCGATCCGTGCCTACACGGCCGACGCCATCAACAAGCAGAAGGAAATCGCACTGCTCAGCCAGCTGCGTGGTCTGTACGGCGGCGGTGCTGCACCTTTGGCAGCTCTGACTGCTGACGTTGCAGAAGCCACTGCAACCGACCCCACTGCAGCCAACTACCTGACCTCTGCAAGTGCCATTGCCGCACGGGCAACTCTTGGTGAGCGCAGCTCTTCGCTGGCGATCATCATCATGCACTCGGCGATGTATCACTACTTGCTGCAGGCAGGCATGCTGCAGTTCTCCTCTGACTCCTTGTCCACGGGCAACGCGATCGAGTGGGGCGGTGGCGGCATCGGTCTTCGCTCTGCGGATGTGGCGTACTTCGCCGGCATGCGCATCATCGTGACCGACAACATTCAGCCTGTTGCTGGTGGCACCACCGGTGCTCCCAACAAGTACCCCGTGTACATGTGCTCCGAAGGCGCCATCGCCGAAGGTGTGCAGCAGGAGCTGAAGATCGAGGCCGATCGCAACATCCTGAGTCTCCAGGACGTGATGGCTGTGTCTATGCACTACGGCTATCACCTGCAGGGCACTGCTTACGGCGGGGCCGACAACCCCACCAACACTGTGCTGGCAACCAACGGCTCCTGGAGCCTGGCCTTCACCGATGTCCGCAACATCGAGATGGTCTGCCTGTACTGCAACAGCCCCTACGGGGGCGTCTACGCCTGATCGTTACTACCCTTCGGGGAGAGCGAGCACGGACCCCACTTCGGTGGGGTCTTTTTTATTGCCTTGGGTAGCATGGAGTAACAGTGTTTCCGGCATGACTGGACTGGTTCGCCTTTACTTTGAGCCGAAGCCAGATACGCCGGTGATGGATCTTCTTAGCCAAGTTCCAACTGTCATTGACTTGCCCCCATACGAGGCCAAGGTGATGCAAACCCACTACGAAGAGCGGGGCTACAACGTGATCGGGATTCCTATCTGATGGCGACATTCGACGCCACCCTGGGCGGCAGCCAAGCCACCAGCTACATATCTTTGGCCGACGCTGACGCCTACTTCACAGGCTCGATGCAAGAGTCGGCGTGGAACGGCTACACCGACGCCGAGAAGCAGTCGGCGCTGATGGCAGCGACCTCCTGGCTGGAGACGTTGACCTACGAGGGCACCCGGTGCAGCCCATCCACCGATGACGCCAACCTGCCGCAACAGCTTCAGTGGCCACGCAGCGGCTTTGAGTGCAAGGGCGTCACCGCGACCTGCTCAGCCATCCCCACTGCTATCAAAGCCGGCGCTTGCCTGTTGGCACTGCAGCTGCTGAAGAACCCCGACGCGATCATCCCCGAGGGTGGTGGCGGCTCCAGCCAGCCCGGTGTGTTCGTGTCCAAGCAGCGGCTCGGCGACCTGGAGCAGGAGTTCACGGAGTACAGCAACCCCCTGAGCAACAACTGCGACACCTGCGGTGATCCGCCGGTGATCTCAGCGTTCCCCTGGCTGCCCAGCGTTTTGAGCTGTTGGTACAAGGGCGACGGCCTGGTTAATGGCAGCGGCTTGATGCTGCGGGTCCGAAGCTGATGGCCAGCCAAGACGCCTGGGCTAAGCCACTCGCTGATCAGCTGGTCAGCGTCTTTCGGGTCAACTCGCTGTCCTATGTGCGGGTAACGCCCGGCACCTACAACACAACCACCGGCACCATCACCAACGCCGAGACCACCTACACCGCGGCCGGTGCAGTGACCGAGCGCAGGCGCGAGTCGGTACAGGACGGGCTCGAGCGGTACGAAATAGACGTGTGGATGGCGCTCAGTGACATCGGCGAGGTCTATCCCACCTACGCCGACTACTTCACCTACGACAACACCACGTTCAAGATCATGCAGATCGACCCGATCTACTCGGGCGACACGCGCTATGCGGTGAAGTGCCGAGGTCGCGCTAACTGATGCCCTCCCTTTCCCAGCTGGTGCCAGACGTGCGCGAAGCACTGCAGCAGGGGCTGGAAGAGGCTGTGCAGGATGTTGCGACCGAAGTCAGGCGCCGTGGCCCGTACTGGGACGGCACCTTCGCTGACAACTGGATCGTCCAGCCTGGCCGCCGCGCCATTCGCCCAATCATCCCGACGTTCCCCAACGTGGCCGCCCGGCCCCGGCCCCGCCCCGCAACGTGGCAAGAGCTGGACCTACCTGCATCACCCAACCTGGCCGGCTACACCCTGGGCAACCGCACCACCTACCGGCTCTACGCGATGGACCTGGCGCCATCAGGCCGCTGGGGCAACATCTACCGCGGCGACACCCGGAACAGCACCGCAACAAAGTTCTGGTACACGACCTACATCAACAACGTGATGCCCAGAACCATCGACAATGCGTTCCGCAGCGTCTTTAGGAGGTTCAAGTGAGTCTGCAAGCTGTCCGCGCGTTCTTCGAGACCCCGGTGATCCTGGCTTGCGTCAACCAGGGTGTGCCGTTCGTCGCTGAAAACCAACCGCTGCTCACCAGTGCAGCGGACACCGAGCAGTGCCGGATGACGATGACCTTCGGCGACATCACCACACCGACGCTGGGCGAGTCGATCGAAAGCCTCAACGGCAGCTGCGTGGTCGAGCTGTTCACGGTCAAGGATGAAGGCCCCGGCCGTGCCCAGGAGATCATCACCGACATCATGACCGGGCTGAACGCACTCAACACCTGCGACGGCCACACCGGAGATGCCGCAACGGCTTATGGCTATGTAGGCGCTATTGCCGGCCCCCTGTTCAACCAGCCTGACGACGTGCCGCACTTTTACACGCAGATCAGCTTCCCGTTCCGCGCCACTTACAACAGCTGAACCTGTCCGTACACTGAGGCTGAGCCTGGGCCCCCGCAGGCAACGCCCCCGTTGCTGTTTGTTCCGTCTATCGGACGGCTGGAACGATTCCGGTTTCATGTTCAAAGAACGTGCTCAGTGGCCAGGACGGCTCTGTGTACTTCAAACCTGCTGGCACATCTGTGTGCTTGCGGGACTACTCCGACTTCCCTGCCGGCACTGATGTAACACTCCCCGAGTGTCACGCCTTTGTCGTTGGCGATGTCATCCAGTTCACCCAGGAAGACAGTGGAGTCCTGGACGGTGCCATCACCACCGCCATCCCGCTTAGCGGTCAAACCTCTGGTCCGTTTGTGATCACTGGGATTGACAACACCGCGGGCGCCAAGAACTTCGAGTTCGCCACCAAGGCTGCTCCCGGTACTGGCATCACCCTCGCGGGTGACGGCGGCACCGGTTCTGCAGACACCCCGCTGCCTGCGCACATCAACGTGTCGCTGGCCGACTTCATGGTGGTCTGCCAGGTTCGCTCTGTGAGCCTGGACCTCTCCCGCGAAGAGCTGGACACCACTGCCCTCCAATGCACCACCGGCACCGCCGCTACCTGCGACGCGCCGTTCCGCACCACCCAATCCGGCTACACCTCCGGCTCGGGCACCATGGAGGTCATGTTCTCCTCGGATCAGTCCTCCCTGGCTAACCGCCTGCTCGCCAGCAGCCTGCGGTCTGACCAGTCCGGCGCTGAGGTGAAGCTCTACCTGGACACCGTCCAGGGTGCCACTGGTCCTGACGACGCCCAGAGCATGTACATCAGCGGTCCCATCACTTTGTTGGGCTTCTCGCTGAACGTGACTCCCGGTGAAATCACCACTGCGACTGTCAACTTCAGCTTTGCTGGGCAGCCCACTATCGATCTCACTTGATAAGCTGCGATCGGAGATGAACCCTAGCCTCGCCTCTGGCGGGGCTTTTTTGTATCTATATACTTGTGAAAACTCCCTAGTTTGTATGCCTTCGGCAATCGACATCCTTAAAGGCGCTGCCAACCTCGACGCCAAAAAGAGGAAGGTCACACTTAACGACGGCACCGTCTTTGAGTTCTGGTGTGCGCCGCTGACGATGCAGGAGCGGGAGCGCGCCAACAAAGAAGCGCAATCTGACGATGTCAATCAGTTCGCCATTCGCCTGCTGATTAACAAGGCCACGAATGAGCATGGCGCCCCGCTGTTTACCGTGGCCGACCTGCGCGATCTCAAGACCGCAGTGCGAGATGACGACCTGCAAAAGCTCCTGCTTGCGGTCATCCAGGAGGACGAAGAGGAGGAGATCACCGACATGAAAAGCCCTCGTAAGGGATCTAAAGCGTGATAACTGGATGCGGCTGAGCTACGGCGTGGCCAAGGAGCTGGGCATGACTGTGCAGCAGCTCCACCAGAACATCACCCGCCAAGAGTTGATGGGGTGGTCCGCCTACTTCCAGATACTCAACGAGGAGGCCGAGGCTGAGAGCCGGCGTTAAGCTGGGGCATCTGGCCTCTCTCGGTTGGCAACATATAACGCTGACATCCGAATAGGCGTCGTAGGCAAGAGCAGCCTCAATTCACTTGAGGCACAGCTCAACAGAATTGGCAAGCAGACAAAAGCACTTAATAACGCACTCAAAATCCGCAGTCAGCGGGTAAAGCTCAACACAGCTGGCGCGATGTCGCAGCTGAAGAGGCTCAACACGGAGCTGTCGAAGCTAGGCCGCACCATCACCGTCAAGGTAAAAGCGGCAGGGCTAGAGGAAGCCGCCAAAAAGCAATCAACATCGATTGTTGCGACCGCGGGCGGCGGCGGTAGGAGCGCGGCGGCCCCCGCAGCTGCCGCTGTCTTAGCCGTTCAGAAGGCGGTCAGCACGGAGATCATCCGGCAGACCAAGGCCACCGAAAACCTGGCCAGGCTGCAGGGTCTTTCTACCCGCCTCAATGCCGAGTCTGCGAAGAAACTCGAGATTTCGAGGAACTACTCAGAAGAGATCGCAAAGATAAGAAACAGGATCAACAGTGCGCTAACCACCGAGGACAAGCTTCAGTTCGGTTTAACGAAAGACGCCCAGAAGCAACTAGATAACACCAAGAAGAGGCTCATCGAACAAGAGGGCTATGCAGAACGCGCCCCAGCGCTTACTGCCCGGCTGCTTAAGGAACAAGAGCGTTTAATTGCTAACGACAGCAGACGGGCCAGAAGCGAAAACCAGATTGCTGATGCTCGCAACAGAAATCTGCGCAAGCAGCTCGAGCAAGCGACTGCGGTCTACAACAAAGAAGCCGCGGTCTTTGAGAGTCTCCAAGACCGCAAACTTAAGGTTGCTCGCGCGACCAGCGAAAACATCACGCGGGTCGAGCAGGAGCAGTCAGCCAAGCGAGAGGAGATAGCCAGGCGAGAGGCGCGCACCCAAGAACGGTTGCAACGTGTGCGCAGAGGGCGAGCCCGCCAGTCAGCACTGCAGGGTGCCCGTGGTGGTGCTTTGCGTGGCGGCATCGCATCGGCCGCCACCATCCCTGGAATCAGTCCGCTGGCCCTGGGTGCCGGTTCCGGCGCTGCGCTGGGCGGTGGAATAGCGGGCGGGGTCACCGGTGCTGCAGTGGCGGCGGCAGTACAAGGAACAGCCGCTCTTGTTGCTTACGGAAACGCAGCAGCCAAAGCCGCTACTGAGACCGCCCTGCTGCGCCGGGCCCTAGAGGGAGTGGTTGGTTCTGGGGAGTATTCCCAAGCTCTGAAGGACATCGAGGGGCTAACAAGAGACTTCAACCTGAATATCCAGGACACCACCAAGTCGTTCACAAAGCTCGCCGCAGCCACTCGTGCCAATGGACTCGACGCGAAGGAAACCGCAGAGGTCTACCGAGGCTTAGCCGCTGCAAACACCGCACTTAGCGGCGATGCGGAGAAGCTCGAAGGCATCTTGCTAGCCACCAGCCAGGTGTTCAGTAAAGGCAAGGTCCAGGCTGAAGAACTCCGCGGCCAGATTGGTGAGCGCCTGCCTGGCGCTTTTGCACTATTTGCGCGGTCTGTCAATTTATCAACGGCCGAGCTGGACAAAGCACTAGAGCAGGGCGAAATCCGAACAGAGGAGTTCGTCAACTTCACCAAGTTCCTATACAAAGAGTACGGAGGTGCTGCAGCGGAGCTGGCCAACGCCCCCGAAGCAGCAGCTCAGAGGTTAGAGAGCAACCTATCACTGCTTCAGGATTCGGTCGGGCAGCTGCTCAAGCCCATCCGTCAGTCTTTCCTGGAAACTGCCAACTTCATCGTTGAGCAGCTCACCCGCGTATCTAACTTCTTAAATCGCCAGGTAATAAAACAGCAACAAGACTTGATCAGGTTGCTAGAAATCCAGGGAGCTTCGCCAGAGAAGATTGCTGCGGCACAGGCCAAGCTGGCGCAGCTGCAAGGCCAATCAACCGGCAAACCTGGGCAGAAGCTAGGAGGAGTAGGAGGGGACGCCGGCGAGACCCCCGAGCAGAAGCGCAAGCGCGAGGCAGATGAAAGAGCCGCCAGGCGACTGGCCGAACAGCAAGCCCGCCAAGCCAAGATTAACGACCTGCTCAAGATTGATACGAAACTAAAAGACGACCTATACCAGCTTGAAGTAGCAAAAGATCGGTACACCGAATCTCAGTTCAAGAGGTTGGAAGCAGAGGCGGTTTACAAGGCAGATATTCGCAAGATTGAGCGACAGATAACCGACGAGACGCAGAAGCAACTTGCGATTTACGACAGAGCGGCTGACCTCAAATTAGAGCTGCTCAGGATAGATAACGAGGAACTTGAAAAGGTCAAACAGACCCGAGCAGAACTGACGGCGCTGGTCAACGACATTGCGAACCAGGGCCTAAAGACCACCTTTGAAACGGACGAGATAGCAGAAGTCCCCGAGGCCGTCCAACGTGCATTCGACGGTGCCAACCAAGCGGGCAACGAGCTGTTCCGCACCTTCGAGAACCTGATCTCCGCCACCAAGAACTGGACCGACGTTCTGGCGGACGCTCTGAAGGCGCTGTCCTCGGTTTTGATCCGGTTCGCTTTGGGCGGCCTGGCTAATGGTGACGGTCAGGGCCTGTTCTCGTTCCTCAACGGCACCCTGTCACCAAGCACTCAAACGTCGCTGCCCGGTGTGTTGTCCAACCAGACCGACTTCACCGGCAGACTCGGGGATGTCAGTGGCGGTTCTATTGGGTTCCGCGCTCGAGGCGGTCGGGTCACCGGGGCCAGCCCCTATGTGGTGGGTGAGCAAGGTGCCGAGCTGTTCATCCCGGGCAAGAGCGGCACCATCGTGCCGGCCGATGTGTTCAACGCCACCCGCGCAGCCATGTCCGGCGGCAGCGAGGGCGGTGATAGCGACGCCTTCGACCAGAACGCCGTGGCCATCGGCACCAACTCTTCAATAACCAAAGAGAAGGCGGTCACCCGCGAGATGGCCATGGCCGGCAGCACTGCGGTGGATGTCCGCTACGACGCCACCGTCATCAACGATGTGTCCTATGTGAGCGAGGAACAGTTCCAGGCCGGGCTCAAGGCTGCAGTGGCGCAATCGAAAGCCTCGATGTTCCGCGATTTGAAGAACAAGCCAAGCGCTAGGGCCGGGATCGGTATCTGATGAGCACGGCGATTGGCACCTACGTCAAGTTCCTGCAGCGGGACGGCAACAACCCGCCGACCCCGTTCAACCTGCAGAACTTTCACCAGGGCGAGACCCGGCTGTACGACCAAGTCAGCTACATCTACGGCGCCTTTGGATTCAGCGGTGGCACGGTTGACGCTGACGCGGCGAATATCGAGGCGTCGCTGGTGATGCAGCTGAACGAGGTGAATTTGAACTTTGCCACCACAGCAGCGAACAACTTGTATTTGGCGCAGGTTCGGACGGTGTGGCTGGACCCGGAGACGTTGGAAGAGACCAATTTGCGGCTTGAGGAGCTGTACGCGGTGGTTGGCTTTGAGCACAACAACAGCAGACTGAGCCTGCGGCTGAGCAACCCGCTCGACGCAGTGGCGGCGAATGTTCCACGACGCCGGCTCAGTCCATCTTTGGTGGGGGCGTTGCCTTCCACCGGCAACGTCTCTTTCACCTGATGCTTAGCCCAAACGACGGCTCACGGATTGTTCTGCTGCCAGAGGACAAACAGCTCATCGAGCTGGCGGGCTGGACCGAAGCGGAGTACCGGGAGTTTGTGCGCGTGGCGCGTGGCAAGAGCCGCATTGCGCCTGGCACACCGGTAGCGGCCTATGTGGCCCCGGCTGCCACATTCAACCCACTGCTGGCGGTTGGTCTGGTGATTGTTGGTGCGGCGCTGAGCTTCACCGCGAGTTACTTGACGCGGTCGCGCCAAAAGACGATTAACGGCAGACAAGCGGAGATCCGCACAAACACGGTCCAGGGGCAGAACATCGTCAGCGGTGCGCGGTACGCACCGAAGGCGGGCTTCGACTCACTGCAGAACGTAGTGGAGCTGGGGAGCATCGTTCCGCTGGTGTACGCCAGGCGCGAAACAGTCGGTGGTGTGACTTACGGCGGCATCCGGGTCAACACCAACCTGCTGTGGAGCCAGGTTTTGAGCTTGAGCGGCGACCAGTTGCTGCGCGGGATCTACTTGGTTGGCGAGGGCGACAGCCGACCCGATTCGATGGAGCTGGACCCGCAGCAGTTTGCGCTGGGGAACAACTTGCTGGGGAGCTACGACCTCGTCAAGGACAACCAAAGCCGGGTGTCGATCTACTACAGCGACGACGGCGGCCGACTGATAAACCAGGACCACCTGGCGGGCATGCCGCCTGCCAACGACCCCGGCAACTTCAGCACTGAACCACAGAACGGCCCGGACGTTTACAGCGTGGGTGGTGCGGGCAATGTGCAAGGCACCAACTTCTGCTTTGCCAGCAAGCCCTCGACCCAAACGAGCATTGGGGTGTTTGGCTGGGTGGGCAACGGGATGGGGTTCCGGGTCAACCCGAGCCTGCGGCCGGAGCTGAGTGCTTCGACGCGGCCCAGTGGCTCAACCAACGTGCAGGTTGTTTGCAACTTGGACCCGAACGAGCGGGCCTATCGGTTGAAGCAGCAAGACGTTTTGCCCGGCCGCTCTGGCGTAATTGCAGGCTCTGCAAACCTGGCAGTGGGCGATCTGCTCACCTACCAGCTGGATTCAGCGTTGAGCAGATCGACGCCGTACTCCTCTGGCACTGCGGGGACCCCTGGTGCGCCAGTGGGTTCGGTCGATGTGGCTGACATCAACTCAGCCGTGGCTTCGCGCCAAGTGGGGCACGACGAGGTGCTGAGTGTGGGGGAGCTGTACAAGATCGGCAGCGCGATTGCGATCTGCACCAGCCGTTCGCCGTATGCGTTTTCTTCTGTGGCGGATGGCGGCGGCCAGTCGATCATCGCCAACTTCGAGGTGGTGCGTGCTGGGCAGATGAGTGCAGCACCGGGCAGCAACGGGGCGGGCAATGCCACGGGCACATCTCAGATTTTTCGTCTTTCGCGCGGATCTTTCGTCACGGAGTACCCGTGTCAGGTAGTGGAGTTGGGGCTGCGGCATGCGCTGGGGATCAGCATCAGCGGCCTGACCAACACCATCGACAGCGGCTACACCTACACCAACATCGACGGGAATGCGTGCGAGTACTTCAACGGCGCCACCCTTGGCCTCAACTCAGTTCTGAACACCCAGAACATCACTGCGGGGTCGATCCAGGTCAAAGAGCAGCGGTATAGCTTTTTCCGGTTGAGCTACCGGGTTGCGGCGAGCAACGATCCGTTTGTGGAAGTGCCGGGGCTGTACGGCGGGCGTGGGGAGACGCAGCAGTCGGTGTACACCTATTTGCGCTTGGAGATGCCGGATGAACGTCGGTGGGAGTTTGAGATTGAACCGATTACGGGGTGGGAGATAGCGCAGGGCGTGGCGAGTGGTGCGCTGTGGGTGTTGGACCCACGGATGCCAGAGGACACGGTGACGTTGGGTGATCTCACCGTGCGGTTCAACGGTTACGAGGTTGCCCGAGATGCCAACAACTTCAAGATCAACTGGCTTGACCCGCTGGAAACGGAACTGGAACCCGGTGGTCAGTTTGGGACGAGCATGGCCGACCCGTGGGCGCGGCTGGCGGAAGTGTTCGTCTACAACGAGGTCACCACCACGGTGAACAACAACCCCGAGTGGGAGTTGGTTTATGTGAACACGATCCTGCCGAACCCGACGACGCCGGACTACGCCGATCTAGCAATCATCGGCATGAACATCCGGGCCAGCCGGGAGTTCTCCAACCTCGGGCAGTTCAGCGTCTACATGAACCGGGGCTTGGGTGGGTTCCATGATTACCCAAGTGTTCTGCGTGATCTGCTGGTCAACGACCGGTTTGGCGTTGGCGAGATTGTCAGCGCGGAGCAGATCGACGAGGCCAGCTTCCAAGCCGCGACCGTCTTCACCAATGGCCGTAATTACTACTTCGATGGTGCGATTACGGAGCCAATCAACATTAGGCAGTGGGGCGCCGACACAGCGCGGGACTTTCTGCTGGATCTGATCATCAGCAACGGAAAGTTTGCGCTGCAGCCACTGATCGAGTTCGACGCGCCGGAGCCGATCACTGGGATGTTCACGGCAGGCAACATCTTGGAGGACAGCTTTGAGCTGACCTACCTGGATCAGGACCAGCGGCAAGCACCGAGGATTTCGGTGAAGTGGCGGCAGGAGCAGACCACGGGGGACTTGAGCAACCGTGGGCTGTTCCCGATCATCCGCGAAGTGACGGTGCGCGAGAAAGACACTCAGCCCCTGGCGCCACTGGATCAGCTCGACCTCAGCGACTTCTGCACCAGCCAGCAGCATGCGATCGACCGGGCCAAGTTTGAGTGCCGGTTCCGCCGCCTTTCGACGCACCAGATCAAGTTCACCACGACTGCCGACCAAGCATCACTGGGTCTGGGCAAGTGCTTCCGCCTGGGGATGGAGACTCTGGTTTATGACCAGCCCCGCAATGGCTACATCGCGGAGGACGGCACGATCACCAGCTGGCCGGAGCTGGCCGATGGCAGCTATGTGGTTGTGAGCTGGAACGGGACTGCTTACACCGAAACGCTGATCAACGTGTCTGCGGGCAAGAGCAACAACGCCCGAGGGTCAGTGTTTTGCGTCGCGGACAACGTGTTCTACACCCAGACCTACAAAGTTCAGAGCCTTTCGTTCAACGAGGAGGGCAACATTGAGGTTGAGGCGATCCACTGGCCGACGAACGAGCAGGGCTACTCCCAACTTGCTGCGGACTGGGACGACACAAGTAAGTGGGAAATAGAAGGTAAGATTTAGAATGAGGCCATGAGCACCGCCTACCCAAGCCTTTGCCCAACAAGGCGGTCGTGGACGCCGGGGAAGTTTCCGACGCGCCGTTTCAATGCAATCAACGGTGCGGGCAAAACCCGGCTGTATGGCAGCAAGGCATTTGATGCCACGCTTGCCCTTGAGTATGTGTTGAGCGATAACGAGTTGGCTTCTCTGCTGGAGTGTTACCGGACTGCTCGTGGCACCTACGACTCGCTGACTTTGCCAGCAGAGGTTTTCGTGGGGCTATCTGTTGATGTGCAGGCAGAAATTCCTGACTACCTAACATGGAGGTGGTCCGACACTCCGACTGTTGAGAGCGTCGCACCGGGTCGCTCCCGCGTCCGCGTCAACCTCGTAGGGACACTCGACGACTAATGGCTGTACTGACTGGAGCGAACGGAGCCCTCAAATACGAGGGCAAGACAGTGGCCAAATGCCGGTCGTGGAGCCTATCTGTGAGCCGCGACGCACTTGAGGACACCTGCATAGGCACCGACGACCGCAGCTATGTGAAGGGCCTGCGCGGTGGTTCGGGCAGCGCGACTGTGCTTTACGACCCGTCCGACAGCGCGGGTGTGGCGCTGATCAACAGCATTTTCAACAACAACGCCAGCGATGACGTTGAGTTTGTGTTCAACACGGCGGGCGGCCAGTTCAAATGCACTGCGCTGCTGACCACCATCAATCCTTCGGTGTCAGTGGGCGACGTGCAGGCGGTGAGTTTGAGCTTCCAGATCTCTGGCCCGATTGATGGGCGCTACTGATGGCAGTTCTTGGCAGCGGCGGACGGCTTGAGCTTCGGCGGGAAGCTCCATCACCGTGCGTCATCCTGCCGGCCGACCGGAACTTAGGCAGCAACTCGATCAACATCGGGTGCGAGGGGTACTGGCCTGGCGACAAGGTGGTCATCAGCGGGCCAGACGGTCTGCCCATATTCATCAACGGGAAGCCACAGCGGTGGGACGGGGTAGGGAGCTACTTCCAGAACGTGCTGTATGTGGCGGACAACCGCGACCACATCACCTCCTCAAGCGACCAGTTCTACAAGGCCATCGGTGAGGAGTACCCGGCGGGGTATGAGGAAGACGCCGCGTGGTTCTACTACCGAGGCGAGGACGAGAACGACAGCCAGGTTGAGCAGGTCGAGGGTTATCTGTGTGTGGACTCTCTGGGCCGGGGCAAGCTGTACGAAAGCCGCTGCGAGGGTCTGTCTTGCTGCGGTGAGTCGCTGCTGGTTTTCGACTCTAACGCCGCGAAGATCGACTTCGACTTCATGGTGATCAACCAGTCGGGCAGTGGTGAGTACCAGAACGCGCTGACCAAGTGCTTTGGTGAGCTGGGCGAGTACATCTTTAATGACATTGCTGACGACACCAGCCCCTTTGACCCGAACCGGGCCGTTGACAGCATCTGTGCCGACCCGCCGCTTTACCTGAATCCGACAGCTGGTACGGACGAGTTTGCCAACGCTGATGTGCAGCCCCGCAGCGACGTGAACGCTGGCCCACACCCGCTGTGGAAGATCATTTGCGAAGTGCGGGAGTGGAGCCTGGAGCTGGACGCGCCAGCGGTGGACACCACGGGAGTAGG
>Ga0213858_10000646_pt1 | contig 16616 bp, 8 predicted proteins | sample PICome_FD_160122 | JGI IMG/M metagenome (GOLD analysis project Ga0213858, IMG submission 160122) | Coastal seawater microbial communities near Pivers Island, North Carolina, United States - PICO245 | ecosystem: Environmental > Aquatic > Marine > Coastal | place: USA: North Carolina | collected... | reverse complement strand
CTTCTTCGGGTAGGAACAGGCTACGAATCATCGGACCCAGTTCTGGATCACGGGCGGGGATTTGTTGTAGGTTGGGGTTATTCATCGAAATACGCCCTGATACCGTACCGCCGTCGTCTGACCGGATTTGGTTAATGTGTGAATGGATGCGCCCATCGGACCGACAGTGCTTCAGAATTGTATTGATAAAGGTGCCAGAGGTCTTGTTAAGGTTGCGAGCTTCTACGATTAGTTTAGGTAATTCATGTAAGTGCTCTGACAGATACGATTTAGTAAAAGACGGAGCGCCCTTGTCGGTTCGGGGGTAGGCCAGATCCAACTTATCAAAAGCCTTGGCTATCGACTGAGCCGCCCAGATTTCTAAATCCATGCCTGTTAGCTTGTTAATTGATTTAAGGACGCCCTTCTCACGTTTGAGTAGTTCGTTACGGAGGCGTTCGGCCTTATCCAGATCAACACGAACACCACGCCAAGTCATGTCCAAGAGACACGGTAGCAACCGCGTCTCAAGGTCCATGATCTGCCCCAAACCTTCCTGTTCAACTTTAATTCTTAGAAAGTTATACAGTTCGAGGGTAACCTCTGCGTCTACTTGCGCGTATGGCCCGACGAACATGGCGGGCATTTTGTACATTTCCGACTTGGGGTCAAGACCAAAAGCTTGCGCGGCTTCTGTTAATAGCTTTTCAGATTTAGTCTTATTCAGATAATGGTAGGCCAGTGCATTGAGGCTATAGCTGAACCTGTTCTCGTCCAGTAAAGAACAAATCATCATGGTATCGTAGATTTTGCCCTTGAGATCGAAACCCATGCGCCTGATCCAACCCGCATCGTACTGCGCGTTATGCATGATTTTATCTGCGGGACATTCGAATACTTTTTTCAGCCAACGGTTAACTATTTTCTCGTCTAAATTACCGCCGCCGACATGCCGTATGGGTATGTAACCTGACCAATCCTCGACGGCAATTGCGTAGCCGACTACCTCGCCATCTCCTGTTGCCCATCCGGGTCCGTTTGACTTAATATTAGGATCTCTTGTCTCTACATCAATTGCTATTTTTTTGGCTTCCGTTAAGTCTGGAAGCTCCGCGGGCGGAACCCACTCGCTCTTTGGCGCGAACATCGCCATTTGTAGTCCTTGTGCCATTTCTAGCATCCTTTATTTTTGTTTCTAAATCACGCGCATCAAGTGCCGCAAACTCTGCACCCAATGCCGTGTAACCTGCCTTATCGACCCACGAATCATCGTGGTTTATTGTTTCTAGTAGTCTACTGGTTTTAACCCAATCCATCATAAGAGCAACGTGGGCCGCGGTGAAATATCCGTGCGTCATGAGCATCTTTTTTAAAATTATATTCCAACCCTCTGCAATCCGCTCATGGTTGTCATATGCATCTCCATAATCTTTTGCTCTATCGCCGTGAATTAATTCGCCCGCTTTGTCCAACGTCTCTTGTCGGTTCATTGCACATCCTCCTGTTCTGGATAATAAACTAAATAAAATGAATTACATTCTGGACACGTTAGATTTGTGACCATGATATAATCTTCAGATTCCTCACACTCATCATCTCCGCCCCATGTTACTTCTGCTTGGCAGTGCCAACATTTCATAAGTCATAACTCCTATGCGCGTCTTCTGGTTCAACAACATACAAATTCTTGCGGGTTCGCGTCACTCCTACATAGAACACTCTGTGCATGTCATCAGGGTTAATCTTCATAGCGGCATCAGCGGCTGCCGATAAGTCCGTGTACAGTATGACATTGTCAGCTTCTCCACCTTTTGACCCGTGGATCGTGGACACTGTAATGCGGGGCGTTCCATTGAACTTCTCTCCGCGTCGCAGCAAAGCTGTAATGTAGGCTCTGTCCTTATCTGGTATTCTATCCATTGCCTCAGACCAAATCATCTTCGCATCTGCGGCAAGACCATGCTGCAACTGCAACTGCGGTAGATTGAGCACGTCAGTATCTTCTACGCCTGTTAGTTTTTTAAAGCCCCGCGCAATGCGTTTACCCGTAGACATATAGCTGTAAATGTTTCGGGCGGTTTTACCAGACACGCTTCGGCCCTTCTGTAGATCAGTCCAACCGTTGACGGCGTCACTTAATTTCTCACCAATGGACCGTGAGCCGCGATAGTTAAACAGGTATCCATTTGACCGTAAGTCTGCCGCCACGGGCTGCAACTGGTATCCCGCTTGCGCCAAAACGAGCCAACTGTCTCTCGACATATCCAGTTCTGCCACGTCTGCTATACGAGAATACTTACCGACCTCCTCACGCGGTTCGTACTTCTTTGGATAGCGGCGGTGTATACGTTTGGATATACGCTCTGCGATCTGATGCACCGAAGAGGGGATTCGATAGGATTTGGACAGGGTTTCAGACGGGCCGTCCAGATTTATAAAGTGGTCCACGTCAGCCCCCGCCCAACGGTAAATGGCTTGGTCATCATCTCCCGCACAATACATGCGAGTACATTTTTCCTCAATCAGGTGAGCAATGTCCCACTGTAACGGGGACAAGTCTTGCGCCTCATCCAAGAAGCATAAGTTGAAAGGAGGGCAGAAGCGGTGACCGTGATCTACAAAATTTTGCAGCATGTCGGTGAAATCGTACAGTCCGTTCGCTTCCTTGTAGCCGTGAAGGCTCTTCGCAACGAAGTTAACTGTATTCCAATCCTCTTCTATGGTGCTTTTGTTATATTCGCTGCGTAGATCTGTTTTCTTAATTCTAGCGAGGTTAATCAACCCGACTATGGGATCGTGGTTCTTGGTTACGTCATCCAGATAATCGTCTATGTCTGTGACTTTGTTAGAGTGCAGCGTCACACCGATTGCCTGACTAAGCTCACGGTAGTTTTCTGGTTGCATCACCTGTTCGGGGCGTATGTCAGAGAGCGTCAAAGCAAAGCTATGTAATGTTCGAAAGTAAAACAGGTCCTTCTGCGGATCCAGTTTGAAACGAGCGGCGGCTCTTTCCTTGGCCTCTGTTGCTGCTTTTTTGGTAAACGCGAGAAACGCGACACTCATGGGAGGAGTGCCGTTTTCAAGAGCCTTGTCCACCATATTGAGTAGTGTCGTTGTCTTGCCCGTTCCCGGTGGTCCGAATATTCTGAACATCCTGTTTCTCCCTGTTATATATCTGCGACACACGCTGTTTTGATATGTTAAACCACTTCCCGACAGCGGTTGCAGTCATATGCTGTTCATCTATCATGCGGACTATTTCTTTGTTCCGCTTGTTTTTAAAATCTGTCAAAACGGTGCCCCTTCTTTCGGACTAAAATCTGGAACGGTTATATCTATATCCCCCTTCTCAAACGACGGTATGTGCCATACCCGCACAGAACGGCCCTTGATCTTCAACACGGTTGAGTCTCCATTGATATCTCTAAGACGTTGGGCCACCTTGTGGGACTTATACTCGAAAAACTTGTTCTTACGCAAATGCGCTTCGAAATCCTTTAATCTAAAATAGGTAAGCCCTTCTTCCTCATCTGTCCAAGGCTTCCTTAGTAGTATCTCTTCTCTGTCTTGAGCCGTCTGTAAGTACGTGCAGAACTCTTCAAGATAGTCGTAGAACTGACCGCTGATGCTTGCGTCTTGCGCAACCTCTACAATGGCGCTTTCGTTCTCTTTCATCTCTGTCAGCAAAGCCCCCACACGCGCTTCCCATTGTTCTTTCTTTGCGGTGCGTGGGTAAAGGTTGAGTTGCTCCATACAAGCTTTTTGAAACGCCGCTTGATTCATCAACGCATCCGTATCCAGTTCAAGTGGCTCTCCGTTTACGTCCAGAAACCAAACAGGCGGTGTCGAGTTGTACTTGCGTAGGTTGGCAATCGGTACGCCAGAGGCGGCGGCACCAATTCCAAATTCCATAGTGCGGCATAAATCCTTGTTGCAGTGTGCGTTAATCGGAGCGTCGTTACACTTGTACGCGTAGTCCTTCCGCTGAACCTGTTTCGCTACTATGTTTACCTCGTTAAGGGGCAGAGGCGGTTCAAAGTATTCCATGTTGTACCGCAGTATTTCGCTTTCCCAACTATCAGGGTAGGCTTTACGCAAGTAAACGCCCACGTTAAATAGTCCGTTGTTACGCCCACCTTCTGATATTTTCATCTTTGCAAGGATCTTCAGACAAGGCGGCCCTTTGTCAAAGTCAGAAATGTCTGCACTACTCTCAACTTGTAGTTTAAGTATTTGCTCCGCAGTCTGCTTGTGAGCGTCGTACAGTGCGTAAAACTCGTCAAGGGAGGCAGAGGTCCCGTCATCAAGGAAAGCGTACCGTAGGCCGCCCTCTGCGTCGTAATAAGGCAAGTTTAGAAAGTTACCTACATCGCCTCTATCCAAGTTCAGCTTAACTTGCTTTGGAAATATCTCACTATCCCCATAACCCAAAGCTGCGGAGATATTCTGTAATGCCTTTTGCATGTCACGAGCTTCTACCCACTCATTAGCAAACAAAAAACAATGCGCTCCACCAGATTTGGATCGACACACGACTAAGGGAAGCTTCATGCGTCTTATTTTATCGATCAACAGTTTGTGATCTAACGGGTACTGGTCTACGTCAACGCAGCCCCATTTACATTTGTTCTCAGCGTTAATCGGTATGATACCGACTGAATTGCCCTTGCCAGACAAGTGGCCCTGCCAGAGTTTCTTGGTCCGTGGTTCTCGTACAATTGCTGCTTTGCCCGTATTTTTTCCGTTGGACTGTTTTTTCTCTACTTTATATGTGCCATACGCTTCTTGAAGACCATCGAAGATGGCCGCAAATTTCTCTTCGGACATCGTTCCACCTCAATATTGTTAGTGGGCGGTTCGCAGAACCCGCCGCCCGTCGGGTTATCGAAGGGTAAAAGGAACCCTCTCTGCAATCAGAATGGAACTTCGTTATTTGATGTAGTTTGCGGTTCATCTTCACTTTGATGCTTAACGACTACATCGCCACTTGCTATGCTTTCATAGAAGTCCTTTGCGCGTTTGTAGATACCGCTGTCTTTAATTGGACCCTCGCGAGACATTTCCCAATTGTGCCATGACCCTTTACTGTTTTCTTCTTGCACAGTTTTCATCAGGTACACTTGACTATAACGCGGCGGCGTGAACGGTCCGTTCTTACCTTGCATTGTGGTGGAGAGCATCATGCTGTTCCATTTACGGCTTTTCTTCAAAGCAGTAGACTTCATCGCAATCAACGCGGTTTCTACGGAACCGTCATCGTTGAGGATCAGAACAAAGTGTTGGTGCGTCTCTTCGATGTATTCACCATCACCACCTACAACGTAGTCTTTGTTATCGTCCTTACTACGCTCCACCTTTGGACACTCTTGCTGTGTGTCATACATGGCAGACGGTGCGCCGGAGCCAGAACCGCGAGGTGCCCATTGAATAAATTTGCGCTGATAAGCACAGGGTATGACGCGTATACCGTCTTTGCCTTTATAGACCTGACCAGACACTGTATTATATAAATCCCCTCGCTTGGCTTCATCTAACTCATCAAGCAGCGGATCTAAACCAGATAGTATTTTTAAAAACGGAAGTGCAAGGTCTTCCTGACCCATGTTACTTACGCCATCTCCCGCGTCTGCTTCAAACATACTGGGATCAAATTCAGTCACTTCAGACTTTTTTGTTTTTGCTACAGAACTAGCCATTATTTCTTTCCTTTCTTAATAAATGCGCGTTGACCAACATATGCGCCAAATAAATCCATTGGGAATTCGTCTCCCGCTTCTACGCGTTCTCGAACAAATGCTTTGAGGGTGCCCGCATGAATCGAAGTATCTTGCTGCGGAATGTACCCTTCCTTCTCAACTACTGCCTTAAAAGCATTAGCTATTTCGTCCTCACCTCGTCCAAAAGACACACTGACGTTATTCTTGATAATGTCATCGTATCCATTGTCTCTAAGCCACTCATAAGCAGCGGGACGATTGTCCACCAGTATAGATGCACCATAGGTGGGCTTAACATCTATCTGTGAGCCGTCGTCCAAGGTAAACGAAGCAAGCCCCATCTCTGCCATGCAAGCGGGTAATTCTTCGTCGGTGAGTTTAAGAAGTTCTTTTTTAGCGTCTTTCAGTTGGCGATCTAGGTCCGCAACCTCTTGTTCTTTTGCAGCTATCGCTCTCGCTAATTCTGACACGGTTCGTAATACCCCGCCGTCAGCCTTTTCTAAGTTAGAGGCAAACTTTTCTTCAAAGTCTTCCTCCATCATCTTCAGAATATCATCTGACATTTCTTTCCTTTCGTCGTTCGTGGTCCGTCGTTCGTGGTTAAAGACCTTTTTTGGGCCTTGACATATTCCTAGATATTCTTATTAATTCTTATAGTCAAGAGGTGAAATATGAAAAACTACAAATTTAAAACAAAACCCTACGATCACCAGAAAGTCGCGTTAGACGATTCGTGGTCAGATGAGTATCATGCCTTATTTATGGAGATGGGTACAGGAAAATCTAAAGTAACCGTCGATAATATTGGTATGCTATATGAATTGGGTGAGATCAATGCCGCCTTAATTGTAGCGCCGAAAGGGGTATATGATAACTGGGTAAAGAATGAGATACCAAATCATTTGCCGGACCACATCAATAGATTTGTAATGCGTTGGGACCCGAAAAAAACCAAACGCTATGTAGAGAACCTCGACGATTTTGTTATAGAAGATTTTAACGGCATAAAGTTTTTTGTTGTTAATGTAGAAGCTTTTTCTACGCCGCGTGGGGCAGAGGCTGCGGGTAGATTTCTTGTGCAAAACCCTGACAATATGATGGTGGTTGACGAAAGCACAACGATTAAAAACCGTAAAGCAAATCGCACAAAGAACCTTATGGTCATGACCAAATACACCAAGTATCGTAGGATACTGACAGGCTCTCCTGTTACCAAAAGCCCTATGGATCTATTCAGTCAGTGCAACTTCTTAGCTGAAAAGGCCCTTGGTTTTAACAGTTACTTTGCCTTTCAGAACCGCTATGCTATCGTACAGAAGAGAACAATGGGGGCTAAGAGTTTTCAAGAGATAACAGGATACCGTCGGTTGGATGAGCTTTCTGGTAAGTTAGATAATTTCAGTACGCGCATACTAAAAGATGAGTGTCTTGATCTGCCACAAAAGATTTATGTCAAACGCTACGTTGAGCTAACTAACGAACAAAAGAATGTCTATACTCAGATGCGTAAGCTCGCTCTGGCAGAATTAGAGGACGGAGAGTTGGCAACCACCACAAGTGTTTTGACCCAGATTATGAGACTACAACAGATTTGTTGTGGTCATTTTACTCCCGATGTTGGTGAGATTCGAACGCTAAAAAGTTATCGTTTAGACGAACTAATGAACATTGTGGAGGAGTTTCAGGGAAAGGCAATCATTTGGGCATCGTATACCCACGATATTCAACAGATAGCCTATGCCCTGCGCCGCCGCTTTTCCGGAGAAGCGGTGGCACTTTATTACGGAGAGACGCCGCAAAGTGAGCGACAAGAGATAGTTGATAGGTTTCAAAACCCCAAGGACCCTCTGCGCTTCTTTGTGGGTCAACCCAAAACAGGTGGATACGGCATCACCCTGACAGAGGCAACCACGGTCATTTACTTCAGTAACAGCTATGATTTGGAGATTAGATTGCAGTCCGAGGACCGTGCTCACCGTATCGGGCAGCATCACCCAGTGACGTACATAGATATTGTGGCGCAGGATACCATAGACGAAAAGATAATCGACGCGTTACGCGCTAAGATTAATTTAGCTGAGACGGTCTTGGGCGAGGACGCACGGAAGTGGTTAACTTAGAGTCTTCGTTCATTAACCTTTTTAAACGGCCTAAAACACCTATGGTTGCGGGGCTAAGAAGATCAGTATCTAAGGTCCCTCTCCGTAGATAATCTTGAGCCGCCTGTCTCATCTCATCAGTAACACCCATTTCCGTAAATCGTTCACTCGCTTCCACAGGTTCAAAAAGTTCTTGCAGATACTCCCCGACAAATCCATCACCGTATTCTTTTCCACGTCCATCTAATAATTCTTCATATAAAGGGTAAACAACATCCATGTTCTCTTTAAAAAACTTATCATCGAAAAGATGTCCTGCTTCATGCGCTAAGACTACTTTATTTGCCATCATTGGATCAGCCAAAACAGGTCTTTTTAGCTGTTGTAATTCTTCATCAGTCAAATCTTTAGCAAAGAATGGTATCATGGCCCGTAATTCTTCTCTGTCTTTAAAATCTGGAATCGCTTGCCCTATTAACGGTTTTTGAATTCCGGCAACTACATCCTTCATGGATCTATTATCATATCCGGACAATTCTATAGATCCCAAATTAGGAATATTATATGTTTTTGTTTCATCTCTTAAGGGAAGAACTCCAAATATACCGCGTGGGTCACCCTTCATTGCAAGTTGATACATTGGATTTATATTTGTTGGAGCCACCCCAACCATGAACTCATCCTCACCCATTTTAGCTGCTCTAGCATATGTAGAAGCTAATGAATTATCTAAGGGTTGACCCATAACTTCTTCTTCATCAGCAAATTTTTGTCTTTGTTCTGCAAGAGCGATAGCTTTATTTTTTTCTTCTCTTTTAGCTTCTGCTTTAGCACTTTGTTCCATTAGGGCATTTAAAAAATCTGAAGATGTTGCTGCGCCACCATCTTCAAACCGAAGAGGCCGTGGGCGAGGACGCACGGAAGTGGCTAAGTTAGCTATGCCACCATATTGTTCGAAAAGATTGGTCTGTTGGCCCGGAATGACGGGCAGAACCTCACGTTGCGGCGGGCGAACTTCTGTTGCAAAGGAAGGCGGTAGTTGTGGTCTAATCGGAGGCGCAGTAAACATCCTGTTTTCTTCTGGTGGGGCCGGATAATCACTCATCAAAGCACTTGCTGTCTCAGGAGATTGTTCGAACATCGCCATTTCATTCATGTCTTTTGGACTATACCCTTGCAACGCCGCTGTAACCTTGATTGGATACTGAACCGCTTCGTCAGTCAAAACTTCAAGATTTCTACCTGACGCAATAAATTCATCCACGGTGCCTTTTCCTGCATTGTAAGCGCGTAAAGCGTCGTCCACTTCAGTGTATTGGTTTAACATCGCATCTAAATATTGATTGCCTAGCTCGACGTTTATTTCAGGAACCATTAACAATCTTTTCAGTGTCGCGTCAGACATATCATTGTAAACATAGCCAAATTTGTCAGCAATCTCAAAAGCATTCTCTACACCAAAACCGGGATTTCTTGCAGTTTTGGGCATTATTTGCATCAAGCCGATAGCACCTTTTGGACTTACGGCATTTGGATCACCGTTGCTCTCTGTCATCATAACAGCGTTTCTGAGACTTTCTATTTCAACTTTATCTCTTGCAGTAGCTTCGCCGCCTTCGCTAAACCTTGAAAGACTTTCAATGCCCCGTGGGCCGCGGAACATGTCACGGGCTGTTTGGTTTAAACTTCCAACGCCCGCGGTTACGCGGTTATTGGTAGGGCCTTCAAAAATTTCTCGTCGCTTTTGTTGTTTAAAAATATCTATTTCTTTTGTTGTTTTTCCGTCTGCTCGCATAAGTCTGTCAGCTTGTTGTATTTGTCTATGCAAATCTGAGGGTTGCATAGATTCAACAGCGCCGCCATATGCCATGCTAAAGGGAATGCCGTATTGTTTTTCAAGTATACGCTTTAAAGAACTTAGGTTTGAGTCAATTTTGTTTTGGCTTAACCCTTCTTTTATACCTTTATTAAACTCATCTAGCAAAGCTAGACGCATAATTTCGCGTTTTCTATCTTCTTGATCTTTAAAAGATTTTTTTAAAGAATCCGACATCAGCTCATAATACCTTGATACATAGCCGCGCTTGCGGGATCGGCAAACAAGGAAGCGATACCCAGTTCTTTATCAATGTCTGCGCCTTGTTGAAACATGGGCATGAACCGTGGATCAGTAGTCGGCACATAAGGTATTCCGGCGTATGGGTTTTGAACTAAAACGTCTGAAGCCGTGACAGGTTGATACCCACCGTAAAAATTACTGCCTAAAAACGGTAGTGTTGTAATTGGAGAGACTTCACCTTCACCAGTGCCGCCGTCATCGGTGCCGCCGTCTTCAGTGCCGCCTCCACCGCCGCCGTTGTCGTCATCGTCATCGTCGAAAGGATTTTCAGGCGATTTATTGTGTGATAGAATGCCTTCGCAAACGTAAGTATGTGCGTCCGCCACGGTAAGTACAACGATATCACCCGTGCCTTGCGGTTCGGTTGAAACCCATTTGGCATTTGCACCCTTGTCAGTTTGAACTTCATCCCCTGCAACAAGATCAGAAACAGCAACCCAATCATTACGTGTTGGTGAAAATAGCTTGTGAGAAGGCGAACAAGTAATTGTTACAGAGTCGAATTTAACGCGGACAATGTCGTCTTGTTTGATAGCTTTATGTGTGACTTCGTATTCGCCCCATGTTTTTGTGTCTTCATGAGCCGTATAAACAATATCACCAACTTCAATATCTCCCGCAGGTTTTTGTGTGCCATTTGCAAGGGTAATTCGCATGTCGGGTGTTGGACAGGTATCAATGCCGCCTCCACCGCCTCCACCGCCTCCACCGCCGCCGAGGTCTTCTTCAATCACAACAGTGTCGTCAAAGGGGTCTGTAGTTATAGTCGGACCACCGCCCGTTGAGTCATAACCGCCGACACCTGTATCCGTACCATCTAAAAACTTATACTCACCATCGTCAATAACGATCATTTTTGAATCGTCGCCCGTGTTAAGAAGTGTTTCTTTACCCTGTTCGTTTAAAGTAGCGATTTCATTGTCTTTAAATTTATAATCATCAAAAGATTGGCCTTCGTAAGTCTTATCTCCAATTTGATATTTTTCACCGGGTTCAATTTTATTAGATTGATCTATAATATAGTTGTCATCGGCATCTGTCTTGGGTGCGCCGCTTTCATCAAATTCAAAAGTATAATAGCTACCTGTTTCAGCCAAGTCCTTTGACATATTGTAATCATCTGAATTTGGATCAGTCGAACCGGGAAAGTTTGTTGACGCATCAAAAGAATAAGGGTCTTTGCCATCGTAAGGAACAAAAAGCGTTCCATCGTCATCATAAGACATGCTTGGGTCCGCGTTAGAATCTAGACCTCCAAAAACTTCGTAAGAGGGATCATCTCCACCAGTATAGGTAAAAATAGGCGTATTCCCAACGTTATCGGGTTCATCTGGTACTTGTTTACCTCCGATGTTTAATACGCCAGAACCTTGCATACTTTCATAAGCATCTTTTAATGCTTTCTTGTCGGAGTCGGAAGAAGTCTCCAAAGCAGGCAGTTCAGACTGATCAAGAACGCCCATCTCTGATAATAAAGCGGCTTCGTCTACAGGTTGCCCTGTGTCTTTGTTTACTAAAACGCCTCCTACATATTCTGTATCGTTAAAAGGTGTAACTAAGTTTGCAATAGTTTCGCCTAAAGAATTTTCACGATCACCTTGGGCGTAATAAGCATCTAACGCGGTGTCGTGCACCTCATCTGAATAAGTGCCATCGGCATATTTTGTGTAGTATTTTCCGTCTTTTCTACGAACTGTTGTTCCGCCTTCTTCTTTAGCCAACTCTTCCTCAACTTCATTTATATCTACAAATGAACCTGTGTTTTTATCATACCCTAATGAACTTACGTCGGTATTTTTAAAAGTATCTAAAATACTGCCCGTGTTATCGGGGGAGCCTCCTGCCTTTTCAACCTCTTCGGCAAAGTTTTCTTTAATGTTTTCTGAAACATGTCCACCAAAGGTTGGTCCTTGGCTATTATCTTTTGGGTCAATACTGTAATCCCGACCCAATGCATTCGTGCCCTCTATCTGTGTAACCGCATACCAGTTTCCGTTTTCATCTTGTCGAACATCGTTTAACTGAGCAGCGGCACTTGCAGATAAAGTGGGACCTGAGTCGTCATCGTCGTCGTCCTTATCAGAAGTGCTAGTGTTTCCGCCGCCTAAGTTCAAACCTGATCCTTGATAACCTTGTCCATCTCCCCAAGTGCTTGGTTTAAATAACTCCCAATATGCAGGAACACCTCCGGGGCCGGGTAATCCTGCGCCGCCGAGGTCTTTCAAAAGCTGTCCTTCTTGTGGATTGATATACGCCAAGTAATGTGGTTGCCCCATGATAGTCGTATTACGAGGAATGAAAGACGAAATTCCTCCACCGCCTGCTAATCTCATAATTTGTTGTGGCATCATAGAGCGGTTCATCCGAATAGACTCCCTATTCCTTGCTGTTGTGGTTGTATCATACCCGAAATAGGGTCATTGGGAAATAGTGCAGCATACCTAGACCGTGTCGCGGGCTGCGAAGCGTTGTTACTCGGGGGGACAATTGGCGCAGGGGCCGTGACACGGTTAGGTTGCACCTCAGTACGGTTGGTGGGAAGCACCGTCTGAGGCATTAGATCACTACGTTGATTACTTGGGGGAAGAGAAGGAACGACTTGAGATTCTTGGTCATCTGCGGGAAGTTCATTTTCTGGGATTATATTTGGATTAAACCCTTCAATTCTGACCGCATCTTCCTCACCAGAAGTTGCCGTTACACGACGTGGCATAGTGACATAACCCTCTCGTTTCATGTAATCAAAAATTGCTCCTGCCACTCCCTTACTGTTTTCACCTGTGCCATATTTTCTTAACATTGACGCAAGAAGTTGAGGGTTTTGTAATAAATCTGCGGTAAACAACATTCTTTGATGTTGAGGCATTCGAAGAAAAATATTTCGCATTGCTTCGGCACCTTTGCCTGCTGCAATCAAAGCTCCGGGGCCACTTTCTCCTCCTGAAATAATTTTTTGTGTTTTTGTACCAATAGCCGAACCAGATATAGCTAGTGCAAAATCTAATAAAGGTTTAGCTTCCTCAAAATCAGCAATAAGGTCAAAACCCTGACTACCTTGTTTTATAGACCTTAATTCATTTAAAGTTTTTTTGGTATTTGCCATCATTTTATCAGTAAAAACACCCTTTTTAATAAGAAAATCTGACAAGGTTGTTGACGTTTTTCTATCCCCTCCTCGACCACGAGCGGGTAACCCGACAATCATTTTCTTTTCGAACAAATCATTATATAGTTTTTCTGCATTAATATTAGCGGCTTTTACACCTTTGCCAGAATAACTTCCATATAACAAATATTCAAACATGGAGGCTCTAAAACCTTCAAGTGCTTGTTCACGATCCACGTTAAGTTTTACGGTTCTTACTTTTGTGCCCTCTGGCAACGCTTTTTGTGCAGCTATTGCTTCATCCGCAGTAAAATAAGTGCTTTCAAATCCTGTTTCAGGGTTTTTAATTTTAAATACTTCTACTGTTTTTGTTTCATTTTTATTAGGTAATACCCTTATTAAACGAGTCAAAGATTCGCCTTGATCCTTGCCCGCTCTCATCGCGTCCGCAATTGCCTCTGTGGGGTTAGATCTTGGATTACCCGCTTTGTCGGTTAATAGTGCAGCAAAACTTATTTGCTTGTTTACGTTTGTGCGTTCTTTTGCGTTCCGCTTTACGACTGCGTCAAAAATACTTTGTGCGTTCTCGAAATTAGATAGATCTTCAAATAGGTCAGGAAACAAAGGCTCTAACCTTTGGTTTTGATTCAACCAATCCTTTAACGCCAACTCATTATAGGTTTTCGTTTCTGGATCATATGCTTTATATCTAGCTTGTCGCAAAAGACGATTTAAAACACCATTTACAGATGATATAGACCCCTCGGCTCCCTCTATTTTATTAGCCGTTAAAAAATCTCCAACCGCTTGAATATCTTTTATTTTTAAATAATTTGGATCAAATCTGTTGCCAAGAAAAGTTTGTGCTATAGTTTCTGGGGCAATTTTGAAACGACCCTCTTTTGTTTGGGCAATCGCATCTCCAACAAAACTTCTATAGAAAACATCCGCAAAAGATTTTGAATAAGCGTTTGCTGTTAAAAGATTTTTAATTTGTTTATTACTAACTCCAGAACTGTCCCCAAATTTTCCAAAATTTGTAATATCGTCTTGTACCGCCTCTGCAAATTGACCTGCTAAACGTCTCGTTTCAAGATCTAAAGTTCCATTTCTAGCTGACGCTAACGCTTGGCTTCTTATTTGTCTCAAACTATCTAAAGAAAGAGACGTTAAAACTTCTCCAGTATCATCAGTTAACCCTTGTTTTTCTTGAAGAGCTTTTGCATATAAATTTAAAACATTCGCCGCTCTGTCATCCGTTCCCGTTAATAAATCACGTCTGCCCAAAACACTTTGAATAAGTTCTTCCGATATTTTTTCCGGCATCAATTGTTTATCCAGTTTTGGACCAACCGTTTGTAAAAATTGAATTACAGAGTCTTTTGCATTTGCATCTTCCATGCGATTAAAAGCTTTGAAAAATTCTGAAGCCGCAGATCCTTCTGTGGAGAAATTGAAACCAAGATTTAAATCATCACTTGTTCTTTGTGCATAATCAAAAAGATCGCTTAATTGAGCTTTAATTTTGCTTTGGGGAATAAGTTTTTTTTCTTTTAAAAGGGCGATAAATTTTGGGACATTTGTTACTGTTCCATCGTCTAAAAAAAACTGATCAATTTTTAAGTTACCAACCTCTTTATACAGTTTATTTTGCATATTTCGCGCTGTTTGCATTTGATTAGAAATTAAATTAAAAAGACGAGATGAAAGATCCATTTGATCTTCTTGCTCTAATCTTGCTAAATCCTCTGCGGACATTGGGCTTCCATCAGGATTTGTTAAGCGTTGATTGGATTCTTTAATTTTAGAATGAGCAGACAACAATTGATCTTCTGCACTTCGAAGATTATTATGCAATGCACGTTCAAAAATTATTTCGCGTATTTCTGCCGCGGTTCTAGTGGCCTCTCTTGCAAAAGCACTACCCTCGCCAAAAGCTAATTTGTCCAATAAGTTTTGTAAATTATCTATTTCTTGCTGACGAGCAGCCCGCATTGCAGAATCCAAAGATGCGTAATCGCGAGCTAAAGTTGCTTCCATCGCTTGAATAGCGGGGTCCTTTGTGACTTGACCCGCGGTCATTGGAATAACATTTCCTTGAGCATCTTTTTTTGTAGGTAAATTCTTTTCTAATGTTTTAATAAGAGCATTAAGATCAGCACTTGTTTCAATTGAACCTAATTCGTCCAATTGTTTTAAAATTTCCTGAACACCTTTTCTATTTCTAGCCTCTTCTGCCGCTGATCTAAAAGTATATGCTGTTCCAGAAATAGGGCCTTGATCATACATATTTCTAAACAGACCTTTTACTTTATTCCATATTCCTGATCGGGCAGTTAAAAAAGTTTGTGCTGCAAAAGGCGTTCCCACAGCCCCGAGTATTTCTGCAACTAATTCATATTCACCCATTGGGTCACCTTCGGCTGCTCCTTTTAAAAATAAAGAAGCCCCTCCCGCTGCAATAGATTCATAAAATAGAGTAAGTTTTTTGTTCGACCGAGCACCCTCGCCTGCATTTTTTAAAGCCTGCTCTATGGCGGCTAATCGTCGTAAATGTGCAGGAGGCAACGTACCTTGCAAAGCTTGAAAAACTCCTACTTCGGCTAGTTGAGATGCATTTAATGGTCCAAAATAAGGTTTTCCATCTAAAACTTGAGGTTCTTTTATCCGTCTCGGCCCTCTTGCACCCGCAATGCCTGTCTGAATTTGTTTCTTTAAAGGGTTTCTAGCTAAATATTCAGGATCAAAATTAAGAGATTTACCTGCTTTTAAAGTTTTACCTTTATCTAAGTAAGTATACAAATCCTCATTCAACTTAAATCGGTTCATCAAGTAATCAGTAACAAAATTGCTAGATGCTTTATCTACAGTGTAAGCATATGGAGAAAACGATATGATATTTGCGCCACCTTCGCCTGCTCTCATCGTTGAATAAGAGTCGGGGGTTGGGACAGTTTTTTCACCCAAAACAAATTCTGCAAACGGTTCATCTGCGTAAATACTTGTTAGGACGCTCCCTCCAACTCCTGTAAGGAAAGGAAGTGAAAATTTTCCTGTGTGGTAAGCAGCTTGTGCAGGTCCGTAAACTCTATCAATTAAAGGGTGACCAGTTTTTATTGGAGGCAAATTTGGTAAAAGATTTTGTACTTTTTTTCCAAGGCTAAACGATGCCCCAAAAGCTGCGGTTGACGGTACATTTTTTACTAATTGACGGCCCGAGGAGGAGAAAAAACCTTTTTCCTCCATTGTTGTTAAATAATTAAGAATCATTTCGTCGGTGAACTTTAACCCGGGTTTAAATTTTGCAGTACCATTTTTCAATTCTTGATAAGAACCTGTGCCAAATCTAGAGTTAGCTTCTCTAGCAGCTTGAATAGCAAAAATTTGATTAACAGGTATTTTAACCTGATTGCCTTCTGAGTTAACCCCTTGAGCAAATTCACCATTAGTAATTTTCATTATGTCTGCAAAATATTGTGGTGAGAAATCAATTTTTTCAAAACCACTGTAATCAAAGGCAGACTCGTCAACCGTCGGCGGCGGTACAATACCGTCATCTAAGCCGGAACCTAAAGGGTCGTTTACTGCAATAAAAT